>Ga0265780_10010070_pt1 | contig 11298 bp, 18 predicted proteins | sample P1T30metagenome_FD_192432 | JGI IMG/M metagenome (GOLD analysis project Ga0265780, IMG submission 192432) | Plant litter microbial communities from East Loma Ridge, Irvine, California - P1 T30 | ecosystem: Environmental > Terrestrial > Plant litter > Unclassified | place: USA: California... | reverse complement strand
ACTAGATCGATGTCTGCCTGAGTGATCTCCCCTGAATGTTAGCTGGAATGGTGTTGAAGAAGGGGAAGAGTGTACCATTCTCGATCCGTTTCTGGAGTAAATCCTGAGTAGCTTGTATCTCAAACGGCGATGAGGGTACGATCGACCTCTGCTCTGTGATATCACTGCCTTGTCCTGACATCTTGCTACTTTGGCTGTTCCGATGTTATTAGATCAAGTACAATATAGTGTAGTAGGCAGATCGGTAAGAGTGATAACCTGAGATTTGATGACGTTGATAATATTAGAAGGGAGCCCCGATGCGGCATCTTGACCTTTGCCATTTTGCATCCTCATGCATGGAACAGATGAAGGTCTGAGACCCTGTGTTGCACAAAGACTGAAGAGCTGTATCTATAAGCATTGGGCTGGTATATAATATCGACGTATTTGTAACCGAAATTCATTTGATGTCGTGTCGCATGCCAAAACTCTAATAACGTCGAGTAGGCTATTCTACCTATTATCAAACACGTATTCTATCTTACACTGTCCATCACCATGTCCGTCTTCATCTTCATCTCCATTGTCGAGGCTTGACCTCAACGTGTCGTTGTCACTTTGCCCCGACTGCATCATTGCAAGTCCCAAAATCGTATCCCATTCCAACTACATGAACTCATTCCCTCTCAGTCGCCTTGCCAAGTGCATATCTTTCGGCTGTATCGTCACTCTTTTCGCGTGTATTGCACAAAGATTCCTACCAGTCAGTCTTTCATCATGCGTTGCCATGATAGAAAATGGAAGGGAAAGGAAATCACTCACGTGTCCTCGAATAGATGAACCAAATAAGCTTCTGTAGCTTCCTGTAATGCCTGTAATGCCGTAGCTTGCCAACGTAATCCTAGAGCATCTCTCGACGTGACGTTCAAAGCGCACTCTCGAACCTGATTGTCAGTCTCCATGAGCACATTCATCAAGTAAGCCAGAGCTTGCCTCGGAAGACATACTAGGCGCTGAAACGGTAATCTCCTCAATAATAAATCCGTACTCTTCTGATATTTCCTTATATCACGTAAAGCTACTGTTCCAGGTCTATAGCGATGTGGTTTACGTTTGGTAGCTGCTGGCGGTGGTGATTCATTCTGTCTGCGTGGTGCGGCTGCTCGTTAGGTCTTTGTATCATCTCGCCGTATCGCTCCTTCTCCGTCTTTGAGAACATTCCTCGACTATGGTCTCCCCTGGTTCTAATCCTGAGATAGAGGCTACAGGAGAACTTTGCTCGATGCGAAGGATAGGGAGAAGAGAAATAACATACGATTCTTCCGAGGGGCTTTACCACCCGTAGACTTCCTAGCTGTATTCTTCCCAGATTTCGGACGCGCAGGTACATTCTCCAGCGAAGAACGTCCACCACCACCAGTGGGTTGTGCATGTGTTATAGCCATACTTGTCGATAATACTCTCCACTAACACAGACGCGATTATAATGGGTAGCTGAAAGAAAGTGCTTTGTTCGAGTAAAGTCGTCAATTAAATCGTTATGCGTCACGAAAGCAGTTTTGGGGTGTTGATGTCGGGCGACAAGAGACTTTGATGCTTCGTCGTTGCCTTTGTCGAGCTGGATGTATGGGTATATCGGCTTGAAGATATGATATAGAGGTATAGAGACATAGAGTGCTTGACTGGACATTTGTGCCTTGTTTATCGCGTTCAAATTTACCCTGAATTAGATGAAGGAACCTCATGTCGCCCCTGTTGTAATACAATACATGCTCTCTCTACTTCTAGTTGTTGTGCGTACAGTACCTCGGCAACAGACCTTTATAGAGTTCCTCTGACCCATCTCCGATCCTGTAGGCTGCCTTCGAATTAACGCCTGCAACGGAGTCGTGTTTGTGTTGGGGGCCGAGCGGGAAGTATCGGTCACAATTGGCATCTGAAGATTAGCTTCAAATCGACATGAATGACTTGCCCTCAACTATTGCCTTGACAGCTTCGTCGGAGATTATGCGATAACCTGGTACACCCTCTGAAGCCATCATAACGGCCACGCCAGCAATCCCACACTATAATAATTAGCGTCAATAAGGGGATGTGTACTTACCGGGATTGAATCTGGATCTGAAGCCCACGAACTCCCGCGAAGCAGAGCCAAGTGGCCTCCAAACATCGTATCCTCGAAGTGCCACGCGGCCGCAATGAATTTCTGATTGCGAATGCGTTTGGCCAAAGGATGGCTGGTCTTCTTGTCGAAGGTGAAGTGAGGTGGGTTCGAGTGATCACGACCGGATGCTGGTTCCCCAGGCTATCCGATTAGTTGAGAATCTGTCTGTTTCACGTACCCTGCGAGCAATCTTGTGGATCGCTTGCTGTAAGCCGTGGGCGATGAGTACAGCGATATAAAACACGTATCGATGCCGCCTAAATTGAGCATTGAGCGACGCATCAGGAATCAAAGATCTCGAGTGCGCCTCGGCAGCGTACTCCGACATCTTTTCATCAGCCGTGCGTGTGTCATGTGAACTCACGAGGAATCCCAACGAAATCGCCACCTCCTCTCTACATCTTACCTCAGGGGATACAATGATGGCAGTCATGTAAACAATCACGGGGTAAGATCTCTCGAAGGACTCCACTTCAGTTAGGGCTTTAGCAAATACCAGATTCACTTCAGTAGGGGATGGCGCCGGATGTACGGAGGGCTCCAACCAGCTTTCCAGGAGCGATTGGGCGGTTATGCGTGTCCCGACGGCTGAGAAGACCATGTTCCATGCGAGGCGAATGCACTCGTGTATTATAGTGGTTTGACCGGGACTATGAGGAATAGGCTCATCTAATCGCTCACTGAGAGTGACGCGTTGCGGCGAAGAATTGCCACAGTCCACGAGACTGACTAGGCGCTTTGGAGTTGATCGTTTTGGCGGTGGTGGCGGCATCGTGTTCTTCGGAGTTGGTGGGAATGAAAGTTATCGAATGACAAGTGAGGTTTGTGTTGGTGAGAAAGAGCACGCATTGTTATGTTAAGGTATTGATTACGGTGCGAGCTTGTTACAGATTGTGATCTTCTTTGCGCACTTTGCGCACTCCACTTGGGGCAGCGGTTTAAGTTCCATTGTCGCGCAATTGAGTGAGGTACCGGATCCGATACCGATTGCATATCTCACATACTGACAGGCAGTCTAGTGCACCGGACCAGTCAACCATCCTAGACCATTCCCATTCCCTCAGCAAATTGACAACATTACACACCTTTGAATACTCCCTTTCAGGATTGAAATCTTGCGATGGAAAGTTACACTGAGACGATGCGTACCATGTGCATGTCACGTTTATTCAGTATTTTATCTCCTCTAAATCCCCGACACCCCGATTAATCTTAGACATTTCATCCTCTGCTACGCCTTAATCTCTATTCAGCCCTATCCGCCTCCCACACTCGATTCGTATTGTGAGTTTAGTACTATTCAATCAGCTTGATCTATAACCACGAAACGAGCTAGCTCACGACATAAGGAATGATCTTGTAAGGTACCAACTTGCAGTACTTGTCCCAATCCTTTCCGTATTTCTCCCTACATGCCTCGTCATCCCTCATCTGTCTATGGAGGAGAAGGACAACGAAGAATGCGAGGTAGAAGTAGGTGATCGGGGTGTTGAATCCGGTGGGCAGACACCATGCTAGGCTGTATATCAGTTTCGATAGTCTCTTGGAAGAATGTGGGAGAAGGGGACATACGCCATGAGCCAATCTCCAAAGTAGTTGGGGTGCCTGGATCGACCCCACCATCCGGAAGTCATCAACTTAGTACCTCTCTCGGTTTGTAGGTATTCAAAGTCTACCATCAGCCAGTGTTTCTGAGCCAAAACATAATGACCCACTCTTTGGGTTGTTGTGCTTCCTGAAAGAATCCTTGTCACTGTTACTAGTCCTGAAGATATAGAATCCAACGACATTCAACGCTACAATAGCGGCAGAGGCAGCGAAACCGAGATCGACAGGGTGGAAAGCGAGGTATCGAGCTTGAATACCATATGTGAATGGGACCCAGACGAGATCACCAAAAGAGAGCATGTAGCCGAAACCATCGGTTGTAATGTCCATTTGTGTCAACATGGAAGACTAGTATTAGCATCTCGTCAGCTGGAATGTTATGGACATACCTCGAACCACTGACAATCTGCCGAGTAGAATAGCTGGAAAGCGACGACTAGCCACATTGAATCGGTAACTCGACCGTATTTGACGTACTGCTCGCACATGCACGAGATGTTCAATAGAGGCCAAAGGATGAGTCCAGGTCGATCCTCGTTGAATGTCTTGATATCGAAATTGGGGAATCCAGGCCATGTGGGGTTCAAAGGTCGTCCAATGAAGAACTGTAATGAGCATTGAGTCCTATGAAGGAATAAGAGAAACTCACATCGTAAAAGAAGACTCCGGAATTTCCACCTAGAGCGAGTAGTTCGCCCGAGTAGAACGAGTTGACGTAGACGAATACAGCTTGGAAAGTAGCGTTGACCAATGCGGCAGAGGTGAGAGGAAGCCAGTGGTCGTATGCGTAGGTGTATAATTCGATTCCACCAGGCTGAGAACAGATTCCAGCAGTGATAGCTAGAGCGAGTAGGATGGTCCATGTTCCTGCCTTTCAGCCAATTTCCTGATCTAAGTGGTAATTTACTTACCGTTGAGGTTGTACATCTTTCTCTTTCCATTCCTTAGTACTGTCCCTTCGACCTGCTCTCCAGGTAGGATGTTCCAGCAGATAACGGTAAAAGCGTACCAACCAGCATAGACGCCCGCAGCTCCCCAATCCCATAATTTCCCATTAATAGCCGGCCAACCATTCTGAAATCCAACTTTATAAGTGTCCAACGAAAGCGAAGGGCATCCGGTGGTAGGGTTACATCCGAAGAATAAGAGATACGCCATCAGAGGAGTAAGGAATGTGACCACGGTAGTTCCTGCTGGACCTAAGAATTCGGTAGGTTTAGATCGAGGGTTTAATTCCTTGGCGGAAGATTTGGTGATGGTGATATCACCATTGGTGACTGATGAGTTTGATGGTGGCATACTGGGCGTGAGCAGTGTGTGCCGGGGATTTGGATGTGACCTCGATTGGTTGTTGATGGATGATAGAGAGAAGAGAGATATGACGATGATGATATTTTGACTTTCTTTCGGCGCGCTCATCTTTCGATCGTCACTACATTCTGTAAGCCTCGTACGATTACTCGATATCGTATCATTGTCATTATGTTCATGCATATACCCTGATCGCGCTTGGCATCTATCTGCCTTCTAGGTACTATAGTCTACAGTCTACCTGTTATTTCATTTTAGTCCCTAATGCTTGCTGGACCCATCCCCGAATGAGATGATTTTACGCGTTGCCTCCCCATCAAGAACTCCCTGTAACCAAGCACTCAATCTCTTCTCCATAATCAATAGGACCTTCGAAGCGAAGGGGTCTTGTGAACTCCCCTGGGAGGGATTCATCAGTTTCGAAGAAAGGCTTAACGAGAGATGAACTTGATTTCCAGGGAATCGTTTTGCTAGACATCAGTCCAGTCTCTTCTTGGCCGCTACTGCGACATGAGATCAGGACATACCTAGACGCTGTGACATTGCTAGTGAAAGGTCGGATGTACTTCTGAATACCGGAGTGGCTGTTACTGGGATATTCTAGACATCAGTCCGAATCCCTCTTCGAGCTTTGGAAGGGGACATACTCTATTTGAAGGCATGGCCACGGACCAATCCGCAGCTATCCTCTTGTCCTCCTGCTCCTCGGCTAATGCGGACCCATCAGATGGAGCGGATGTACCGACCCAGATGAGTAGTGTATCTCGAAAGCGAGTGAGATGGAGGTCGAATGAAGGAGCTGTGGGAAGTGGGGAAGGGATGTAGGTGGAATATGTTTGTATAGCTGCACTAGAGCTAGCTTGCGCTGTTTCGGGGGTCATATTTCCTTGGTATTGGTCGTTGCTGTTGTCGATGAGTGAATGAAAGTGTATGATAGGTCGACAATACAGTGCCCCACATCGTCATCATTCAGAATTACTGAAACACGATTCGAATCACTTGTTGCTTTATTTCAACCTGTCATACCATTACACTTATACACATCATAATCTAGAATGAAACTCGTCAATAAATCGATCAACAGGGATGGATCGGTGAGCTTTACCCTCCGAGTCGAGCTGACGAACAGGGGCACGTCACGCTACGTCCAGAAGATGATGAGGACATGTGGCATGTCTATAACCTCATCGCGGAGGTCAGTCCAGTTTCCTTTCAGCCGGTGTCAAATTCTAGACAGGCGAAGATTCGGAGAGAACGAGAATAAACCTGATTGTAGGGCGACGAAGTAAGAGCCATGGCTGTACGAAAGGTGCAAACGGTCTCATCAACCGGATCATCCGATTCATTCAGAGTTCGTATAAACCTCACTTTAGAGGTCGCAAAGGTAATCTCATCCCGTCTATAGACATCGATATACTGATTGGCAGACAACATTCTCAAGTGGAGCTTCATCTTCCACAGCAACAGCCACTGGACAAAGTAAAGAATCTACAGCCTCCCTCCAGATTTCCGGAAAGGTTGTAAATGAGAATGATTACGTCCGACTTGGGGCTTTCCATACCTTAGACTTAGAAGGTATTTCCCCCTTCGTCAAGTGGAGGAGGAAAGAACGCTGATATATAGCGAATCGAGATTTCAGGTTAACAAAGACTCAAGGATGGGATTCGGTAGCGTTGGAAAGGGTCGAGGATAGTACCAAGGAAGGAAGAGGGGCTGAGGTGGGAGCGATAGTCTGTGGAGAGGGTATGTCTTTCCCCCGGTCTGACTTTCTCAACCTTCTGCATGATCAGCAAGGTCAGAAGATTGACATCACAGGAAGCGCGGCAATCTGCCTACTCTCCGAACACATGACAGTAGTCCGCCAGCGAATAGATACCAACGTACCCCGTAAACGAAAAGGTGGAACATCAGGCCATGACAAGGTATGTCCCCCAAGCATATCTCCTATGATATGATATCTGACCTATAGGCAATGGAGAACTTTTTCCAATCCATCTACCAGGCTATCTTACGTTTGATTCCATTTCAAACACTAAAAGCGATCGTAATAGCAAGTCCAGGATTCACCAGAGAATCTGTATGTCCCCACCTCATCGATCAACTGGTTGAGACTGATATCAGCTATACGACTACATATTCCACCAAGCAATGTTAACATCAAATAAACCTTTACTACAATCCCGGACTAAATGGATTAAAGTCCACTCTAATACTTCACATGTTCATTCTCTTGTGGAAGCTATGAGAGCTCCCGAGATTAGTAAGATGTTACAAGGAGCTAAATTCGCAAGAGAAGGTGTTGGACTTGAGAAGTGAGTCAACTCTCTGCTGGGCGTAATATCCCGTCGGGCGCATACCCCAGATAAGGATGGGACTGATGTCAGATTCCACAAGATGTTGTCAACGGACGAGCTCAGGGCCTGGTACGGTCCCGACCACGTTGCTTTAGCAGTAGATAGAGGAGCAGTGGGAACCCTCTTGATCTCAGATAATCTCTTCCGGTACGCCCCAATCTCCCTCCCTCATAGCATCCCTCGCTGACATGTAGTGCGAGCGAGCCAGCAATCCGACACCACTATGTCGAAATGGTCGAAGCAGTTCGTGCACGAGGAGGAGAAGCACTGATTTTCTCTTCAATGCACGAATCAGGACAACAATTGGATCAAATCTCGGGGATTGCAGCTATTTTGACGTATCCCCTCGATGTCGAGATTGTAGAGATGGAGGAGAGGGAGGAGAAGGAGAGAATTGAACGGGAGAAGCGGGGTGAGGTGGAGGAGGAAGAGTAATGTGGATCGTAGTGTTGGTGATGCATTGCATATCCGTTGCAGGCGCAGGTGTATACTTACTGATAAGTCTGCTGTTGCTCGGAGTATGAGCTCGACAGCGGTAGATCCTCTGCAGTCGGGCATATTTAGCACATTCCCACGAATAGACTGCGGGACAGTTGTTCGAAGATCGTCGACCAGTGGTGGATGCAACCTAAACTTCAATACAGTGCACATGGGATACATGATCTGCTATTCTGCTATCCTACCACACCCTATGCGGTGGGTAGGGTCCATTTATCACCGTCATAAGCATCGTAGAACTTCTTCAAATCCTCAACATCTTCTTTAGAACCAAGGAATACAGGACATCGACCGTGAATGTTTGGTGGGACAATATCGAGGATTCGCTGGTTTCCAGTCGTAGCTACTCCTCCAGCCTAGTTGTCAGTCTTATGCCACTTTACTTCAAGAATGTAAAAAGGAGACTAACCTGTTCAATCAAGAAACTCATTGGGAAAGCCTCATACAACATCCTCAATTTCCCATCCTTACTCTTCTTATCATCGGGATAACCGAAGATACCACCGTACAATAATGTCCTATGAACATCTGCAACCATGGAACCGATGTATCGAGCGGAATAAGGTTTGTTGTTTGATGGGAATTTGATTGAGTTCAAGTACTCGTTGGTTGGGGGGTAGAAATGTTGAGAGTTTCCTTCGTTGAAGGAATAGATTTTACCCCTGGAGGGAATCTTGATTTCAGGATGGGTGAGGATGAATTCTCCAAGTGACTGCTTGTTAGAGTCTTGTTTGAGAAAGGTGATGCATGAACGTACTTCATCGAGAGTGAAACCGTCTACCCCTTGACCGCAGGAAAGGACCAAGTTACATGATGATCCGTACCTTTCATCAGCCACAATATCGAATATGAAAGAGACAACTCACATGGTATATCCAGCAGCGACCATCTCTTTACCAGGTCGCAAGACATCCTCGACTTTACCGTTGAATCCATCTTGCTAGATGATCAGTCATCTCCTTCTCCTGTCCGTGCTGTAGGGCACGTACGACCTTGTAGATACCGAAAATGGTACCGACGTTAACACCAGCGTCAATGTTACTAGATCCATCAAGAGGGTCGAAAACGACACAGCTACCTTGTCAGCTCATTGTCGGTCCAATGATGCGCAACAACGTACTAGGTTCCCTTGGAGTTGCTAACGATGATAGCCTCATCAACCTCTTCCGAGACCATGACACTACATTTCCCACTAGCCCTCAAAGCATTGACCATAATATCATTACTGAGCACATCCAACTTCTTCTGGTCTTCACCCTGGACGTTTGCGGCTCCGGCTAATCCGACAAGATTGATAAGTCGGGCTTTACGGACGTTGGATGCTATGTATTTAGATGTGACCTGTCATAAGCTCCTTACACTAACAGAAAGAGTTAAAAAGACTCACTTGGATAGCAACGAGGAGCATAGTGAGATCACCAGTAGCTCTCTCCCCAAGTGCACTTTGCTGAGAAAGCAAATGTCGGGTCAAGGTGATCAAGTCGGTTGCTGGGGGTTCCAGCTCGGCAGAAGGGTTTGGGTTCGACATTTCCGTTGAATATGTTCAATTAATCACAAAAGATGAAAGATATAGTACTGAGTTGACTGTGGTATTAGCTATCTTTTACGGAGAGCCGATATAAAATGGTTGGCTGATATCAGACTGAAATGGGGATTGGAGTAAACCTCGCTTGGAGTGATTTGACGTCACATTCTGTAGTGGGGCTCTGTTCTTTTGGATTCCAACTTACTTATGTGGCGGGGTAGTGGGTATGGGGTATATGTTTTCGATATCAAGTATATGTGTGTCTTTGAAGCAGTCAGAGCCGGTACTGTTATCACTTGTTCAACACTATTAAAGTACCAACTTGCTCCGTGCGGCTATTCGCGGAAACGGATCTACAATCCTCTACTCTCCCTCAACTCCACCGGATAAGCCCGGCCCGGTCGTTTCGGATATCATCGGAGCAGTACCGGTGTCTTGCGGGGGATTTAGGGGTACGTATTCACATAGACATGCCAGTAAGGTCGGTGTAGAAGGTAAATAAATATCCATGAGAGTACAACAACTACAAGCATAGTAAGAAATCACTACGATTATAGGAGAGCAAGTAAGAAGGAGAGTGCGATTAGTAGTGACATCCAGCATTACCACCCAGAGCATTTCCGGAACTTGCATCCCCGCCATTTCCAGCATTTCCAGAACCGAGGTTCAAGGCGTTTACATTGAGTAATCTACATTTCAGCATTTCCTCTCGTCAGAGAGACACAAGACCTACCCGTTATTGACCTCATTGACGCTACCTCCATTTGCCTGACCACCCTTCCCTTTCAATCAGCGCTCAGTCCAGTGGTGAGGTAGTGGAAGAAGGGACGTACCGGTATAAGCAGATCCTCCGTTACTGCCTGTACCACATCCTGATCCTCCAACGGCACTGCCAGAAGAAGCATCTCCACCATTTCCAGCATTTCCAGATCCTATGTTTAGGATGTTTAGGTTTGCAAGGCCACTATCCATTCAGCTTTCTCTTCGACCAATTTCACGCCCTGGCGAATACGCGGAAGATAGAAGTGAACTAACCTGTTGTATTTATTGACATTCCCTCCATTTGCTTCACCACCTACTCCAGAGTAAGCGGATCCACCGTCTCGCCTAGCTAGGCGGAAGTTCATTGGCATAGGTGCCGCTGATACGGACGTGAGGGAGAGGGAGATGAGGGAAAAGGTAATGATTGATTTGAACATTGTATGAATATGGGATGGGTCGATCAACGACTGTATTGTAAAGAGTGTGAGAGAAAAGGAAGTAAAGAATTAAGTGAAGTGAATGAGAAGGATATTCCGAGATGTTGTATGTGATATATATCCATGGAGGAGCTTGGTAGCTGTCAATTGGGATCGATGTAAACAAACATCGGGTGGGATGATACATCATGAAAGAACACATTGTGTAAGAATCAACGGGGCACAACGCACGGCATGATCGGCCGGAGTAAAGTGGATCAATCACGAGACAAATTGACTCGGCTCAGACCTGCAACCTGAGTTTGCAACAGACTTGTTTTAAAGTTCATGCGTCGTATAGTTTCGTCAAAACGTAACAATTGTCACTAATCACCTGGACTTGGCGTCCACATCCCTCACTCCGCTCTACACGGTGAGCCTCTCCCTGCCGGCTTCTACTAGAACGCCTTCTTATGGATGATATCCGGATCATCCTTGTACTCGTCCGCTGACACCCACATCTATACGTCAGCCACATTCTACCCTGCATAGGCGACATACCTTTTTGAAAGTACTCAATCCCGCCAAGATACTTCCACCGATCCAAGTGGAATACTATTCATCAGATACTGTCCTCTCATTCGTCGGCACGAGGACTTACCTTCCGCTCGGGAGGAG
>Ga0265780_10010069_pt1 | contig 11299 bp, 12 predicted proteins | sample P1T30metagenome_FD_192432 | JGI IMG/M metagenome (GOLD analysis project Ga0265780, IMG submission 192432) | Plant litter microbial communities from East Loma Ridge, Irvine, California - P1 T30 | ecosystem: Environmental > Terrestrial > Plant litter > Unclassified | place: USA: California... | reverse complement strand
CCCCCCCCCCCCCCCCCCCCCCCCCCCCCCCCCCCCCCCCCCCCCCCCCCCCGGGAAGGAGAAGGGTGGTGAATGGGCACTTCACGACCTGGTTTTCCAGCTCACTGCAACAATCACACACACACACGTACATTCCCGCAAAGCAAACCCGAACCATAAATTCAAAAGAGATTCGATTATCTTTGTACATACAACCATCTGTTGGACGCGCTACTCTGCATGTTCTTTCCCCTTGTTGTCGCACACGTTGTGGAAGTCTCGATGCGCCTTCGCCCCGTCGCCGATAAATTCTTTGAATTCCTCAAACGGACAACTCGCCCCCGGCCCGCTCTGACACGGCGGAATCGGCCGCGGCGCCGTGTTCGCAATGAAGCGCACATACTCGGCCGGCTCGGCGTCCCCGCGCTCGCAACTCATCTTCTCCATGCCCACGTGGCCCAGGAACGGGATGAGGTCGGACATGCGCCACGCGCGCGTCCAATTAATATGGTCCGTGGGGAACTCTTCGTTTGCGGAGGATGAGGAGTTGAACAGGCCGAGCGCGGTGGCGACGAAGGGCGGGACTTCGCGGTGCGTGAAGGACAGGAAGAAGCGCTGGGGATCGGGCCAGGCACCGCCAGGGGAGTCGTGCGTGTCGATGTGTGCGAAGAGCTCGGCTTGGGTTTGTAGCCAGGGGAAGCCGAGGTAGGGGGATAAGGGGTTGAGAGGGCCGACCATGTAGGCGTATTTCAGGTCCCAGTGGTACTCGTAGGCCATCCATTCGGCGTCGGTGAAGACAGAGCAGATGTGGCTGCGCGCGCCGAGGATGGCGGATTCGTAGCCGCAGAGAGATTGTAGGCCGACGACGTCTTTGGGGGTGAGTTTGAAGGGGGACCAGCGCGCGAGGCGGGCGGATGTGCTGGAGCCGTAGACGTCGATGAATGCATGCTGTTCTTTGGTGCCGGGCTTCTTGTTGAAGTTGTTGCAGCTTTTGTGCGGGATGAGGCTCTCCATACTGCCATTCTTGTTCTCGGTCACGCGCACGACTTCGATTTCTTGGTCCTGGGGGAAGGCTTTTGTGAAGTTTGTTGCCGTGTCGTAGGTCCTGCTCTTCTTGTCTGCGAGGATGCGTGTTGTATTGGGCACGAGTTCGGGATAGCGCTCGAGGAGGTGTTTACCAACTCTTTGGGCATCGCGGGCGCCAGAGGGTGTAAGTTCTTCGAGCCGGTCTTCAAGGATGGGGGATTGCCATTTCGTTAGGAACGAGAGCGGGCCGGACCAGCCTTGGCGGTGCTTCTCGAGTTTGAAGAGGAAGGGCTTGATGTATTCTTCGTATTCGTCGTCATTCTGAGAGTGTGAGTATGGTGATGTCAGTCGAGGGTAGAGTGAGACTTACAGCGTAGATTGCGCCATGTCGAATGATGTATGATGCGGCGGTGACATTACACCCCGCCGGGGGCTTGTGCTTGAGTCCAAACCCTACAGCGTCAAAGTACGGCGACGTTCCTGGAAGATGCAGCAGTGGGTCGAATTTATATCCCTGCGAATGGTCCTCGGCATGGATTGGTGCTTGCTGCGACGAAAAGAAAGCCGGTAGAGCGAGAGCTGGCGTCGCCAGCAATAAAGCAGTCAACATCCTTTCAGATGATTGAGATTGAACTGGGGACGGTCAAATTACCGCTCACGACCAGTTGCTTGGAGTTCGAAAATAGTGCGCGTCAAATGTTTTTGTTACCTCAGGTACGTGACGTCAGGGCCAGACAGGGATTCGCTGCAAGGTACCGCTAGTGATCTAGATCGCTATCAGATACCAGATCGATGTCTATTCGAGTCATTCATGGGAATTGTGTCGCTGCATTGGATACCAGTGGGTTGGCAGAGTTTGGGAGGTGTATTGCCATGCGCCTTGGTTGTTCTCAGCACGGAATGATACAAGTGTCGATTGGGTTCAGAGATCTTATGATGATGAGCTTCCTTTGGTTGGACTGATTCGATTCAACGATTTCCAACCTCTATAACCCGTACGTTGAGAATCTATCGCCCAGCCTTCTCATCGTCAATCTGCCTCGTCAAATCCGCCAAGACTTCCTGCCTGCTCGACAAATGGCTCTGCAGACCATCAACCTGCTCCTTCACAATATCAATATCCTCCCTAATCCCGCCCAGCCCCTTGACCGCCCCTCCCTCATCGTTGTCCAGATCGCGTAATGTGTTGCGCTTGTAGTCCAGCAGCATCTCCAGCTCCCGCTTGACCAGCGCAGGCTTGCTATCCTTGCTGCGCCCGTGCCGTCGGTTCTCCGCCTCCTTCTCCACATCAGAAATCTTCGTCTCCAGCTCGCGCAATTGCTTCTTCAACCGCACTTCCTCCCAGTCTTCTGTTGTGCGGCCGCCGAAATCCGTGCCCTTGGCGCGCGCACCGTAGTTGGCTGCACGGTCACCAACACCCAGGCGCGTGAGGTATGCATCGCCGAACTTTGCTTTGCGGCCCGTTGTGGTGTCTTCGTTGGATGATGCCGCCCACCGCGAAGAGCCGGCGCGCTCGACGTCGTAGTCTATGTGTGCTTTCTCGAAGGATGCGCGGAGGGAGGGCGGGACGCTGCGGGGGACGCGGTATCCTTCGCTCCGTTGATTGAGGATATGTAGGAATGCCAGACATGCGTCCTTTCCGACGCTCTCTCGCGCCTTAGGGTTCACCAGATTCCAGGCGAACCTAACGTCCGAGTCTGGGACGTTATCGAGGCTCTCAAATAGCCCGGAGAGGGCTTCAAAGTCGATGTTGCCGTGAGAGTCGCGGTTCGCTGTGTATATTTCCTCGTACTTTGACTTGTCTGAAGGTGACATGTACCAATCGAAGCCGTCGCGCAGACCAGGTGTGTCGTCGTCATCGTCAACGGTCTCAAAGGCGGCTTGTGAGCCGGTGAGGGCGCGGTTTGCTTGGACGAGGTGGGCTTTGGATTCGGGAACAAGCCAGTCTGGGAGTGTCTTTGGGACGTCTACTGATATCTAGTATCACGTGTTAGTTCCCCAAGCCTCCGTATAAGAATGGAAGCCCTGTAAGCTCGGCATAACTCACCCCATTGATGAGATCGAAGATCAATCGCATAGCCACGCAAAACTCCTCAAAGTCCAGCTTGCCGTCATTGTCGACATCTGCAAGGTCCCATACCCGCTCGAGCTGGTCGTCCCTCAGGTGTGAGTTCTTGAGCACCGGAGCTGCTTGGGCGCCGTCCAGGTGCGTGCCGCCTTGCGACAGCGAGCTGAAAATCTCCCAGTACTTTTCGATTTCGTCTTGCTCGATCCTATGGGGCGCCATTGTGTAGTGTGAAGGTGAAGGAGGTCGCGGCGCACGTTGGGTGGAGGATTACGTAGGGCGTGTTTGGGCGTGGATTGGAGCTGTTGCGGCGTGTCGGGGATGTCGGAGATGGCGGAGCTTACGAGTCAGGGTCTGTAGCTTGGTGGTGACGAAACCTCTCCCACCACCACGACACCAAGTTCATAGAGTCGATACTGGACTCTACTTTATCAACTTGCCGACGTTGAGGCGACCTTTTGATCCTGAAGAATTCGCGTTTCGTCACCACTAGCAAGACGCTACACCTCCCCACTCAGCGAACAGTGTGTATGACGAGTCAGCCAAAGCCTCAAGAGACTCTCTCTTCAGCTTCCCAGTGAGATTATGGAGAACAATTTTGGTAAAAAAGTATGATAAGCCTTGAAGACGCTCTGCGTGGTCCGCACCGGTCAGATTATCGCCGCTGTTGAAATTTTCAGTCTTGGACTATTGTCGTGCTAGGCTACTAAATACCACGTACACGACACCCACGGTACAGCGACACACTGTTTATACCCAAAGGATTGACGAAATCAGAACTGCCATACACGGTTCTACCTCATGGCTGCATGCTTAGTATGAGAAAAGGCGGTGAGCGGTGCTCAGCTGCCTCCTCTCACACTCTACTCTATGAAAGGATATGTATGTGAAGACAGTCCCTGTACCCAACAGCCTGTCGGAGAAACTCGTAAACACACTCCCCCCTTTGACGAGCAAAAGCCACATGCGCGCAACGCATACAAGTCGCTTACGAAGTACGCCAACAATCAACATCTTACAACGAGGGCTTTGCTGCCAAGAGCATGAGCTTCATCGTCTTTGTCCGAAGCCTTTTTCGTGATTTCGTTCTCGTGCTTTTCAGGGGAAGTTTTAGATGCCTTCAAGTTCATGTCGAGATACTTGTCAATTGCTGTCAAGACAAGTGTTAGCATGAAAATCATCTCTTACAGATCTTGCTATCCAAGGATCAAACGTACCACCCGCTATGTCATGGCCAAACTGTTTTTGAAGCTTTTCAATGATATGCGCAGATACGTCCTTGCCGACTGCGAGCTTGAATTGTGATATATCGAATCCATCCAAAGGAGTTATGGTCCGTCTTTGCTTGGAGAGCAGAACCAAGTTCCTTGTCTCGGTGATACCATCAATGCCTTGGAAGGTCGTCATCGCTATACGTGTTAAAAAGGACTGAGATGCTGTTGCGCGCGGCGACGAATAGATCGGGAAGAAGAAAGTGGGAAGTGAGTAAGACTGACACAGCTTTGAAAACCTCGAATGAAATGATACGCCCCAATACGAGGCATACAACTCCTCTTTAGGTTTCGCTTAATTTATCATTGCATTGATAATGCACGCATTACATAAGCTGACAACCGTCTGGCAGCTGCCTAATGTTCCTTGGTACTGCTCGCACACTGTGCCCTTCACAGTCCTCCCAAGATCGCCTCCCTAACCATTTGCGAGCAAACAACCACCGCAGAATATAACTTCGGGAGCTTGATTGAAGTCTCACAATATCTCTTTAATCACCAGAGTTTCCAATGCGTAGGGAAGCATGTCTAACGACTTCATTGGTCTTCGAGTTATTTGGCCACCTAGTGGCACATACCCACCAGGTCATGATCAAGAGTATGTTGTTGAGATATCTCTCATGAAAGGCAATTTGTGGGATTAATGAGTGTGTCAGCATCGGATCTGAGGGACCTGCCCATGGTCGAAGGACAACTCAAACTCGAATGGAGGGTCAGTCCTCCAGCATTGATTGAAGCCCTACTGGGTGGGTGCCAATTCTGTTGCTATGTTGCAGTTAGGACGCTCACACGAAAGAATTTCCGAACGTTCAATCTGTCCATACGCGATGGCGGTGTCCGATGTTGTGCGCAGGGATCTGTTACAAGAGATTCTGAAGCAATACAGAGCGTTATAGACGCACTGTGCGAGGCCGATTGGAGCGTTTGTTCGAATACCCATCGGGGTCATCTCGTCCGGTCAATGAAGAATGCGTGCTCGAGCTGCACGCGCTTCCCGGTAAGTCGATTTTTGAAACTCGAATTATCGCTACGCTTCCAGCTACATACTAATGGTAATCTAGATGATGGGAGTGATAATTTAATCACCACTCGACCTCTCACGACCAGTCGCGGGGAAGGAGAAAACATCGAAGTTATTCAACGCTGGTTGAAGGATTGCCAAGGTTGAAGGATTGCCAATCATCCCACGCCTTTTGCCAAAGCAACACGAATGCGCAACTACCTACTAGACTGATTGAAATCGTCAACGCCACTACTGTCAGGCTAGTGGATACAGCAGGACAATCTGGTATATATGTTGCGTTGAGCTACTGTTGGGGCGCTGCAGCACCAGGGGTGAATTACATACCTGTGGAAGCCAATCTTGGGGCTAGATTAGCTTTGAAAGGCTTTCCGAGGGACGAGTTACCAGCGACCATCATAGATGCCATCACAATCACCGAACGCCTGGGAATGCAGTATATATGGGTCGATGCACTGTGTATCATACAGGATGAGAAGAAGGACAAAGAGTTTGAGCTTGGAAAGATGAGCCAATACTACAGAAACTCGTACCTGACTATCGCTGCCAGCACACCGGGTGCCGTTACAGGTTTCATTGGTAAACAGTGACGTTGCAAAGAGCATCCCGACGCTTCACTTCCCCGAGATCTCGTGCCACTGGATGTTATCGTTCATCACCAAGAGTTGGGACACTTGAGTAAAGCTGCAAAGGTCTATGTGAGGGAAGAGAACCCATACCAGCTTCACGAAGAAGCGATAAACAAGCGAGCATGGACGCTGCAAGAGTGCATCTTAGCTCCTCGATTGTTGTTGTTTGGGGGTCACATCATGTGGTTCTGCCAACACAAGACGCACAGCGACGGCGGAGTCGAGGACTGGACATTCGACGTAGATGACTTAGAACGGACGCGTCGTGAACTTCAAATTGAGCTCAGCAAGCTCGATCACACTGGCTTTGAAGCCGAGTCAAAGTCTAAAGGCCCGGTGAATGATAACGAGAGTCAGGGTATCTATGATCTATGGCATCGGCTCGTTGGAGCGTATTCGCGACGTGCGCTCACGTGGCCGAGCGACAAACTCCCAGCCATATCTGCGGTGGCCATGGAGCTGTCTAGACTCACTAATGGCGATTATTTGGCTGGACTATGGCGTGCGAACCTACCGCGAGACCTGTTGTGGACTACACATGATTCCGACACCACCCGGCCAAAGACATGGCGGGCACCAACATGGTCCTGGGCGTCCATCAATGATCACATTCTCTACAAGAATCCCCCACCAGAGAACGCAACATTGTTAGCAAAGATACTGGATGTTCAAACTGTACCATCAACAAGCTTGGGCGAATTTGGAGAATTGAATCAAGGAGGTAGCCTACTGCTCACAGCGCCAAGCTCTCACGCGAAGCTTGACAACGAGGATGATCGGTATGAATGGTCCAGGCCATGGCTCACACCCTTCAATATGGATCACGGTACAAGTGAGAGAGAGTTACTACTTGATATGCATAGCCGTTCCTCTGCAACTGAGAAGAATGTAAGTGAGGACACAGTGGAGCCAAAGGATGCGAAACCCAGCGAGGAGGAACCTTTTGGGCCCACAAATGAATTGCGACTCCCAGACGAAGTCTTCATCGTGTTCATCTATGGTCAGCGTCACGATGTGTATCGTTCGTTTAATACAGCGGTGGAAGAGGAAGATACTGCACAGCAATGGTTAATGTGGGGACTTATGCTGAAGAAGGTCACAGACAGCCCGGCTGGAGAACAGTTGTATGAGCGCGTAATGTCGTTTTCACAGCTCAAGATAAACTTCATGACTTCTTTCTTCCCACTGGAGGAAGAATTTCGCATTATTTAGTCAGATATTTGCAGGGAGTAGGGCCGGACAAAGCCGCAGGCGATTTTGAGACTAGAATAACGATTGCTCACGAATGGGGACATCTTTGATATCAGCTCTATACCTTCCTAACCATTTCTACATAATAAGCTAATCATAATATACGATTTCCTGTTATTTTTCATGTCCGCTAAACTGCCTTACAGCTTGGCTTGTCTCTGTGGTGGCAGAAACGTGGCACCCACCTCCGCACTCAAGGTGAAAGCAAGCAAACCTGGGAACAACACAACAACACGACCGACAAACGCGCATAGCAACGCACACCAACACCAACTCATCAGCAAAAACCCAGCATCTCATTTTATCAATGTCGATATATATCAAATAATCCAAGATCTTTTCATCCAAACAAGTGCACCCGCAAAAGATGGTGTGCACACCGTTTGGTACAAGTGCGCAGACCTTCCGACCACAACTGTAAGTCGGTCCGCGCCTTGGGACTTGGCCGTGCTCCCTCACCCTATGAGTAGGGAGCGCGGGTTCGTTTTGCTCCCGTGGATTCCGAGGCGCGTTGTCTTTCTTTTTGCACGTTGCAATTTTGGTGGAGTCAGAAATAGCGCACATAGGCCACAAGCGGCTGGCTTGAAGTGAATAGGAATTGGAGCAGGTGACAATGTGGAATATTTTTAGACGACCACGAAGAAACGTATCTGGCACTCTTTTAGGGAACGTGATACAGAAGATACAGAAGACGGCTGGGGTGTACTTTACCGTCAACGTGCTCAATCGCCGCTCCCTCGCTCTTTCACCTCAGTTTGCTTATCGAATCAAACTGATTGTTATCAGTGCGAAAGAGCTCGACATGGTCGTTTGCCACAGCTAACTCTCCCAAGAACTATGCTATCATTCTCATTGCGCACCTCTCCGCAACTACACAGTCGCTGTCAGTACAATATGCTACCTTCTAAGGATGCCAGCACGTTGCGCACAATATCTGCGGCCTCTAGATCTCCTACTCGTGAGCGCGAGGATGTTCTTTTCCGGGGTGAAAGCGAGAGCTCCTACAAGAAACAAGCCATGATTGATTTGAAGCCATCGAGACATCGCGACACGTAAGTACAGTACAGCCTTTCTTCGCTTCAGCTTGACTGACAATTCAATAGCTACTTCGGTGCCCTACTCTTCAATATCTGCGCTTTCGTCCTGCCGGCACTTTATGGCACTCTCTCCAAGCTTTGGGTCGCCAATATTGACTCCTCCATGGTCGTAACGACTGATGTCTTCACATACGTGGGTATCATCGCAGAGGTGTTGAACGAAGGCCTAACGCGTGCATCCTATCTCATCATCGGCGACAAGTCTAACCGCGGGTTCCGAGAACGGTTACAACTGACCCATACACTCATCCTGTTCCAATCAATCCTTGGCCTGATCATGAGCGTTGCGCTCATCGCCAGTGCTTCAACCTTCGCAAAGGGCTTTGTGCCTGTCGAAGTAAGAGATGCAAGCATCACATATGTGCGCCTGTCTGCTTTCTCTGCATTCAGCTCAGCAGTGGAGTATGCCGTCAACACCTCAACCCGTGCTCTAGACAAGCCAGACGTCCCGCTCGTCATTAGTTCCGTCAAATTTGCAATCAACATCATTCTCGACCTCGTCATCATCTCAAAGTTCCATATCGGTGGAGTTACACCCACGGTCAACATGCAGGCTGGCATATCGCTGGCTTGCAACCTCTCTTCCGCTTTTGCTGGCCTAGCATACTTCGTGTACACGACTAGCTTCAGTCGCAACTCACGAAACCATGACGACACGTCCGAGCGAAAGACTACGCCTTCATGGTCAGCACTCTTGACACTTTTCAAGCCCGGCCTCATCTTCCTCAGCGAATCTGCCATCCGCAACGCGCTTTACTTGTGGCTTGTCCATGGTATCGTCGCCTTGGGTAGCGACTACGCAACTGCCTGGGGCATCTTCACGACCATACGTTGGGGCTTGATCATGGTGCCAGTGCAAGCTTTAGAAGCTACGACGCTCACTTTCGTCGGCCACTCGTGGGGTAAATTTCGCGCAACCTTGAACGCCAACACTCAGTCTGTCATGCTGCGGATCACGAAGCGCCAATTGTTCGGCATCACTCGATGGACGCTCTACTCCGTCGTCATCGTCCTAATTGTCGAAATTCCGCTATGTCTTATCCTCTCCTTCGCCGGTGTGCAGTCCTTCGCTAGATATCTGTCCGAGTCGGACGAAGTGTCGCGCATTGCGGCGAGAATGTGGCGCACAGTCGACTGGTGTTACATCATGTACGGCGTATCGACACAGCTCGCAGCCATCCTGGTTTCGACGCGGCCAAAGTGGTATTTATACCAATCTCTCGCCTCAAACATCTTGTATGTATTGCCTTGGGCAATCGTGTGTCAGGTGGTGAAGCTCAATGCTGGTGATGCCTGGACGTACCATAGCCTTGTGTTTGGTGGCAGTCTAGTGTTTTCTTTCTTTGTTATCATTGGTATGGTAGGCTTTTGGGCTTGGAGACTTGGGAGGGGGAAGATGAAGATCAGAGTAGCATAAGTCGTGAAGTGTACAAAGCGATGCGTCTTTCACATAAGACAAGAATTCGTAAGATCTATGCAGAGAAGAACCGACTGACTGACTGACTGACTGACTGAATGAATCCCCATAACTTCCGCCGAAGTATGGTAATGAATGAATAGCTTCGCAAGAACTTAGACAAACGCAGGTAAGAGCTATGTACTCATCCCTGCCACACCGCCGGCTTCGGCTCAACATACTTCATCGCATCCGTCGGATAACCATCCTCCGTCCCCTGCTCGTGGAACCAAACACTCGGCTCATCCTCCTTGTACGCATTTGGAAACTTCACGATCGGCCCCGGACTTCCTCCTCCGCTTCCAATAACCTCAATGTGCGCACAATTGACAAACCACTGACTCTGTCCCCGCAGATTACTCGGCAAAAACTGCTCGATCCTCAGAAGATATTTCCCTGGCGGCGTAGTCTTTGGGATCGTCGCATTCATGGACAGTTTATCATTGAGTTCCCACGCCGTGGCACTGACGGGTCCTGCGTATCCGATTTTGAAGAAGTCGCCGCTGCCATCATAATTGTTCAAACTCTCAACACCGTCGGGTAGTTTAGACATGAATATTTGCCCCGGCCCTTCGTGGTAGATATACTGGATCAAGTCACCTTCGAAGAATGGCGGCGAGACCATGAATCCGACTTCAGAGCCAGCGGCGATGACGGCGGTCTCGATGCTGGCGCTGTTGGAGACTGGAAAAGCGCCGCGGCCGCATGTTACGTTTGTGTTTTCGGGACCGTAGATGGGGAAGGCTTTGAGCCACATTGAGTCGCGTGTGCCAGCATTACCGGTAACGTCGCGGACATATTGGAAGTCGCGGGAGACAGTGTTGTTGACGATCAGGCGGCTGAAGACGTAGTGGGCGGAAGTGTGGGTAAGGAGCAGACTTGCTGCGGAGAATAGGTTGGTGGTCTTCATGATTTGTGCGGTGCTGTGGTGAGTGCGTTCCAATTCAACGATTCTGATTAGCGTTTTGGGGTTTTATATACTTGTTGGCTTCCTGTTGAAGATGAAAATTGGCTCAAATGCTCTATGCAAGCAATACAACAGCCATCGAGCACAGATGTTATACTTCCAATGGCTTCTGTCCTTGTGATCGATTCCACGTTCTCATGTTTCCGTGTTGCTGATGCGGCGTCTTCAGTGTACCAATCAGCACTCAATCGCATAGTGCCTTTTCCAAACCGAGCTCCGTTTTGATTGAGCCTAGGATGGCTAATGGGGTACGACTGGTCACAGCATATATTGCGATATGTTGGTAAACCCTGGATTGGACATGTTTCAGTGCATGATGGGAGAGTGTTATGTAAATATTGCGGGGAAAGGATTAGTGTCGTACAAGATCGGGTTTACTGAAGGACTTCCGGCTGGCAGAGGAAAGAAGCCTATACTGCATGACGCATTGACAAAAGCCAAGATCTGCTAGTATACAACAGGTTTGTGTATTGCGGCTATTTAGTCTAGATGCTCTTGCAACTAGAGGGAATTACATAAGTGTTGCAGCGATCGGTG
>Ga0265780_10010068_pt1 | contig 11299 bp, 14 predicted proteins | sample P1T30metagenome_FD_192432 | JGI IMG/M metagenome (GOLD analysis project Ga0265780, IMG submission 192432) | Plant litter microbial communities from East Loma Ridge, Irvine, California - P1 T30 | ecosystem: Environmental > Terrestrial > Plant litter > Unclassified | place: USA: California... | reverse complement strand
GTGAAGTGGGTTCCTCGCCTACTACTACGTCACTAAACACTTCACACACTTGCACATCATCTACCTTCTCCAAATCCCCACATTCCGCGAGGCGACGCTCAGTAATCTCGCCTCCATCCATGACTGGTGGCTTGGCTGGCGTTGATAGCCGCCGTCAGCGACTCGGCTAGATCAAGCCAATAGCCGAACACGAAAACCAGTTGCTCGAAGTACGGGTTTTTTGGCAAGAATCCCATACAAAGTTTGCTATGCGCCGAAAAATGCCGATACTAATGCTATGCTATGTTGTGCTGTCATTCTCCGCAAAATGTACGATGTGATGTTGGCGGCAAACTCTCCAGGGGCCATGGTATCACGCTTCTTTTTACATAAGCCTTCGCCGCCTTCCACTATCAACACTGACAGTATTGTTTGGCCCAATGCTAATGTTCAGACTCTCTGTGTCGTCGTCGCTATGTCCCTTCCTGCGCAACGCTCCTCCTTGGCTCTTGCTCCGTGAGTGATGACCATCTGGTTGAATAACTAACCACGTTGCACCGTTACCATCGTCTTCTTGCTGCATGAGCTGGAGCTGTGGGCCGTTGCGGCCACGCTCTCGGTCCCGGTCTCTTGACTTGGGGCTTTTGATGGGTGGCGGTGGAACGAAAATGGAGGCGAATTTGGTTACTTTGATGGGTAGTGCAGTGAGTGCTGGTGGCAGTGGTAGTGACTCAATCAGGGTTACTTTGTCCAGGGGGAGAGTGGTGAACATTGATGTAGGGAGATCGATAGGCGAGCAGGCTACAAGGACGTGCCGTAAGTGAGAGTTCGATGTGTAGAAGGCGAGGTTTTCTGTTTCGAACGTGAGCCACGATGCACTTGACAACAACATGAACTATAACTTACCCCTGACTTTTCTTCCTGCACCACCCTCCTTTGCAACGCCAGTGTCGATCCAATCAAAGCTTGATATCCGGCCGCAGAAGCCCGTCGAGAAAGCCCGCAATTGGCCGAGATTTCGCACTTTGTCGAGCTTTACGAGGAAGTTTGCCATGCCTTCAAGATTAGAGTATACGCGTACGATAATGTCCATAGCATCTGCATCTTCGAATTGTGCTCTTAGGTATTCACGTGTCCTGACCATGAGTTCATCTGCCAAGGCTTCGCCGCCCTGAGCTTTCTTTGTGAGGTATCTGTCTTGAAACTGAGATTGTTAGTGCAAGTGGTCGACGGCAGATTATCACTGAATCGTACCAAGAAGCCTTCTGCATCTGCATCGATAAGCACTAATGCAAAAGGTCGCCGCGACTAGAATATGTGAGTGGCATATACTCCCAGCTGGAGGGCATCACGGACTTGTTTTTGGACCAAGGCATCTTCTCTTGCTTTGCCTTCAGCGGCTTCTGACTGCAAAGTACGTCTGACGTTTTGTTCAGAATGCAGATCGAGCTCGGTTTGTGCGAGCTTCGCTTCTGTTGCTTCCAGTTTCGCCAGCAGCTCCTAAAAAAGCCATGAGTCATGTGCTTTCAGCGTGGAAAGGCGAACAATTTTGTACCTCAATCAGCTCACATCTCTTCTCTTCTAAGATCTTGAACTGCGCTAGTCTATCACGGTACGATAACGGTGCCGGTGGTGGCGATGCAACCACTACAGCTGTCGACGGCGGTGCGGGTGCGGGCGGTGGCGCCTGGGCTGCGGGTTCCGCCATGATTTCTCGCAAACTTCAAGCAACGTTCAAAACTAGAGAGATTTGTACAAAGTCCGGGGCATCCCAGCATTTAAAGAGTCCAACACGTCGTCCTTGGGCTCAGGTAGGCGAAAGTAACAGCGTGTGTGCCAAAATGCGGTGACCCGGAGAAGGTTGGGCCGCAAAAAACATGGCGGTTGCTGATTGGTGCAAAGAGTGGAGAGATCATGCGTTGACGCGCCCAATTCGTTGCCTCGAAGAACAAACACACCGGATCCGAATAACGCGTGACATGGCCGACGCGTTGAGATGGAGCACATGTGGCTTGCGGTACGAGCCGCAGCGGCCGGGAAGAGGGTCGATACGGAGAAGGCGAAGATGGAAAGATCAGAGTTTGGTAGGGGTTGTCTCACACCAGATCTGGGTAGGACAAGACAGAGTGTCAAAGATGTGAACGATTTCGCTGCCCGTGCCAGCCTGACGAGCAAGGTCCAACCACTCTTTCAGACCTATCTTCTCCATGCGACTGCGCAGTTGCGAGGGCAGAACTTCACAAAGATCGTGTACAGCGACTCGCCTCACATCACCGCTGTTAGAGAAACTTATTGTTCGGACACCATGAGTAGGCCCTAGTACATCCCGTGCAATACAAGAAGCCACAGTGTTGCAAGAGATGAAGTCGGAAGAGCCTTCAACACCAGGCAAATCCGGGACCGCAAGAATTTCTTGTGAATAATGCAAAAGGTTTGCCATGACGTTGGTTGCCGGACTATTTTTTCCTACCAACAGTGTAGGCCTGTGAATCATCACTCCGAGTCAAAGGTGTTTGTGCGCGCGCTCTAGAACTACCTCACTCGCCTACTTGCTAGCCGTATACCCGTCAATGTCACCGGGAGGGAGCTGGTCGGCAACAGTCATTTCCGGACAGGTTGGCCGACCCACAATACGACCAAAACCAGCCGCAGAAACGTAATGGATGAGTATGTGGTACGGTAAAGCTAGTTGTATCATTTTCTTAGTTAGCAGGGCGTTGGCCGTGCGAAGAAAAGCGTAGGGCCTGATATGGTCTACCAGCGCCGCCGCATGAATGATGATATCTACCGAGCTACCAAGCTGCTGCCAATCCGAGGAAGACATACCGAAGTATTGCTTGGTCAGGTCGCCACCATGATTGATAACCTTCGGATGCGATGCAATCCTACTCAGCGAGCGAATGGCGATGCAGTGAAGTAAACCAACCTTAGGGGAATTGATCGAATTAGCTAAAATTGAACGCACGAGATAGCCGGTAGCTCTAGTGAGAAGGATAATGAGACTTTGGTCGACGTTGACGTCTTTGAACCCGACCCCCTTCTGATTGATGGTTGGTAGTGCCGTTTCTGCGATCCCGTCGAGTGAAGTGCCTGCGAGACTGAAAATGCTGTATTTATTCATTGCCACAGTCGTCATTCCGTGGAGTTTCAGATTGTTTGAAAGACCTGTGAGCATTAAGCTTCCTCTGAAGTCTCGTCGTATTGTACCTAGGACTTGCGATAAAAGCGATGTGTCTCCACCCAGTGTAAAGAAATTGCTCGTCGAAGTGATCGCCGTGTTGTTTGCTATCAAGGGCAGATGCATCTTCCAGACACACAGGATCTTTGCTTCAATGGCTTCTAACGTGACTCCACGTGTAGAAGCACCTGGTCCTTTACACGAGCTGATTGGCCGAACAACTTCGACGATTCGGGCTCGGGGTATATCCATAGTTCGTAGTGCTCTTCGATCCATCTTACCAGCTTGCGTTATTGGCATGGCTTTGAGAACCATAGCACGCGTAGGGTGTAGGTAAGCTGGCAAAGAAAGGTTACGCAAAAGCGTCTACAGATACCGCGGTGTTGCTGTGCTTGAGCGCTCTGACAGGACGACAAAGGCTTAAGGTTGCTGTCTGTGTTCATGGTGCTGAACAAAGACAGTCTGCGCTACCTTACCACTCGATCGATTGATGATCGTGCGAGCAATGTCAATGAAATCAGCGTAATATTCACGAAGTTGCGCGACGAAGTCATCCTCGGCACGACTGACAACGTGAAGGACTCCATTGGGATCCAGAAAGCTAACATCGCGTGTCCGAAAATATCGCATCCCAGCATCCTCGTTAGTATGGGGGTCGTTCTTATCCGCTGCTGGTTCGATGAAGCATTTGCTGATACCCTGGCACTCGATCCATACTCCGCTTTTCCACCCAGCTGGTACAGGACGCTCTGATGAATCTGCAATTCAGACCTGATAGCCTACTGAAAGATTTCCTGCTTGGATAAATTGTCGTTCTGAATTTTTGGCATACTCCCGATGGCCGACAGTACCCATGCATGTCGTAACATGACAAATCGCAAGTCCGTAGGCGCTAACAAATTCGAGATCCTTATTGCCGAGTGCTGCGAAGTCCCTCATAATACCAGTGGAGATATTTTCTCCGCCGCAGAATGCAAGCTGCCAGGTTGTACATCTTTAGAGCGATTTGTGACCAGAACGGAACCATGTCGAGTACTCAGAGCGAGTAGCAGAACTTACGCTGACATTCTCTTGTGCCATGATCGTTACCACTTCCGTCGGGTCATTGGGCATTTAATTTAGGATAAGCGTACCTCCCGTTATGATCGCAATGAGCATCTGAAACAAGGCGTTCTCGTGCGCCCAGCTACTCTGTTGGAGGACTCTAGAATCGTCCGATTCAAAGCAGTACTTCGCGGCAGAGATGATGACATCTAGGTTTCCGAAATTGAGCATCACGCCCTTCATTTTGGAAGTATGCAATGATATTGCGACGTCGTGCGCGTCAGCTTCACCGGGCCTCACAGTGCCTTCCACAAGCTTGAGCCGTGGGCTGTAAAGTATTGTGGCGATACCAATAGCTTGGGCATGATCGCCTCCACTGAGAGAGCTTGCTATGCTGATCTTGAGTCTACAGTTATTGGCGATGGCGGAGTTGTGATCCACGGATGAACGATCATCAATAGCGACATAGGTTCCGCCAGCACGCCAGATAGCGAAGATGGTACCAAATAGTCTGCAGTTGGTAGACCAAGGATGCCCACTGGTATTACAGTCCCTATAACGTGTGCCAGCAGCGCAGTCGTAAGAACTGACACTCGGCGCTCTAGTTGGCGATATGTGAGTTGTGATCCCCGACGATCCTTGATCCACGAGCGATCGGGATATGTTCGCACACATGCAGATAGTTGACAGATGATCGACTGGCTGGGCTGCTGGATGACTAGACCAGTCGCCCGACCGCGAAATACCTCCTGGTCTGGAGATTCAAAGATGTTAACGTCTCGGATAGAATCGTACCCCTTGGTGGTGAGAGCGCTTAGAAGCTGGACTGTTAACGCAAGTGGTTCGTGCCCAGTGTTACACGGAGCAATTGAGGGGCGCCTGATTCGACGGGAGAAGGCTTTGGAACCGAGGACCTCAGTCCTTTTCATTGTGGCATAGGCTGGTATAACGACAATCGAGGTCCTGATTGCAGAAATGTTCAAGTCAAGCTTAGAATCATTTATGTGTACTCGCAAATGGTCCGAAGTTGACTCGAAGCATCCCGAAAGACAAGCTAGCTTCTATGCTTGAGGTCTAGCAATCGCCTGATATATGTTCAGCAAACATACCGCATGCGACAGGTTTCGAAACAGCTTCAGATACCGGCGCCAGTCATGTGTAGAGGTCGACACTATCAGATCGCGGACGAATTGCAGCACGGTCGTTTGAGGCTGTGACTGCAGTTGTGGTCTGCTTAAATTTCGTTCTCGAACGTGCTTATAGTGTGATGAAAGCATAAGTCCAGTGAACACAGTCGCGTATCACATCAAACGGTAGAAATTTGGGTCAGATGCGTCTTCATCTCTGCATCGGACTGCTGAGCCATAGCAACCCAATTTATTGGAAAGAGAGAAGTGGTCAGTGCATATGGTGCCAGCATTGTGTTGTGTGTAACAGACGTTTGGCAATCGAAGTGACAATTCACATTCCGGGTAGACTGGACATAATTTTTGTCCGCGATATGGCCGCTTTCATTCTTTTGGATTGTGATTGAACCGAGAAATAGAAATGAGATGCTGAAGAATGTGCAGGGAGAATGGAGCGGGGAGTTGTAGGGTGACACATCGGTGTAGTCAGATAAAAATCGCTAAACACGCAAATAGGGGCATTATTATCTTGGAAACTTCATCATCTTGAGATTTTTCAAACTACAAACCGTTCTCAGGCCTTCGCCTTCTCGTCCGGTACCTCGAGAATGAATCTCCACATCACTTTTGCTGCTGTCGTCGCACCATCCATTGAGTTGAGGGTTTCCGCTAACATCCTCGCCTTTGCAGCATATCGAGGATTCTTGAGTACCGTAAGAACCGTGGAACGTATGTTCTTCGCCTTCCAACATTGCTTTTGGATTCGAACACCTGCACATGCATTCATCGCATTGTCTAGATTGGTCTGCTGCTCGACTTGCAATGCAACCCCGACGATCGGCTTGCCTGCTGCCAGGGCACACTGAACTGTGCCTTGACCACCGTGTGTGATAACGACGTCTGCTAGAGCATTTGCGGCAGGTGCCGGAATGAAGCGATCGGTCACTAGAAGGCGTGGATCTCCCGCTGCGACTTCATTTGCCCTATCGATTGAGCAGATGGACTTCGATGCTAGAATGACGGCAGTCCAATCGTCCTCAGGGTTTAATCTGAGTGCCTTAATGGCCTCAAACAGGAACTCTTCTGTGCCAGAGCTACCCATTGTCACCAGAATAGAAGGACCGGGTCCCTTCTTTAGATGATTTGAGATGTCTTTGTCAAGCTCGGAGTCATTACTAGCGTACAGTGGACCGGTCAAAATGATGTTTCCTGGTATCAGATGTAGGTACTCTTTGTGAAAGATGGGATGGTCGTTGACAAGATTCAAATCGGCCAGGTTCATGTCGAAAAGTGAGATTGGTCCTTTGGTTGGCCACCCACAGGAAACGGCTGCCGCACCCAATCGCTTTTGCGTGAAGATAGGCGCCTTTGTCATCAATCCACTGGCCCACCAAGCGATTTGCTTCCGTATGGGCCGTGGAAGTCTAGCGAACAATGGCATCATGTCTGGCAGGTCTCGCACAAGACCATGAGCAAATGCTCCGGGGTGGAGGGGGACTGGCAAGAAGTTGATAGTTCGAATGCCAAGGAGTCGTGCGGCTATCGATGCTGGCGCCCACATGCCGTGGAAGACGATATCAGGTTGCATCCCTCGGAAGGCTGCCAGTTGGCCATCGATGAACGTTTTTGCAATCTCTTCTGAGCCAAAGAATTCTGGCCAATCCCAGCCAAGATCATGGGCTACTGATATGCCCTTGACCCGTGGCTGAGCTGGCACGATGTTGAAGCCAGCATCTGTTATTTGGTATTCGAAGCGAGAACCGCACGACAGAAAATCTATCTTCAGCTCATGGTCTTCTGGGCACATGTCCCTTAAGGCAGTAGCCATAGCAATAGCACGGGTAGTATCTCCAGCATCTTGCCATGCCACGCTCAGGATAATATATGTGGAGCTGGTCATGTTTTTAGGACTTTTTAATCGAGGCGTTTGTGTGTGCTTTAGAGGGTGCAATGAAGTACTGAAGGAGCTTAGGTCTCCAAGATGCGACTAACATTACCATAAATATATACGCGGCGGTGATTCTCAAGGTCCCCTATGGGCTCATGCAAGCGCGGCAACTAAGCTGAGTTGTAGCCTTTGAACGACTCAACTCTACTCAATCTCCGAAGCCGAAGGCCACCACTCACCACAATACATGGTCAACAGGGGCCATACCTGACACTACATCAGCCACGGTATCTTTTGTCAAGGTGTCCCGACGGATGTAACCTTGGAATATCAGAATGGAAAGCACCTCGTAAGCAGTGTGTAGCTATTCTTGGATGCGACGTTGTTTAGCATGGGTTTTGGCAGCAAAGGAGGTGGGGAACCGTACGAAAAGGTTGTGTTGCAACCTCATTGCATTGGAGCGTTTGCGAGGCTCGTATCGCTAATACGATTACAGCCTAATAAGACGCAACGACAATTGGAGATGCGGCGTTTCGATGCTTACACGAGTCGAAGTTCACACTTGGACGAATACGGCAACATCTCGACCATGGAACCAGAAGGGTGCGATATATCCTCACGAAGACAAGTTGGCGCAATTATCGGCGCATCGATGATCTGCAACGCATCTGACATGCATCGAGTTACCCTGCCGGCACCTTGCTTCTGCAAGACCGACCAATATGGAATGTGCATCGTACTTCACCGATGGACAATCTGCAGTTACTTCCAAGCGAGAGCAGCATCAGGGATAAGCTGTATACATCTGTATGCGTCTGCATGACACTTCCGACAAAGCGTATTGTACAGTTTGAGAAGCGGGCTTTAATTGGACTGCGCATTCAAAGGCAGATGGCAATCGTGTCTTGTCACAGCTCAATCGCGTCATCGTCTATCTGGTTTCTATGTCATCATTATTTAGCTCCAGAACGTAGGATACTTATTGATCATGGTGGCTGTTGGTGGGAATACAGAAGCTGTGGGCACGGACGATGACGAAGTGCGCGCGGCTAAGCGCAGCTATGCAAAATGTCGTGCCTGCATGTAATGTTGTATTTTGGAGCAACTCGTACGGTGGGGTCGCATACTATGACGCATGAACATCTCACGCGCTGTAATGTCTGTCTTTCAAAAGCTAAGCTCAACTACGCAGAAGCCTATCCCAGCCTCATACTCAAAGCACAGGGATAATCGCAATCCATGCCACAAATCTCAACTATGTATTAATTCAATTCACAGATGTCAATCAAGCAAAACTTGTCTATCTTCCATTCTTCAGTTCATCATGGAGATCGGGATTGGCCTTGGCTGTCAGATAAGAAACGAGCTGGCCACTCGAACGATACCATAGGTACAATCTCTTCCACACAGATCCGGACGCGGAAACCTCATGCTGGGCAGTGTTTGAGGCTGGTAATGACTGTTCTGTTTGGTCGTGGTTGACTTTTGGAGCTAATTCTTCATCGGCACTACACGTCTTCTCTTCGTCTTGAGCAGCAGCTTGAGTAAGGCTATTCTTGTCTTTCACGCTTCGCCATTCCATTCCCAGAGCAGCTGGGATGGCCAAGCACGCAATAATGAGAGCCGCAAAGAATGTGCCTTTTGTGATGGAGTTATTGTAGGCCTTGAGGACACCTGGTCGGAGCGCTGTTGGTACAGCCTTCGTGAGATCCGTTGCGCCGCCTCCCAGAATCTGTTTCGGGTCTAATCCACCAACAAGCTCTAGACCAGCCGTGAACTTATCTATGTAGAGGTTCTGGCCTACGGCGGTGAAGATTGCGCCACCAAGTGTTTGACATAACGAGAGAATGGCCGTCCCTGTTGGCACATCCTGCTTGGGAAGAACAATCTGAACCGCTAGGTTTGGATGTTGCATAGTACAACCAACACCTAAGCCTAGGATAGCTTGATATCCGATCCACATACTGATACTCGTGTGCACGTTCCAAGTCGTGATTAGGCCGGTCCCGACTGCCATCAAACTGGAGCCTATGATCATGAACGGCGTGTAGTATCCGAGACGCTGGGTCAGACCACCCGAGAGAATGGATCCAACTACTACCGAGAGAACAAGTGGGATAGTGTTAATTCCTGATTGCATGGCTGACACCTCTTTGATCGCCTGGAACCATAGCGGAATGTATATCGACACTGTCAGCATGGCAGAGCCAACGCAGAATTGAGAGGCGCCACCGAACGCCACACTTTGTTGAAACAAAATCCGAGCAGGAACTGTGGCTGTGGTATGCCGAGTGATATACTGCCAGGTGATGAATGCGACAAGCAGCACGGCAAAGACTGCCAAGAGCGCGATGAGTGGCGGTGAGCTCCATGAGTACTCCGCCGCACCCCATTCGAGGGCTAGCAATAAACATGTGATTGCTGGTAAGAACAGAGCTGTACCTAGCGGATCGAGGTTCTTGATCGTGTCTTTCCAGTCCCCGAGCTTCGGCTTTTGTTCGTCCAGCTTGAGCAAGAAAATGACAACCAGTATTGTCAGTCCACCGAGGGGTAAGTTAATATAGAAACACCATCGCCAGGTTCTTGAAGAGTTAGCGAAAGCATGCAATCGAGGGTTAGCAGGACTTACGTCTTGCTTCCAGTAAATGCCCCACCAAGCAGCGGGCCAGCTACGCTTGCGACACCGAAACAAGCACCAAACAAGCCCTGTAATAATGGCCTTCGATGAAGCGGAACAGTACTTAGCATGATCAGAATTGCACCAGTGAATATACCACTACTCCCGAGACCTGCGATAGCCCTTCCAATGATCAACATAATGCTCGACTGCGCAGCTCCACACACAGCGCTCCCTATTTCGAAAAGAAAAATACCAGATAGGAAGACAGCTTTGGTGGGGAAGAAGGTATAGATGCGGCCGTACAGTAAGATGAAGCCGGCGGATGTGAGCATATAGGAGCTTCCATACCAGCCAATGTCGTCTATACTCTTGAACTGGTTGGTGATTGCGGGTATGGCGGGTCCCATGATCGTTCGATCGAGTGCCACGAGGAAAATGGAGATATACAAAGACAGCATGATAACTGCTGCCTTCGCTGGTGAAGGGTATGTCGGTAGCTGCGCCGCTTCTCCACCTTGCTTCTCGGGCGCCAATGACTTCTCTGTTGATTTGTCTTTATGCAGATAGGTCTCCACGATTGCCTTCTTGTCTTTCCCCACTAGACTTGTGTCCGAATCCGCAAGGCCGTCCCGGATTGTGCTTGGTCGAGAGATACTCGTCTGCCTAGAAGTTCGATACGAATCTATTATTCCTAGCCCGAGAGACTTCTCTTCTGCTTGAGTCTTCTCAGACCTTGGGTGAGCCTGTCTCTCTAAATCTACAGCGTCTGGGGTTGGTTGTGCGAGTATCGATGCGCCGCTCTCACTACGTGCGACGACTCGGTCATCATCCAGTGGCGAAGTCGACCCTGTAACAGCAATTTCGTGATAATTCGCCTGCGGCCTTAAAAAAGCTTCTTCACAGTCCTGTGACAAGTCTGCAAGGATTCCCGTAATCGCTTTTGGATCATCTTCTTGGATGGGCGTTCTCGGCTTTAGTCCCGTACAAAGCAAGATACGTGAGCTTGATGTACTCGTCATATCAGACGCTTGAGGAAGGTCTTGCCGTTGCAAAATGTCTTCACGGGCAGGACGATGTGGTCGAAAGATGCGTGCGCAAAGAACTTTAACAGTGGTTCATGGAATCAATGAAACCAAAGGTGATAATATCGCTAACAGAGACAATAACAATCAAGACGCGAATACCTTTGTATATGATACAGCAGATAAAGCAAGTCGACGTCGGCACCCTAGTGCTCATAGAATAACAGACGCAGGTCGGTATGCGCATCTTGATGAGCGCCGATGCTGCAGTCTTAAGCTGTCAAACCATATTGGGTCAGCTCCCTGAATATTTCTGGACCCTGATTTGCGCTGCGTTGTCGCTGCAGGTGGCTGATATCACTTCTCGTGTTGTGCTGCTGCTCAGTTCGGAAGCAGGATGGGGAGCCGATCGCGCTTCTGACGGTCATCATGAACACAGCC
>Ga0265780_10010067_pt1 | contig 11299 bp, 10 predicted proteins | sample P1T30metagenome_FD_192432 | JGI IMG/M metagenome (GOLD analysis project Ga0265780, IMG submission 192432) | Plant litter microbial communities from East Loma Ridge, Irvine, California - P1 T30 | ecosystem: Environmental > Terrestrial > Plant litter > Unclassified | place: USA: California... | reverse complement strand
GTGACCTGTCTGCTTTCGTGGCGGTGGCGCGTGCCCGCGGCTTTCGCGATGCGGCGCGCGCCACCAGCAGCAGTGCCTCGGGCCTGAGCGATGCGGTGCGCCGCCTGGAAACCCGGCTCGGCGTGCGCCTGCTGAACCGCACCACGCGCAGCGTCGTGCCGACGGAAGCGGGCCTGAGTCTGCTGGCGCGGCTGGAACCGGTGCTGAGCGAAGTCGACAGCGCGCTCGACGTCGTCAACGGCTTTCGCGACACGCCCACCGGCACGCTGCGCCTGAACGTGCCGGTGAGCGCGGCGCGGCTGGTGCTGCCGGCCATCGTGCCGCGCTTCCTGGCGGCCTACCCGGAAATCCGCCTGGAAGTGATCGCCGACGAGAGCTTCGTCGACGTGCTGGCGGCCGGCTGCGACGCCGGCATCCGCTACGAGGAACGGCTGGAGCAGGACATGGTCGCCGTGCCGATCGGGCCGCGCGTGCAGCGCATGGCGGCGGCTGCGTCGCCGGACTACCTCGCAAGGCGCGGGCGGCCGGCGCATCCGCGTGAGCTGCTGGAACACACCTGCATGCGCGCGCGCTTTGCCAGCGGGGCCATGATCCGCTGGACCTTCGAGCAGGGCGGCGAGACGCTGACCATCGACCCCGCCGGCCCGCTGCTGGTGCAGGTGGGCGGCGCCATCGACCTGGCGGTGGACGTGGCGCTGGCCGGCGCCGGCATCGTGTATTTGTTCGAGGACTGGCTGCGGCCCTGGATCGAGCGCGGCCAGCTGGAGCCGGTGCTGGAACCCTGGTGGCCCAGCTTCTCCGGTCCCTTCCTCTACTATCCAGGCCGGCGCCTGCTGCCGGCGCCGCTGCGCGCCTTTGTCGACTTCATCCGCAACGAGGCGGCGCAGCCGGCCCCATGAAGCGCTGCTAGGCGGGGCCGATATGGGCCGCCAGTTCGTCCGGCGTCCCCTGCGGGAACGCGGCCTTCAGGTGCTCAAGAAAAGCCGACACGCGCGTGCTGAGCAGGCGGCGCGATGGATACAGTGCCCAGACCGCGATCTCGGCTGCATCGAGGTCGCCCCAATGCGCCAGCCGTCCGGCGCTAATATCGTAACTAACCAACGAAACCGGTAGGCAGGCGACCCCAACCCCGGCCCGCACGGCGTCGCGCACCATGATCAGGGAAGACAGGCGCAACACGGGATCGATCGCGATGCGGGCGCCATCTTCCTTCAAGGTCCATGACGTGGCATTTGCCGCGCCGCGCACCGCGGCCGGCACCGGCATGCCGTCCTGCGGCCGCGCCAGCGTGGGCGGGGCCACCACAACCAGCCGGTCGCGCAGGAAGATGCGGCCGACCAGGTTCGCATCCGTCGCCGGGTTCACGCGGATCGCCAGGTCGTAGCCTTCCTCGACCATGTCCACCGGCCGGTCCTCGGTCGTGACTTCCAGCCGCACTTCCGGATAGGCGAGGGTGAACGATGCGGCCAGCTTGCCCATCGCGGTCTGCGAGAACAGTAGCGGCGCGCTGATGCGCAGCCGGCCGCGCGGGGCGGCGCCACCGGACGCGATCTCGGCCGCGGCCTCGTCGATCTCGCTCAGCAGGCCGCCCGTGCGCTCGTACAGGGCCTGTCCTTCCTGGGTCAGTTTCAGTACGCGCGCGCCGCGTTCGAGCAGGCGCACGCCCAGGCTGGCCTCCAGCTCGGCGACGCGGCGCGACAGCGTGGCTTTCGGGCGGCCGCTGGCGCGGGCGGCACGGCCAAAGCCGCCATGACGGGCAACAAGGTTGAAATCGGCAAGATCGAGCAGCTCCATGGGTGTTCCAATGGTGAGACAGGATGTCCAATTTTAGCGGCTATCGCATCGCTAGTGGGACATCTACCATGCAGAGCATCAACCGACACTTTCAACCCACCCAGAAGGAGTACTTACCATGACCATTCTCGTGACCGGCGCTACCGGCAATGTCGGCCGCAACGTTGTCGACCAACTCGTCGGGCGCGGCGCCAAGGTGCGCGCCCTGGTGCGCAATCCGGCCAAGGCCGAGTTCCCAGACAGCGTTGACATCGTCCAAGGCGACCTGCTCGACGTCGACTCGCTGCGCAGCGCCTTCCAGGGCGTCTCGACCCTGTTCCTGCTGAACGCTGTCGTGCCCGACGAATTCACCCAGGCGCTGATCGCCCTGAACCTGGCGCGCGAAGCCGGCGTCCAACACGTGGTCTACCTGTCGGTGATCCACAGCGACGTCTACCTGAATGTGCCGCATTTCGCCGGCAAATACGGCGTCGAGCGCATGATCGAGGCGTTGGGCTTCTCGGCCACCATCCTGCGTCCGGCCTATTTCATCGACAACGACCTCACGGTCAAGGACGTGGTGCTGAACTACGGCGTGTATCCGATGCCGATCGGTTCGAGGGGACTGGCGATGATCGCCGCGCGCGACATCGGCGAGATCGCCGCCATCGAACTGCTGCGCCGCGACGCCGCCAGCGAGCCGCTGCCGCTCGAACGCATCAACCTGGTCGGCCCCGACACCCTGACCGGCGCGGACATCGCCGCCATCTGGACCGAGGTGTTGCAACGCCCGATTGCCTACGGCGGCGACGATACCGCCGCTTTCGAGCAGAACCTGCGCCAGTTCATGCCGCCCTGGATGGCCTACGACATGCGCCTGATGGCCGAACGCTTCCTCAGCGACGGCATGGCGCCCGAAGCCGGCGACGGCGAACGCCTCACCGCGTTGCTGGGTCGGCCGCTGCGTTCCTACCGCGACTTCGCTGCCCGCGTCGCCGCCTCCGCCTGATCACCGTTCAATACAAAGGAGTCCACCATGATCTATTCGACTGCCACCGTTCCGGTCAACCCGGAAAACGAGACCCCGCTGACCCGCGCCCAGGCCTGGGCCGGCCTGGTGCTGAAGGCGCGCGACGCCAGGCTGTTCCTGCCGCCCGGCCTGTGCACGCGCTGCGAGGTCGTGGAAGAGGGCCGGGACCACATCGTGCGCGAGGCCACCATCGGTGGCAAGGAACTGAGCGAGATCATCGCCTTCGAGCACGAACACAAGGTGTCGTTCTTCCAGGCCAGCGGCCCGCGCGAGGGCGTGATCGTCAACGAGCTGTTCGAGGACGCCGCCGGTGCGCTGCAACTGCGGTTCTACTGCTATCTCGGCCTGCGCGGCAAGGCGCCGGGCAGCGTGGAAGAACAGGCGGAACAGGCGATGATGGACAGCGAGCAGGGTTATTGGGCCGCACTGCTGTCGACCCTGAAGCGTACCCGCGCGCTGCTGGCGGCAGGCCGGCTCGGATGATCATGCCAGGAACCACGCCCGGCTCGCCTCGTCCGCCGGGAAGAAGGATTCCAGCCGCAGCTCGTGCACCGTCACGTCGTGCGGCGTCCCGAGCGTGGTAATCGTGGTGAACAGATTCAGCGCCACGCCATCCTTGCGCAGCTGCATCGGCAAGAAGGGCAGGGCGGCGCGCTCCAGATTGGGCTGGCGCGCCGCCTCGGCAATGCCGGGCAGGGCCATCAAAGCTTCCAGCAGCCGCGTCGCTTCGCTGCCGGGACCATCGCCCATCGCTTCGCGCTGCACCCATTGCAGCAGATCCGCCGCCACGTCCTCCCAGTTCGCCAGATGCGGCCGCACGCCGTTCGGATCGAGCATCAGCTTCAGCACGTTCACCGAACCGTCGCGCGGAATCGCCGCGTCGGCCGGCATGCCCAGCAGCCAGCGCATCAGGCGCGCAGCCGGGGCATTGTGCATCACCAGGTTCCACAGGCGGTCGACCACCAGCGCCGGATAGGGCGCCTGCTGGACCAGCATGAAGTCGAGCGCCTGCATCACCGCGCCCATCTCCGGGTCGGAGAGGGAGCGCTCGCGGTAGGCCGGGGCGAAGCCGGCCGCGAGCAGCATGGCGTTGCGCTGGCGCAGCGGAATATCGAGCACGATGCCGAGTTTCACGATCAGCTCCCTTCCCGGTTGCGCGCGCCCGGTTTCCAGAAAACTGAGATGGCGCTGCGAGATGCCGGAATCGAGCGACAGGCGCAACTGGGTCAGCCCACGCTTGCCGCGCCAGTAGCGCAGGGCCGCGGCGAAGTCGCTGAAATAGCTGCTGGCCGTACCTGTACCCGCATCCGCCGCGCTCGTGTCCATCAGGCCCCCGTGTGTGTTGTCGCCCGATTCTGCGCGATCGCGTCCGCGAACTCAAGCAGGTCGCGGTTGACCTCGGCCTGGTGGGTGATGAACATGCCGTGCGGCGCGCCTTCGTACACCTTCAGGCGCGCATCTGGCAGCAGGCGCACCGTGGCGCGCGCCGTCAGGTCCAAAGGCGCGCTGGCATCCCGGTCGCCGGCGATCACCAGCACCGGCACATCGACGTCGCCCAGCTCGGCCCGGAAGTCGGTCTGCACCAGCGCCCGGTTGCATTCCACCAGCGCCTGCAGCGAGGCGCCCAGGGCCATCTGCTTTACCCAGTCCTTGATGCCGGCGGGCGTCTGCGCATGCACGAAGGGCTCCATGTTCTCGTCGATCCACCCGGGGAAGTCGCGCATCAGCTGCTCGCGCCGGAAGTGCTCGAACCAGGCGGCGTCGATGCCGTCCGGGTTATCCGCCGTCTTCAGCACGAACGGGGTCATGGTTGCCAGCAGCACCGCGCCGGCCACGCGCGCGCTGCCATGTCGGCTCAGGTAGCGCACGATCTCGTTGCAGCCCATCGAGTGGCCGACCAGGATGGCGCCGTGCAGATCAAGCTGATCGAGAACGGCGGCGAGGTCGTCGGCCAGGGTGTCGAAGTCGTAGGCGCCACCGGGATCGCCCGAGCGGCCGTGCCCGCGCCGGTCGAACGCCACGGTGCGGTAGCCGCCCTCGTTCAGGGCCAGCATCTGGTAGCTCCAGGAGTCCGAGGGCAGCGACCAGCTGGCCACGAACACCACCGGCCGGCCGCTGCCCCAGTCGCGGCAAAACAGGCCGACCCCGCCGGCTCCGCGCATCATGTTGTCCATGGCGTGCTCCTCAAGCCGCGCCGTCGAGAAAACCGGTCACGCTGGCCAGGCGGCCATCGCTGCCGATCGTCGCCACGTCCATGCCGCGCACGACTTCGGCGCCGTCCGGCCCGTGCAGGGTCCAGCCGAAGCGCAGCACATCGTGGTGGGCGTCGGGTGTGCCCGCGAGTGCAAAGCGGTGGCCGGGAAAATGCTGCTGGGCGGCGGCGATCAGGGCGTCGATGCCGTCGTGGCCGGCGCCGGCCATCATCGGATCGACGTAGCGCGCGTCGAGCGTGAACAGGCGTGCGACCTGGGCGCGGCGCGCGGGCGCATCGCGTTCGTTCCAGGCGGCGAGGTAGTGGCGGGCGAGGTTGCTGGCGGTGTCCATGGTCTGCTCCGTTGGAGGTGGGTGGATGACGGAAGCCATTCTGGCCAAGGCGAAGCGGCGCGGCGATTACCTCGCAGGTAATGACAGGCGGCGCCGTGCGAACGAATGTGCGGCACAAAACCGAAAACCGTACAATAATGGTAACAATGCTGTTCGTACACGTTGCCTCCTTACCCATTCCTCATGCCGACCACATCCGCAGCCAAGGCCGACCCAGCCTATGAAGTAAAGCAGTCCCCCATCCACGGCAACGGCGTCTTCGCCCGCCGCCACATCGAGCCCGGCGAGCGCATCGTCGAATACAAGGGCGAGCGCATCAGTTGGGACGAGGCCACCGAGCGCGCGGCCAAGGCTGGCGGCCCGGTGAACCACACCTTCTATTTCAGCCTGGCCGATGGCCGCGTGATCGACGGCGGGCGGCGCGGCAACGAGGCGCGCTGGATCAACCATGCCTGCAGCCCGAACTGCGAAGCCTACGAGGAAGACGGGCGCGTCTACATCCACGCGCTGCATCCCATCGAGCCCGGGCAGGAACTGAATTACAATTACGCCCTCATCTACGACGAGCGCCATACGCCGGCGCTGAAGAAGAAGTTCGCATGCCGCTGCGGCACACCCGGTTGCAGCGGCACCATGCTGGCGCCGAAACGCCGACAAAAAAAGAAAGCCTGAAGTCCAAGGATCGCACCCATGAAGCCCATCGTTCGCAGCCTGCTCGAAACCGACCTGTACAAATTCACCATGTGGCAGGCGCTGCTGCACCGCCACCCGAACGCCCATGGCGAATACGAATTCCGCTGCCGTAACGAGCCCGCATATCCGCTGGCCGAGCTGAAGGAAGAAGTCGAGCGCGAACTCGACCACCTGTGCGAGATGCTGTTCAGCGAGGACGAGATCAGCTACCTGCGCAGCCTGCGCTTCATCAAGAGCGACTTCGCCGACTTCCTCACGGTGTTCCGCTTCCAGCGCAAGTTCATCACCGTGGAAACCGACGGCCCGCACCTGCGCATCCGCGCCGTCGGCCCGGTGGTGCACGTGATGGGCTTCGAGATCTACGTGCTCTACATCGTCAACGAGCTGTACTTCCGCCGCTTCGACAAGGAGCATGCATTGCGCGAAGCGCGCGTGCGCCTGGCCGAGAAGGTCGAGCAGTTCCGCGCCTTCGAGCTCGAACCCAAGCGCGCCAACAACTTCGCCTTCTTCGACTTCGGCGTGCGCCGCCGCTTCTCGGGCGAGTGGCAGGACGAAGTGGTCGAGACCCTGCAGCGCGAGCTGCCGCAGTTCTTCAAGGGCACCTCGAACGTCTACCTGGCGCGCAAATACAACCTGGTGCCGATCGGGACCATGGCCCACGAATACATGCAGGCCTTCCAGTCCTTCGGTGTGCGCCTGCGCGACTTCCAGAAGGCGGCGCTGGAAGACTGGGTCCAGGAATACCGCGGCGACCTGGGCACGGCGCTCACCGACGTGGTCGGCATGGACGCCTTTTTGAACGACTTCGATTTGTATTTCGCCAAGCTGTTCGACGGTTTGCGCCACGACTCGGGCGACCCGATGGAGTGGGGCGAAAAGGCCCTGGCCCACTACGCCAAGCTGCGCATCGACGCGCGTACCAAGCGCCTGGTGTTTTCCGATGCGCTCACGGTGCCGAAGGCGCTGGCGCTGTACCGCCACTTCGCCGACCGCGTCATGCTCGGCTTCGGCATCGGCACCCAGCTCACCAACGACACGCCCTACAAAGCCATCAACATCGTCATGAAGCTGGTGCGCTGCAACGGCCAGCCGGTAGCCAAGCTGTCCGACACGCCGGGCAAATCGCAGTGCACCGACGAGACCTTCCTGGCCTACCTGCGCCAGGTGTTCAACCATCCGGAGCAGCGCGGGGGCCAGCCATGAAGCGCACGCTGTTATTGTGCGCGGCGCTGCTGGCGCTGCCGGCCGCATTTTCTTTCGCTGCCGACGACCTGGCCGGCAGCATCGAGGGCGTCTATAAACGCCGCTTCATGAACACGATCAACGCCGGCGCCGACCGTCCGGCCGAGCGCTACCTGGCCGAGGACGTGGTCGAGATCGTGCGCCAGGATGCCGACCACCTCTACCTGCGCGCCTACCTCGAATTCGCCAACGGCCATACCTGCAGCGTGTGGGGCATCGCCGGGCGCGAGGGCGAGGACTTCGTCTACCGCCAGCAGAGCATGCCGGCGCAGGGCGAGGCGCCGTGCACGCTGAAGGTGAGCGTCCAGCCGGGCAAGATCGTGCTCGACGACCGCGATGCCGCCGGCCTGGCCACCTGCCGCGCCAAGTGCGGCGCGCGCGGCACCCTGAGCGGCTACGCCATCGAGCGCAAGGGGCGCCGCCCGATCCGCTACATGAACCGCTTGCAGGAATCGCGCCAGTACCGCGAGGCGGTGAGCGAGTTCCAGGGGATGCAGCCGCCGCGCAGCTAGCGCGCCCGTCATCAGGCGGTCATATTGCGGGCTTAAGCTGCGCTGCCCGCCATGGCGGCCGAGAGGCCAGCGGGTACAACGCCCGCTGCCCCTTGACCGCGCATGAAAATACCAGCCGCTTCCAGCCCGTCCCGCACCAACACCATCCTGGCCATCGTCTGGCCCGTCCTTGCCATCGTCTGCGCCGCCGCCCTCTGGGCCGTGACCATCCTGCGCGCCGACGGCGACGCCGAGCGTTCGCGGCTGCTGCTATTGAAGGAGGCCGATACCTACGCCCAGGCCTACGAGCAGTACGTCACGCGCTCGATCGCGCAGATGGACCAGATCACCATGCAGCTCAAGCACAGCTGGGAGCATGGCCAGCGCCAGACCCTGCTCGAAGACATGTTCACCGACCACGCTTTCGTGGCGGTCGGCATCGTCGGCGCCGACGGCAAGGTCCGCTCCGGCACGCGCCGCAATGGCCTGCCCGAGAACATGCTCGACGCCGCCTACTTCACCCGGCACAAGAACAGCAATTCGAGCGCGCTGCGGGTCGACATCGCCCCCGCCGGCTTCGACGCCACGCGCGAAGTGGTGCTGTTCACGCGCCGCCTCGACCGCGCGGACGAGGAATTCGACGGCATCGTGGTGATGGCGGTCGATGCCGCCTATTTCACTTCCTTCGTGGGCCAGTCGACCCTCGGCGCCGACGGCCTGCTGGCGATGGCCGACACCGACGGCCGCTTCTGGATCGAGCAGGCTGGCGACGAGACCGGCCGTCCCGGCGGGCCGCGCACCCTGGACAAGCGCAGCCTGGCGGCGCGCAAGGACGGGCCGCGGCTGGTGGCGGGCGAGGGCTTCGGCGACGGCGTGGCGCGCGCCATGGGCTGGCGCGATTCGGCCGTGTACCCGGTGGTGGCGATGGTGGCGCTGTCGCAGCGCGACGGCAGCATTGCGGCGCAGGCCTACTGGGAAGAGGGGCGCGACCGCGCCGTGGCAGGCAGCGTGGCGCTGGCCCTGATGGCGGGGCTGGCGAGCTGCCTGTCGCTGCGCGCGGCCAGCCGGGCGCGCGAGCACGAAGCGGTGCGCCTGGCCTACCGCACCGCCACCGAAAGCGCCAACGACGGCTTCTACATGGCCGCGCCGGTGCGCGACCGCAAGGGCCAGATCGTCGACTTCCGCATCGTCGACTGCAACGAGCGCGGCGCCTCCTTCTACGGCATGACGCGGCGCGACCTGGTCGGGCGCGCGGTGTCGACCATGGACCGCGGTGCGTCCGGCGACGAGATCGTGGCCACCTACCGCACCGCGATGGCGACCGGCTTTTTCGAGGAAGACCGGCGCATGCCGCAGGATGCGCGCCTGGATTTCGCATGGGGCCGGCGGCGCCTGGTGCGCGTGGGCGACGGCCTGGCCGTGACGCTGCAGGACATCAGCGAGCGCAAGAAATACGAAACCGAGATGGAGCGCCTGGCCAACCAGGATTCGCTCACCGGCCTGCGCAACCGCAGCTGGCTGCTGAACCACGTGCCGACCCTGCTCGATGCGGCCGCGCGCGACGGCGGGCTGGCGCTGCTGTTCGTCGACCTCGACGAATTCAAGCAGGTCAACGATACCCATGGCCACGCCGTCGGCGACGGGCTGCTGACGGCCGCCGCACGCCGCCTGGGTGCGCTGCTGCGCCCCGGCGATGAGGTGGTGCGCTTCGGCGGCGACGAGTTCGTGGTGCTGATGCGCCCGGCGCGCGACGCCTTCCAGGTGGCCGCCGTAGCCGAGCGCATCGTCGCTGCTTTTGCCCGCCCGTTCGCGCTGGGCGAAGGCTTGCAGGCGAGTGTCGGCGCCTCGATCGGCATCGCCATGTTCCCGCGCGACGGCGGCGATGCGGGCACCCTGATCCGCCACGCCGACATCGCCATGTACGCGGCCAAGCACGAAGGCAAGTCCCAGCACCGCTTTTATGACGAAACGCTGTCGGGCGGTATCCAGAAGCGTGCGCGCCTGAAGCAGGAACTGCTCGACGCGATTGCCGGCAACCAGTTCGTGCTGCACTACCAGCCGCGCGTCGATCCGCTGTCGAACCGCCTGCTCAGCATGGAAGCGCTGCTGCGCTGGCGCCATCCCGAGCAGGGCATGGTGGCGCCGGGCGAATTCATTCCGTTTGCCGAAGCCAGCGGCCTGATCGTGCCGATCGGCGACCTGGTCATCGAAGCCGCCTGCGCGCAGCTGGCGGCCTGGGAGCGCGACGGCGCGCTGCTGGTGCCGGTGTCGATCAACGTCTCGGCGCGCCAGTTCGAGCGCGGCGGTGTGAAAGCCCGGATTGAGGAAGCCCTGAATCGCCACGGCGTGCCGGCCGCGCTGCTGGAAGTCGAGATCACCGAGTCGGCGATGATGGGCGACCGCGAGGAAATCCTGGCCGAACTGGCGGCGCTGCGCGCGCTCGGCGTCAAGCTGCACATCGACGACTTCGGCACGGGCTACTCCTCGCTGTCGCAGTTGCGCACGCTGCGCATGGACGTGCTGAAGGTTGACCGCGCCTTTACGGCGGAACTCGACGGCGGCGGCGAAGGGCGGGTGTTCTTCGAGGCGATTGTCTCGATGGCGCATGCGCTGGGCATGGCGGTGGTAGCCGAAGGCGTGGAGACGGCGGCCCAGCTGCAGGTCTTGCGCGAGCTGGGCTGCAACGAGGTGCAGGGCTACTTCATCTCGCGCCCGCTCGCGGCCGAGGACCTGGCGGCGCGCTACCTGGCGCTGCCGGACATGGCCTGCGCTTGAGCCTTGCACCGCATTGCCCGATATACTGTGCTGACCACCTTTTGAAAGCCCCATCATGTTCGCAGCAGTGGACCTCGGATCGAACAGTTTTCGCCTGCACGTCGGCGAGCCGGCGGGCGGCGAAATCCGCATCCTGCGCAGCGCGCGCGATCCGGTGCGCCTGGCGGCCGGCCTGCAAGCCGACGGCAGTCTGGGCGAAGCGGCCATCGGCATCGGGCTGCGCAGCCTGCAGGGCTTTGCCGCCATCCTGGCCGAATACCGGCTCGACGCGGTGCGCGTGGTCGGCACCAACACCCTGCGCGTGGCCACGAATGCGGCCGATGTGTTGAAACGCTTCGAGGCCGCCATCGGCCACCCGATCGAGATCATCTCGGGCGAGGAAGAAGGCCGCCTGATCTACATGGGCGTGGCGCGCGTGCTGAACAAGCCGCACGAGGCGCGGCTGGTCATCGACATCGGCGGCGGCTCGACCGAAGTCATCGCCGGCCATGGCGACAGCATCGTGCAGGTGGAATCCTTCAGCATCGGCACCCAGCCCCAGGCCGGGCGCTGGTTCGGCGACGGGCGCATTGCGCGCGCCGCCTTCGGCGCTGCCGTCACCGCGGCGCGCGCCGTGTTCGAGGATGCGGCGCCCAACTACCACGGCTACACCGGCGGCCCGGCCTACGGCTCGTCGGGCACGATGCGCGCGATTGCCGACACGATTGCGAAAAGCGGCATCGGCGACGGCATGCTCTCGCTGCCCAGCCTG
>Ga0265780_10010066_pt1 | contig 11300 bp, 7 predicted proteins | sample P1T30metagenome_FD_192432 | JGI IMG/M metagenome (GOLD analysis project Ga0265780, IMG submission 192432) | Plant litter microbial communities from East Loma Ridge, Irvine, California - P1 T30 | ecosystem: Environmental > Terrestrial > Plant litter > Unclassified | place: USA: California... | reverse complement strand
GTTCGGGGCCTGGAGGCCGACCGTGGCCAGCGCGCGCCCGGTGAGCGTGACGCCGCCGGCCCACCACGCGGGAACCTCGCGGCCCGTCCGCGGGCCGGGGACGTCACCCGGGGCGAGCGGTGTCACGCGGTAGCGCAGCGCCGGGTCGAGGCCGGGCACGCGCACGCGGCCGGGCGGGTGGGTGACACCGGTGGCGAGCTGCACGACGGCGACGATCGCCTCGCGCGCATCGCTCGCCACGACGCCGTGCACCCGCAGGGCGGGGTCGGGGTCGTCGCTGCGGACGCTCACACCGTGGTGCAGCAGGCTGCGGTGCTCCTTGTACGCCGCGATCCAGGTCGCGAGCTCGGCGAGATCGTCCTCGCTCGCGGCCGTGAGGTCCCACTCGACGCCGAGGTGGCCGAACATCGCCGTCGCGGCGCGGAAGCTGAGGTCGTGGCGGCGCCCCGTGGTGTGGGAGTGCGGGGAGGCGATGTGCGAGCCCATCATCTCGGGCGGGACCATGAGCCCGGTGCCGGCCTCGATCGTCTGCCGCTCGAGCGGGTCGATGCAGTCCGAGGTCCAGATCCGGTCCGTGAGCTCGAGGATCCCGAGGTCGGCGCGACCGCCGCCACCGGAGCAGCTCTCGAACTCGACGTCGGGGTGGGCCTCGCGCAGCGCCGCGAGCAGCCGGTAGGTGGCCAGCGTCTGCTCGTGCACCCCGGCGCCGCCCGTGGCCTGTCGTCCGGCGTCGAACAGGTCGCGGTTGTGGTCCCACTTCACGAAGCCGATGCGGTGCGCGCCGAGGATCGCGTGCATCCGGTCGTAGATGTACTGCCACGCGTCGGGGTTGGACAGGTCGAGCACCTGCTGGTTGCGGGACCGGATCGGCAGGCGCGAGGGCACCCGGAGGATCCACTCGGGGTGGGCGCGGGCGACGTCGGAGTCCTCGTTGACCATCTCCGGCTCGAACCAGAGACCGAACTCGAGCCCCAGGCCGGTGACGTGGTCGACGATCGGGTCGAGCCCGTCCGGCCAGACGCCCTCGTCGACGTACCAGTCGCCGAGGCCCGCGGTGTCGTCGCGGCGGTGGCGGAACCAGCCGTCGTCGAGCACGTAGCGCTCGAGACCCACCTGCGCGGCCCTGTCGGCCAGCGCCTTGAGGCGGTCGAGGTCGTGGTCGAAGTAGACGGCCTCCCAGACGTTGATGAGCGACTTCCGCGGCGAGGACGGGTGGGTCGGGCGCGAGCGGAGGTAGCCGTGGAAGCGGGCCGAGAGCTCGTCCATCCCCTCGCCGAACGAGGCCAGCAGCCACGGGCTCGTGTAGGTCTCACCCTCGGCGAGCCGGACCTCGCCCGCGAGCAGCAGCTCGCCGCCGCCGAGGACGCGCTGGCCGCTCGGCATCTCCTGCTCGGCGAACGTGCGGGTGTTGCCCGACCACGCCACGTGCACGCCCCAGACCTCGCCGGTGCGGTAGCCGAAGCCGGGGGCGCCCGCGAGCATCAGCAGCGTGCCGTCGTGGCTGCGGCCGCGTCGGATCTCGCGCAGGTGCGTGCCCGCGACGAGCGAGTGCCGCTGCGGGCTGCGCTCACGCAGGTGTCGACCGGTGAAGTCGAGGATCTCGCCGGCCTCGCGCGGCAGCGGCAGGACGGCGTCGAGCGTGGCGAGGTCGAACGTGCCGCTGCCCGTGTTGGTGAGCGCGGTGCGGGTGCGCACCAGGCCGTGCACCGTCAGCTCGAGCGTCCAGGTCAGGATCAGCCCTGCCGCGGCGTCAGCGGCGTCGACGACGACCGTGCCGGCCAGCGGGGCGCCGTGGGCGTCGACGCCCTCACCGGTGACGGTGATGCCGGTCCGTTCGAAGGCGGTGGAGAAGTCGGTGCCGGCGCGGTGGCCGGTGATGCCCGGCGTCGCGAGCCAGCCCGCGGACTGCTCGGGGAGCACGGAGAGGTCGTAGGGCACGTCGGCCGTGCCGGACGCGGTGGGCATGATGCTCGCGCGGGAGATCTCAGCGGCGGCGGCCGCATCCACCTCACCGAGGTCGGCGCCCCAGTGCAGGATGCGGGGCAGGGTGTCCCCCGTGGCCAGGAGAAGGCTGGTGCCGGCTGCTCGCAGGTGGGTGTACGTCGTCGTCATGGTGACCTCACTGTCGCTTTACTTGCGCTCCGCAACTTACGCGGAGAACGTCGGTGGGCGCAACCCCCAGTTGATCGCGGAGTGCCGGCCTATTAGTAGCGCGACACAACTATGGTGACCACGGCACCCGTGCTTTGATTGATCCACACAATCAACGGGGGTCACGGTGCTCGAGGCGATGGCGTCGTCGCGCACGTCCTGGACGACGGCGACCGGCACGGCGCTCCGCGTCGCGCAGGAGGTCCTGCTGCACGGGCCGCTCTCGCGCGCCGAGCTCGCCCGTCGCTTCGACCTCACCCCCGGCACCCTCACGCGCATCACGAAGGCGCTGATGGACGAGGGCGTGCTCATCGACGCCGGAGCGGTGGGCGCCTCCACGGCGGGGGTGCGGGCCGCCGGCGACGAGACCCGGATCGGGCGCCCCTCGCAACCGCTGGACGTCGTGGGCGACGGGCTGGAGTTCGTGGGCGTCAAGGTCACGGGCGACCACGCCTACGCGGTGCGCACGACCGTGCGCGCCGAGGTGCTGCGCAGCGCCGACGCCGCCCTGCCGTCGACCGATCCGGTCGCGGTCAGCGACGTCGTCGCCGACCTGGTGACCCGGCTCGGCGACGGCGTGGCGCGCGTCGGCGTCAGCGTCGGCGGCCACGTCACCGCCACGTCCGTGCGCCGCGGCCCGTTCCTGGACTGGAACGAGGTGCCCTTCGGCGTCCTCCTGGCCGAGCGGCTGGGCCGCGCACCGGTGCTCAGCAACGACGTCGTCGCGATCACCGAGGCCACCCACTGGTTCGGGGAGGCGCGCGGGAGCGACCGCTTCGCCCTGGTCACGATCGGTGCCGGCACCGGCCTGGGCCTCGTGACGCACGGCCGCATCGTGATGGACGACGACGTCGGCCTCGGCCTGGTCGGCCACCTTCCGCTCGACCCGTTCGGACCCGTGTGCCACCTCGGCCACCGCGGTTGCGCCGAGGCCGTGCTGACGACGTCGGCGCTCGTGACCGCCGCGTCCGTCGCGCTCGGCCGGGCGCTGACCTACGAGGAGGTGCTCGAGCTCGCGGGGGCCGGCGATCCCGCGGCCCGCCGCGTGGTCGACGACGCCGCCCGCCTCCTCGGCCGGTTCGTGGGCCTGGTCGCGAACATCACGATGCCGGAGCTCGTGGTGATCGGCGGCGAGGGCGCGACGCTGATGGACGTCGCCGGGCAGGTGGTGCGCGACGCCGTCGCCGCCGATCGCGACCCGCTCGCCGCCCCCGTGCCGATCAGGGTGCAGGAGGGTGGCCTGGCCGCCTGGGCGCGCGGCGCGGCCGTGATCGCGATCCAGGACTTCGTCGGCGCGCGCCAGCCCTGACTCCCCCTCAGGGCTGGCTCGGCGGGTCCGGCGGTGACGGCGGCGGCAGAGCAGGGGTGGCGAGCAGGGCTGCAGCGCCGTCGGCCCCCGACGCCGCCTCGGCGCGCTCGGCCTCCTCGGCCGCCTCGTGGGCGGCGAGCTCGTCGCGCGCAGCGGCGGCGGCGACCGCGACCGGCGCGACGGCGTGGTCCCCCGTCAGCCAGCGCAGCCACGTCGTGCGCGGATCGCCCTCGAGCACCAGCGCGCGCACGAGCAGCGTCAGCGGGATCGCCAGGATGGCGCCGAGCGGTCCGATGACGAACGTCCAGAACAGCACCGAGAAGAAGCTGAGCGTCAGGCTCAGGCTGACGGCGTCGCTGACGAACTTGGGCTGGACCAGGACCTGGAGCACCACGTTCGCGACGCAGTAGACCGCGATCACGGCGAGCATCAACGGCCACCCGCCGACCATCAGCGCCAGCACCGCCGGGGGCACGAGGCCGAGCACGAAACCGATGTTCGGGATGAAGTTGGTGACGAACGACAGCACGGCCCAGACCGCCGCAGCCGGCACCCCGAGCATCCACAGCGCCACGCCGTCGATCACCGCGACCGCGGCACCGAAGGCGGCGTTGACCGTGAAGTAGCGGCGGACGGCGCCGTTGTAGTCGCGGAACCGGGCCACGGTGGCGGCCCGCTCCAGGCCGTAGGTGCGCTCGGCGCCGGTGTAGCGGGCGCCGTCGACGGCCATGAAGATCACGTAGGCGAGCACGAGGAAGAACCCCGTCAGGACCCCCAGCAGCGCCCCACCCAGCGGCGAGGCCCACGAGACGATCGAGGACGGCTCCAGCAGGTTGGAGATCGCGTCGGCGATCTGCGACCCGAACCCGAGGCCCTCGACCCACGTCAGCAGCCCCTGCGCGGAGGCCTGCAGCTCGTCGGAGTACTCCACCACGAGGTCGACGAACTCCAGGCCCGCCCAGGTCAGCAGCAGCGCGAGCACCGCGAGGATCACGTACGCCACGAGGACGACCGCCGTCGTGCCCGCCCAGCGCGGCCAGCCGCGCCGGTCGAACGGGTGCCGCACGGGGTGGCAGATGATCACGATCACGGCGCCCAGCAGCAGGGGTCCGAGGAACTCTCGGCCGAGGTGCAGGCCCACCAGGGCGACGACGGCGGCCGCGAAGCCGACCAGGATCGTCACCATCGAGGCGGGCGCGGTGGGCGGCGGCGTCACCGACGCCGTCGTCGGACGAAGAGCAGGGGCGGTCGTCGGAACCGGGGCGGGTTCCGGGAGAGGTGCGGGTGCCACGCGGTCAGGCTAGCCCGAACCCGATGGCGGCGGCCCGTCGTGCGGGCGCACCGGAGCGTCAGTACCCGAGGAAGACGTCCGTCCGGATCTTGCGCACCCCGGCCGCCCTCGCGGCGTCGGTCACCGCAGCGACGGCGATCGGCGAGCCCGAGACCAGCACCTCGCGCTCGGCGAGGTCGGGCACGGCCGCGGCCAGCACCTCGCGCGTGAGGGCGGCGCCCTCGACCACGCGCCAGCCGACGGGAATCGCCTCACGCGAGACACCCGGCGGGACCACGAGCACGAGCTGGACGCCCGCGGGCAGCTGGGCGCGCGCCGGCATCGACCCGGCCACCCCGCCGCCGGGGATCCGAGGCGCGGCGGCGGTGACGACGTCGAGCACGTCCGCCACGTCCTTCACGGCGTGCACCAGGACGACGTCGCGCGCCCGGAGCGACCCACGCGCCACGGCGTCGAGCTGCGACAGGAACGGGGTCACGCCGATGCCGGCGCCGACGAGCGCGAGACGCGCGTCGCCGTCGGGCAGCAGGAAGTCGCCACCGACCGAGGTGACGGCGAGCGTGGAGCCGGGCTCGAGCGTCGCGAGCGCGGCCTTGACCGGGCTGGGCGTGGCACCCGGGGTCGCCGCGATGCGCGTGACCAGGCGGACCTGGCCGCCGGCGGGGTCGGACGCGACGCTGAGGACGCGACGGCGCCCGCGGACGTCACGCATCCCGGCCTGCGGGACGTCGATCTCCACGTACTGGCCGGGGCGCACGCGCAGCGGCGCCGACGGCGTGAACGTGAGGTCGAGGACGTCACCGCTGCGGCGCGCGCCGTCGAGCCGCAGCACCACGCGGTGGCGCATGCCGAACACGAACGCGACCACGTTGCCGACCGCGAGCGCGAGCTCGGGTGTGACGAGCGGGGCGTGCACGTACAGCGGCAGGACCGACACGACGGCGACGAGCGCGCCGACGACCAGGCGCTGCCAGCGGCGCGGCGGCGTGGTGAGCGGCTCGCTGAGCATGAAGGCCGCGAGGAACAGGATCGGGCTGGACCCGACCGCGAACGTCACCGCCTGACCGATCGCGAGCCCCGAGGCGGTGTAGCCGACGATCGTCAGCACGACGGCGGGGACCACGAAGCTGAGCGCGTACAGCAGGCGGCGCGTGCGCCACAGGACGAGCAGCCCGGTGACGAGCACGACGGGCAGCAGCGCCTGGCTGCCCACCCACCAGATCGAGGCACCGAACCCGGTGAGACCGATGACGAGCAGACCGGCGACCGCGGGGTTGAGGATGTGCCGCCCGCGCCACGAGATCGTGTACTTCGAGACGCCGGCCGCGAGCCCGGCCACGGCCAGCACGACGAGGTCCTGCCCGTACCCGGGCCACAGCACGAGCGCGAGGATCAGACCGGTGATGACCGAGCTCGGCGCGTGCGGCGCGGACCGCGTCAGCAGCCCGCCCAGCACCGTGCCGGCGAACGTCGAGGCGATGCCGACCACGAGGCTCAGCGCGATCGCACCGGGCGGGTAGGTCAGCTGCCCGACGGCGGCCAGCACGATCGCGACCAGCGCGATCACGACCAGCGACACCGTCACGAGCAGGTACATCGAGACGCGCCCCAGGGCGCTGTCGAGCCTGGCGAGGGGGCGGCGCAGCGTGCTCATCCGAACACCTCTCCGTAGGCGAGCGGGGCGGTGCGGGCGGTCGACTCCTGCGCGTCGGCCGGACCGGGCAGACCCGCCGTCAGCAGCGGTCCGCGCGCGGGCATCACGACGACGGCGTGCACACCGTCGAGCGCGGTGAGCACCTGCTCGGGGGGCAGGAAGAACGCGGCCGTGGAGGCGGCGTCGGCGAGCATCGCCGTCCGGGCCACGGCCCAGGTCGCCACGACGTCGGAGACCGGGCGCCCGGTCCTGGCGTCGATCACGTGGTGCAGTCCCTCGGCCCAGGCGCGGCGGTTGGTGGCCGACGCGGCGATGGCGGCGTCGCGCAGACCCACGACCCCGACGGCGCGCGTGGTGTCGAACGGGTGCTCGAGCGCGACGCGCAGGGGACCGTCGCCGTCGGCACCCGGAGCGGGACCGGGGCCGAGGTGGCGCATGTCGCCGCCGGCGTCGACCGTGAAGGCCCGCTGGCCGGCGCGCACGAGGATGTCTGCCACCAGGTCGACCAACCGACCCTTGCCGACCGCGCCGACGTCGAGCACCGTGCCGCGGCGGACGGTGAGCAGCGCCGTCGTGCCCTGGAAGATGCCCTCCCAGGTGGGTACGGGGGCGGGAGCGCCGGGGAGCGGGGTGAGGCGGTAGCTCGCGTCGTACCCGAGATGCTCGAGCGCCGCGCCGACGAGGGGGTTCACGGCACCGTCGGTGGCCGCGTAGAGGCGGGAGTAGAGACGGAGCATCGCCTCGCCGTCGTGGCCGACGGGGATGGTGCCGCCCTCACGGCCGAGCGCCGTGACGAGCGAGTCCTGCCGGAAGCGGGACCACATGTAGTCGAACTCCGCGACGGCCGCCTGGATGCGGGCCTCGACGCTCAGCGGGAGCGTCTGCGGGGTGTCGATCCTCCAGTGCGTGCCGATGCCCTCGAAGAGCATGCGGCCCGCGGGTGGTGCAAGATCAGGCACCTGCCTCGCCCTTGATGGTCTCGACGGCCTCGTTGAAACCGCCGGACGTGAGCGAGGAGCCGGCGACCTTGTCGACCTCGAGGTCGTCCAGGGGCACGCCGACGACGACGTCCGCGATGCCGTCGACGAACTCGCCCTGGTAGCGCACCGAGTTGGGGTTGTCGGCGTTGGAGACGACCTCGACGGCGGACACGACGTCGGAGGTGAGCGTGAGGGTGACCTCGATGCTCTCCTGGCCGCCCGGGGAGACGTAGGAGCCGGTGGCGGTGTACGTGCCGTCGGCGTACGTGCCGCCGGGCGCACCGTCCGCCGAGGCGGACGCGCTCTCCGACGGCGAATCGGACGCTGCGTCGGAGGACGACGGCGTCTCGGTCGCGGATCCGCTGGTCGACCCGGTCTCGACCGCGTCCACGGCGTCTCCCGTGCCGCACGCGGCGAGGGCTCCGACGGCGGCGAGCGAGGCTGCAACGGTGACGGCACGGCGCGCTGCGAGCGTCATGGGTCCTCCAGGGTCGATTGACGGATCAACTACGTGACTGAGTGTTCCCCATCCACGTGAACGAGTGTGTAACACGGCGCTGTGAGTTTCCTGGGTGAGACGTCGGTGTCCGTCAAGGACGGTCGGACGGGTCGGCAGGGCAGGATGGAGGCGTGCGAGCGAGCGGAGGGACCAGGGCCGGCATCGCCGTCGTGCTGGGTCTCGGGCTCCTCGCGGGCTGCGCGAACCCGGCACCGTGGCCGCCCGACGGCTCTCCCGAGGCGCCGCCCGCACCCACCGCAACCGTCGCACCGGAGCCGACACCGAGCCCGGGCCCACCGACCCCGCCCGTCGCGCCGATCGAGAGCCCCGCACCGGCCGATCCCGCGCCCGCTGCACCGACGACGGCCGCTCCCCCGGCCCCCTCGGGCACCGCCGACGTCGACGACGTCGCCGCGGGTCTGCGCTCCGCCGTCGACGCGCTGAACGCGGCCCGGGCGGATGCCGGCACCTCGGCGCTCGTGCGTCACGACGGCCTGACGGCCCTGGCCCAGAGCCAGGCCGACCACTACGGCCGCGGCGGCACCGAGTGGGACGGCGACCTGGGCGCGCAGCTCGCCGCGGTCGGCTTCGCGACGGGTTCGGCGCTCGCCCGCAACGGCGGCGGCGTGGGTGACATCGCCGGGGCGGTGGCCGCGTGGCTCGCCGACGGTGACTCCCGCGCGACCCTGACAGACCCGGGCGTCGGCGCCGTCGGACTGGCGCAGGCGACGCTGCCCGACGGCCGGCCGATGGTCGTGGTGGTCGTGGGCTACCGCGCGGACGACGGCTCGATCCCCGCCGCGTCGCAGGGCGCGGCCGAGGCGCTCGACCTGACGAACGCCGAGCGCGCCGCGTTCGGCCTGCCCGCCCTGACGATCAGCGAGGACCTCAACCGTGCCGCCCAGGGGCAGGCCGACCACCAGGCCTCGATCCTGCAGATGACGCACGAGGGCAACGGCGGTCTCGGCGCCCGGCTCGGGGCGGTCGGCTACCGTGCGGGGGCCGAGAACGTCGCGGCCGGGCAGCGCTCGATCGGCGAGGTGGTCCAGGGCTGGATCGACTCCCCGGGGCACCACGCCAACATCGTCGACCCCGAGATGACCGAGGTCGGCTTCGCCGTCGCGTTCGGCGCCGACGGGCGGTCCTACTGGGCGCAGGTGTTCGGGACGCGCTGACCGGCGCCTGGGGCCGCCTTCTCAGCCGGGCAGGACGAGCACCGGCACGGGTGAGTGGCGCACGATCCGCGCGGCGCTGGAGCCGAGGAAGACGCGGCGCACGACGTCGCCCCCGTGCGAGCCGACCGCCAGCAGGTCGCCGCTCTCCCACTCCACGGCGTCGACGGCGGCGCGCCAGTCCGGTCCGACCGCGAGCGCGACGTCGGCGGTCGGGTCGAGCCCGGCCGCCGCGGCCGCGTGGCCGAGCGCCCCGAGCGCCCGCTCGCTCCAGGCGGTCACGACGTCGTCCTCGGCGTCCAGCCCCACCTCGGGCGGGTACATGCTGCCGGCGAACCGACCGAAGGTGACGGCCGAGACGTCCAGGCCGCCCGCACGCGCGAAGGCGGCAACCTCGCCGAGCAGCCGCGCGTCGTCGGCCTCGGACCACGCCGCCACCACACGCCTCAGCGGTTCGGGCCGGTAGCCGCGCGGCGCCACGACGACGGGCACGGTGCTGGAGTGCGCGATGCGGTTCGCCGTCGCCCCGAGCGTGATCTGGCCGAGTGCACCGTCGTGACCCGAGCCGAGGACGACCACGCACGGCGTGAAGCGCGCCACCGCGTCGAGGATGGCACCCGCGATCGAGCGCGCCTCGACGTGGTGGGTGCGGACCGTGACGTCCGGTGCGAGGACCGCGAGCTCGGCGACGCCCTGACGCGTGGCCTCGTCGGCGCTCTCGGCCGCCCACTGGCGGAACTCGCCGTCGACGTTGCCGGGTGCGGCGTGCCACGTGCGCACCGAGACGTGCACCAGCTCGACGTCCTCGCCCCGGGCCTGCGCGAGGGCGGCTCCGAGGGTCAGCGCGGCGCGGCCACCCTTGTCGGGGGCGTAGGCGACGAGGACGGTCACCGGCCCTCCCCGGAGGCGACGTCGGCGCGGACCTTGCCCTCGGCGTCCAGCAGCGTGTTCAGACGCGAGTGCTTGCGACCCCACAGGAAGTAGAACGCGAGCACGACCGAGAGCCACACCAGGAACCACAGGTAGGTGGTCCAGTGCAGGCCCGTGAGGATGTAGCCGCACGCGAGGATCGACAGGATCGGCACCACCGGGTAGCCCGGCACCTTGAAGCCGCGGGGCAGGTCGGGGCGCGTGCGGCGCAGCACGATCACGCCGACGCTCACCACGATGAACGCGATCAGGGTGCCGATCGAGACGAGGTCCCACAGCGAGTCCAGGGGCACGAAGCCCGCCAGCAGCCCGACGACGATCGCCACGATGATCGTGTTGTTCACGGGTGTGCGCGTGCGCGGGTTGACGGTGGAGAACGTCTTGGGCAGCAGTCCGTCGCGGCCGATCGCGAACAGGATGCGGGTCTGGCCGTACATCGTGACGAGCGTGACCGAGAAGATCGAGATGACCGCTCCCGCGGCCAGGATCGTGCCGGGCCACGTCGAACCCGTGACCAGCTCGAGGATCTGCGAGAGGCCGGCCTCCGCCTGCCCCGGGTCGGAGAACGCCGTCCACGGCTGCGTGCCGAGCGCCGCGATCGCGACGACGAGGTAGACCGCCACGACGATGCCGAGCGCCGAGAGGATCGCGATCGGGAGCGCCTTCTGCGGGTTCTTCACCTCGTCGCCGGCCGTCGAGACGGCGTCCAGCCCGATGAAGGTGAAGAAGATCGCACCGGCGGCCAGGGTGATGCCCCCGACCCCGTTCGGCATGAAGTCGGAGAAGTTGTCCGCCTGGAACGCGGTGAACGCGATCGCGGCGAAGAACAGCAGCACGGTCAGCTTGATGATGACCATGACCGCGTTGGCCTTCGCCGACTCGCTGGCACCCCGGATCAGCAGGAACGCGCACATCGCCACGAGGATCACGGCGGGCAGGTTGATCAGCCCGGGTGTCTCGGCGAACGGTCCGGCCTTGACGAGGTCGGGGATGCCCCAGCCGGTGAGGTTCTCGATCAGCAGGCTGAGGTAGTCGCTCCACCCGACGGACACGGCCGCCGTCGAGACGCCGTACTCCAGGAGCAGGCAGGCCGCGACGCCCATCGCGACCACCTCGCCGAGCGTCGCGTACGCGTAGGAGTACGTGGACCCCGACACCGGCACGGTCGAGGCCATCTCGGCGTAGCAGAGGGCGGACAGGCCGGCCGCGAGGCCCGCGAGGAGGAACGCGATGATGACGGCGGGGCCGGCGTCGGGCACCGCCTCGTGCATGACGAAGAAGACGCCGGTGCCGACCGTGGCACCGACGCCGAAC
>Ga0265780_10010065_pt1 | contig 11301 bp, 7 predicted proteins | sample P1T30metagenome_FD_192432 | JGI IMG/M metagenome (GOLD analysis project Ga0265780, IMG submission 192432) | Plant litter microbial communities from East Loma Ridge, Irvine, California - P1 T30 | ecosystem: Environmental > Terrestrial > Plant litter > Unclassified | place: USA: California... | reverse complement strand
CGAGACCGTCCAGTGCTTCGCCTGCCGCGCCGTGGTCACGCCGCGCCAGCAGCTGGCGCCGGAATTCGTGGTGGGCGTGTCCTGCCCGCATTGCGCGGCCGCGCCGGCAGCCGGCGATCCGGCCACTTCTTCCGCTCTCTGACGGCCCAGCCCGCCCTTACTGCCGGCGGGTGCGGATGGCCTGCTTGAGCGCACGGTGCATGCGCTGCGCGTTCGGCGACAAGTCTTCCTGGCCGATGGGGAGGCTGTACTGCGCCGGCACCGGGGCTTCGAACATTACGCGCATCGCATAGTTATGCAGGCGAGGCACGCGCGTGACCATGTCGCGCACGCGCTTCTTGACCCAGGGGCGCTGCAGGACGAACCGGGCGCCGCTCCGCACGAAGTGCGCGGCAAATGATTTGATGACTGCTTTCATGGCGTGATTCCTGGTCAAAGTGCTGGCGCTAGCATCCGGACGCCGCGCATCTGCAGGTCCTTCAGCCGTTCTCCACGCTGGCCGCTGACGTCGCGCGGCAATGCGACGAACGTATCGCCGAGATGGAACTCGGCGGCTTCATCCGGCAGGGCATGCGCCGGGCAGCCCAGCAGTTGCAGTGCGAACTGGCGCGCGTAACGGTAGTGCCCGTCCTTGTCGAGGAACACCGGCTCGACGCGGTACCTGCTCGAGGGTTCGCGCAACTGTCGCGCCAGGTCCTGGCTCCCGGCATCCTGCAGCCCCGCTTCCGGATCGACTTCGACCAGCTTCTGCGGCAAGCGGAGTCGGGGAGGCAGGCAATGTGCCATCGCCTGTGCCAACCGGTTCAAGTCCTGTTCGTCGTCCGGGCCGGGATCGAGACGCGCCACCGCCTGTACCAGCGCGGCCGGACCACGCATGCTGTCGTGATAAGCCTGCTCGATCACGCGCGCATACGTGTCGCCGCAATGGCGCGGACCATGCACGTTACGGATGATCTCGCGGCTACGCCGGCCCAAGCGCAGCCGTTCATGCGGGTCGTCGCGCATGCGCTGGAGCGCACCTGTCAATGCCTCGTCCGTGAAGGCGTCCGCCAGTTTGACAACGGCATCATCCGGGAGATCGGCCAGGCTGCCGTGGGCGTTGACGATCGTCGCCAGGCCGTAATTCATGCAGTCCAGCACAGTCCCCGAGGTTTCGCCGCGGGAATGCGCACGCAACTGCACGCCCACATCGGCGGCGGCAAGGTATTGACGGTAGAGCTCGGTATCGGCCCATCCGGTGATCTTGATGCGCGCCCGCGCCGGCGAAGCGGCGATCGCGGCGCTCAAGGCGGAACCGTACTTGCCGACCGCATTTTCTCCGACGAATACCAACAGGCAGTCCGGATCGCGCGCGAGGGTCGACGACAGCCAGGCGGACAGCAGCCGGTCATTCAGCTTGCTCGTGTCCAGCAGGCCGAAGCTGCATACGACGAAACTGTTCTCGCCCAGTCCAAGCGCCTGCCGAGCCTGCCTGCGCTGGACATCCTGCACCGCGACACGCATGTGCGGGATCAGCTGCCAATCCTCGGCCGCCGCGGGGCCGTACCAGATGCGCGCCAGGCGGCGTGAATTCTCGGAATGCACGATGACGCGCATGGCGGCGCGCACCACCTGCAAGTTGCATGGGTAGGCATACTTGACCTCATCGTTGTCGCGCGCAAAACGCTGGGCAAGCGCCGGATAGCCGTGGCTTTCGTACAGGGCCCTGGTCCAGAAGCCGGGTACGGCACCGGTGATCTCGAGGTGTGCGGCAATTCCGGAAAGGAAGAAGTCGTGCAATACCAGCACGCCCGGAATCTCTTCCATCAGGCTGAACATATGACTGTGGAACGATGAATTCCCCATGTGGTAGAGGACCCGGTCGTAACGCCCGGCGTGCGTGCGGAACCAGTCGAGGTCGCGCAGCCGGCAATTGGCGTTGACCCAGGGATCCGACACCGTCCCCTGCGGCGCGACCACGTCGATCTCGTAATGGCGGCCCAGCTCGGGCAGCAATTCGGCACTGTAGTCGGCGATGCCGCTGCGTTCCGGCGGCAAGGGCGCGACATAGGCCAGGCGCGGGCGGCGCAGTGGCCGTGCCGGCATGGCGCGTCCGTCCCGCTTCGCGTGTGCCTGCTCCATCGCGGCGATTGCCCGTTGCGCGCTCAAGTCCCAGGAAAAATTGCGTGCCTGGCGCAAGCCGTGTTGCTCGAGTTCGTGGCGGAAGGCGTCGTCGAGCAGTACCTGCTGCAGCTTGCCGGCGATCGATGCCTTGTCGCGAGGATCGAACAGCGCATCCTCACGGCCCACCACCTCGGGCAGGCTGGACGTGCCGGCGGCGATGACCGCACGGCCACAGGACATTGCCTCCAGCGCCGGCAGCCCGAAACCTTCGTGCCAGGACGGGAAGACGAAGACCGTGCACAAATTGTAGAGCTCGACCAGGTCGTCCTCGGGTACGAACCCGGTCAGCACCACGTCGCCCTGCGCCAGCCCCGCGTCCGCAGCCACGCGCTCGAGCTCGGCACGGTTGTGGTCCTGGACCGAACAGACGATGGCCAGCTGCAAGCCGGCACGCACATTCGGTGCCAGCGCGGCGTAGGCGAGGAGCAGGCCTTCGATGTTCTTGCGGTAGTCGATACCGCCGGTGTACATCACGTAGCGGCCATGCAGGCCATAGCGTGCGCGCAACGCCTGTTCCCGGGTGCCGGACACCACTTGCGGCACGAAGTGGGCGTCCGCGGCGGTCGAGATGTTGACGCAGGCCTCGGCATCGAAGCCGAGATGGTCGATCGCTTCCTGGCGCGAGGAATTCGAGATCGCCAGCAACAGGTCGGCACGGCGCATCGAATCGAGCCTGGCCTCGTACCAGCCCTCGACCACCTGGTTGGACAAGTAGATCTTGCGGTTGATCAGCGGGATCAAGTCGTACAGGACCACCGCCGTCGGCACCGTATTGCCCAGCTTGGCCACGCTGGTCACCGCATCGTCGCCCAATCCCTCGAACAGGCTGGTCACCAGGACATAGTCCGGCTGAAGGCTGGCGATGAAGGCTTCACGCAGCAGCTCCGCGCTGTCACGGCGCCATGCGTTGGCGCCAGTCATGCTGTTGGCCGGCCCCGGCGCCTGCCACACACGGATGGCCTCGTGCGGCAGCACGCCGGCGAATTCGGTGCGCAGCCAGTCCACCGCATCGGGAAAGGCGCCGTTGAGCACGAGCACGATTTCGTGCTCGCCACGCTGCCGGACGATTCCCTGCACCAGTGAAAACGTGTAGCGGCCGATCCCGCGGTTACGCGAACCGGAGGACTGTGCGCCTTGCATGTCGATGATAATACGCATGGGTGTGCTTTTTCTGGAGAGCTTAGTCGAGGGCGTATTCGGCCGCCGTGAAGCGCGGATGGACCACGCCCCACAGGTCGAGATTGACCGGGTTGTCCGGGAAGCGGACACTGAAGCGGGCGCCACCGGCGACATAGTCGACAATGTGCTCGGTCACGTACTGGCCGTGGTTGCGCAGGTTGGTGGTGAAGGTGCCGATGCCACCGATGAAGCCGTATTCGCCTGGGGACAGCGGATTGTCGAAGCGGAACTCGACCACGCGCAGCATATGCCCACCGTTTTGCGGCAGATACACGTCCGACAGCCTGGAATTAAAGTGCAGCAGCTGGCGTCCGGTGCTGTCGGTCACGCCCAGCGTAAGTGCGCACTCTGCGGGCAGCTCGGCGCTGGTGCGGTAGAACACCCTGACCAGGCAGCGCGCGTCGAGCCCGAGGCTGTCGGTTTCGGCGCCATCCTCGCCGACCAGCGCAATGTCGACGATGCGCGCTTCGCCGCTGCCGGTGCGCACCGGCGCCACGCGCTCTTCGAAAGCCTGGTGGCGCGCATGGTCGATAGCACCGGCCGCCGTCGCCTGCGCCGGCAACGTCCCTTCGGCGCCGGCCGCGTCGGGCGTGCCGGCGGTGTCGACCGCTTCGGTCCGGCCGGCGCGCACGATGCGCTTGAACACCTCGCTCTGGTAGGCGGCACCCACCTCGACGGACGAGCCGATCAGGCGGGTGCGGCCCTTGTCCATCCAGATACCCTGGTTGCACAGCGAGCGGATCGAGTCGGCGGCATGGGTGACGTAGATGAAGCTGGCGCCGCCGTCGAGCAGGGACTTGATCTTGTGCATGCACTTGTTCTGGAAATACGAGTCGCCCACGCTCAATGCCTCGTCCACGATCAGGATATCGGGCTTGACGTACACGGCGCAGGCAAAACCGAGGCGCACGGCCATGCCGCTGCTGTAGGTCTTGACCGGATGGTCGATCGCCTCGCGCAGCTCGCTGAACTTGATGATTTCCGGCAGTGCTTCCTCGATCTCGTCGCGCTGCATTCCATGCAACATGCCGAACTGGCGGATGTTTTCCCTGCCCGGCAGTTCCGGATTGAAGCCGGCGCCGAGTTCCAGCAGTGCCGACACCCGGCCATTGACCTCCACCCGTCCCTGGTTCGGGATCAGGACGCCGGCCAGTACTTTCAGCAAGGTGCTCTTGCCGCTGCCGTTCTCGCCGACGATACCGAGGCGTCCGCCCTGCTCCAGCGAAAACGAGACATCGTCCAACGCCCGGGTCTCGCGTGCGTACTGCCTGCGTCCGCCCGTCAGCAGCTCGAACAGGCGATGCTGCGGCGTCGAATACGTCCTGTAGATCTTGGAGACATGCTCCAGCTTGAGCGCGAACGCGCTGTTCGAATCGGTCATCCTGCCCTCATCACAATACGTCGGCAAAACCCGACTTCAGCTTGCGGAACACCTGCAGCCCACCGCCCAGCACCAGCATCGAAAACAGGCCCAGGCCGGCCAGGGCCGGCAGCGAGACCGGAGCGGACCCAAATATGCTCTGGCGCGCCATCTCGACGATGTACGAAAACGGATTCAGCTCCATGATCAGGCTGCGCACCCATAGGGCGCCATGGGTTTCGACCAGGGTTGCCGGGTACAGGATCGGGGTCAGCCAGAACAGGATGTTGACGCCGACCGGCACGATCTGGGCCAGATCCGGCACATACATTGCCATCGCCGATACCGCGAACGCCATCCCCACGGTGACCACCACCGAAATGGCCCATATCGCTACGAACAGCCAGGCCGACGAAGCCGGCGTCACGCCCTTGGCAATCATCAATATGGCCACGATGCCGAACAGGATCAGCTGGTTCAGGAATGCCGAAGCAAGGGGCACCAGCGGCAATACCCAGAACGGGAAGGCGATCTTGTTGATCAGGTAGCCGTACTCGCGCAGGATGGAGGTGCTGCGGCCGATGACTTCGGCAAAGAACGCCCACAGCGCGAAAGGCACGAAATAGAACAGCGAGAACGGCAGGTTGCCATAGCGTTCGCCCATCCGGCCATTCATCAGGATCGAGAACACCACGACGTTGATCAAGGCATACAGCAACGGCACCATCACGTTCCACGCAATGCCGGCATAGCTGGTCGCGTAGCGGTTCTTCAAGTCTCGCCTGGCGAGCATCCATGCCAGCGACAGCGTGTTTGTGATTCCCTTGATTTGCATTGGTCGTTTCAGGAGCGCGAGGCGCTCTGTTGGTGGATGAAGTCCAGGAAGCGTTCGCGGACGACCGGTCCCGAAACGTGGTGCAGGCCGCGTCGCGCCGCCTCGGCGGCCATGCCGTACCCGCCCTCTCGCCAGGCGCTGCAGCCCACCGCCAGCGCCGCGACGCGTACGGCCTCGTCCAGGGCGGCGCCGTCGCCGGCAACGGTCTTGCAACCGCAGGCAAGGGCATCGAGGGCTTGCCGGCTGGCTTCCTGCCCGGTTCCCGGCACGACGAACAGGTCGGCATCGCGCAGCAGCGCCGTCCGTGCCTGTCCGCTCGTGCCGGTGGCCAGGCGCAGGCCCAGCCATGGAAAGAACACCCGGTCCAGTTCACGGATGCCGCGATCGACCGCGTCGAGCGTGGCCGCATCGCTGAATGCCGGGTGGGTGAGGATATCGGCCTGCAGGTGCAGCCCGGGCTCCCGCTGCAGCAGGTGCTCGAGCGCGTGGAGGAAATCGAGCGGCTGCGTCGAAGGCGTGAGTGGCCCCATGAAAAGCAGGCGCAACACGCCGTTGGCAAAGCTCGGCTTGGTTGCGGGCGCCTGCAGTTCGCGCCGCAGCGCTGGCGGCAGCACGCTCGCTGGCGTCGTGATGCCGACGCCGCGCAGGAAGGCCAGGCCACCCTCGTTGTCGCACACGACGTGGTGGGCGAAACCGATGTTCGAGACTTGCGTGCGCGACCTGTCGACCTGCGCCTGGCCGGCAGCCGCCAGGCGGGCGCTGGACGCGAGGTCATGGAACACGACGATGCGCCGCACCCGCAGGGGCAAGACCGGCAACAGGTTGAACAGCGGGTCGTGGCCGTCGAAGTGGAAGACCGCCAGGTCGCATTCCTGGAAGAAGGGATGGAAAGCGACGTCGGCTTCGCGCTGCACCCGGGTGAAGGGCAGCTCGTCGAAATCGCATGCCAGACCGAACAGGCGCACCTCGTGCCCGGCCCCGGCCAGCCAGCCGATCTCGTCGCGCATGGCGTTCGAGCACGCATCGTGGCGCTCGCAGCGGGTGTGCACGTAAGCGATCTTCACGCTGGCTCCTGGTCTGCCCGCAAACGGCCGAATGCGGCGACAATGTCAGCGGCCATCCGCCGGAGCTGGAATCGATCAAGGTAACGCGACCTGGCAGCCTGGCCGAGCCGGCTGCGCAAGGCGGCATCCTCGACCAGCCTGCCGATCGCTTCCTGCAACGAGGCGGCGTTGCCGGGCTCGGCCAGAATGCCGGTTTCCCCGTCCGCGATCACTTCGCGCATTCCGCCGATCGCGCACCCCACCACGGGCTTGCCGAACATCATGGCTTCGAGATGAACGAGACCGAAGGATTCGAAACGCGAGGGCGCGACCACCAGGTCGGCCGCGGCATAGAAGCCGCGCAGTTGCGCGTCCGGTACGCTGCCGTGGAATGCCACCCGGCCGGCGCGCATCAGGGCCGCATGCCGCGCCTCGAAGCCGGCACGCAAGGTGAGGCCGCCTGCCATGGGAATACCGTCGTTGCCGACGATGTCGATATGCAGTTGCGGGTAGGCCCGCAGGAGCGGTTCGACCAGGGACAGGAACACATCGGCGCCTTTGCGTAGCTCAAGGCGTCCGATGAAGCACAGGCGCAGCGCGCCGTCGGCCAGGGGCAGGGGCGCTTCGCGCGGCAACCCGGACCAGTCGGCGAGTCCGAGCGGGATCATGTCCACGCGCACGGGATCGAAACGGAAATCATAGCGCTGTTCGATCTCGTCGACGATCGCGCGGCTGATGGCATGGATACGTGCACTTCCGGCCATCAGGCGCTTCTCGAGCGCAAGCACGGGTTCGGCAAAGCCTTGCACGAAGGCGGTATCGTGGCGCCTGCCCTCGTCGGCATCCAGGTAGGAGGCCATCGTCGTCTGCAAGCTGGTGACGAGCGGAAAGTCGCCGGCGACGAGGAAGGCGATTCCTTCCACATCCCACACCGGCGCATAGACGGCATCAATGCGTCGGCGTGACGCAATCTCCCGGGCTTCCTCGAACATGGTGCGAGAAAAATTCCACAAGTGCTGGGGAATACGCAGCGCCTCCGGCACCTCGCTCTCGCGCTCGCAGATCCGATGCACCCACACGCCATTCTCGAAATCGACCCGGTCATGTCCCGTGCCATCGGTCAACACGTGGACCTGGTGCCCGATGTGTGCAATCTCACCGGCAAGTTGATGAATATACCGCCCTACGCCGCCAATATTGTCCGGCGGATAGTTTTTGCTGACAAACACATAACAGCGCTGGGCGTCCGCTTCCAGCCTGGGCAGGAAGCGCGTCATCCCGGGCACGCCCAGCATCGGTGCCTGGCCGGGGATGCGGCGTACGCCTTCCATTCCGCGCATCATGCCCTGGTTGAAGGCATGGGTCACCTCATCTTCAAAGCGCTTGATGTAGTCGGGGGCCAATTTGCCCGTGTCGACGGCCCATTGCACGTCGTCGCGGAATTCCTGCATCATGGCCTTGGCGGCATCCAGGAATGCACCGATGGTGGCGTGCTCCCTCGCATTCATCAAGGAAAAATAAGTCCTGTTCTTGACGACCGAGTGCCAGCTGGTAAGCACCTTCGCCTCGTTGCGAATATGGCTGGGCATGAACCTGTGGTGCACGAACCCCTTGTCCAGTTGCGCGATCCTGAATCCGGCATCGACAAGACGCACGATCAAGTCGCTCTCGTCGAGGAAATACTCGTACTCCTCGTCGAAGCCGCCGACTTCCGCAACCGCCGAGCGCCGGAACACGCTGTTCGCCATGACGTGGGGATACACGAAACTGCCGGGGAAATTCAGCGCCGGCGCCGCCCGCGTCCAATTCTTGTCGGCGCTGCCGAAACGGTTCACCGTACCGAAGGTCCACTGGTAGGACTTGCCGGTGTGGTCATGCAGGAAACCGCCGGCGACCGCCACATCGGGCTCCCGGAACGACGGCATGATGTCGTCCAGCCATTCCGGCTCGGGCACCGAGTCGTCGTCCAGGAAGGCGACAAATTCACCTGCGGAAATCGCAATCGATATGTTTCGCGACTGCGACAGGTTGCGCTCCGGGCACAGCGCATATTTGATGCTGTCGCCATAGGCGGCGCACAGTTCATGGGTGCCATCGCGGGTTGGGCCGGCAACGACCACCACTTCGAAATTCGGGTAACGAAGGTAACGCAGGCTGTCCAGGCAAGTCGCCAGGTCCGATGCGCGCCCGTCCGTATTGATGATCACGGAAACCGACGGGAAGGCGTTGTGTGTACTCATTGGGGTAGCCCGGACTTCACAGATACGCAACGATCTCGAATTCCTTGCAACCGCTGTTCTCGCGGTTCTCAGCGACCACCTCGACGGCATGGAAGCCCGCCTCGGTCAGCAGCGTCGTCATCGATTCTGTCGAAAACATCGTGAAGTGAAAGTCGCCGTCGTAGTCCTGACCGCCGAATGTCACCTGACGGAAGTTATCGAAGTCATATTCTTGCGATACAAAGGCACGTGCCATGGCCGCGCCGTCCGGCACGATCGCGCGGAATTTTCCTTGCGGACCAAGCAGCGATTTCCAGTAAGGCAGCAATTCACGGCGTAATTGCTCGAGAGGAAAATGTTCCAGCATGTGGGCGGAAGAAATCTCTGCAAGCTCCCCCTGACCGAAAGGCAGCTTGTCGATGTCGGCCACCACGTCGACCCCAGGTAATGCACGGCGGTCGACATTGATATAACCCGCCAGGGGCACGTGCCCACAGCCCAGATTCAAACGCAGGCCGGTGCGGCGTGCGGCATCGACCTTGTCGACCGCAATCACTTGCGGCTCGATCGCGTCTTTTTCGCTCGCGGCACTTCCGGCGCCATAGCGCATCTCGAACATCAATTCGCGGCGGACGAACTCGACCCTGCCAAGCAGGTAGCTTACCGACCCAGCCAGGTCCTGGATCTCGTTGGCGAATCGTTCAACCCGCTGCGTCAACGCGTCGACCTGCGTCGCCTGCATCTCGGCTTGCCCATTGTGCAACTGGTCCTGGCGGGTCAATTCGGCAATGTCGCGTGTCAGCTTGCGCAATGCCACCGGGACCGACTGCTCAAGGTTGTGACGTTCATGGCTGGTGGCAACTTGAAGATGCTTGATGTCCGAAATCGCTTGCAATAGCGCAGGCAACTGTTCCGCTTCAAATTTACTGATTGCAGCAAGGGAAACGGGCTCCATGAGCGGCTCGACACTCACTGGCGCAGGCGGTTGCACGGGCTCGACAGGCACAGCCGCCTGCACCACCTCAGGCAACGCGACCGATTGCTGGCGACGCTGTGCTTCATCATAAGCAGCACGGAACTCCGGCAAACGAATGACGGCGACGCCGATGCGCACGAGACGTCCGATTCCCGGCCAGGTCGACATGTTGCGTGCGGTTTTGCGGAGTAGTGCTTTCATGATCAATGCGATTCGATGGTGGCTTTAACTTCAGGATCACGGGACAGGCAGTGCCAAAGACGGCAACCGCAACGGACGAGAATGGCGCCGAATTGTAGTGTGACGATGTTGAAAGATCACATGTTTTACCAAGTGTTACTTTCATTTGTTTGATTAGGCGACCTGTAAGCAAGCCAACAGTTCTAAAAGATAAATATTATACCTGAGCACATCAATATTCAATTTCGATGATTCAGCCTGCAGCGCCGCTGTGCTGGCATCGCTGAGTAGACATCAACAAAATGTTTCAAATGTAATTTGTTGTAAATGTTGCATTAATTCCACAGCAATACTTTCGCGTGCGCACCTTTTTTTGTGCTTGTTGTATCTTTCGAGAAGTTATCAATGCATCAGGTCGATGCATGCGCTTCACCCAGCATCGAATTCGCAGCACCCATTACCGAGAGAGACAACAATGAAAACCCGCACCCTCCTACTTACCGTCGGCTCCGCCCTGATCCTGTCCGCCTGCGGCGGCGGCGGAGGTGGCGGCAGCAGCAACAGCGGCGCGGTCGGCACCACGCCAACCACCCCGACCACGCCGAACACGCCCGCGCCGCCGGTCTCGACGCTGTCGACGATCACCGCTGCCAACGCGGTGGCGGCCGCCAGCAACGCGTATGCGGCCACCGCGTCGATCAGCGATTCCTCGTCGTTGACGGACGTGCTGACCGGTGTCAGCATCCAGCCGGTGAACAACGGCCTCGTGCCGACGGTCTTCACGCTGGTCCGCCGCGCAATGTCCGGTCCAAACCTGCTGACCGGCGTGGTCCAGAGCAAGGGCTGCAGCGGCGGCGGCACCATTGCCATCGATGCCAACCTGAAGAACCCGGCCCTGCTCGGCAACGGCGACGTCATGACCATGGTGGCCACGAGCTGCGTCGAGAGTGGCGCGACCCTGAACGGCACCCTGAAGGTCACCTTCTCCAACGTCACCGGCGACGTCCTGAATTCGTCGACCTGGACCGCGACGCTGGATTCGGTGTTCACCGACATGGCCGTGACTAGCGTCAGCAACGGCGTCACCAACGTGGTCACCGTCGGCGGCGACATGAAGATCGCCATGAACCAGGAAACCGCGACCCGCAACACGGTCGTGGTGACCGGCACCTCGCTGCAGACGACCGCCAAGCAGAACGGCGCCACCGTCACCACCCGCACCCTGGGCACGTACTCGCTGAACGGCAACACGCGCGACGGCGTCGTCACCAGCGCGGCCAACTTCAATTTGGCCGGCAATACCGCCTCGCTCGGCCAGTTCTCGCTCACCTCGCAGAACACCAAGG
>Ga0265780_10010064_pt1 | contig 11301 bp, 11 predicted proteins | sample P1T30metagenome_FD_192432 | JGI IMG/M metagenome (GOLD analysis project Ga0265780, IMG submission 192432) | Plant litter microbial communities from East Loma Ridge, Irvine, California - P1 T30 | ecosystem: Environmental > Terrestrial > Plant litter > Unclassified | place: USA: California... | reverse complement strand
GCGCCAGTTGATGACGAGGCGGCCCGTGTCGGTGACCTCGCCGAGGACGCTCGTCTCGACGTCCCACTTCGCCGTGACGGCGAGGAAGTCGTCGAGCTTGTCGGGGCGCACGACGGCCATCATGCGCTCCTGGCTCTCGCTCATGAGGATCTCCTCCGCCGTGAGCGAGGGGTCGCGCAGGAGGACGGCGTCGAGCTCGATGAACATGCCGCCGTCGCCGTTCGAGGCGAGCTCGGACGTCGCGCAGCTGATGCCGGCCGCGCCGAGGTCTTGGATGCCCTCGACGAGCTCGCCGCGGAACAGCTCGAGGCAGCACTCGATGAGCACCTTCTCGGCGAACGGGTCGCCGACCTGCACGGCCGGGCGCTTGGTGGGCCCGCCCGACGAGAACGTGTCGGAGGCGAGGATGGAGGCGCCGCCGATGCCGTCGCCGCCGGTGCGCGCCCCGAAGAGCACGACCTTGTTGCCGACGCCGCGGGCGTTGGCGAGGTGCAGGTCTTCGTGGCGGAGCACGCCGACCGCGAGGGCGTTGACCAGCGGGTTGCCCTGGTAGACCGCGTCGAAGTACGTCTCGCCGCCGATGTTCGGCAGGCCGAGGCAGTTCGCGTAGAAGCTGATGCCGCCGACGACCCCGTCGACGACGCGGGCCGTGTCGGGGGCGTCGATCGCCCCGAAGCGGAGCTGGTCCATGACGGCGACCGGGCGGGCGCCCATCGAGATGATGTCGCGGACGATGCCGCCGACGCCGGTCGCGGCGCCCTGGAAGGGCTCGATGTAGCTCGGGTGGTTGTGGGACTCGACCTTGAAGGTCACGGCCCAGCCGCCTCCGACGTCGACGACGCCCGCGTTCTCGCCCATGCCGACCATCAGGTCCCTCTTCATGGCCGGGGTGACCTTCTGCCCGAACTGGCGCAGGTAGTTCTTGCTCGACTTGTACGAGCAGTGCTCGCTCCACATCACCGAGTACATCGCGAGCTCGCCGCTCGTCGGGCGCCGGCCGAGGATCTCGCGGATCGCCGCGTACTCGTCGGCCTTGAGGCCGAGCGCCTCGTAGGGCTGGTGCTTGTCGGGCGTCGCCGCGGCGTCGGCCACGGTGTCGGGCTTCGGGCCCTCGGGCCGCACGTCGATCAGCTCGGCGTGGTCGTTGTCGGTGCTCACTTGGCGAGGGCCCTCTCGATGACGGACGTGAAGAAGGTGAGGCCGTCGACGCCGCTCGACATGGCGTCGGGCATGTCGGGGCCGAAGCCGGCCTCGGTGGCGTGCTCGGGGTGCGGCATGAGGCCGACGACGTTGCCGCGGGCGTTCGAGACGCCGGCGATGTCGTCCATCGAGCCGTTCGGGTTCACGCCGACGTAGCGGAACGCCACCTGGCCCTCGCCCTCGATGCGGGCGATCGTCTCGGCGTCGGCGATGAACCGGCCGTCGGCGTTCTTGAGGGGGATGGTGATCTCCTGCCCCTCCGAGAAGCCCGACGTCCAGTCGGTCGACGCGTTCTCGACGCGCAGCACCTGGTCGCGACGGATGAACTGCTGGTGCGCGTTGCGGGTGTGGGCGCCGGGGATGAGCCGCGCCTCCGCCAGCATCTGGAAGCCGTTGCAGATGCCGAGGACGGGCATGCCCGCGTTCGCCGCGTCGACGACCTCGGTCATGATCGGCGACAGCGACGCGATGGCGCCGGCCCGGAGGTAGTCGCCGTAGCTGAAGCCGCCGGGCAGGATGATCGCCTCGACGCCCTGCAGGTCGTGGTCGCCGTGCCAGAGGGCGACGGGCTCGCCGCCGGCGAGGCGGACCGCGCGCTGGGCGTCGCGGTCGTCGAGCGAGCCGGGGAAGGTGACGACGCCGACGCGCATCAGGCGACGGGGGCGGCGTCGAGGACGGTGATGCTCACGACGTCCTCGATGACCGAGTTCGAGAACACGTCGTCGGCGAGCTGGCGCACGTCGGCCAGGACGGCCTCGGTCACCTCGCCCTCGACGGTGAGCTCGAACCGCTTGCCGATGCGGACGTCGGTGAACGCGTTCTTGCCGAGACGGACCAGAGCACCGGCGACGGCCTTGCCCTGGGGGTCGAGCAGTTCAGCCTTGGGCATGACCTCGACGACGATTGTGGGCACGGTTTACTCCTGCGGAGGCGGCAGCGGGTGGACGCGACGAGTCTACGACAGCAGGAGGCGCGGGCCGGGTCCCCGACGCCCGCCCGCGAGGGCGTCGCCCCGGCGTGCGCCGCGGGGCCCGACGCTCCCAGCCGACTGCGAAGCTCCTCCCAGCCCCGTCATCGGATCGCGTCGCACCATTGATGAAGCGGAGGGGTCGAGGCCTCGTGATCGGGTCTCCTTCCGCTTCCCCCGGTCGAGGGTTCCTGATCCGCCCGAGACCGTCAGACGCCCGGCCGGACCCCCCACCGACCGGGCGTCTCCCTTTCTCCGCGGCGTCAGCGGACGACCGCTCCGACGAACTCGATCTCGACCCGGGCGCCCTTCGGCAGGGCCGCGACCTGGTAGGCCGCGCGGGCGGGCAGCACCCCGCCGGAGAAGACCTCGGCGTAGACCTCGTTCACGACCGCGAAGTCGGCGATGTCGGCGAGCAGCACCGTCGTCTTGACGACGTGGGCGACTCCGGAGCCCGCCGCGTCGAGGATCGCTGCGCCGTTGCGGAGCGACTGGGCGGTCTCCTCGCGGACGCCCGGCCCGGCGAACTCGCCCGTGGCCGGGTCGATCGGCAGCTGGCCGGAGACGAAGACGAGGCCGCCGACGCGGACGGCCTGCGAGTAGGCGCCAACGGCGGCGGGCGCGGCGTCGGTGTGCACCGCGCGGACGGAGTCGTCGGCGTGGGCGTGGTCTGCAGTGGTCATGCGCGTCCTCCCAGGACGGTCAGGGCCGCGTCGAGCGCGGCCGGGGTGGTGGTGGCGTGCACGCTGAGGCGCACGCGGTCGTCGCCGTGGACGGTCGCCGTGACGCCCGCCGCGTCGAGCCGTGCGCCGACGGCCGCGGCGTCGCCGTCGGGGATCCCCGCGACGACGATGCCGGCCCGTCGCCCGCGCTCGACGGGGGAGAGCACGGGCACCCCCGCGGTGCCGAGGCGGGCGACGAGGTCGCCCGCGGTGGCGGCGACCCGGGACGCGACGACGTCGACCCCGACGTGCTCGAGCTGCTCGAGCGCGGTCGCCAGGGCGCCCGAGGCGAAGGGCGACCCGTTCGTCACCGAGAGGCGCTGCGCCCCGGGCAGCGGCGCGTGCGGCACGCCGTCGTAGCGCGACGGCCCCTCCACGCCGGTCCAGCCTCCGAGCACCGGGCGGAGGCGGTCGAGGGCCCTCGGGGAGAGCGCGACGAACCCGGTGCCCCAGCCCGCGCGTAGCCACTTCTGGCCGCCGACGACGAGCGCGTCGGCGAGGGTCCAGTCGGCGTCGAGCACCCCGAAGCCCTGGATGCCGTCGACCACGAGGAGGCGGTCGCCCACCGCCTCCCGGAGGCCCGGGAGGTCGGCGACGGCGCCGGTGCGGAAGTCGACCGCGCTCACCGCGACGGCGACGGTGTCGGGGCCGACCGCGTCGGCCACGCGCTCGGGCGTCACCGGCGCGAGCGGCTGCCCCGGGACCGGCGGCAGGGGGCGCACCCGGGTGAGGCCCGCCTCCTCGGACCGCCACCAGGCGTAGAGGTTCGACGGGAACTCGGCGCTGCTCACCACGACCTCGCCGCGCGGCAGGCCGAACGCCACCTGCATCAGCCCCAGGGAGGTGCTGCCCGACAGGGCGACGCCGGCCCGGTCGACCCCGGTGAGGCGCGACACGGCCGCGAGGGCGCGGTCGTCCTCGGCGTGCAGCCCCGCGGACGGGACGCCGGCGCTCGCCGCCGCCGCGAGCCGTCCGATCGTCTCGACGACGAGGCGCGAGGGCGGGCCGTAGCTGCCGAAGTTCAGGTAGCCGACCGGCTCCGCGAACGACGACAGGTACGCCTCGAGGGCCGACGTCACGCCAGGACCCGCTGGAGGAACTGCTGGGTCCGGGCCTCGCGCGGGGCCCCGAGCACCTGTTCCACCGGCCCTTGCTCGACGATGCCGCCGTCGGCCATGAAGACGACGCGGTCGGCGACCTCGCGGGCGAACTGGATCTCGTGGGTCACGACGAGCATGGTCATGCCGTCGCGGGCGAGGTCGCCCATCACCTTCAGCACCTCGCCCACGAGCTCCGGGTCGAGGGCCGAGGTCGGCTCGTCGAAGAGCAGGAACAGCGGCTTCATCGCCACGGCCCGGGCGATGGCGACGCGCTGACGCTGCCCGCCCGAGAGCTGGCCGGGGTAGGCGTCGACCTTGTCGCCGAGGCCCACCCGCTCGAGGATCGAGACGGCCTCGGCCCGCGCCTCCTTCGCGGGGCGGCGCTGCACGCGCACCGGCCCCTCGACCACGTTGCCGAGCACGGTGAGGTGCGGGAACAGGTTGAAGTGCTGGAACACCATCGCGGTGCGCGCCCGCTGGGCCGAGAGCTTCCGCTCGGTGAGCTCGTGCAGCACGCCGTCGCGCAGCTCGAAGCCCATCGGCTCGCCGCCGACCCACACCTCACCGGCGTCGGGCTCCTCGAGGCGGTTGAGCGTGCGGAGGAACGTCGACTTGCCGGCGCCCGACGGGCCGATGATGCAGACCACCTCGCCGCTGCGCACCGTCATCGAGACGTCGCGCAGCACCTCGTGGCTGCCGTAGGACTTGCCGATGCCGAGGGCCTCGAGGACGGGTGCTCCCTCGGCGGCTCGCGCCGCGCCTCCGGCGGTCGGGGTGGGCGTGGCGGTCACGGGGTGCTCCTCACGAGGGGTGCGCGGCCGAGGTCGGCGGCGACCTTGCGGCGCAGCGCGCGGGCGTTCGGCGGGCCGCCGGGGCGACGGTCCTGGCGGTCGAAGCTGCGCTCGAGGTAGTACTGGCCGACGCTCGCGACGCTGACGATGACCATGTACCAGACGGCCGCGGCGATGAGGGTCTCCATCACCTGGAGGTTGAACGACGAGATGTTGTTCGCCGCCTTGATGAGCTCGAGGTAGCCGATCACCGACGCCATCGCCGTGCCCTTGAGCATGTTGATGAAGTCGTTGCCGGTGGGCGGGATGATGATGCGCATCGCCTGCGGCAGCACGATGCGGGCCATGCGCTGCAGGGGGGTCTGGCCGATCGACTGGGCGGCCTCGATCTGGCCGCGGTCGACGCTCTTGAGCCCCGCCCGCACGATCTCGGCCATGTACGCGCTCTCGTTGAGGGCCAGGCCGAGGAACGCGGCGACGAAGGTCGTCATCACGTCGTTGGTGCTCACGTCGAGGAAGACCACGTCGGTGAACGGCACCCCCACCGTCAGGCGGGGGAAGATCAGGGCGAGGTTGTACCAGAGCAGGATCTGCAGCAGCACGGGCAGGCCCCGGAACAGCCAGGTGTAGCCGGCCGCGAAGGCCTGGGCCACCGGGTTCCTCGAGATGCGCATCAGGGCGATCACGACGCCGATGACGACGGCGCTCACCTGCGCGACGACGGCGAGCACGATCGTGCCGACGAGGCCCTGCAGGATGATCGGCGAGACGAGGTAGTAGGGGATGTCGCCGTAGGCGATGTCGCCCTGCGACGCCCCGTACGCGAGGGCGACGAGCACCACGACGATGACCGCCGCGCTGACCCATCGCCCCCAGTGCTTGAGGCGGACCTGCGGCAGCAGCTCACGCCCCGCCGAGGAGGCGCGGGCCGGGTCGACCGTGCCGGCCCCGGCCCGCGGTCCGGGCTCCGTCACGGCTACTTCCCTCCGTTGACGGTCGCCTCGGTGACGCTGCCGGAGGTGATGCCCCAGGCGTCGAGGACGTCGCCGTAGGTTCCGTCGTCGATGAGCGAGTCGAGCGCGGCGGCGATGGCGTCGCGCAGCTCGGGGTCGTCCTTGTTCACGCCGATGCCGTAGGGGGCGCCGTCGATGACGTCGCCCGGCACGACCTCGAAGGCCTGGCCGTCCTGCGCGGTCTTCGAGATGTAGACGGCGCTCGGCAGGTCGTTGACGATGGCGTCGATGCGGCCGGTGCGCAGCTGCGTCTGGTTCTGGCTGTCGCTGTCGGTGACGGTGATCTCGAGGGGATCCTCGCCGTCCGACTCGCACTGCGTGCTCGTCGCCTCGGCGAACTCCTGCTGGCTCGTGCCGGTCACGACGGCGATCGTCTTGCCGCAGAGCGTGTCGGGGCCGGTGATCTCGGCCGGGTTGCCCTTCTGCACCATGAGCGTGATGCCCGAGGTGAGGTAGTCGACGAAGTCGATCGCCTGCTGGCGCTCGGCGGTGTCGTTCATCGCGGCGATGGTGACGTCGACGCGGCCCGACTGCAGGCCGGTGATCAGCGAACCGAAGTCCTGGTTCTGGTACTCGACCTCGAGGCCGAGCTTCTTGCCGATCGCCGTGATCAGGTCGTGGTCGGAGCCGATCACGGTCGAGCCGTCGGCCGCGTAGAAGTTGTTGGGCGCGGACTGCACGAACGAGCCGACGGTCAGGGTGCCCGAGTCGGCGATGTCGGAGGGCAGCTGCGAGGCGAGCGAGTCGTCGACCTCGACGGCGTCGAGCAGCGCGCTCGTGTCGGGGATCGTCGACGAGGCGGAGGACGACGCGTCGCCCGTGGCGTCGCCGGGCTGCGGTGCGCTCGGGCCCCCGCAGCCGGTCAGCGTCAGGGCCAGGACGGCGCCCGTGGCGACGGAGCTCCAGAGCGCGGGGCGGAGGCGGGATCGGGTCATGGTGGAGCCTTTCGTGAACGTCGTCGGTCATCGGAAGCTAGCCGATCTCTCGGCGCGATGAGAGAAAATTATCACAATGCGACGATTCTTTTACATGCCGGTAACCTCGGTGCCATGACGACAGCCAGCAGCGCCACCGTGGTCGACCGCAGTCGCGTGCTCCGGGCGGAGTTCGGGCCCTACCTGCCGCTCATGGACTTCCTCGCCGAGCTCCTCGGCCCGCGGACGGAGATCGTCCTCCACGACACGAGCGACCTCGGCCGCTCGATCGTCGCCCTCACCAACGGGCACGTCAGCGGTCGCACCGTCGGCGGCCCCGCGACCGACCTCGTGCTCAAGGTGCTGCAGAACCACGAGCACGACGACCGCGACTACCTGGCCAACTACCTCGCCGAGTCGCGCACGGGCGGCACGTTCCGGTCGTCGACGTTCTTCATCCGCGACGACGGCGGCGACGTCGTGGGCATGCTCTGCCTCAACATCGACGACGAGCCCCTGACCCGCGCCCGCGACCTGCTGGCGGCGATCACGGCGACGACCGGCCTCGTGAAGGGGGCCGGCCCCGCCGCCGTCGAGGTCGGACCGCCGCCGTCGACGGTGGCCGAGAGGCTGAGCACGACCGTGGACGAGCTCGCCCTCGACGGCGTCGCCCGCATCGTCGCCGCCCAGGGCGTCGACCCGCACCGCATGACCTCGGACGAGAAGGTCTCCGCCGTGCGGGAGGTCGAGCGGGCAGGGGTGTTCCTCCTCAAGGGCGCCGTCGCGCAGGTCGCGGAGGCGCTGCACGTCTCGGAGCCGACGGTGTACCGCTACCTCAAGCAGGTGCGGCGAGGGGGCTGAACCACGGGCCAGGATGGACGAATGAGCGCAGCAGAGCCCACGGTCGCCGTGGTCGGATCCGTCAACCTCGACCTCGTCGCACGGGTGCGCGAGTTCCCGCGCGCGGGCGAGACCGTGCTCGGGTCCGAGTACCACGAGGCACCCGGCGGCAAGGGGCTGAACCAGGCGCTCGGCGCCGTCCGCCGCGCGGCGACCGCGCTCGTCGGCGCCGTGGGCGACGACCCCGTGGGCGACCGCGTCGTCGCGCACGCCGCGGGGCGCGGGCTCGACGTCACGGGCGTGCACCGCACCGCCGGCCTGACCGGGCGGGCGCTGATCACGGTGGCCCCCGACGGCGAGAACGTCATCGTCGTGGCGCCGCTCGCGAACGGCGAGCTGACCGCCGGGCACGTCACGACCGAGCTCGACCGGGTCGCCCCCGACGTCGTCCTCGCACAGTACGAGATCGGGGAGGCGCCGCTGCGGGCCGCCGCGGAGTGGTGCGCCGCGCACGACGCCCGCTTCGTCTTCAACGCCAGCCCCGTGCGGCCGGTCGGCCTCGACCTGCTGCGGGCCTGCGACCCCGTCGTCGTCAACGCGGCGGAGGGGCTCGCGCTGCTCCGGGCGTCGGAGGCCCTCCGCCCTCGCGACACGAGCGACGTCGCCGCGCTCGTCAGCGGGGGCGGCGCGTGGCGGCCCGCCGACGTGGCCCGACGGCTGCTCGAGGTCTGCCCGTCGGCGGTCGTCACGGCCGGCGGTTCGGGGGCGTTCGTCGCGGACGCCGAGGGAGTCGAGCACGTCGAGGGGTCGAGCCGCGTCGTCGCCGTCGACTCGACCGGGGCCGGCGACGAGTTCGCCGGGGTGCTCGCGGCCGAGCTGGCGGGGGGTGCGACCCTGCGGGCCGCGGCCCGGGCGGCGAACGACGCCGCGGGGGCGCTGGTGCAGGTGGCGCGCGATCAGCGGTGACGCGCCTCCGGCGGGGTCAGGCGGCGGTGCGGCTCGTCAGCGGGGCAGGCCGACGCTCGTGAACGGGACGCTCGACGGCACGACCGGCGACGCCGGGACGGACGAGGCCGCGGCGACGTCGGCGTGCGCCCGACGCTCGGCCTCGAGCAGGGCTCGTGCCTCGGCCTCGCGGCGCTCGCGACGGGTCTGGGGCTGGTAGGCCGGAGCGACGGGTTCGTAGCTCTGCAGCTCCGCCTCGGCGCGCAGGGCGAACTCGCGCAGCTTCTCGGGCGAGACCGTCGACGCCTTGCGGGGACGCGTGTTGTGCAGGCAGAACGTGCCGATCGTCTCGCCCGTGGTCGAGTGGATCGGGTGCCCGGCGTAGAAGTAGCCGTGGTTGAGGTCGAGGTAGGGGTTGTCCGAGAAGCGGTCGTCCTTGCGGGCGTCCTCGACCACGACGGTGTCGTCGGCCGCGACCGTGACGTCGCAGAAGGTCAGCTCGCGCGGGATCGACACCGGCAGCAGCTCGGTGTTCATCGCGTACCAGAGCTTCGTGCCGTCGAGCATGCTGACGACGGCCACGTCGACGCCGAACTCCTTCTCGGCCTCCTTCGCGAGCTCCTGCAGCGTGTCCGACCCGCCGCGGGTGGCGTTGTCGACGAGGGTCTCGGCGCCGCTCCACTCGAAGGTGCGCTCGGGCAGCGTGCGCGGCAGCCGCGCCTCGAGGCCGACGTTGCGGACGCTGTCGAGCGTCGGCGCGATGCGGTGCGCGATCGTCTGCGCCCACTGGCGGTAGCCCTCGGCGCAGCCGTGCGGCTGACCCGGGCGTCGCAGGCCGGCGGGCAGCGCGAAGTAGGTGAGGCCGTTCTCGGCGGCGACGCGCTCGGTGATGGCGTTCATGCGCTCGGCGTGGTGCTCGGCGAACGAGCCGAGCACGGTGTCGAAGGCGTGCACCGACCGCACGGGCGGCACGCCGACGAGCACGATGCGGGCCGTGGGGTGACCGCGACGCACGATGTTGGCGACGAGCATGCGGATCTCGCGCTCCCACGTGTCGAGCGGCGTGAGGCGGACGGCGTCGTTGAGGCCGACCATGACGAGGAACGTGTCGTAGGCGCTCATGTCGACGTCGCGGATCCAGGCGCGGGTCGACTCGATGCTCATCATCTCGTCGCCGACGTAGTCGACCGAGCACGGGCGGCCGGTGGCCCCGGCGGAGGCGCGGGCCAGCTGGCCGGTCAGCGCGTCGGCGTGTGTGGCGACGCCCCAGCCGTGCGCGGGGCCGTTGCCGATCAGCAGGAGCGTGTCGGCGTCGAGGGCCGTCGAGCGGGAGGTCGGCTCGTCGCGGGGGGAGAGGACGTGGCGCGAGCGCGACAGCCACCACAGGTACCAGAGGCGCATGACGGGTCGCATGCGCTCGTACGCCATGGGGGTGCTGCTGTACTGATCGACCATCCTGGTCACGGTCTCCTCGGTCCTTCGGGTGCCTTCCCGGTGACCACGCTAAGCACCCGGCCTCGTCGGTGCATCCCCCAGTACTGGGAGGGCGGGCTGTCCACGACGCGCCGTGCCCCGGCTCTCTTTTGAGTCGTTCAAGGAAGCGTGGCAGACTGGGGTGATGCTCCCCGAGACGACGACACCGGCCCACGCGCGGCTCCGCGACGCCGGGCTGCGCGTCACGGCTCCCCGCCTGGCCGTGCTCGCCGCGCTCGACGGCCTGCCCCACGCCTCGGCCGACGCCGTCTTCGGGCGGGTCGCGCTCGCGCTGCCGGGCACGTCGCTGCAGGCCGTCTACGGCGTGCTCGCCGCGCTCGCCGGGGCCGGCCTCGTCCGTCGCATCGAGCCCGCCGGCTCGGCCGCGCTCTACGAGCTGCGCACGGGCGACAACCACCACCACGTCGTCTGCACCGTGTGCGGCGACGTCGCCGACGTCGACTGCGTCGTCGGCCACGCGCCCTGCCTCACGCCGTCGAACGACGCCGGCTTCGTCGTGCAGACCGCCGAGGTCACGTTCTGGGGGCTGTGCTCGCGGTGCCGCGACGCCGACGACGACGTCGCGCTCGAGGCGGAGGCCGTGACCGCGGCAGGCGTGACCGGCCCGGTCGGGGCCGAGGGCCTCGAGGGCGCAGGCCGCGCCTCCTGACCGGCACCGCGCCTCCTCGTGGTCGGCACCTCGCCGACGACCGGGCGGCGCCCACCAGCTTCCCCGGCAGCCAGCCGGGCGACCGACGACCCGCGACACATCACCGAACGGAAAGAGGAGTCATGACAGACGCGACCCCCATCACCACCACCGACAACGGAGCCCCCGCGGCGAGCGACGAGCACTCCCAGACCGTCGGGGCCGACGGCCCCATCGTGCTGCACGACCACAAGCTGGTCGAGAAGCTCGCGAACTTCAACCGCGAGAAGGTGCCCGAGCGCATCGTGCACGCCAAGGGCGGCGGGGCCTTCGGCACCTTCGTCACCACGGGCGACGTGTCGCGGTACACGCGCGCCGCGCTCTTCCAGCCCGGCGTCGAGACCGAGATGCTCGCGCGCTTCTCGACGGTCGCCGGCGAGCAGGGCAGCCCCGACACCTGGCGCGACCCCCGCGGCTTCGCGCTGAAGTTCTACACGAGCGAGGGCAACTACGACCTCGTCGGCAACAACACCCCGGTGTTCTTCATCCGCGACGGCATGAAGTTCCCCGACTTCATCCACTCGCAGAAGCGCCTGCCCGGCTCGCACCTGCGCGACCACGACATGCAGTGGGACTTCTGGACCCTCTCGCCCGAGTCGGCCCACCAGGTCACCTGGCTGATGGGCG
>Ga0265780_10010061_pt1 | contig 11302 bp, 12 predicted proteins | sample P1T30metagenome_FD_192432 | JGI IMG/M metagenome (GOLD analysis project Ga0265780, IMG submission 192432) | Plant litter microbial communities from East Loma Ridge, Irvine, California - P1 T30 | ecosystem: Environmental > Terrestrial > Plant litter > Unclassified | place: USA: California... | reverse complement strand
CCGACCAGGATCTGGTCGATGCACTAGCCCGCGTGAACGCAAACCCTAAACGACGCAGAACCCGCACGCGTTCATCTCTCTAAAAGGGGCCCCGCCGAGCGGGGCCCCCTCCTTTCGCCCTAGGCACCGGAGACAGAGAAGAACGTGACGATCGAGACCTGCCCGCAATGCGGAACCCAATCGCTTGCGACGACCCCAGGCGCCTCCTGTGCCGACAAGGGGCATGCATGCAAAGACTGCCGCCAGCCGGGGTGCGACTACCAGGAGCGCGCCGGAGCTCCAGTCAGGAGCCGCAAGCCCAAGGACGTCGCCACTGAACAGCTCCTTGAAGAGGACTACGACTCTCTGGGAGAAGGGGCCCGCCGCGACATGCTCGGCGACTATTGGGGCAAAAACTTACCGCTGTCGAGCTAGGCGAAGGTCAACCACCGCGAGGGGCCCCTTGCCAGCTACGTGCGCTCCGGGGCTTCGCCTCTGCACACCCATTAGCCTCGAGGTGCCCGCCCAAGGCATCTCCAAGCTCGTTCAGAGTTGTCCTGCCCGCAGCAAGGCGAGGGTGGCAGCCCGTTCGAGCCGGGCCGGGTCAGAGGGGCCTCGCGCTGCGGGAGCGGGGCCCCCCAGACCCCAACGCCCCTGCCCCATTAGCCGATCCCCTATCGGGACCAGCGAGTCAGTGCTTGAGTGTGGGCAGAATCATGCGGGTCTTGGTGCAGAACGCCGAGGAATGATGACCGTGGCCAGCAAGGGGAAGAGGATCGCGGCGGCGAAGCCGACACCGAACCCGCCCGCGGTGACCACAGTGCCGATGGCCGCCGGAGTGGCGAATGCCACGGCGTTCTGGACGGTGTTTTGCGTGCCGAGGGCGCGCCCGGACCAGGCACGCCCGGCGATCTCCGCCACGGCGGTGAACGCGAGGCCGTTGCCACTGACGGTGATGATCGCCGCGATCAGGAACACCGGCACGGCGATCCACCACCCCAACGCCACGACGACCGCAAGGACGGCGAGGACGCCTGCGTTGACGCCGGCGAGGATGCGCATGGGGCCGAGGCGGTCACCGACGACGTCGGACCAGCGGCCTGCTGCGAGTCGGCCCACGGCACCCACCAGCTGCGTCGCACCCAGGATCGAACCAGCCAGAGCGGGCTCGAGGTGCTGCTCGGTCACGAGGTACAGATATGCGAAGCTGGAGATCGCGAACTGCGGAACGATGAGCGCTGCGGACGCACCGTGCACGAGCCAGATGGGCGCATGCCGATACGGCGAGCCGGCGACCACACCCGCAGACGCCGCGGTCGCCGCCGGATCGCGGATGACGACCACGACGGCCACGGCAATGACCCCGCACAGGGCTGCGGGCAGGAACAGTGCGGCTCGGAACTCCCCGGCGGCAGCGATCGGCGGCATGGTGAACCCTGCGATCGCGACCCCGAGCGGCTGGGCCGAGTGCCGGATCCCCATCGCGAGTCCGCGTTCACGAGGTCCGAACCACGCCATCACCACACGGCCGCTGGAAGCGTTCACCGACGCCGCGGCCGCGCCCGCAAGCACTAGGAGGAGGCCCAACGCCACGGGACCCTGAACGAGCGCCGCGGCGACCAGCACGACCGCCGTCACGGCGAGGCCGATGGTCATCGCAAGTCGTTCACCGACGGTGTCAGCAACCCATCCCCAAGCGATCAAGGTCAGCATCAGCCCGAGGTTCGGGCAGGCGACCAGCAGCCCCGCCTGGGCGAGGTCGCCTCCGACGAGATCGCGGAGCTGCGGCAGCAGGAACGGCATCCCGAACTGGAACACGCTGGTCGCCGCCTGCGCAGCCACCCCCACCGCGAGAATCGCCCACCGGCGGCGGCCGGCCGAGGTCGCCTCGGCACTCATCCGGCAGCTACGAAGAGCAGTGCACTACGGCAACTAGGACCGCGGGGCGGGAGGGGCCTTGCCCTCCCGCCCTTTTCGCCTCTCGCCGCTCGGAAAGCACCAGCAGGGAAAGCAATCGCACCGATAGCGATCGAAGCGACGGCGATCGACATCTTCGTTTTCTTCATGTGAATCCCTACTCGAAATGGATCAAGGGCAAAGGGTGCCCGTTGATTACGACTTAAATAGCCAACGAATGTGGCTAGACCTCCAGCCAAACCCCACGCGGACCCCACCTCCTACATCATTCTTACAAGTATGACATATCGACCACTAGCCCTTCGGCCAGGCCGGCCTGGCCGCACATGAGGAACCACCTGCCTTCATCGCGGCCACGCTGACATCGATCAGTCCGGCGAGGGATCGCCATCCGGACACCGCTCTAGCGGACACGTTGACATCTGTTGCGATCGATGTTTCGCGGCATGAGTGTCGTGAGGGGCGCATCTCCGTCCAGAGATGCGCCCCTCTAGCTGGCGTAAATTGGGTCTGCGTCATCAGCCAGGGCTAGGTGCGAACGTCGCACACAAGCTTGGCGGTCCCCGATGGGCCTCTCACTCGGAGGCAGTACTGCGAAGTGTTTGCCACTCGCATGTGGTTGATGTGCGCCGCGGGGGCTCCCTGACTCGAGATTCCGTTGAGAGTTGCCACTTTGGCGACGAGGTAGGCCTCATTCATGGCGTCGCCTCCGACAATGGACAATCCTCGTGCGGACGAATGCGTGAAATTCGCCGCCGTCTGGCCCGACCAGTAGGTCCTCGTCGCCGCCTCGGCCGGCGAAAAGGACGTCACGGTGAAAACCGCGACTGCGGCAACACCCAGCACTACCAACACCGGTGATCGCTGCCGACAAGCTGCTCGAGCGGTGCTCATCACTGAGTAAGACGGTCCTCGCTGTCCGTAGACGTTTGCGAGAGTTGAGACGCCCGCGGAAAGCCCCACAGCTAGCAACGCGGCCCCGACGACCGCCCTTTGCTTAGTTCGCATCGCTCCCCCTGATCAATCACATGCCGAAGACGCGGCGGCAAGCTGCGCAGTGCACACGTCGACGCTGGGGGCGTCCGCAGCCCCCGTAGGCAGCCAAGGCGATCGCGTGGACTTCTCCCAGGTCGGCCACGCTGGCCGGCTCGAACACCCAGGGCGACATCTCGGGAATCTCGCTGATGTAATCACTGCCCGCGTCCAGTACCGCCACACCTCCTCCAAAAATCATCTGCATAAATACTGTTCTTCTGCTAGGTTAGCCAAGTCGAGTTCGGGTACTCGATCCCCTCGCATGTGGCCCCTGCCCGTGAAGCTCTGCCACTTGCGAGTCAGAAGGGGCGCGACACGTTCGGGTTGTCGTGCCCCTTCGTCCCGCCCGCGGCAAGCCAAAATTCAGGGTCTTGACGCGTCGACAGTGACCGGTAGCCTGTAGAACGATATGTCTACCGACAGTGCTCCAATAGACGGCGGCGACTCACACGCCAGCCTGTACTGGCGAGATCCTGCGGCCCCGCGCATTTACATCGCGAGATACACCAAGCGGCGCCCTCCGCGGCCAGCACCCCCGGCACCATGCCCTGACGAGGGCCCTCGCTACTCCGAATTCTTCGCTTCCGGCACCGCTGAAGATGCCAGTGCCAGCCGAAGCGCATACGGCTAAACAGTCCGGACGCCGCTTACCTGCCGACATCAATACGGCGACCCTTGAGCCGCACCTGAAGGCCCTCGCGCATACGACGCAAGGAGTCAGCGCCTGCCCCTTAGACGGCCCGGTGAGCGATGGCTCACCGGACGGCGTCAGCAGACGACCAGGACCCCACCTTTGCGGCTCCAATTCCGGACGCGAAACCACACCGACCGGCAGCAACGCTGCATAGCGACCCGCGACGCATCTGCGCTGCCCCGCCGGTATCTTCTCGAGCCGCTCATGCACCATGACGCCACGGCCCAGGGATCAGTCGATCTACATCGAACGTATGACTCGCAGAACAACCTTTCGAATGTAAAATTTAGTCATGAAGCCGCCCACTCGTTTTATGTCCAGGCGTCGAAAGGTGATTCGGCACATCCTTGCTGGCGCTCTAGTTACCGCCGTAGTTGCCAGTGCTAGTGCCGCTACCTGGAGAATTGCGGGGCCATACCCGTCAGGCACCTGGGCTTCCCTCGACGCAACCGACCGGGCCATGTTCACCGAACTGTCCGCCCAGTACGAGCGGGCCGCCGCAGACCCAGCGCAGGTGTGGACCGAGGACTTCCATTACGAGGATCAACCCTTCCTCCTTCTCCGCACCACGAAGGCCCAGAGCATCGACTGGAAGTACGCCTTCCTGGTGAACATGAGTGACGTCGTGGACACCTCCAGCATGCGGAGAGTCAGCCTCCCGAACATGCCCTTGCTCGACGACGTCCGTGTGAGCAAGGCCTTCAGCTTCACCGAGCCGTGGCTGCATCTCCCCGCGAATTTCACCGATGCCGAGTTCAACGGCACCCCGGTCATCGCCTTCAAGTTCCACCCCGGGATGTTCAACATCGACGGGTCGGAAGAAAAAGACTTCCGGCATTTCTCGGCCCATGAGAATTTTCACCTGGCAGTCCAGGGCATCGACCCAACAGCCGCGGACTCCTGGAAATACGACGACGCCGGCTACCTGGACCCGGTCCCGACCTCATCCGAGCACGAGCGACTCCTTCGTGCCGAGCTCGTAGCCCTGGACCAGGCCCGAGAGGCCACCGATGTGGCTGCAGCTCGCACGGCCGCCGCGGACGCCGTGCGTCTTCGGCTCCTTCGTCAAGAGACCTGGCCCGAGCTCAGCAAGCAAGACGGCATCGAGACCATCGAAGGCACCGCCACCTACTTCGAGGCCAAAATCAACGGGGACGACGCTCTCGTCGGCGCGCCGTCACTCATTGCCGTTATTGATCACTTTGGCGACAGTGTCCTTGGTCGAGATCTGTACTACTGGACCGGTTCCTCCATCGCGGTGACCCTGGACACGCTGCAGCCCGGATGGAAGGACTCGCTCAGTTCTTCCGCGGCCAGCGGTAACGGTCCCACCCTGTTCGAGATGCTTCGCCAAGCAACCGGTGTCATGGAAGCTCCACCCGCGATCGCAGTCGACGACCTCGTGAACGCATACACCTGACCCCTCGCCCGCCGAGCGGCCCCGGCAGACCTGCCAGCTAACGGACCGACCGAATCATCACCAGACGCCCCGAGTCCCACTTCGGTGATCTCCTGCCCGGTGCCATCGTCGGACTCATTGCCGCATCAGGCGCCGGCCTCACGACGGGATTGAGCCTGCGCCGACTGGTACGACGAGAGACGCCGCCCGTTCGGTAGCCGACCGGCTAACGGGCGCTCCAGCTCCCAGACCCGGTCTCACCCTCCAGCCTGGCTCGGCTGTTCCAGGGCTGGCCTTGATCTCGAGCTGGTGCCGAGGCGCGCGGGCGGGCTGCGCGTCGACGTCGAGTTCTGAGCGTCAGTCGCCGGTCGTCTCGGCCCGCCACAGGATCCCGAGCACCTCCGGCGCCGTCACGATCCGCGCGATCGCCGCCTCCATCGCGAGGTCGTCGCGGCCGCTCGCGGACGCGATCACCTCGATGCAGACGCGCTCGTCAGACTCGTCCTCGGCGGCGATGGAGCGCAGCACGAAGGGCGAGCGGTGCACGGCGTCGAAGGTCAGCCGGCGGATCTCGGCCTCGTGCCGGGTGGCGCAGGTGACCGTCAGCCGGTAGTCGGTCTCGAGCGGCTCCCGGGCCGCGGGAGGCGCCCGGTCGAGCACGAGGCCGAGGGGCCGCATGACCACGTTGACGGCCACGACGAGGGCCGCACCGGCGGCGGCGAGCAGCGGCAGCCCGGCCCCGGCGAGCGTGCCCACCGCGGCGGCCGCCCACAGGGTCGCCGCCGAGTTGAGACCGGAGATCGACGCGCCCTGCTTCATGATGACGCCGGCCCCGAGGAACCCCACGCCCGAGGCGACCTGCGCCGCGACGCGGGTGGGGTCGGCCTCGGGGCCGTCGAAGGCACGGGACCCCATCACCACGAAGAGGGCCGCCCCGAGCGCGACGAGGGCGTTGGTGCGGACGCCGGCGTTGCGGGACCGGATCTGTCGTTCCGCGCCGACGGCCGCGCCGAGCAGGGCGGCGAGGGCCACCCCGCCGAGCTGCGGAGCGAGGGCTGTGAAATCCATCGCGGCCTCACAGCAGCTGGTCGCTGAGCACGAGGGCGGCTATCGAGAAGTAGATCGTCACGCCCACGAGGTCCATGATCGACGTGATCAGCGGCGCCGAGAGCGTCGCCGGGTCGATCCGCAGGGCGCGCGCCGCGAAGGGCAGCACGGCGCCGAAGAGCCCGCCGACCACGGTCACGATCAGCATGGTGGCCCCGACGATGATCATGATGTCGAGGCTGACGCTCTTGACGAAGTACGCGAGGACCACCTCGAGAGCGGCGACCGTGGCACCGAGGCAGGCGGCGACCATGAGCTCGCGGCGGACGATGGCCCAGACGTCGCGCCACGTCACCTTGACGGTGTCCACGGCCATCGACCGGATCACGAGCGTGGCGGCCTGGCTGCCCGTGTTGCCGCCCATGTCGATGATCGGTGCGAGGAACGCGGCGAGGACGAGGGCGGACGTGAGGATCTCCTCCTGGGCGGCGACGAGAGTGCTCGTCACGATCCCGAAGAGGGTCAGGAGGACGAGCCAGAGGGCCCGGTTGAGGAACAACGAGCGCAGCGGCGACAGCTTCGCGTCGAGGTCGCGTCGGACCGTGCCGGGGGTCGAGACGGTCGCGGCGACGGTCGCCGAGGAGGCGCAGCGGGCGCAGGCGGGAGTGGTGGGGACGGACATGGTGGTGCCTTTCGGTCGTGCGGGACGGGGGCGCCGGGGGCGCGCAGCACCGCCGGGCGACCGTGCCCGGCCGACTGCAGGTGCAGCTGACCGTCAGGCGCGCCCGGGGCGGGCAGGAGGAACGCGACTATGACCACTGCCCATGCAGCATCACCTCCTCCTGTCCGGGCCCCGACGGGCCGACCGTGGCGCATGACGACGACGCGCGTCAGCGCACCGGAACGAGCCGGCCGGCATCCCCATGTGAGAGCTTCAGCACTGCACGACGTGATCCCGACGACCGACGGTCGAGCGGGAAGCCACTTCGGATCACCCCTTGAGCCGGAGAGATCTGTCCTGACCCTGGGCGTCTCTCGACGTCGTCGGATCAGTGGCCTGTGTTCGCGCAGACGCCTCGCCTAACGAGATGCCGCACGCCCAGGATAATGACATTTCAGAAGGGCGTCAACACGGATGACCGTTCCGGTTCATTGAGGAAATTGAACGACCGTCCGCCGACTCGGCAGTCGATGGCTACCCGGACGACCACGGTCCTGCTACGACTGACTGCCCTACTTAGCCCAGCCCCTCGCACTCTCTGCGAGCAGCGCGCGGGCTGTGACTGTGTCGGTTACCAGCTCGTTAATCAGACGGGCGCGCACCGCAGCGAGTACGCTCGGCACCTTCTCGAGCCCAACTGCGATGCCGGCGCCGTGTGGAATGCGCTGCAGGATCTCGCGTGAGGTACGAACCATGCGGTCGCTGCCATCAAACTCGATCGCGGCACCCGTCTCGTCGAAGATGTTCATACAGACGTCGCCGACGGCGGAGTCGAAATTGCTCTCGTGTACCGTAATGAATCGCAAGAGCGAATCGCGGGTGAGCGTTGGCGCTCCGATGCCGAGCAGAGCTCCCTTCGCCGTCCGCCACAACCCCATCATGTGCGGAAAGGCAGCATCATCGTCGAGCGACTGACGCATGCCCCCGCTTGGCAGCGCTTGCGCGAACAGAAACGCCGGGAACGCACCCTTGCGTTCGGCCGCCCGCAGTGTGATCTCATTCGTCTGAAACCATGGCGACGGCTCAGACAGCCCGCCAACGGTCGGCGCGAGCTGGACCCCTAGCAAGCGAGGCAACGAGGCGCGCGAGACTTCGTATGTCGTCCGCCCCGAGGCAATCAACAGCACATCCCCTGGTGTCAGCTCCATCGCCTTTATAACCGACGTCACGGCATCAGACAGGTCTTCGCCCAGGGTCGCCGAGTGCGTCGTCGGCGCCACCCAGACCTCTCTCAACCCGAGCACGGATTTGAGCTCTTCGCCCAGCTCGGCGTTCTCATCCTGGAAGGGACCCCGGCGAGGCTGATGGTGTCGCCGGTGGCGTTGTCCACCCCGAGGAACAACCCCGCCCCGTGCAGGTGGAGGGCTGCCCCGCTGGTGGGGAACACGCTCGACGCCATCCCGGACAAAACCGGGTTGTGGCCTGCGTTGTAGAGGCCTTCGTCGTCGACGAACACGTCGATCCCGAGCCGCAACGCGACGACGTCGAACCGGTCCGACCCGATGGTCTTGTTCAGGCCCCGCGTGCGGCCCGAGGTCTGGTCAACGGTGACGGTGTCGAGGGTGCCGTCGACGTTGACGCGAATGCCCGTGAGGGTGCCCTCGGCGGGGTCGCGAGTGGTGGGTGTAGTGGTGGTCATGGTGTGGCCCTTTCGTTGTGCCGACTTGTTTTTTGCCTTCCTGGCTCATCTCGCTGGCCGGCACGGCACACGGAGGTCATAAGCGAGGGACCGGGAGGGGGAGAAAGTTTCCGGGCCCGAAATAAGGGAGCTTGCGACCGCGGGTCCGGAAAGTTTCGGAGGAATCCCGGCGCCGGAGGCGCTCGCGTTGAGCTCCGGGGGACGGTACGGCAAGCTAGAAGAGACAGGAATGCAAAGCATTCCCCGGCCCGAAGGGACGGGTATGGGCTCTGCCCCGCGGCAGCGGGGTCCCCTCGAGGGGACGGTGTCGGCGCGGAGCGTCGGCTCCGCAGTGGGAGCGCAGCGACCAGGAGCGAAGCGACACCCCGCCCGAAGGGACGGGCAGGGGCTCCGCCCTGCGGCAGCGGGGTCTCTAGGGGGAGAGATGTCGGCGCGAAGCGTCGAATCAGCACTTGGGACCAGAACGACCTCCGGCCCGAAGGCAACCGTCGAGCGTCCCGTTAGTGTCGCTGCGTGGAGCGAGACAGCGACCAGCCCAGCGGCAGCTGGAGAGCGAAGAACGCTAATTCGATCAAGATACGGAGTAGCGACGGGCAGAAGCACCCCGTCGAGACACGGAAGACCATGTCGCCACTACCAACAGAGTCAGCTGCCCTTGAGCAGGTACGCACCCAGGCCCGCCGCGAGGCCGCAGACCGCGCGGAGGCACGCATGGCCGCACGTCGCGCGAAGAGCCTCGAGGGTGGGTTCTCTCAGGAGGCTGCGGTGGCGGACCACACTCCCGAAGGTTGGGTCCCTGCGAACCATCGGAACTTTGTCGACCCGTTCGCCAAGGAACTAGATCCGCGACGGAACACCACACCTGGACAGCGAGCACCGAAGCCCAAACACACCCCATACCTGTCGGATTAACGACAGCGCCCGCGCAGTCGGGAGCAATGCGAGTCATTGTCTGTGTCGATCTGGGAGGCTACGGGCATGGACGATGACGACCGCTACATCCAGGCAGGTGACGGGCCAGCGTTGAGCATGCCCGCTTTCCAGCTCCACACGTTCGCTCTCATCGACAGCGTGCAGCGTGGCGCCCCAGGGTTCGTGTCGGACGACTACTTGAACTCCATTTCCGCCGAAACGACTGTCAGCGCAATCGAGTTGGAAACGTCCGGACTCTGGGCAAGGCGCGATGGTGGGTACTTCATCAACGACCCCGAGACCATCAACACGGTGCTGAGCTTCAACGAGAAGCAAGACGCGGGCGCCGCCGAATGCCTCGCCCGCGGGTACCACCTTCCCCATCCCGAAAAGGATGGAAGTTGGGAAATCTGCGCGACGTGTCACGCCCCGACGAAACGACCAGACGGCAAGCCGGCAGCAGGCATACACGGTGAGGCGCCCCCTCGAGCACCTCGCGGCGACGGATTGGACCAGCAGGTCGTCGATTAGGGCCCGACGACCTCAGCGACGCCCCTGAGGCTCTAGACGTTCCAGTCCGCGAGGTCGACGAGCGAATTCGCTGCGAAGATTCCGAGCATGAAAGCTCTCCTGGCCCCGAAGTCCCTCAGGGCACTCTTGTTCGTGGCGACGCTCAACGATCAAGGGGTCACACCGTCTCGGTCTGACGTGAACGCGTTCGTGGAGGCTCGAACTAACCTGTTCGACTTTGACCCTCTCGCCGACGGCATTCATCCCCGAATCGTTGACTACCTCGTCGACGCGCGGCTTCTTCAGTCATCTTCCGACGGCGTGACGGTCAGCGCCGCGGGGCTAGCCATTCTCCGTGCAGAGGATGGCCCAACGGGGTCCGCTTCCGAGTCCGTGCCGGTTGAGGTCGTGGGTCGGATGACTGACCCATTCACCTACGCCCAGCTCCTCGCCCGCATCGATGACATTCCCGACGCGCTCGTCATCGATCCGTATTTGCCCGCGCATGACCTCGCCACGATTCTGAGACTGACCTCGGTCAAGCGGGTCCTGACGCGAGATCTCGGAGCCGCAGGTATGCCCAGAGCCGAAAGGGCACAGAAGCTCAGAATCGCTCTTGGAGCTCGGCCGGACGTACAACTGCGCTTCCTTCCATCAGGCTCCAACGAACTTCACGATCGACTCGTTCTTCCCTCCGGCCCAGGAGAAGCGCTGCTTTTCGGGACGTCCCTTGGAGGCACACAGTTGACAGTCGTCACGCGCATCGGCCGGGACGCCACGGCAGCTCTGCAGGGACACTACGAGGAACTGTGGGCGGCCAGCACACCCGTCGAACCGATCGCGCGAGACGCCCCTGACGCCAAGACGACGGACCACACGCCTCCATCCGAGTCGTAGATCTGCTGGAGTCAGATGCGAGCTCGCATCGAAGAGGCGCTCTTCCCCGGTGTGCGACGTCGAGGAGATCTTGCAGTACCCCGCAGCGGGGCAGGGCAGCTAGATGACGGGTGAAGCAGCGTTCTCGGGTTTCTTCAGGGCACGTTTCACCGTCGCCGTGCCAACGCTGAGGGTTGCGGCGATGGTGGCGATTGTGTCGCCGTCGTCGCGCATCCGTTTCGCGGTTCGGATCTTGTCAGGCGTCATGACGGTGGGGCGTCCTCCGACGCGGCCGCGTGCTCGGGCAGCTGCCAGGCCGGCCTTGGTCTTTGCGCTGATCTGCTTGCGCTGCATCTGGGCGAACGCGGCGACGATGTGGAAGAAGAGCTCGCCGCCGATGTCGGTGGTGTCGAATGGCTCGGTGAGGGACTTGAACTGGATGTCGCGGCTGTGGAGGCCTTCGACGATGTCGATGAGGTCGGTGACGCTGCGGCCGAGGCGGTCCGTGCTGTAGACGGCGAGGACGTCGCCGGGGTTCAGGTACGCCAGGCATGCCTGCAGCTGGGGCCGTGC
>Ga0265780_10010059_pt1 | contig 11302 bp, 15 predicted proteins | sample P1T30metagenome_FD_192432 | JGI IMG/M metagenome (GOLD analysis project Ga0265780, IMG submission 192432) | Plant litter microbial communities from East Loma Ridge, Irvine, California - P1 T30 | ecosystem: Environmental > Terrestrial > Plant litter > Unclassified | place: USA: California... | reverse complement strand
ACGTATGCTGATCAATACCATCACCTCCCACTAATTCTTATTCTTCACAGACGGCATTATGCGGCAGGTACTGAAAGTCACCACCTATAACAAGAGCATCTCTGACATATAGTCCAAGCGAATTACACGTCTTCCGAGGTCACCAGCCATCTGCTACCGACTTTGTGATGGGCCATGAGTTTACCGGTCACGTTCACGAAGTAGGCTCATCGGTAAAGACCTTGAAAGTTGGCGACCATGTCGTCTCTCCCTTCACAACATGCTGTGGCGAGTGTTTTTACTGCACCCACGGCTTCTCCTCGCGATGCGTAAAATGTCAGCTTTTTGGATGCCCTGCCCTAGACGGTGGCCAGGCAGAATACGTCCGGATTCCCCTCGCAGACTCCACAGCCGTCAAAGCACCACCTGGCATCAAAGACGAGGCACTGGTTCTTATGGCAGACATCTTTCCAACAGGCATGTTTGCAGCCAAGAACGGCTTCCAATATTCCACTCCCGAGGAAATCAAGGACAGTGTCGTTGTGCTTATTGGCTGTGGTCCTGTAGCTCTCTGCGCGCTCTGCAACATCACCGACTACAAGCCAAAGCACATTCTCGCTGTTGACTCAGTACCTTCGCGCCTCGAACTTGCCAAGTCACTGGGTGCGGAACCCTGGAACTTCCAGACTGATCGCGAGGGTCTCGATAAGCGCGTCAAGGAGCTCACAGACGGCCGTGGAGCAGACATTGTCATCGAAGTGGTCGGTCTGTCTCCTGCGCTTCGAATGGGATACGAGTTGATCCGACCCTGGGGCGTCATCAGCTCGGTCGGAGTCCACAACGGCGAGATACCCTGGTCTGGAAATGAGGCGTATGGAAAGAACGTCAGAGTTCAGATGGGAAGGTGCCCTGTGAGAAGTGTTTTTGAAGAAGCACTTGACAGCTTGAAGAGGCATCAGGATAAGCTTGGGTGAGTTTGATGATAATGCAGGAGTGTAAGTCGCTGACTAACATGTGACAGCTTTATGGCTGATAAAGTCATGCCGTTGAGCGACGCCATTGAGGGCTACGAGTTGTTCGACAAGATGAAGGTGCAGAAGGTCGTTTTCGAGGCGCAAAAGTAGGGCGCATGCAGGTTGACTGCATTGAGTGGTGTTGAGGCGGTGTGAGGCTATGATACGGCGTTTGAGAGAGTGGATAAAGCACGAGCTGGCGTTGGTTGATGTGTGAGCGCGCATTGGGTGGTGTTGGGAGGCCGCTGCATACGTAGGCGTGGTGAAGGCCTAGTCTCAATCGAACAATGGAAGGCAGAAAACCCGCGCATCCCAGCCAATCATCGAATTCAGCGGCACGATACATTCACATTCTAGTCGTGGCTAGCCAGTACCCTGAAAATGCTGGATTTAGCTGCATCCTCGCGGGGCCTTGGCCGTTTTCAGGGCTCGTGCACGCGGGGTCTATTCTGTTCTGTGTTCGGTGATGGGGCGCGCGAGAGTTGCGAACAGCTTGATGCATTCACGCCGGCATGCAGGCCATGCATGGTGATTGCTCCCGTAGATTCAGTGCCGCCTGCTGCACGAGGACAGCGATTGCGCCGAATCCCCTGCAGTGCCTCCCAGCACCTGCAATGTCTGTGAATAGGGCAAGGCTCGTCCGTCTCGCTAAGGAAAGCTACATCCTGCCGCCCTAATATTGCGCAGACCCAGGGCTTCGTCTCCCCTCCGTCACCTTACCTCCACTCTATCTGCACGCTCCAGAGAGGTTCCGCCAACACGCCTCTTCTCTTCTCCCACGCGTCCCCCAATCCTCCTCTCCGCTCCCTCCCACCTACCCTTGCTCCCTCCCCCTCTTACCTATCTGTCCGCTATCCCGCACCGACCACCTCCCCCGCCACTTCCGTAGTCGCCAGTGAGTAGCTTCCATGCACACTCCCAAACACGAGCCTTTGACACAATTGCTGATACGTAGCACGATAGCCTCGACACTTTCGACTCGTCCTCGCCTCCCCGTCCGCCGCAGCACACCCAGCTCTCCTCTCTGTCTCCGCGACCCACCCTCTTCTCTTGTGAGTATTGCGATAGTGCGCGCGTCGCAAAACTACGTCACTGACCGCAGCTGCAGCCCGTTCCTAGGCCATCCCCACAACATGTCCTCAGAAGAACCTCAACCCGGCCCCGGTCAGGATGCTAGCCGCGTCGCCGACCAGCTGGACCGCCTCAACATGGACGGCGAGGGCGAAGTAGTCCCGCGCACCGAAGAGGAATACGCAGAGTCGCAGCTTACCCTCCGAGCCATTGTTTCGTCCAAGGAGGCCGGAGTCATCATAGGCAAGGCGGGCAAGAACGTCGCTGACCTGCGCGACGAGACTGGCGTGCGCGCCGGTGTCAGCAAGGTCGTCCAAGGTGTCCACGACCGCGTCCTCTCTGTCACCGGTAGTCTCTCTGGCATCTCCAAGGCGTATGGCCTAGTCGCCAAAGGCCTGCTCGAGGGCGCCCCTGCTATGGGCATGGGCGGCGTTATCCGCACCGACGGCACTCATCGTACGTACAATTGCGACACCCCGGCGCTTCCTAGCGACATGGCTGCGTACAAGCGCTGATACCAAGCTAATTTCTGTAGCCATCCGCCTGCTCATCTCGCACAACCAAATGGGCACCATCATTGGTCGCCAGGGCCTGAAGATCAAGCAGATCCAGGATGCCTCCGGCGTACGCATGGTCGCACAGAAGGAGATGCTCCCCCAGTCCACCGAGCGCATCGTCGAAGTCCAGGGCTCGCCCGGCGGTATCGAGAAGGCTATCTGGGAGATTGGCAAGTGCCTCATCGACGACCACGAGCGCGGCTACGGCACTGTCCTCTACAACCCCGCCGTCAGGGTTCAGCCTGGTGCTGGTCCGGTCCCTCTGTCCAACGGCGGTGGCGCACCCGCCGGTGGTATGGGCGGACGCTCGTACAACCGCACTGGTCACGGCGCTGACTTCAGTGACTCGCCTCCTGCCTTTTCTCGACGATCTGGCTCCGATGCCGCCAGCAGGCCCCCGCCCCCAACGCACACCGAGGATGGCGAAGAGATGCAGACCCAGAACATCAGCATCCCGTCTGACATGGTCGGCTGTATCATCGGACGCGGCGGTAGCAAGATCAGCGAGATCCGCAAGACGTCCAACGCCCGCATCTCCATCGCCAAGGCACCTCATGATGACACCGGCGAGCGCATGTTCACCATCACTGGTAGTGCCAGTGCCAATGAGAAGGCTCTCTATCTGCTGTACGAGAACTTGGAGGCCGAGAAGATGCGCCGCAGCCAGGCCCAGGAGTAGACCGTTCTCTAGCGCATCTGCTACCCAACGTCGGCGCCGTTGGGTATTGCCAACCCTCTTGGGAGGTGCAAGATAGCTTGAGGCCGTGCAGGCCTCGCTACCAGTCGCCAGCTCTTCACGTCCGTCGCCATCTGCATTCATGTCTCCCGAAACGGAGACCACGAAAACCGACAACAAAAGCATGGAATTGCTGAATTTCTTACTTGCTGTTACTGATGGATACCACGGATTGTCTGGAGCATTATTTACTTTTCTTACTATTGTCGAGAGAGAACTGAGTGCACGCTGAGCGGCTCACGAATGTCATGACGTTATGGCCTTTGATATCCGGATAGTACATCTGCTCAAGGGTAGCAGCTCTGACATCCATCTTTGGGTTTTCTTGGCGAAGAAGAGTTGGGAAGAAGTGAGAAGCTTCTCACCACGTCCCGAGCTCTACTCCGACACTCCGATGTACCTTCCTAATCACTCCCTCACTCCTTACCCGAAACCCTTCCCTCTCCCTTGCTCCCCTACCGACACTCCGATACAAACAAACAACATCTACTACCAATATTTAGAATTCTACGATGATAGTGTCTAGACTGCGAACTACTCCTAAAGTGATGTGGTACTTGCGAACGTTTGATGATGGTGCTGCCCAAGGGGAAATGAGTGCAGCATTGCACGTGCAGAACGAGGCTGCCCAGATGTTCCGAACCGTTGGACCCTCCAATCGGGAATACGTCATTAGTGTCACGCTCGGACGCTGAGCACCTGAGCAAGATGTCTTCGCCACAACAACTGAGCTTTCCACAGAGGGTTCAGCAGTCAAAGGAAGGTGTTCCGTCAAAGAAGTCCTTGGAGCAGCACAAGCTCGAACGACAAGACGAACGCTGCAGGCGCGGGATGCTCGCCCACGGTGAGGTTCGGCAGGCAGGCTTCGTGTGCCTCGCTAATCCTTCCAGGATCGCCCAGACGCCAGACGCGGGCAGGCGGTAGACTAGGGCAGAGACAGATTTGGCACCCCGACTGATTTCCGAAGGCTGGGTAGTAGCTGTTTCTTTTCAGGAGCTAGCTGTTCTAGGAAGGGGTGCATGATGGTTAAAGATGATTTCTTGACCGCATGTTCCCTCTCTGCCTCGCTTCTGCTCCTCCATAATATTCCTTACTCCATCCACAACTTCCCTACCAGACGACACCATACGGATTCACGGTTTGAAGCCTGCGAGACTTGACACCGCCTACAAAGCACACACCACTCTCAACTGAGCACCACGACTATCATGGCGCCCATCCAAACGCAGACGATTACCCCTCACCAATTCAGCAACCCAGTCACTGTCATTCGAGCATCAGGACGCATATCGAAGCCACCAGCGCGATCAACGCGTACGCAAACCAAGGCACTGTTGTCTCATTCGCCACAAATACCTACCGCCCACCCAGACATCGACATCAGTCTGCTCCGTAACAAGTTGCTTCTTCAGTGCCGCCAGTACATCCCTTCAGAGCTTCTCCACGAAGCACTGGCAGACGGCATCTACTCACGCGCAACACACTGGATCACGCCCTCCTCCAACGCTGCGTCAAAGTTCGGCAAGCGGAAGCGCTACTACGTCTTGCATAGCGCGAACTTCACGTTTCAATCCATGGGCAGCGCGTGGGAGGCGCGGATTCTATCTAGAGGCAGCCAGCCCATCGATGCAGGAAACGGAGTAGTCGTCTTCGTCAAGGAGAGGAAAGAATGGGACGCATTCATGGCGGGGTACAGAAGGCAAGGAAAGCGAGCGGGGCAGCTAATGAGGCTCAAGCAAAAGGATACAGAGCGAGGGTGGAGAGATGCGTGGAAGAGGAAATGCGGGATGGAGGAGGGCGGCGGCAAGGAAGTCAACGCTGGGCCAATGTGGGTGCTGGTCAAGAGCGCTGTTTCGAAGATTGTCAGAGGTGAGGCGTGAGCTTGCCTTCTGGGCCCCGGAACAGAGTGGGGGCTGCATCTGCTGGCGTTTGACCTTGGATCTTCTTTTTTAGCGAGCATATTTTCACGACCTTATGAACGGCTGGAGCGGTAAGCGCGGAGAACGCTTTGATGCCTTTTCCAGACTATGCGTAGACACCTTCTCCCACAATAAATGACACAACCCCATGAAACTCAGTCGGCAGGTTCGCGCCCTTTGCATCATGTGTGTGCTCCTCCAGCTCGCAGTGAAGCGGCGCTCGCTCCACACACTAGCGAGTGGGTGGCGCGCCCCGGTCGAGTCGATCCCTGAGGCTCAAACACGGCCCGTGCTCGGTTAACTCCGTCTTAGCCCCGGTCAATTGATGCCACGGTTGAAGCTTAGGAACTGCCTATGGCGCAGGTGTAATCTAAACCTAAAGCCAGGTGTACACTTTCCACTGACCCACCGTCGCTCAAGAAACATTGTTTCTCTGTATTCCTCGCGCACCCCCATCGCGCAGTCCACTCCTTTACACACAGCGCGACACGCCCCAACACGAACGCGGCGCGCGCCTTCCTCAATCAACTTCCACGACGTCACTAGCGATACCCACGATACAGCACGCACAATGGAAGCCTCTCGGCGCAAGGTCAATGAGACGAATGGAAACGCGAAGGGAGATGCGCAGCACCAATTGGATGGCGTCCATCAATTGGACGGTGCGGTGCATTCGATCGAGCAGAAGCTGGAGGAGCAAGCAGAGCTCCATGCGCGGAACCCTCAGGAGCAGAAGGAAGCAGGGCTGTTCCAGTTGGTAATCTGTGTCGCTGGTATATATGGAAGTTTGTAAGTCACCCTAGGGCCTACGTTGACGTTACGTCGCCTACTTTGTACGTTTTTACGTCAATGTAGGCTGCAGACCTGTTCAGCTTTTTTCGTGTATGAGGTCGCAATGTACAATATTACGTTAGACGGGAACATAGCTAACAAATGATAGCATGACCTGGGCATGGATCCAAGAGCGATTAACAACCACCACCCACGGCCCCAGCAACCAGCGCTTCACGTACTCCATCTTCCTCAACACCGTCCAATCCGCCTTCGCTGCCATCACCGGCCTCCTCTACCTCAACCTGTCCGCGAAGAAAGACCCCAAGACCGGCGTGCGCAAGGTGCTACCCATCTTCCCCTCGAAGGACATCCTTATGCCGCTCCTCGGAATCGCCGTCACATCATCGCTCGCGTCCCCCTTCGGATACGCAAGTCTCAAGCACATTGACTACGTCACCTTCATCCTAGCCAAGAGCTGCAAACTGCTCCCGGTCATGTTCCTCCACATTTCGCTCTTCCAGAAGCGATACCCAATGTACAAGTACGCCGTCGTCGGTTTCGTAACCCTCGGTGTCGCGGTCTTTACACTACACAGCCCGTCCACGGCGAAGAAGGCCGCGAAGAAGGGTGTCAGCGCTGACGCCTCGCAAACTATTGGTCTAATTCTGCTCGGGGTGAATCTTCTCTTCGACGGCCTTACGAACACGGTTCAAGATCACATTTTCAGCAGTTTCAAAGGTTTCACCGGACCCCAGATGATGTGCGCCCAGAACATCATGTCAACAGCACTGACAGTATCCTACCTCCTCATCACACCTCTCCTTGCCTCCACGCCCCTCGCTGGCTGGATTGGCCTTGACCCACACTCCTCATCCGGTGAACTATCCGATGCGCTCTCGTTCATAACCACATACCCCGCTGTCGGCTGGGACGTCCTCATGTTCTCTGCCTGTGGCGCTATAGGCCAGGTCTTCATCTTCCACACCCTAGCCCACTTCAGCTCATTGCTGCTTGTTACAGTAACAGTTACGAGGAAGATGCTGACCATGGTTTGGAGTGTGTGGTGGTTCGGTCATGAGATTACCGGCATGCAGTGGCTAGGTGTTGGACTGGTGTTTGGCGGTATTGGTGCGGAAGCGGCGGTGGGGAGGAGGGAGAAGGCAAAGAAGGCTGCGGCTAAGAAGTTGGAGGAGGAGAAGAGGAAACGATAGATTCTGTGAGTATACGTTCGAGTTTTTTGAGAGTACTAAAGGATGTTTCGGTGCGGTCCTGTGTCTGTAGATCAAAAGACCGATAGAACATTCTTGTACAGTAGATATAGAACACGATTCTTCTTCAACGAGCTTTAGACCCTGAGCTCGATCTAGGGTGGGTGACCTTTAGTCAGCTGTGTTGTCAACGCAATCAAACCGCACCACCCCCACTACACACTCTTTAGCCTGCAATTCTACCAGAAAGCAACATCAACACACTACTTCTGACTTGACTGCCAGGATGGATCCAACAGAACCGCTACTGGCAGGTTCATACGAAGCGCCGCAGTCCCGCCATTATCAACAATGCGGCGAGAGTGTAGCAGAGCACACTCCCGGCGGCTGCAGTATCCAGAGAGCAATGACTATCAAGAAGGAAATCGCCAACGTTTTCGTACGCATGTTCTTCGTCATCGCCATGCTCACCACTATCTGGGCGTTACCATACAGTACGGACAGCGATCAAACAGTAAGTAACAGACTCTTCAGGGCCTCAAATATCTAGAACGCACACTGAAATTTTCGTGAACAGCCTGTCAGTCCGCCCACTGAGAAGACATTGCTCCTATACCTCTGCATAGGTCTTGCTCTCGGTTTTTGCACTACCTTCTGGATCGCCTACCTTGTTCTCGTTGCGCGCGACAGGAGCGTGACCGCTTGCGCAACACATCGCTGCTTCGTGGTTATAGTTTCGATCATGGGGAAAGTGGGATGCGCTTCGGCTTGCCTGGGAGGATTTTGGTATCACCGAGCTCTGCACGAAGATTCATGGGTGCCTTTTCTGCTCTGGATCTACTCGGCAGGGCAAGCTTGGTGGGATTTCATGGTCGTGGCAAAGTTTGGGGAATTCATGATGGAAGCCTACCTTCGCGAGCCTGGTTGGAACCCATTTGATAGCCTGATCTATGGGGTATAGGATACGTACGGCGGTTGAGTACGTGCAGGGAATTTCGAGGTGGCACAGGCAGGCTGAGCTTTGGTCTCTTGTACCACCACGCCTTATTTACCCCACTTTCTCTTCGAGAGCTCCAACACAAACTGGACACTCTCTCTATTAGCAGCAAGTATCAAAGACATACGCAGTACACAATACAAAACATGTCACAATAACCTCTCCTGCCTTCCTACGGGGCAGCCACCCAGCGCCCCCGCTCAAGCGAATACCGTCTTGTTGCAAAGCACACCAATGCCGCTCGCGCGCTGATGAATGCTCTCTTCGTGTTTGTCTCCTGTGTCAGCGCTATCTTTGCGACCATCTGGGCAAGTCGAAGCAGTGGTACAAAAGCGGATCCTGTAAGTAATCAACCAGATTTGATAGTCCTCTATTGACGTCTCACGCAGCCTCACACCCCACATCCCGGCACTGCGCCCCTCCTTCCGTATTTCGCATCCATCTCTCTCGTAGTATCAACGTGCTTCTGGGTCGCCTATCTCGTGTTCATCGCGCATGACAAAGAAAGCGGCTCGGTTCTCAAGCGCAAGATCACTATCGGTGTTGCGATTGCTGGGAAGGCGGTGCTGGCAGCGGCTCATGTGGCGATCTGGCAGGCATACAAGATGTGGTGTGAAGGGCTTGAGACACCGAATTGGGCAGTAGTGTTCATGGCGGCGCAGGCTTGGTTCGATGTGGTGTTCGTGGGGATTCACGGGTGGGTGATGTGAACGCTTATGGTGACAAGAAGGGTCATGTTGCGATGAAGGCGTCGATGCAACAGCTTGGTGTGATTCAGCTCAGTTGTCTGGAGATCAACGCCCTTCCAAGCTTATTGGGATTACGGAAGTCACACGTCCAGTTGGGTTAGCAGCTCGCGCCAGAATCTTAGCGATCGTGGAATTGGAAGCTACGTGCCAGCATCCATCTCTCCCACCCCCGGCGACATCACCTCCTGATAATAAGAGACTACCTCAGATATGTGTACCTGCTGACTACAGCTCCGTAAAACGTTTCAATTGAGGCAGCGACACAGGATTGTTCTCCCCTGGCGTCCTAATTTCCGTCACCAGCACTGTTACCTGCGTCATCGTCGGATTCTTTCACTTCCCTTTTCTTCGCAATAAGAAACGCGATCTCGATCTGCATATCCGGTTCCGAAAAGCTCCTCACGGCTTCTCGAAACTCTGCGAAGTTCTCTCGAGCAATATCCTTGAAAGTCTTGTTGACGCCCTCGTACAGCTGTATCAGGTCCTTGTCATCTGCTTCCTTCCAATATTTGCTGCATGTTCGTTGCATATTGCTCCACTTATTGCCAAACCTTTTGCTGTTCTGATTCTTAAAGAAGAGACGCAAGTCACCGGTCACAACATCGCTGTGCCGCATCATCATGTGCCGCATGATACAGAGTAGCGCATAGAGGTCGCGGACATCGAACGACTCATTCTTCGGCCTCGCTGTCTGTGAGCCACCTTTGCAAAGAGATACCGGCCAACCTATCTCACTCAAATCCGTATGTAACCCATCTCTCTCGAGTTGATCAAGGTCTAACGAGTCGAGCGCTCTGTTGCGTCGTGCGACTAGATCTCGGATTTCCTCGACGTCGTTTAGCGCTTGGTCGCCAGGTAGTTGTGGGCCTGGTGCGGGAACGTCTGCACTAGATGATGCGGAGGCCATTATAGGTATTAGTTAGGAGTTACACAAGGGTTGGCTTCAGCGCTATATATGACTCTCTGTTTGCTGACATGCAAACTTGATGCGAAATCAGTCAGTAGGACGGGGTCATGCTTGCCACGACGTATCATTGCGACCCAAGATATTACGTTGACGTAGGACTCATATTGGTGTTTACCTAGGTACTCTTTCGTTTGTAGGGGGGCACGTGGTATTGAGATCGTACCGGCACTTCCTGTGACCCTCAACAGAAGGTGCGATCCTCGGCGAAGGGTCATAACGACAGTATCTTGCCAATTCAGCTAATTCAGTGTGTATACAGCGAAACTATACACATATTCTAAACCCCCCTCTCATTCCGTTGTCAGAAAATTATACTGGTCACGACACTGACTGACTCGCATACCAATGAAAACGTACTCTGCTATCTTGTTCATTCCCAGCAGTTTCTCGTCCCCTAGCCTCACGAGCAGGTCATTGTCCACATCTTGCCAAGTCGATGTAGGACCATCTCCGCAGCCCTCGATTGAGTCAAGAGACTGCCAGACTGTTGGCCAACCGTATTGTTGAAACAGCCCGCGTATCTGGCTCTGAACTTCCTCTGATACAGGCAGCTTGGAGAGGACAAAATCTTTGTACTGTTCCAGTAGTCGTGTTGCAGATGCTTCAGAATCGTCCAATGAGTCAGCTGATCAGCATTACGCAGAATAGCGAGGGATATTTACCTGCATCCTCATCTCCCTGTCCGGCCCTAGCTTTAGTTTCAGTCTGTAAAATAGCCGCGCGCAGTCGCCTGGAAACTTCTGAATCGGCATATGCTTTAGCTGCTGCGGATTGAGGATCGTCTTTGAACTTTCCCACACGTCCGTCAGCAATATTCCCAGCGGCAACCTCGTCCTGAACTCTGTTGTGGATGGCTTGAGCCTCGGCATCGCTGAGTATCTCGCTCGTGTTGATGAAAGCTCCGTCAGGTGAAAACATAATGGATCGATTAAGAGTAATTGACATCTGAGTCAGTACCGCAGGCTCATTGAGTTCCTTTTCAATGGAGAAGTAGCATCGATTGCTTCCCTTACCACGCTGCTTCACCACGTGCTCAGATTTCACGCGTGGTGCAGACACATGACTCTGCATCTGTGTTTGCGACCGAGAGGCTCCGTGGAGGAGGTATGATATGTTTTCCATAAGCACAGCTACTCTACACTGCCCTTCCTCGCCCACTCCCTGAGTACGTTCTTCTGTATCTTCCCCGTGCTCGTCTTGGGCAGTTCCTTGACCACCACGACCTCCCTGGGCACCATGAAGCGACTGATGTTGCTGTTCTCCTTGGCCCACTGAATCACCTCATCGCCCAACGTGTCGCTGTTTGTCCCGTCCTTTGTGGTGACAAAAGCC
>Ga0265780_10010058_pt1 | contig 11303 bp, 9 predicted proteins | sample P1T30metagenome_FD_192432 | JGI IMG/M metagenome (GOLD analysis project Ga0265780, IMG submission 192432) | Plant litter microbial communities from East Loma Ridge, Irvine, California - P1 T30 | ecosystem: Environmental > Terrestrial > Plant litter > Unclassified | place: USA: California... | reverse complement strand
TAAAACCCAGGATTTTTATATAAAACACGGCGGTAAGACTATTATATACGCCCGGTTCATACCTATTATCAGGACATTTGCTCCTTTTATCGCTGGCGTGGGAACAATGAGTTACGGACGTTTTGCTTCTTATAACGTGATCGGAGGAATATTATGGGTTACCAGCTTCCTGTTTATCGGTTATTTCTTCGGAGGCCTGCCTGTGATCAAACAAAACTTTACGTACGTGATCTTCGCTATTATTGTCCTCTCCCTGCTGCCGCCGATCATAGAATTGCTGAGGGGTAGTAAGAAGAAAAGTGAAGTTTAAAGATCCGGTCGCCCCAGCGGTTTGCCGGTTGGCGTGATCTGAGACGGTTCTATGCTGCTTTCGGGCTCTTCTTGCAGCACTGCCGGGGTGTTCATGTGATCAAGATCCGGCTGCCCGGCATCAATCCAGGCCGAATACCAGAAACTTCCGGTCTCAAGTAGTGACGCGCGAAGCTGCTGTTCTACCATGCCCTTGAGGGCTATATGATAGGCTTTTGAATAAGCAGGAGAATATTGTTTTAAAATCTGGTTGTTCTTCCCTGCGTAGGTGTATCTCTTGTCTGACGGGAATTTGCTGCTAATGCGCTTTTCAATTAACAATACCGAATCTTTAAGGGTGAACGTATGACGTACAATGTGCCATGCTTCTTTCAGGGGATCCTGGATATACCGCGCTTTTCCGGTAAAGAAATCATATTTATCTGAATAGAGTTCCGGCAGCCTGCTTTCCCAGAATGCATGTATCCCAACCTGGCCTGTGAGTTGCCCGTTATAGTTTTCTGTAGTATGTAAAGGTACATGTGCGTCTGAAATGTAATGTCCAATAGCGGAGGAGTAGCGAAGTATCCTTAAAGAATCCCTTTCTTTGAATGCCTTAACGAGGCGGTAATAAGTCTTTTGGATCTGCCAGGGAACGGTGCCGTGAGCGTTCAGTTCGGCGGCGCCGTATTTTTCTGCGGCGGCTTCCCATTTCTCCGGGATACTGTCGAACGGTGATTGTCCGTAGTGGTCGGCATCAATAAAATGTCGCGTAGCTTCGGCTGAATCTGTGTATCTTCGTTTGTCGGGATCAACAGCATGTTCTGAGATGTAAGTGATGTTGTTTTTGTAAAATCTGATCATTCCGGAAGGCAGGGTGAACACAGCCTTACGGTTGATAAGGCGGTGCGCAAAGAATCCCCAGGAGGAGAAAAATACTGTTGTGGCAGAAAGTATACCCAGAAGTATAGTTTTCTTTAACATTACTCCTGTTTAATAATTGGCTTTAAGTTAATACATTAGTCTGAATAGAATATAATTTTTTTCAATTAAAATTTTGGTTTTTAATTGTTATCAGCCTATATTTGCAGTCCGAAAAAATTAGAATACAAATAGCTTACAAATGGCAAATCATAAATCAGCGATTAAGAGAATCAGAGCAAATGCAACTAAGCGCTTACGTAACCGTTATCAGGCAAAGACTACGCGTAATGCTATAAAGAGATTACGTGGCACAACATCTAAAGAAGAAGCGACTCCGCTTTTGACTAAAGTTGTATCTATGCTTGATCGCCTTGCAAAGAAAAATGTGATTCACAAAAATAAGGCTTCAAACAATAAGTCAAAGCTTACTAAGTTCGTTAACGGATTAAAATAATCCATTAAAAGATATAATTAGAGGGAATTCTTATGGATTCCCTTTTTTAGTTTATGCCGGTCTGTAAAGTGAAGTTTAACAGAGGGTTTGATTTCCATGGGAGTTTTTATAACTTTAATTATGGAAACCTACAACCAGAAAATCACGATTAAGTCATGGGCTGAAGAAGACCGGCCCCGCGAAAAACTCATGCAGCACGGCAGAAGAAGCCTGGCCGATGCCGAATTAATAGCCATTCTTATAAGTTCAGGAAGCAGAGCTGAAACAGCCGTCGAACTGAGCAGGCGCATACTCTGTTCAGTAGACAACGACCTCGACAGGCTTGGCCGCCTGTCTGTTAATGAGCTTTCAAAATTTAAAGGTATAGGAAGGGCCAAGGCAATTACCATAATTGCCGCCCTGGAACTGGGTCGTCGCAGGAAAGATACCGAAGTGGCTAAAACTGTGCAGATAAGCGGGAGCCGCGATATCAAGAATCTTATGCAGCGTTATTTTGCAGATCTGAGTCATGAAGAGTTCTGGATCATATTGCTGAGCAGGGCTAATCATGTTTTGTCAAGGTTGCTTATTAGCAAAGGAGGGCAGTCTGGAACAATTGCTGATCCGAAAATTATTTTCAGGGCGGCACTTGAGAAGCATGCTGCATCAATGATACTGTGCCATAATCATCCTTCGGGTAACCTCAGGCCAAGCGAGGCAGATCTCAACCTTACAAAGAAGCTGCAGGATGCAGGGATGTTTCTGGATATACCGGTTCTGGATCATCTCATCTTTTCAAATACTGATTATTTTAGCTTCGCAGACGAAGAGCTTATATAATCATAAAAGATATCGGATGATAAGATCTTGATACAGGTACCTTTCTTTAGACTTTTAACCTTTTTCCTATCTTTGCCCCTCATCAGTTTAATTACGAATGAAGATATCATATAACTGGCTTACCCAGTTTATCAATACAGAGAATACACCGGAAGAAATATCACAGATACTCACAGCAATCGGGCTGGAAGTAGAGAGCCTTGAAAAAGTGCAGACTATACCTGGCGGCCTGGAAGGTTTGGTTGTAGGTTTCGTGAAGGAATGTATGCAGCACCCTAATGCCGACAGGCTTCGGGTAACAAAAGTAGATGTTGGCACCGGCGGGGACCTGCAGGTTGTTTGCGGAGCTCCCAATGTTGCTGCGGGGCAGAGAGTGGTTGTTGCAACTGTTGGAACTACAGTATATCCGCTGGAAGGCGAGCCCTTTAAAATAAATAAATCAAAGATCAGGGGAGAGGTTTCTGAGGGTATGATCTGCGCTGAGGACGAGATCGGGCTAGGCGAATCGCATGCCGGGATCATGGTACTTGGCGACGATGCTACTATAGGAACTCCGGCAAAGGAATATTTTAAGATTAAGGATGATTTCCTGTTTGAAATAGGCCTTACGCCAAACCGTGCAGACGCCGCATCTCACCTTGGTGTAGCGCGTGATCTTGCGGCATACCTTAGATCTTCTGTAAGCCTTCCTGATGTATCCGGTTTTAAAGCTGATAATCTGAAATTACAAATCCCTGTGCTGGTAGAGAACGAACAGGCCTGTCCGCGATATACGTCTGTATCGATCAGCGGTGTGCAGGTTAAGGAGTCACCAGACTGGTTGAAAGATAAACTTAAAATTATCGGGCTTAGAACTATAAATAACATAGTAGACATCACTAACTATGTATTACATGAAACCGGACAGCCCCTGCATGCTTTCGACGCGGATAAGATAAGCGGCGGCAAAGTGATAGTGAAAAACTGTGCTGAAGGAACCCTGTTCACCACCCTCGACGGCATTGAACGAAAGCTAAGTGCAGAGGACCTGATGATCTGCAACGCAGACGAACCTATGTGTATTGCAGGTGTATTTGGCGGGGCTAAATCGGGTGTCAGTGAAACTACGACGAATGTTTTCCTGGAAAGCGCCTGGTTTAATGCGGTTTCGGTGCGGAAAACATCTAAACGGCATGGATTGAAGACTGATGCATCATTCCGGTTTGAGCGGGGTACGGACCCTGAGATTACCGTATATGCTATAAAAAGAGCAGCCTTAATGATCAGGGAACTGGCTGGCGGAGAAATCTCTTCAGAGATAGCCGACTTCTACCCGGTCAAATCGGAGCCGTTTAAAGTGTCTGCAGCTTATTCCAATATCAGCAGGCTTATCGGAGAAGAGATTCCCGTGCCAGTAGTGAAGGAAATAATTTCAGCTCTTGGAATAAAGATCGTTGGCGAAACCTCTTCCGGCCTGGACCTGGAAGTCCCGGCTTACAAGGTTGACGTAACACGGGAAGTCGACGTTATTGAGGAGGTTCTTCGTATTTACGGGTATAATAATATTGCTATTCCATCACAGATACGTGCTTCTTTAAATTATGCTGTTAAGCCGGATAAGGAAGTTGTGATGAACCAGGTTGCCGACATGCTTTCTGCATACGGTTTTTCAGAAATACTGTCTAATTCGCTGACCAAATCTGCTTATTCGGAAAGCCCGGAGACGGCTGTGAGGATATTGAATCCGTTGAGCAGCGATCTTGATATTATGCGGCAGAGCATGCTTTATTCAGGTCTTGAGGCTATTGCTTATAACCAGAACCGTAAAAATGCTGATCTGAAGTTATATGAATTTGGTAAAATCTACTCGACAGCGGGTGAGGCCTATGCGGAGAACCAGCGCCTCGCTATCTTTATGACCGGGAAGAAGGAATCTCAGCAATGGAATCATTCGAAGGCAGCTCTTTCTGTGTATAACCTTAAAGCGGCTGCAGATGCAGTAATAAAGCGACTGAACGTTCAGGGTATAACTGCAGATGAATTCGATAGTATTGATTTTCAGCAGGCGCAGCAGTACAAAAAAGGAGACAAGACCTTAGTTTATTTCGGGGCGGTTTCCAGGCAGATCCTGAAGAAGTTTGATATAGAAAACGACGTTTTTTATGCCGATTTTGACTGGGATGCTTTGCTGAAGGCGATAAAGAAAAACAAAATCTCTTACCGTGAGGTAGCAAAGATACCCGCGGTGCGACGGGATTTGTCTATTCTGCTCAATAAAGATATTTCATTCAATCAGCTCAGGCAGCTGGCTCTGAAAACTGAAAAAAGCCTGCTTAAAGAAGTTAATGTCTTTGATGTATATGAAGGTGATAAATTGCCGGCTGGCAAGAAATCGTACGCCCTCAGCTTCATGCTTCAGGACGATGAGAAGACCCTCACCGATAAGCAGATTGATTCGGTTATGAGTAAATTAATAGTTATATTCGAAAAAGAGCTGGCTGCAGAAGTGAGAAAGTAGATGGAATATAGCGCACAAATACAAATAATACTTTATATCAAATAGTTTACATTCAAAAATGTCTTTAACAGGCCAGTTAAACAATGTACTTAGTAAGACGGAAAGACTCATAGAGCTTTGCGAAGCTTTACAGGAGGAAAATGACCTGCTGAAGCTTGAAAATCAGTCGCTCAACGTAGCATTGGATGCTAGTAAAAGAAAGATGTCGGAGCTGGAGGAAAAGCTGAGAGCATTAAAGCTGGCACGATCTCTGGAAGGGATAGTTAGCGCTAAAGACGGCTCAAATGAAAAAACTCTTGACATGAAGCAAAAAATTAGCGAATTTGTGCGGGAAATAGACAAATGCATAGTGTTACTGAAAAAGTAATACCTTTGTGAAACAAAAGCTCAAATGGGAGAAATCTCCATTAAAATAAATATTGCAGACCGTGTTTATCCTTTAAAGGTGAACATGGAAGAAGAAGAGGTAGTAAGGCGGGCGGCGAAACTGATTAATGACCGGATAAAGGAACTTCAGGATAATTACGCTGTTCGTGATAAACAGGACTTGCTGTCGATGTGTGTGCTGCATTATGCAACAGCTACATTGCAGGCGGAAAAGAAGATGGTGAACGAGGATACGGAAGTCGCAGACAAGGTTTATCAGATTGATAAGTTGCTGGATGGTTTTTTTTCGAAGTAATATACGTTCTTTTATATAAGCTAAGAGCGCTAAAGGTTTAACCGCAGTTAAATTTTTAGGTTTCACTATTTATAAAACTTAACGCTTCAATATCAGCAGAGTTAATGAAATGAAAATCATCTGGCATTGTCCACCTGATTAGGATTAAAACTCGAAATCGTGTTTGCTGAAGTTTTAGATACATGGGACCTGGATTTAGTTGCGGTTTTTTTTATTGAAAGGAAAATATGGAAATAGTAGTTTACATTTTTTTAGGACTAATCATAGGGGTGGCAATAGGGAGGTTCCTTCTGCAGAAGCTGCTGAAGAACCAGGAGGTTGCCGCACAAAATAAGGTTAAGAAAATTTTAAAGGATGCAGAGAACAATGCTGAGATCCTTAAAAAGAATAAACTTCTTGAAGCCAAGGAAAAGTTCCTGCAGATGAAGGCGGAGCATGAGCAGGAGGTCAACAACAGGAACAATACGCTTAACCAGCGTGAAAATACGATAAAGCAGAAAGAGCAATCGATGAATCAGCGGCTTGAGAATCTGAACCGTAAGGAGCAGGAACTTGATACCCAGCGGAAAAATCTCGACAAACAGCTTGATCTTACCCAGAAAAAACAGGAGGAAGTTGAACATCTGAAAACTCAGCATGTTACTCAGCTGGAGTCTATCGCCGGCTTGTCTGCAGAAGAAGCTAAGAACCAACTGGTAGATACGCTTCGTGAAGAGGCCCGCAGCAAGGCTATGATCCAGATCAAGGACATTGTAGACGAAGCGAAACTTACAGCCAGCAAAGAAGCTAAAAAAGTGGTTATTCAGACCATTCAGCGTACAGCTACAGAGGCTGCGATAGAAAATACGGTTTCTATATTTAATATAGAGAATGATGAGATAAAAGGACGGGTTATCGGTCGTGAAGGGCGTAACATCCGGGCCCTGGAGGCAGCTACGGGAGTGGAAATTATCGTGGATGATACACCTGAGGCTATCATCCTTTCGGGATTTGATCCGGTAAGACGGGAAATTGCAAGGCTGGCACTGCACCGCCTTGTTACCGATGGCCGTATACACCCTGCCCGCATCGAAGAAGTGGTTTCAAAAACCAAAAAGCAGATTGAAGATGAGATCGTGGAGATCGGAGAACGTACTGTTATCGACCTTGGAATACACGGGCTTCATCCTGAGCTTATCCGAATGATAGGTCGTATGCGTTACCGTTCATCTTATGGCCAGAACCTTTTACAGCACTCAAGGGAGGTTGCCAACTTCTGTGCTACCATGGCATCTGAACTAGGTTTAAATGTAAAACTGGCAAAACGTGCAGGTCTGCTGCATGATATCGGGAAGGTGCCGGATGATAATCCTGAATTGCCGCATGCTATTCTCGGAATGCAGCTTGCTGAAAAATATAAAGAGCATCCGGAAGTGTGCAATGCAATAGGTGCGCACCATGATGAAATTGAAATGACGTCTATGATTTCGCCCATAGTGCAGGCCTGTGATGCAATATCAGGCGCGCGTCCGGGTGCCCGCAGAGAAGTTGTAGAGAGTTATATCCGTCGTCTTAAAGAGCTGGAGGAGCTTGCCCTTTCTTACCCTGGTGTAGAAAAGACATTTGCAATCCAGGCGGGGCGTGAATTACGTGTTGTGGTAGAAAGCGAGCGTGTTACTGACGCGCAGGCAGAAATACTCGCTACAGATATCTCTAACAGGATACAAACGGAAATGACCTATCCTGGCCAGATCAAAGTAACAGTTATCAGGGAAACAAGATCAGTTTCCTACGCTAAATAATCTCTGAATCCCCCTCCGTCCGGAGGGGGAATTTAATATCCTAATGTTAAAAGAACCAGCCATCCGCAATATAGACAAGCTATTTGACCTGTATTCCGGATCTCATCAGGATCCTGCAAACAGGGTTATACATTGGATCTGTATCCCATTTACGACATTCGGCCTGCTTGGCCTGGTATGGAGCATCCCGTTTCCTCATCTTGAATTCCTTGGGAAGTATAATGGCTTTATTAACTGGGCTTCTTTTCTCATTGCCTTGTCCATTTATTATTACTACCGCTTGTCGCCCGTGCTCTCTTATGGTATGCTTTTGATCGTATTTGGTTTTTCAGCACTTATTGTATCTCTGGAAAAACTGGAAGCAAACAGCGGATGGCCGCAGGTATGGGAAATATGCCTTGGCGTATTTATACTTGCCTTAGCCGGACAAATTATAGGGCATAAGATAGAAGGCCGAAGGACTTCTCTGGCCACTGAGCTCAAATTTCTGATCGACGGACCGTTCTGGCTTATGCATTTTCTGTTTAAAAAAGCAGGTATAAGATACTAGACTTTATTTTCCGCTCTTAACATTATATTAACCTAATCCTCATCTTTACTTAATTAACCTGTAACATTCTCCTAACATTAAGGTAATACTTTTGCTTTTAAACAAACAAAGCAAAAGTGAAAAAAAAATTAGTTGTCAGAATCTTGGGGCTCTTAACCATCATGGTTTTAACTTCCCTCGAAATGTTTGGACAAGCAACCGGTAAGATTTCCGGAAAAGTTACTGATAAAAAAACAGGGGAAGCATTGATTGGCCTCACTGTGAAAATAGCAAGTGCAGGCAAAGGTGCTGCAACAGATGTTGAGGGAAGATATGTAATCGGTGGCCTGGCAACCGGCAGATATTCCCTGGAGCTTTCATACCTGGGTTATCCTACAAAGCGGATATCTGATATCGATGTTAAAGCCGGCGCAATCACTAACCTTGATGTGATTATGGAAGAGGCTACCGGCCAGCAGCTTGAACAGGTAGTTGTGAATGTTTCGGCAAAACAGGAATCGATCTCAGGTCTATATGCGCAGCAGAAAAATAGTGTAAGTATTTCAAGTGGGATTGTTGCAGAACAAATCAGAAGATCTCCTGACAGAAATACATCTGAAGTGCTGAAGAGAGTGAGTGGGACAAGTATTCAAGATGGCAAATTCGTAATTATAAGAGGTCTCGCAGATAGGTATAATACTGCGCTGATAAACAATTCTATACTTCCGAGTAGTGAGCCTGACAGAAGGGCCTTTTCATTTGATATCGTACCATCTAACTTAATTGATAAAGTAATTATCAGCAAAACAGCAAGCCCTGATCTTCCCGGAGATTTTGCAGGTGGCGTAACACAAATTATAACTAAGGACATACCTGACAGGAACTTTTTTGGTATTGCCATTACATCTGGCTACAATAGCCAGTCTACCTTTAAGAATTTCCGTTCAAATGGCCGTAATGCAACAGATTTTCTCGGCTTTGACGATGGAAGCAGAAAGTTGCCTTCGGCATTTCCTGCTTCAAGGCAGGTTTATGCTAGTGCTGGTATAGACAAAAAGGTAGAGTATTCGAAGTTGTTGAATAATCCATATCATACAGTAGAAAATACCGCTTTACCCGTGCAAAGTTATCAGTTGAACTGGGGTAAAGTTAAAACGTTCAAAAATGAAGCAGTTTTTGGAAGTATACTATCTTTGAGCTACCGTAATGCGCAGACGATTCAGGATGCTTCCCGCGAGACCTTTGACGGGATTCAGACCAACTATTCGTACAATGATGATATCTATCGCTATAGTTCAACCTGGGGCGCCCTTGGGAATTTTACTTATAAGAAGAACAGAACAAAGATTTCTTTTAAAAACCTTTTTAATCAAACTTTCGAAGATAGTTACGTTGACCGGACCGGAAGTAGTATCAATCAAGGAGACGTTTTATATAGCGGTTCTGAACTTAACCAAAAGAGTTTGCTCAACTCTCAGCTTGAAGGAGACCACAGGTTCGGGAAAAAGAATCTTCGTTTAGACTGGAATCTGAATTATTCTTTAATAAAAAGAGATCAGCCAGACCTGAGAAATATCATGTATGGCTCCAGTAATGGTACTTACAGCCTAATTGATAATTTTACGCGCCGGTTTTATTCCGATCTGCAGGAGAATATATATGGCGGAAGCGTATCGTTTACTATGCCTTTTGATGTATTTGGAAGGAAAAGTAGCTTTAAAGCAGGAGTCTTAAAGCAAAGCCGTTTTCGTGATTTTAACGCCAGAGTCTTTTTGTATGAACCTGCCAGCTTCGCCGAATTTGACAATAGCAAGAGCCGGCTTCCAATGGACGTAATCTTCAATACAGAAAATATTGGAAGAAGCGGATTTGCGCTCAATGATATAACCAATAACTCAGATAGTTACGAAGGTACGACGGACCTTAACGTAGGTTTCTTAATGCTTGACAATCAGTTGTCGGACAAGTTTAGAATGGTGTGGGGTGTAAGGGCTGAAGATTATTACCAGGATATCGATGCCGTTAATAACTCAGGACAGCCAGTTAAGGGAGATCGTACTTTCTTTAATTTATTGCCGTCTTTTAATTTAACTTATTCTATCAATGATAAATCGAATTTAAGATTTTCCGGATCGCGTACGGTATCTCGTCCTGAGTTAAGAGAGCTGGCTCCGTTTGCCTTCATAAACCAGGAGGAGAATACACAAATTAGTGGTAATCCAAATCTTAAATTGAGTAACAATACTAATGCAGATCTTCGTTTTGAATACTATCCAAGTGGAGGAGAAGCTTTTACCGCAACTGTTTTTTACAAAAATTTCCAAAATCCTATTGAACAGGTGGTGGGATCTTCGGCAACCTATAGCAATCTTACATTCACTTATGCCAATGCCAAAAGCGCATTTTCTTACGGTGTTGAGCTTGATGTAAGGAAGAAGCTGAACTTTATCTCTGATGCACCATGGCTTGAAAACCTGACAGCATCCGCAAATCTTACTATTATCGAGTCTGAGGTCGATCTCAATCAGGCGGGTCAGGCAAAGAGGGCATTACAAGGACAGTCGCCATTTCTGATTAACGGAGGGCTTCAGTATGCTTCCAAATCAGGTATTACACTAAACGCTCTTTATAACAAAATAGGTTCCAGGATCTGGCGTGTAGGTAATGTAAGCTCGGGTATTCCTGATTTTTATGAGCGTGGAAGAGATGTGGTAGATCTTCAGATTGCGAAGAGGATTTTCAAGAGCCGCGGAGAGTTAAGGCTGAATGTTGGCGACATTTTCAACCAGAGTCAGGTATTCTATCAGAATTATAATTCTGAAACCAAATATAATAAGTCTGCCGACACTGAATTTTTCAAATATAAATCAGGTACAACATTTACCCTGGGAATAAATTATGATCTCAGCTTTGCTCATTAATGTTAATTAATAGTGAATATAATTAATGTTAACAAGGGCTTAATGCTAAGTTAATCTTCAAAGTCTTTTTTTGTCTCAAATAAATAGTTTATGAAAAAAAGTAATTTTTTATTGATGATCCTCTTAGGATTGTTTGTTTTCTCTTCTTGCCGTAATAGTGATAATGATGATGAGGGGGTTACCTACGCTCCTGAGCAGATCCCCAATACGATAAGTTCAAATCTGACACTTACTTCAGATAGGACCTGGATACTTAAAGGTGCTACTTATGTTAGCTCGGGTGCAGTTTTAACTATACAAGCAGGTACTGTAATTAAAAGTGACGTTTCTGAAAAAGGAGCCTTAATTATTAACAAGGGAGCCAGAATAGAAGCGGTGGGTACACAAGACAAGCCGATTGTATTTACT
>Ga0265780_10010057_pt1 | contig 11303 bp, 11 predicted proteins | sample P1T30metagenome_FD_192432 | JGI IMG/M metagenome (GOLD analysis project Ga0265780, IMG submission 192432) | Plant litter microbial communities from East Loma Ridge, Irvine, California - P1 T30 | ecosystem: Environmental > Terrestrial > Plant litter > Unclassified | place: USA: California... | reverse complement strand
CACGTCAGGACCCAGAGCCACGAACACCGGCGTCCGTGGCTCTGGGTGCCGGGTCAAGCCCGGCATGACGGAGATAGGACCACGATGAACCAGTTCACCTCAAACCAGTTCGACCTCACCGACGACCAGCGCGAGATCCAGGAGCTGGCGCGCCGCTTTACCGCAGACCGGATCACGCCGCATGCGGCCGAGTGGGACGAGAAGCACATCTTTCCGCGCGATACGATCAAGGCGGCGGCCGAGCTCGGCTTTGCGGCGATCTACGTCAGCGAGGAGAGCGGAGGGATCGCGCTTGGGCGGCTCGAAGCGGCGCTGATCATGGAGGCAATGTCGTACGGATGTCCTTCGACGTCGGCGTTCATCAGCATCCACAACATGGCGGCGTGGATGATCGACCGGTTCGGTTCGCAGGCGGTGAAGGACAAGTATCTCCCCAGCATGGTGACGATGGACCGGCTTGGCAGCTATTGCTTGACCGAGCCGGGGTCGGGTTCCGACGCGGCTGCTCTGAAGACGCGAGCCGTCCGCGACGGCGACGACTGGATCGTGACGGGCTCGAAGCAGTTCATCTCGGGTGCGGGCGAGAACGAGGTGTATGTCACCATGGTCCGCACCGGTGAGGACGGGCCGAAGGGCATCTCGTGCCTGGTGATCGAGAAGGACATGCCGGGCGTGTCGTTCGGCGCGAACGAAAAGAAGCTCGGCTGGCATTCGCAACCGACGCGGCAGGTGATCTTTGACGGCGTCCGCGTGCCGGCGGCGAACATGGTTGGCGGCGAGGGCGAGGGCTTTCGGATCGCGATGATGGGGCTCGATGGCGGGCGGCTGAACATCGGTGCGTGCTCGCTCGGCGGTGCGCAGCGGTGTCTAGACGAGGCGATCGCGTATACCAGGGACCGCAAGCAGTTCGGGAAGGCGATCGCGGATTTCCAGAACACGCAGTTCATGCTGGCGGACATGGCGACCGAATTGGAGGCGGCGCGCGCGTTGCTTTACATGGCGGCTGCGAAGGTGACGGCGAACGCGCCCGACAAGACCAAGTTTGCGGCGATGGCGAAGCGGCTGGCGACGGACACGGGGTCTTCGGTGGTCGACCGTGCGTTGCAGCTGCATGGCGGGTATGGGTATCTGCAGGATTATCCAATCGAACGCTTCTGGCGTGATCTGCGGGTTCATTCGATCCTGGAGGGGACGAACCAGGTCATGCGGATGATCGTCGGTCGCGAGCTGACGCGGCAGTGAGTCCGCGCAGCTTTGCTCATTCCTTCCGCTCCGCGCCTCCGCGTCTCCGCGTGAAAAGATCCTTGGTTCACGCGGAGACGCGGGGGCGCGGAGATGGTGCTTTGGAGGTGACCGCGTGACCGATGATCTGATCGTCGAGAGTGAAGGGCCTGTCGGCCGTATCCGGTTGAACCGTCCGAAGGCTTTGCACGCTCTGAACCTCGCGATGTGCGAAGGCGTGCTTGAGGCGCTGGAAGCTTGGCGTGGCGATGCGGCGGTCGAGGCGATCGTGGTCGATCATGCGGAGGGACGCGGGTTCTGTGCTGGCGGGGATATCCGCATGCTTGCGGCCTCGGGCGCGACCGATGGCGTCGAGGCGCGGGCGTTCTTTCATGCTGAGTACCGCATGAACCATCGGCTGTTCACCTATGCCAAGCCGATCGTCGCGTTCATGGACGGGATCACGATGGGCGGCGGCGTCGGGCTTGCGTTGCCGTGCCGGTTCCGGGTGGCGACCGAGAACACCAAGTTCGCGATGCCGGAGACGGGGATCGGGTTGTTCCCGGATGTCGGTGGCGGCTGGTATCTGTCGCGGTTGCTGGGGCGGATCGGGCAGTATCTGGCTCTGACCGGGCACCGGCTCGATGGTGCGGAGTGTCTCGCGCTTGGGTTGGCGACGCAGTATCTGGCTAGCGATACGCTTGATAGCGCCAAGGCGCGGATTGCGGAGACTCCGCAGGATATCGCGGGCGTGTTGGACGCGTTGGCGACGTCGGCACCCGATGCGAAGATCTTGGCTCGCAAGGACGAGATCGACCGGCTTTTCGCTTCAGACGTGCTGGAGGAGATCTACGCTGTGCTCGACGCCGATGGCGGGGAGTGGGCGACTCAGACACTTGCGACGCTGAAGACCAAGTCGCCGCAGACGATGAAGGTGTCGCTCCGGCTGCTCCACGAGGGCGCTGGGATGGCGAGTTTCGCCGACGAGATGCGGCAGGAATATGCGGTCGGTGCGCATGTCGTGCAGCGGCATGACTTCATCGAGGGCGTGCGGGCAGTGATCGTCGACAAGGACAATGCGCCGCGTTGGGACCCTGCGACGCCCGAGGATGTGACCGATCATGTGATCGACCAGATCTTCGCGCCGTTGCCTGAGCATGAGGCGTGGACGCCCGGCTGATCCGTCTAAATGTTCTCCCGCGAAGGCGGGAGCCCAGACTGGGTCCCCGCCTTCGCGGGGATACAAGGAGTAAGTGAATGACCTACGAAACCATCCTGGTCGAGCAGCGCGGCGGCGTTACGCTTGTCACGCTGAACCGGCCCCAGGCGTTGAACGCATTGAACTCGCAGGTGCTCGCCGACCTGATCGCCGCGTTTGCCGCGTTCGATGCGGACCCGTCGCAAGGGTGCGCCGTGCTGACCGGCTCGGCCAAGGCGTTCGCGGCGGGGGCGGACATCAAGGAGATGCAGTCGCAAGGCTTCGCGGAGATGTACGCGAGTAACTTCTTCGCAGGCTGGGAAAATTTCACGCGAACGCGCAAGCCGATCATTGCGGCGGTGGCGGGCTATGCGCTCGGCGGCGGGTGCGAACTGGCGATGATGTGCGACTTTATCCTCGCGGCGGATACCGCCAAGTTCGGCCAGCCCGAGATCAAATTGGCGGTGTCACCTGGCATGGGCGGATCTCAGCGCCTCACGCGCGCGGTCGGCAAGGCGAAGGCGATGGAGATGTGCCTGACCGGGCGGATGATGGATGCCGCCGAAGCGGAGCGCTCGGGGCTGGTCTCGCGGATCGTGCCGGCGGACGAGTTGGTCGAGGAGGCGGTGAAGACGGCGACGACGATCGCGGCGATGGCGCCGCTGGCGGTGCTGGCGAACAAGGAAATGGTCAACGCGGCGTTCGAGACGGGGCTCGCGATGGGCGTCCAGTTCGAGCGGCGGCTGTTCCACGGGCTGTTCGGGACCGAGGACCAGAGCGAAGGCATGGCCGCGTTCGTCGAGAAGCGCGCCGGGACCTGGACGGGGAAATGATCGTAGTCCCCCTCCCGCTTGCGGGAGGGGCTAGGGGAGGGCGCGACGTACGTACCGGCGTCCGGTCTGTGAGAGCACGCCCCTCCCCCAACCCCTCCCGTGAACGGGAGGGGAGCAAAATTAGGAGAGAGAACATGGCACGGATCGGTTTCATCGGGCTCGGCAACATGGGCGGCGGCATGGCGGCGAACCTCGCCAAGAAGGGCCACGACGTTCGCGCGTTCGATCTGAGCGTCGACGCTTTGGACAAGGCGAAGGCCGCAGGCTGCCTGCCGGTCGCCTCCGCGCAGGATGCCGCAGACGGTGCCGAAGCGATCGTGACGATGCTCCCCGCCGGCAAGCATGTCGCCGAGGTGTACGACGCGCTGTTCGCGGTCGCATCGCCGTCCGTAATCCTGATCGACTGTTCGACGATCGACGTCGCCACCGCCAAGCAGGTCGCCACCGCCGCGCAAGCCAAGGGTCTCGTCGCGGTCGATGCGCCCGTCTCGGGCGGGATCGGCGCCGCGAATGCGGGGACGCTGACCTTCATGGTCGGTGGCTCGGCGGAAGCGTTTGACCGGGCGCAGGCGATCCTCGCCGACATGGGCAAGGCGGTCATCCACGCGGGCGCGAACGGTGCGGGGCAGGCGGCGAAGATCTGCAACAACATGATCCTCGGCGCGACGATGATCGCGACTTGCGAGGCTTTCGTGCTGGCGGAGAAGCTCGGGCTCGATGCGCAGGCGTTCTACGACATCGCGAGCGTGTCGTCGGGGCAGAGCTGGTCGATGACGACCTATGCGCCGCTGCCCGGTATCGGTCCCGAGACGCCCGCAGACCACGACTATCAGGGCGGCTTTGCGGCGGCACTGATGCTAAAGGATCTGCGGCTTGCGATGGCGGCGGCAAAGGACACCGGCGCGGATACGCCGATGGGCGCTAAGGCTGCCGAGCGTTACGAAGCGTTCGCCGAGGCCGGGCAGGGTGGGCTCGACTTCTCGGCGATCATCCGCACGCTCTGACCCTCAGAGAAAGCGGATCAGCATCAGCAGCAGGCCGAGGATCGACACCGTCCAGCTCAGGCTGCGGACATATTTGATGCCGAACAGATAGAGCGGAATGTAGGCGATCCGCGCGCCGAACCAGAGCCATGCGCCGATTGCACCGATGCCGCCAGTGCGATCGGTCACCGCCAGTCCCAAAGCGAGCGCGATGAAGACCGGATAGGTTTCCTGGAAATTCTTCAGTGCGCGTTCGGCGCGACCGGCCATCTCGCCGAGCGGCTTCTGCTCGCCATCGCGGGGCCCAGCGTTCCAGTCGAGCCCGCGGTCGCGCGTCGCGGTCTGCCCTTGGATCATGACGTACGCGAATAGCAGGACCGTCGACCAGCCCAGCAGCAGCATTTCGGTGGATAGGTGCGTCATGATCGATCTCCGCAGGGCAGCGGGTCTCGAACGCCGCTATGCGCGCGAGGTTGCGCTCTGTTGCAGGGGGATGGCTAGCTGCTGGGCATCGCGGGCGCGGTGGAACGCCCGGTCTGCGTCGTCGATCGCGCCGAGCAACGCGCCGAAGCACGGCATCTCGTCGATCGGATAGACGCGTGAAAGGTCATGGCCGAGCGCGAAAACATCGCGCTGCGTGAGCAAACCGATCGCAACGATGCGGTCTTGATCAGGCAAATGTCAGGCTCCGGTTGTGTAACACACGTTAACACACTGCAGCGGTTATGTATCATTCTTGTCGGACAAAGAGACCAAGCGAGCCTTAGCCGAGGCCAAGCCGTTCGCGCGCCTGCCAACGGGCGATCATCAGAACCGATACGACCGCCAATCCGGTCGCGAGCCCGGTCCAGATACCGACGCCGCCCCAGCCGCCGCCGAATGCCAGCCACGCACCGACGCCGATGCCGATCCCCCAATAGCCGATCGCGGCGAACAGCATTGGCACCTTGGTATCGCCCAGCCCACGCAACATGCCTGCGCCGATCACCTGTGCGCCGTCGACGACCTGGAATACAGCAGCGACCGCGAGCAGCGAGATCGCCAGCGCGACGACCGGTGCGTTGGCCGGCGCATCGACATCGAGGATGATGCCGATCAGCAGTTGTGGCGCGAGGATCAAGAGCGCAGCGGTCAGCACCATGAAGCCTTCGCCAATCGCGAACGCCGCCCAACCAGCGCGCCCTATGCCGGCACGGTCGCCACGCCCCGACGCCAAGCCGACGCGGATCGTTGCCGCCTGCGCGATGCCGAGCGGGACCATGAAGGTGACGCTGGCGATCTGGATCGCGATCGCATGCGCGGCGAGCGGCACGGTGCCGAGCAACCCCATCAGGAACACCGCCGCGATGAACACGGTCGATTCGAACCCGAGCGTGATCGCGATCGGCAGGCCGAGTTTCCACACGGCACGGTAGCGTGGCCAGTCGGCGCGCCAGAACCGGCCGAGCAGGCGATAGCGGCGGAACGGCCTTGCGTAGACGATGACCGCCGCCATCGCGACGAAACTCAGGCCGTTGGCGATGCTGCTCGCCATCCCCGAGCCGAGCAGGCCGAGCGCGGGGAGGCCGGCGTGGCCGAAGATCAGCAGCCAGTTGAGCCCGGCATTGACGACCAGCAGCCCGACCATCACCACCAGCGACCAGGCGGGTTTCTCGAGCGCGGCGACGAATGCGCGGAGCACTAGGAAGCAGAGGCTGGGCAGCATCCCCCACATCACTGCGCGGACGAACCGCGCTGCCTCGTGCGCGAGCAGCGGATCCTGGTCGAGCAGGTGGACTAGGATTGGCTAGGCATTCCACAGGATGATCCACGAGGGGATGCAGAGCGTGGCGGCGACCCAGATCGTCTGGCGCACCGTCCGCCGGATATCGCGCACCGCATGCGGCCGCGCCCCGCGCTCGCGCGCGATCATCGGCACGGCGGCGGTGGTGAGGCCCATGCCGAAGATCAGGAAGACGAGGTAGAGGTTGAGACCCAGCGTCGCCGCTGCCAGCGTATCCGATCCAAGCCGCCCCAGCATTGCTACGTCGGTCGCGCCGACCAGCGCCTGCGCGAGGTTGGTCGCTACCAGCGGCCAAGCGAGTTTCAGCGTCGCGGCGAATTCGGTACGCCAGGGGCGGGGCGGGGTGGACGTCATGCGCTGGCTTTAGCTTGGTTGGGGGGCTTGTCGATTGCTCCCGTCGATCCTCCCCCTGTCAGGCAAGCGCGTGAGGTGACGGAGGGTGAAAACGCGCCGCTATGGTTGTCCATGCCGCCCCCTCCGTCAGCGAAGTGCCTGCCACCTCCCCCTGGCGGGGGAGGATTGATAGGGCGCGATGCAGTGTGAAAGGTGCTGGGGCAATCACGCGATGCTCCCCAACCACTCCGTCATCCTGACGAAAGTCAGGATCAAGGGTAACGGGTGGTGCCCTGTTTGGCTCTGGATCCTGACTTTCGTCTGGATGACGGGGAGCGCGCGCGCTGACGTCCGACCCCACGCTGGTCTCTATCCTACCGCATCAACCCGGCAGCGCGGAGGGCGTTCTCGATCGTCGCCTGAATACCGGGGGCTTCGGCGCGGGGTTTCGATGTGGCCTTCGGCGAGACGGGGATCGCGATCTTGGCGATGCGTTCGACCGGTGCCGCCTTGGCTGCGGTTTCCACCCCCGCCGCCGCAACTAGGCCCCAGGACTTTGCGATCACCGCCGTGCTGGAAATCCCGACGTCCAGCATGAACGGCCCTGCGGCCCCCAAGCGCTCGCCGCGCAACGGATCGATCGGCGTGCCGTGGCCCATGCCCGGGACGGTCCAGTCTTCGACGACATCGCGGCCTTCCGCGTCCGACCAGATCCGGTGGACGGCGGTGCCTACTCGCTCGGTGCGCACGGCCTTCGCATCGACGCCGTGGATACCGCGCCATTGCCGCGCGATGATGTCCGCGTTCGCTACGCTCACCGTCGCGTCCGCGCCGCCGTGCCAGATCGCGAGCGTCGGCCAGCGTCCGTGGTGTCCACGCGCGCCGCTCCGAACCGCGTCGGCCAGCGCGGCGTCGCTGGTGTCGCCGTGCCCGCGCATCCGGTCGAGCGCCTGCGACACGCCGGTCGCGGTGCCGTAGGCCAGCCCGCCGATCACCGCGCCGCCTGCGAACAGGTCGGGCCGCGTGGCCAGCATCGCCACCGTCATCGCGCCGCCCGCGGACAGCCCGGTGACGTACACGCGGCTGCGGTCGAGGCCGTGGCGGGCGATCATTGTCTCGGTCATCTGCGCGATCGATTCGGCCTCGCCGCCGGCCTGCGCGGTGTCTTCCGACGCGAACCAGTTGAAGCAGCGGTTGGGATTGTTCGCGCGCGTTTGCTCGGGGAAGACCAGCGCGAAACCGGCGCGATCGGCGAGCTTCGACCAGCCTGATCCGTGGTCATAGCCCGCCGCGGTCTGCGTGCAGCCGTGCAGGACGACGACTATTGGCGCGCCCGGTGGCAGGTTGGCGGGAACGTAGCTGAAGCCGAGCAGCGCACCCGGGTTGGTCCCGAATTCGGTCAGTGGCGTCAGGCGGCTGGGCGCAGTGTCGCGCGGCGTCGGAGCTCCGGCGCGCGCCATGCGCGCTAGGGTATCGGCGATGTTTCTCACGGTAATCGAGCCTTTCGTCGCCAGCGTACTCGGCCGCGATCTTATCTCAACGTCGCACGTACATCATTTGTTGCTGCAGTGCAGCAAGAACGTCAGGATCAATGCCGGATTGCGTCGCATGCTTCAGCGATCGCCGCATAGATCCCGTCGAGATCGGGGTCGTCGATGCAATAGGGCGGCATGACATAGACGGTGTTGCCGAGCGGCCGGAGCAGCAGGTCGCGCTCGCGGAAGAAGGCGAGCAATCGCGGCCCGATCTGCGAGAGATAGCCGTCCTCGCCGCGGAGTTCGACCGCGGTGATCGTGCCGATCTGCCGCGCGTTGGCGATGCGCGGATGCTCGGCAAGCGCGGCCAGCCGCGAGGCTTGGCGCGTGGCAAGGTCGGCGATCCGGTCGCGCACCGGTTCGTCGCGCCAAATCGCGAGGTTCGCGTTGGCGGCGGCGCAGGCGATCGGGTTGGCGGTGTAGCTCGACGAGTGGAAGAACATGCGCGCGCGGTCGGTGCCGTAATGCGCCTGGTAGATCGCCTCGGTCGCCATCGTCACCGCGAGCGGGATCGCGCCACCGGTCAGCCCCTTCGACAGGCAGAGGATGTCGGGCACGACGCCAGACTGTTCGCAGGCGAGCAAGGTGCCGGTACGACCCCAGCCGGTCATCACCTCGTCGGCGATGAACAGGACGTCATGCGCGGCACAGATCCGCCGCATCTCGGCGAGGATGTGCGGCGCGTAGATGTGCATTCCGCCGGCGCCGAGCAGCAGTGGCTCGACGATGAACGCGGCGGGGTGTGCGGCGCAGGCTTTCTCCAGCGCGTCGAGCGTTGCTTGCTCGCACCCGGCGGCGGGGAAGGGGATCGTGCCGACGTCGAACAGCAACGGCGCGTAGGCGCGGTTGTAGACGCCGCGTGCGCCGACCGACATCGCGCCGATCGTGTCGCCGTGATAGCCGTGCTCCATCACGAGGATGCGGTGGCGATCTTCGCCGCGGTCTAGCCAGTAACCGAGCGCCATCTTCAGCGCGCACTCGACGCTGGTCGAGCCCGAGTCCGAGAAGAAGACTCGCGTAAGGTCCGGCGGCATGATCGCGGTCAGTCCGCGCGCGAGGTCTTCGGCGGGCTGGTGCGTCCAGCCGGCGAAGATGATCTGGTCGAGCTTGCCCGCCTGCTCGGCGATCGCCGCCATGATCTTCGGGTTGGCATGGCCATGCGTGGTGACCCACCAGGACGAGATCGCATCGACGATCCGTCGACCGTCGGACGTGTAGAGCGCGGCACCTTCGGCATGCGTGACCAGCGGGATCGGCTCGCGCAGGCCGTGCTGCGTGAACGGATGCCAGACGGGGGAGTCGGTCACCGGAACGCCTCCAGATCGAAGTTTGCGGCGAACGCCTCGGCCAGGGTGGCGGCGTTGAGCGGATCAAGGCGGGGTAGGCGGCCCAGGCGGCGGACCTTGCCGAGTGCCGCGATCGTCGCCTCGCTATCCTCGACCGCATCGCCGACGAAGGCGATGCCGAGGATGGGGACGCTGCGGCTGCGCAGTGCCTCGATCGAGAGCAGGCTGTGGTTGATCGTGCCGAGCCCGGTGCGCGCGACGAGCACGACTGGCTTGTTCCACCGCGCGAACAGGTCTGCGAAGATCAGCTCGCGCGTGACGGGGACCATCACGCCGCCCGCGCCCTCGACCACCAGTGGGCCATCGACCTCTGGCAGCGCGAGACGGTCGGGATCGATCGTCACGCGGTCGATCTCCGCGGCTAGATGCGGCGAGCACGGCGTCGTCAGCCGGTATGCTTCGGGCAGCACGTGGTCCGCAGGAACGCCGAGCGTCACGACCGACGCTGCGTCGCTGCCGCCTGCGAGCCCGGCCTGCACCGGCTTCCAGTAGCGCGCGCCGAGTGCGGCGGTGAGCCCGGCGGCGAACACGGTCTTGCCGATATCGGTGTCCGTCCCGGTAACGACGATCGTCATTGCAATGCCTCTTCCATGACCTCGGCCAAAGCCTCGATATCCGCAACCATCGCGTTGAGCGTCAACGAAATCCGCAACCGCGATCCGCCCTCGGGCACGGTCGGCGGCCGTATCCCGCGCACGTCGAACCCCGCCGCCTGGATCGCGCCCGCCACATGCATCGTCCGCGCGGCGTCCCCCAACACCAGCGGCAGGATCTGCGAGCCCGTTGCCGCGACGCCGTAGGGTGCGAGCACGCGCTCTGCCGTGGCGATCAACGTCCAGAGCCTCTCCCGGCGCCCCGGTTCGTCCGCGACGATCCGCAGAGCCTCGCCGACCGCCAGTGCCATCAGCGGCGACGGTGCGGTCGAGAAGATGAACCCGCGGCCGCGATTGACGATGAACTCGCGCATCACAGCGGGCCCGCACAACAGCGCGCCCTCGCACCCCAGCGCCTTGCCGCAGGTACGCAAGGTAATTACGTTCTCGCGACCGTCCAGCGCTTCGGCCAGCCCGCGGCCGTCGGTGCCGAACACACCCGTCGCGTGCGCTTCATCGATCAGCAGGACGGCGTCGTGGCGGTCTGCGATTTCGGCGAGCACTGCGAGCGGAGCCTGGTCGCCGTCCATGCTGTAGAGGCTCTCGACCGCGATCCACACGCGCCCTGTCCCGCCCGACGCGCGCCACGCGACGATCGCGTCCTCGACCGCATCGGCATCGTTATGCGCGGCGGCGACGAAGGTCGCCCTGGTGAGCCGCATGCCCTCGTGCGCGCTGGCGTGGATCAGCGCGTCGTGGACGATCAGGTCGCCGCGTTGTGGCAGCGTCGCGAACAGGATCGTGTTGGCGACATACCCGCTCGCGAAGAACAGCGCGGCCTTGGTCCCGAAGAACCGCGCGGCGTCCGCCTCCAGCGCCTCATGCTCGGGCGCATTGCCGCGCAGCAACCGCGACCCACCCGATCCGACCGGCACGCCGCGCTGCAATGCCTCGGTCATTGCCGTGCGAAGCCGGTCCGATCCGGCGAGTCCGAGATAGTCGTTCGAGGCGAAGTCGACGCCTGTACGCGGCCGGAGCGATCGGTACCGGTCGGTGGCCGTCAGTCTGGCGAGGTCTCGTTCCTGTTCGGCGAACATCATCGCGCCGCCCTAAACCCTGCGCGCCGCGAAGACGATCCCTGTGTCCAGTCTTAGGTCTAACCCGCGTTCCACGTCTCGATGAACGTCTTCGCCCGCGCGCCGACGTCCGCGGCGGACATGCCGGGTGCGAACAGGGCCGAGCCGAGGCCAAAGCCAGCCGCGCCGGCCTTGCGCCAGTCCGCCATCAGTTCCGGCGCGATCCCGCCGACCGGCAACACGCGCGTGTCCTTGGGGAGGATCGCGCGCATTGCCTTCAGTACCGCGGGGCTGGCGGCTTCGGCGGGGAAGAGTTTCAGCGCGGCGGCACCGGCGTCGAGCGCAGCGAACGCCTCGGTCGGAGTCGCGATGCCGGGGAGCGCGACATAGCCCTTGTCCGCG
>Ga0265780_10010055_pt1 | contig 11303 bp, 12 predicted proteins | sample P1T30metagenome_FD_192432 | JGI IMG/M metagenome (GOLD analysis project Ga0265780, IMG submission 192432) | Plant litter microbial communities from East Loma Ridge, Irvine, California - P1 T30 | ecosystem: Environmental > Terrestrial > Plant litter > Unclassified | place: USA: California... | reverse complement strand
ATGGAGCCTCATTCGCGACCTGGCTTGTTCCGCAATGGCACGTTGCGTCTTCCACAGGCTCCCCTCGCTGCCTCACCCAGCGACCCAGTGACACAGACCGCTTCAGACCTTAATCTCTGGTATGGGCTCAGTATAAAGCAATCCGCCCTCCGTTTGCTCCGGCTTCTCAACCCATTCGTAGTTAGCGGAGACCGGTTGACTCTGACTTTTGTGGGCATGCTCCAACTGACAGCCTTGTGTGGGTTTGGATCTGTACTCTGGTATAGGAGTAAGGGAAACAAGGGAACCGCCATCAACACCCAACATGTATCTGATACCGCGGCTGGTGAGTGTTCTGCCTAGCGACACACGTGTGTCATTCATCACGTGGCCTAGCTGGCGATCGTCTAGCCTTGTTTTACTAATCCTCCGCAGATGAAGCCGCTGGTACAGACCCAGGCCTATTGAAGAAGTACTCCACCGTTCGCTCCTACACTGTCCCGTCAACTGGATTCGTCTACCCCAGGCTCCGGACCTTTTACCGCCCACATCATCAAGAGGACAAACTCCCCAAGGATCCATGTCCTGTTCCACTACTGGTGTTCATCCATGGCCTCGGGGGCTCTATCGCTCAATTCAGTCCCATTCTTATCAGTCTTTCCAATCTTGCCCCTTGCCTGGCCGTTGACCTCCCTGGATGCGGTGTGTCAAGCTTTGAGCCAAAGACATGGGGCGCCTACACTACGGAAGCGTTGGTGCAGCTTCTCGCCGTCGTTATCGAAGCACATCGTGGAGTTAGCGATGGACAGCTTGTCGTTCTCGTTGGCCACAGCATGGGATGTTCACTTGCTGCGCTCCTGGCTTCGCCAACTTCACCGCATGCAAATCTCCTGTCGCAACATGTCAGCGGCTTGATTGCTATCTGCCCCAAAGCTGAACCTCCTACTGAAGAAGAAGTTAAGAAGCTACGCTCTCTTACATTGATGCCTGCCGCTCTATTCGATCTGATTAGACGTTGGGATAGAAGAGGAGGTGCCAACAGCAAGAGCGTCCTACGCATGGCGGGAGTAGATTCTGACGACGAAACGAAGAAGCTACAATTGCGCTTCAACAAGCAGAGTCGAAGTGCTGTGTGGTTGAGGATGGCTCGCGGAATGTGTCCCGACTACTCCAGTGGCTTGCCGGTAGGGGGTCTCCCAGGGAAGGAGGTCTGGAAAGGACTCAACATACCGGTGTTTCTCGCCGCTGGTGAGACTGACACAGTCACCCCTGCGTCGAACGTCAAGCAGATTGTTGAGTTTCTAGGAAGGGATGTCAGCGCCATTCAACCACCAAGTGAGATGGCGAGCCTACCCATTGCAGCAGCCCCCTTCGTACCTTCCGCAGTCCTCCCTGACAACGACAACCCAGGACGTACAGAGCACCAAGATTCCGGTATCGATGTCAAAGACCTACCAAAACTAGAAGACGACACCAAGACCATCGAATCAACCGCTATATCCACCACGGACGTCAGCGTCTCTTCCACCTCAGAGAATACAACAGAAGGCAGCGTAATCACCACCGACGGCCCCCTCCTTTCCGCCACCACAACTCCCATAACCCCCACCACCCACACACCCTCCCCACACCCCCGCCGCCTCGTCGTCAAAACCGCCATAATGCCCAAGCCAGCCGCACACTCCCTCCTCTTCGCGCCCTCCACCTCACGCATAATTGCGGGCCTAATCAACACCTTCTTCATCGACTACATCGACCCACGCCTCTCCCTGGCATGGCAACTCTCCTACCTGTCCACGGAAGGTAAATGGGACGTCAAGAACCTCGCAAAATGGAAAGCCGTGCCCCCCGTCTCCGCACCCATCGCCGGCGTCTTCCGCGCTATGAAGACCCTACGAGAGGTCGATGAGGAACACACACCCAAGGTCCTGACGAGACAGTGGAAGGGTAAACTATGCGCCGTAATCGACATCTCCCACGACAACCCCGTGTACGACCCCAAAGGCCTAGAAGAAGGCGGAATCCCCTACCACAAATTTCCCACCGTATCCAAGCAACCGCCCCAAGCAGCCGAAGTCAACGACTTCTTCGATCTCGTCGATAAGATCCGCAGTGAGGGTAGGCCCGGCTTGATTGGCGTACATTGCCATTATGGGTTTAACCGCACGGGCTTCTTTCTTGTGAGCTATTTGATTGAGAGGTTGGGGTATAGTGTTGAGGATGCGATTGAGACTTTCAAGCAGGCGAGGCCGCCGGGGATTAGGCATAGCCATTTTATTGATGCGTTGTATGTTAGGTACTGTCGGGGGTTGAAGAGGGCACCTACGCTTTGAGTGTGATCGTTTTTGGGGTGGCAGTTTTGTACAGTATTCTTTTCTTTCTCATTGTTTTCGGGATACTAGGGTGGTTTCTGGTAGAGCGGAGTTTGGGAAGCGTGTGCGTTTGGGCGTTTGGATGATGCTGGCAGGGGATGGGCATAGTATAGGTATTGGGATCGTATCCTTCGAATGACATAACATGATATTGGTATAGACTTCGCTTGCTTCCCTAAGGTGGTGCTTGTTTCTAGTACTTCGTATCTTATTGCAAGGTACACAGTGTGATGTGTGTCGCAAATAGAAAAGGACGTGTTAATTGTACAAATCAGTTGCAGTAGTACTGTATAGAGGTATAAAACTCATTACTATGTTATTGGCCTGATTGGAAAGTTCATGTAGGTTCATCATCAAGGGTACCGCAAAACATGAATACTATACTTCACGATGTTTAGTCTGAATAAGAACGTAAAACACATATGTGACGCCTTTTCTTTGTTCTGTATCTAGATTCGTGTGCTGCCGGCATGTGACACATCGAACCTTAAGTACTCAACGCCAACACGGACACCATGAAAGTAGGAGGAAATTTCTCGAGACAGTCATGTATTACAGAAGACGGCGGTTTCATATATAAAACCGCCTCTCGCTCCATCGCACCGCTAAACAATCGTGAGAATCCAGATATCTCACACTCTCCTCCGTCATTACTCGGCTTGCTTTCTCTTTCTAATAATCACAAGCCAAGTGTCGTTTCGTCAAGATAGAAAAGAGAAATGTACAACTACAATGATAGTGATATGTCCACACCATGTAAGCCCAGAGCCGTCCAACATGTAACAACCCTTCGAAATCGTGGTGCCCCCTTCCTTTCCTTTCTTTACGGGACCGGTACGCTCCAACCGTACCTTCATCCTTTCCTCTGCTACCGTGACAACAGTACTCCCCCATCGTATTCCGTTCCATCCCGTTTTGGCGCCCTGCTCCGCATGAAGAAGAAAGAGAATCCGCTATGCCGAAGAATGCGTTCGTTAGTAAGAAATAAGAGACTGGGTAAAGACATGGGTTGAAGCGAATGTCGTGAACGCGTTGAGCATCTTGTTTCTTTTTGCACTCAGCCAGCCAAGCTACCGTGACGGCGAGGTTACTCCCTTTGCTCTGGTGGGCAAGTTCGTCTGCTTGCTCATGCATGGGTCCAGCACCCCTTGCTGTAGCGCTATGGATTCTGTTTTCGAGCTTGCCCATGATAAGGCAAGCGACCTCACAATCTTCATGGCTTCTGGTCTTGAGGCTGCGGCTCGGGCGTTGACTCGACACCCTCCATAGCGCCAGTGTCTTTGCTTCTTGAGAACGGGCCGCCCTCGGTGGTAGTAGGCGTCCCGAGCCGATCTGTCGGGTACTTCTCCAGATCTTTGTGGCTTGTTGAGAAGGTCGATATGACAGGTGTGTAATTCTGCGGGTGATCGGCTTGTGTGGGCGTCTTCGCTTCTGGCCCGGCTGAGATCGGGCTGAGTAGGCTCTCAGGCCCGTTGTTGGCTTCGGGTGGCAGTAGTTCGGGCTGGGGTGGGTAGGCACCGACTAGACCATTCAAGCCGCCCTCAATGTCGCGCAGCAGGCGGACGTATTCCTCGGGTACAAGCCCGCTCTCGCCAGTCTTTGGGTCTTGGGCTACGAGCCAACCTTGGCCGTGTCTGTAGGATACCAATATCACCTGGCCTTCTACCAGCGGTAGCTCGTTGTCGTTCTCGCGTGCGAAGTCGAATAGGGCGACGGCCTTGCCGTGCATCTCCTCATCGGGCGAGGCGATGGTGAACTGGTAGTCACGCGAGAATCGGTTGTCATCGTGGATGTAGTCCTCGGGCTCTGACATGTCGTCGTCTGAGTCGTATGGCGGGCCCTCGACATCGGCGTCGGTCTCGGCGTATGCCCGTTGTGGGAGAGTGGTTGCAAAGTGCGAGTCTCGTCGTGAAGCCCCTTCTGGCACACCGAGCCGCGACGACTCGGGTGGAAATGTGATCAACTCACCCCCGGGCCCGTTTGCAGCCTCGTCGCTGACGAACTGGCTGCTCTCGCCGTTCATAGGCAGTATCGAGCCCCGCCGTTGCTCCTCGGGGTATCCTCTCCGCCCACGAGTGTGGTCGAAATTGACAATGTTGGACTTGTGTTTCTTATGCCGCGCGCCATGGTGGCTTGTGACTACCGGACTGGAGATGTCGTCGTCCTCGCTGTAGGGCGGGCCGCCATCGTATGCTGTTTGTGGGAGCTGCTCGCCGTTCTCGTCCCAGGACCCCGCGGACCAACCGCCTCGGTCGCTTCGCCATGCCACGGGTGGCGGGTCCGAGAGTCTCCGGCTATGTTCGCTGGCGGGTGTCGAGATGTCGGAGGGTTGTTCCGGGAGGGGGCCGTAGAAGAGCGGGTGCAGCGGGTCGTAGGCAAAGTCGCGGACGAGCGAGTAGGGCAGACTCGAGTGGAAGATGGGGAAGGCAGTCGACTGCGGCCTGGAGCGGACGGACTGGTGTGTGTTGGACGTGTTGGAGAAGGTCGAGAGTCGCTTGTTCATGTAGGAGCTGGCGCGCTCGAGCTTCGCCTTGGATGGCGGGGAAGTGACGAGCGGCGGGAGGGAGGTGCGATTGACCCCGACTTGCGCCGATGCGCCCGGGTCGCTCCTGGGTGATAAGACATCGGCCGCCATGTCTTGCTCGCTGTGGTATCCGCGGACAGCCACTCCTTCTGTGATGTTCTTCAGCCGCTGCGAGTCGGCGGCCGTCTCTGGTGCGGAATTGGCGTCTGTCATGCGGTAGATTGCGTGAACAGACAGGTCGGGCGTCGGCGGTAACTATATGGAGTTTTGAAGCGCGGTCGAGGGCAGTGCGGGTGGCAGAGTAGGATGCGACGCAGCTAGTGCAGTACGGTCTTCAGTATTCAGTATTCAGTATTCAGTATGCGGTATGCGGTATGCAGTACTCGGGAAACTGCCGCGGGAGCAGAGATGGGCTCCAGGTGGCCAGCGCACAAGGCGCACAAGCAGCGTTCGAATCAGCGCGACGTGGTCTGGCGACGGCAGATGGCGCAGTGACTCGATGTTTGTGTCGGATGTTTCGAGGCGACAGTGACCAATGGCCCGGCGGCGCGCTTCAGGCCTTCTGGAAGCAGCACGTCGGCTGTGCAGGTGCGCCTGGCGATTGGGAGGTGCGCGGCGGGCGTGAAGATATTTCCACTGTAGAGCGGCTGGAGAAGCGCTCGCTGGGGGTTGTGGGGGTCAGGCCTGGCGCTAACACTCGCCCAGTGAACGGTGGATGAGGTGCGCACCCGAGGGCCAACGTGGTGGCTTCGAGGGTTCCGTGCAGGAGGGGAACGGCAACAGTGCGGCTAAGGGGCGACGCGACTATGGCGAGGCCTCTGGCGGCTTCTGGATGCTGTGTAGACCAGCGCGCGCGTGGTGGTGATGGCCAACTCTATTTTTGGCACCAGGCGGCGGGGAGTGCTAGATGCCAAAGTGTTTCAGGATACTTGACAGCGCCGCCAGTGGGCAGGGCATGCAGATGTATTTGTGCGATTGTCGATATCAAGCAGAAGTAGCGAGTCAAGAGGCCTCGAGACAGCCTTGCTGGCATCAACGAGGGGTGTGTGTTCTGACGGCTCTTCCTTTCCATGATTGCAAACCCCATCAATGCATGCTTAGGCTACTTTCACCTTAGTAGGCGTTTCAGGTCATCGCCTAGCTGCATGGGGACTGCGCGCGCACCGCTGGTCGAATGCGCTGCCAGGCCCGCGAGCATCTTCCTTGGGCCCTCTTCACCGCGTCCTGTCACGAGGGCAAAGACATCATAGTCGACTCGGATATCATTCCTTTCGCCATGCCATGGTCCTCTCCCGACCACATTCCCCAGACCACGGCGCTGTGTGACAGGTGCGTTTGAGCCGGGTTACCTAGGCGTCCCGTTTGGGTATACAGTATGCTTGCGCAATTGCATCACGTCACCGCGATCGCTTTTAATGAAGGCGATCTCCCTATACGAGATATGCTATGTCCAAGCGCTTCAGGAACAGGTAAGAGTCTGTTCCAAGATTCTCGATATGAAGCATCGCGACCAGCCCCTCCATTTCGAGGTGCCCAGGTGTTCGGCGCCCCGCGTAATCTTTCAGCCGAGCTTAGTCAGCCGCTAAGCAGACTATTACATGAGCTCGAGCTTGACGAAGACTCAACTTCACAGGCCTCGTGCCTCCCACCACCACCACCACAACTATCACCACTCGCTCATACACGTCTCTCTATGCATGGGACTATGAGCTGGAGTAGTCGCCCTTGTCACTGTAAGTACCAACTACCTCCCGCCCCCGTGCGCATGCCCTTGAGATGATGAACCCATATTGGAGCTGTCCTAGGCAATTCGCAGGAATTACCTCGGATGTCGTTGAGGACTCACAATTAACGCTGAAAATTCTGATCTCCCGTGAACCTTGTTATGATTGCTGTCTATAATTGCGTGGAACCATAACTAACGTTTGTGAAGAAATTGCAGAGCTGTCCGCAGACGCGCCAGCACCTGTCCCATCACCTTCCGCACCACCTCCCGCACCACGACCCGCCCCCGCCGAATATGGACGCCCCTGCCGACCCACGACTGCGCGCGAGGCAGCAGGCTGCCGCCGCCGCACCTCCACCACCCCCGCCGCCGCCAGCTGAGCCCGCTTCCATGGGCATGGACGGCGCCAGCGACGCGCACGCAGAGCAGAATATGGTACCCGACGATAGCTTCAAGCTCAAGTTCTGCACTGTGTGTGCGAGTAACCAGAACCGGTATGTCATTCGCTGATCCGCAGGCCAATCAAATCGCTAACTTGGCTAGCTCCATGGAAGCTCATCTTCAGCTGGCCTCAGCCCATCTCCCTACCATTAGTTTTGGCACTGGCTCTCTCGTCCGTCTGCCCGGTCCGACCATCACGCAGCCGAACGTCTACAACTTCAATAGCACTACCTACCGCGCCATCCACGATGAGCTTGCCGGTCAGAACACTGCGCTCTACACCCACAACGGCCTGCTTAACATGCTCGGTCGCAACTTGAACATCAAAGGCTACCCTGAGCGCTTCCAAGACTGGGTGCCTGGCAAGCCTCGTTTGGACCACGCCGAAGACAAAGGCTCGCAGGGTACTGAATCTGGTGTCGTCGACGTCGTTATAACGTGCGAGGAGCGCTGCTTCGACGCTGTGCTGGAAGACCTCCACAACAAGGGCGGAAAGCTCAACCGTCCTGTCCACGTCTTCAACGTCGACATCAGGGATAACCACGAAGAAGCCCTCGTTGGCGGCAAAGCTATCCTCGACCTTGCGCTCAGCCTGAACGAGGCCGCAGCCAAGGAGAGAGAACAACATGGCGATAGCGGGTGGCAATCCGGTGGCGGAGCTGCTCGATCTGGCTTTGACGAGCGCGTCCCCGACATACTCGCTATCTGGCAAGAGCGCTGGCCCAACATGCCCGCGCTCTGGAGTTTGGCCTGGGTCTAGTTTCCTTACGGCGTTTGTTATTCACACTCGATACCCACACTGCATAGCGAGGCGTTTTGCTTATCTTACGAATTATCAACGAGATCACGATAAACTTTGGTGTTGGCCGTCTTTGCCGTGTTTGTGTGACGATCGCGATTGTTTTGATTGTGACATTTGACATGACGTTTGTATCACCAACGCCATAGCGCGTCAACGCACAAACATTCCGTCTGCTGTAGCTTCGAGGCACGGTCTGCGGCTAGCCACGTGTACGGTACCACGAGCGTTGATGCCAAAGTCAAAAGTAATTCAACATTACTGTAATTTCCTGACATTCAGATCTTCCTCCTGCAAGATTCCTCGAAGGGGATATTCGCCACCTACATACCGCCGAAAGATAGCCGTCGTCATTCCTGGCGCGTCAACACCATGGCGATAGCTTTCGGAAGCCGCTGCTACGGCATGATACTGTTAATGATCGCCATGCTCGTCGCGAGAGTTGTTTCATCGCCAACATGGATGTCGCCATCAACATCGAGCTTGAGGAAAGGAAACAGTACGGAGTACTGTGGTTGGGAACTCATGCAACACCATCGTATGTCGATCTCAACTCCTACACCCACATTCGACTCTAACACTACCACACCAGAAATCCCCATCGCCAAACTCGGCACCTGGTATGCCGAACAAACCGGTGATCGCTCCTTATGCGTAAAGCAAGATGATGGGTCCGAGTATTGTACATGTGTCTATCAGTGTGGGAATGGTGTTTGGGGAGAATTGACAGAGCATGGCGGGAGCAAGAGCAATGGTGGCAAAGATGATGATGATGAAGGAAGGGAGGAGGAACGTCAAGATGGAGATGGAAATGAGGAAAGAGGGAATGCGGCAGAGTATGCGCGATACGGGTACTATATACAAAAAGGACTGGGCGTCAACTCCAGAAAGTGGAAGTACGAAGTCGGGTGCAAGAAGTATTGCCATGCTGGGGTTTGTGATGGCCAGGACTGAGGGGAGGGGCGGAGTGTGATCTGGTTATGCGGAGGTAAAGGCCACCTGGGCATGGTGGTGATGTGTTTTATGACGGTTTGATCCTACTCGTTGACCCAGCAGTCGGGTGCGATACTGGAAAATGGAGGTTCTGAAACACGGTTTCTCTTGTCAATGTTTCTGGCGTCGTGCAGTGAGCACATGCTAAGATGGTATTGCCAATGCAGCTGTGTCCAGATCGATGTCGTGTTGATTCTTTGAAGTACCCTCGCTCTCGACTTTAGACATTGCCTGCAGTAAGCGCCATCATGTGACGACTGCTTCTTCACTACGATCTCTTGTAAAGATACAGACTCTTCCTTATCAATGCACTTGCGCCTGAATGATGTGACCTGAGCATGTATAGTTGAACGACCGCTACTCAACTCAAGCAAAAAAGATAGCTTCCTCCACCAGCGAAGCCAGAAGGTTGATACAGGTTTGCTTAGCCATCTAGATTGCCAAAAAGATCGACGTTGGCCAGATTCGAACTGACGCTCCCGAAGGAACAAGATTTCTAGTCTTGCGCGATAACCACTCCGCCACAACGCCCCCGTTTTATTGGTTGATGAAGAAACGAGCACTTCAAACATATATAATGACAACAAGAAGATCGACAGAGAGTTGCGGCATCGTATCTCTTACAATACAGTCGGGCCGCTTAGTCCACCGAGTACGCCGGATCTTAGTCCACCCCCCGGAAGGTTCCATGGCACGAACGAAAGCTCTATAGCCTGCCCTAAAACAAAGTTTGGACGTTTTCAAACTTCCCGTCCCCATCTGAGCCAGCGAACTCAAAACACGTGCAATCTGCCTTGAACGTTCTAGAACACGTCGTTCACGATCTGTTCACGAACTGCTCATATCGATTATCCAGTGTCATCACTCGCCGATCGGATCTCGCCAGACTAGCCGCACGAGGAACTCGTGTTCGTTGAGTTTGCCCTGCAATCAAAATCTGCACGGACTCACACCTGAACACCCAAACACCAGTTCCTCGTTTGTCATGGGCCATTCAACGACACAATGTCACAATTTTCGAGTTGAAGTTTATGGCCGACTACCCGGCGGCATTCAACCCCAGATGCAGAAAGAACGACGAAGAGCCAATCGTCCAGCTTCCTCGACAGGGTAACGCGCGACAGGAAACGTGCGCGCTAGCGCTAGGCGTTCCGTCTCATCACCGCCCTTCTGCATGCTGAGAAACCCGTTGCCTTGGTCATTGAGTCCGTCGGAACGCCAACGTCCCGCCATAAGCTCGGCCGTTACAACACGACATGCGTCAGTACGGTCGGAATGGTCGTCTTGGTTTGCAGTCAGAAACACGCGTCGACGTCTATCGTGACCAGCCAAGCGCAATTTCACCTGAGCAAAAGTCGCCGTCTATCCTTTCGTCATCAGTACATCGCAGCAAAATCGATTCTAATACTTCTACCTAATATTTACATCAGCTGTGGCTGTTAATCGTCTGAAATCGTCGTCCATCGTCGTCTACCGTACCCTTGATGCGATAACACTAGTCCAGCATGGTGTATCGCGGGAGACCGTCAACAGGGTGCAAGAAGTGTCGCGAGAGAAAGATCAAGGTACGTCCAACTCTCTTATATGTAATCATGTAACCTGGCTTGGTTTTCCGACAAGGGCATGCAGTGTGCGGTGTTCGCGTTGGGCGCCGCAACCCGCGACTAGCTTCTTCCCAACGCGGTATCCTGTGCGAGAGGCTATCCGCAGATACAGCACCCATTCGCAGCGGGAACTCTGTCCGTCCGACTTCTTGACTCGAGTCGCTGACTAGATTGTAGTGCGATGAACGGCCAGAGGGCTGCATCAAGTGTGCCGAACGCAACTTCAAATGCCCTGGATACGATCGAACCGTCGACGCCTTCTTCCACGACGAGACCAGACATGTGCAGGCAAAAGCAAAGATATCCAACGCAAAAGCCATCGCCGCACGTGATGCGCGAGACATCAGAGATGTGCGTGAGGCCTATCTCCAGATCATGGCGAAACAATGTCCGGGGACAGCCATAACAGCGTCGCTCATCGATCAAGGCATCAGCTTCTTCATGTCGTACTATTGCACAGGAGTGGACCAGCCGTCCATACAGTCAATCGAGTACCAGCAGCATCTGTCTACACATGGCTTCCATCCGCTCGTCTCTACAACCATGACGGCGCTGGGCATTGCCGGTGTAGCCAACCTCTACATGGACCCTCGTCTGAAAGCCGAAGCGACACGCTGGTATCTTGAGGCTATCAAGATGGCCAACAAGGCAATCTCCTCACCTGAAGCTGTCAAGGCCGATAGCACTCTCACCGCTGTCAATCTGCTTAGCATGTTCGAAGCAACGTTCAACGACACCTCCCTCGCTGGATGGAGTAACCACGTCGATGGTGCTGCATCTCTCATCAGACTCAGAGGCATGGAGCAATTCTCTACTCCCGCAGGACAACGCATGTACCTCCACACTGTTGGCCTACTCACTATGA
>Ga0265780_10010054_pt1 | contig 11304 bp, 2 predicted proteins | sample P1T30metagenome_FD_192432 | JGI IMG/M metagenome (GOLD analysis project Ga0265780, IMG submission 192432) | Plant litter microbial communities from East Loma Ridge, Irvine, California - P1 T30 | ecosystem: Environmental > Terrestrial > Plant litter > Unclassified | place: USA: California... | reverse complement strand
AGACTACCTCGACCCAATCATGGCGCCCGTCATAGATGAGCTCATGGCCGCTCTATGGGAACACCTCAAGCCAAATCCATACAGCCATTTTCATGCCCACACGACAATGCGCATTCTCGGCAAGCTTGGTGGCCGCAACCGCAAGTTCATAACGGGTCCACCTGAGCTAGACTTCAAGCAATATTCTGATGACCAGTCATCCATCGATATCCGGCTGATTGGCTCTACTAAGGATCGGGCATTTCCTGCTGCCATCGGTATCGACACTGCGATTTCGAAGCTACATGAAGTACCAAAGCTACCTGCAGCAAAGAAGTCGGATGTCTTCCATAAGCAACAAGCCTTCAGACTCATTACGGCGCACACCAAACTTATGGTTGGCTTTGACACCCTACCAGACGACTTCGCTCAGCTTGTGCGACTACAGGCGACAGACCTGTGTGCGAAGAAGTTTGACCTCGGTGCCGATATACTGACTGCGATGGAGCGAGACAAATCGATTGTGAAGAAAGGTGTCGAAGGAGAGACATTGAAGAAGCTGCTCAAAGCATGCATCTTCGCTGTATCGATACCGGACCTCAAGCAAGAAGCGGAAGCCTTTGTTACCCACTTAGCAAAACACTTCACGTTCCTCGAGCTCGGTACCCAATTCGCGACCTTGAAGCACAAGAACAAGCCGTTTGATGTACACTCTGGTGAAGGACCAGTCGTCATTGAAAGCGAAGTGATATCAGAGGCAATCGGCGAGTCTCTGGCATCAGAACATACGGCAGTACGAGAGGCCGCAGAGCAGGCCATCATGACAATTCGCGACTCCGTAAAAGCCATATTCGGGGGCGACAAAGACCTCGACAAGTTCGCATTCTTCAACGAGCTCTCAAGCACATTCTGCCACAACTGCCACGCTGATGATTGGTTCATGAAGTCCGGTGGTACTAAAGGTATCGAGATAATGATCAAGCAGCTAGGACTCCCTCAAACCTGGATGGTCGCACGTCACTTTGAACTCATCCGGGCGCTCAACTTCGTTATGAAGGACATGCCCATTGATCTGGACTCCAAGACACGGAAACAAGCAGAGGGACTCATCGAAGACCTTATCCGACGATGCCATAAGAAGACTACAAAAGAAGACTTCGAAAAGCCCAATAGCATCACCCTGCGACTGTGTGGACAACTAGTTGGCGATCTCTCGCACATGAACAAGAGCGTACGAGAAGCGACACAGCAAGCATTTCACGTGCTGTCCGATGTTACAGGACTGGGGGTTCACGAGCTTATCATGCCGGTCAAGGATAGACTCGTCGTGCCCATCTGGACGAAGCCACTGAGGGCGTTGCCTTTCAGCATTCAGATCGCCTACATTGACGCAATCACCTTCTGTCTTAAACTGAAGAACAACATTCTTGACTTCAACGACCAGCTGACTAGGCTTCTGATGGAGTCGCTAGCTCTCGCGGATGCCGAAGATGAGGGACTTGCAAGCAAACCGTTCGAGCAACGCAATGCTGAACACATCATCAACTTGAGGGTTGCGTGTATCCGCCTGCTGTCAACCGCTCAGAGCTTTCCCGACTTCAGCACAACACCACCCAATCAGACGTTCCTCCGCATCATCGCAGTCTTCTTCAAGTGTCTCTACTCGAAATCACCGGAGGTCATTGACGCAGCCAACATCGGTCTTTCAGGTGTCATCTCAGCGACGAACAAGCTTCCCAAGGATGTACTCCAGAGCGGTCTGCGGCCAATCCTGGTCAACCTTCAGGATCCTCGGAAACTCTCTGTCGAAAACCTAGATGGTCTAGCACGACTACTGAAGCTGCTTACTAACTACTTCAAAGTCGAGATTGGTACTCGTCTGCTTGACCATCTCAAGAGCATTGCGGATTCCAACAGCTTACAGAAGACTTCGTTCAAGATGATTGAGCAGGACCCTAAAATGAAGATTGTCACTGGCATCTTCAACATCTTTCATTTGCTACCACCCGCGGCTGCCACCTTCTTGAAGCAGATTATCGAGAAAGTCATTGAGCTGGAAACTGCGCTTAGAAGAACGCATTACAGTCCTTTCCGGGAACCTTTGATCAAGTATCTTGCCATGTATCCCAAGGAAGCATGGGAGTACTTCGCGCCGAATCTCAAGGATCAGACGCAGGGTCGCTTTTTCGCCCAGCTTCTGGAGAACGAAGCAAGCAGTGTCTTGAGGAAGCAAGTTATGGAAGACGTGCCAGGTTTCTTGGGCGCTATCGACTTCGAAGGAACTGACAAGGAGAAGTGCCAAGCTCAACTCAACGCTATTCACATCGCATATGCCATGAGTCGATTTGAAGAGTCGAACAAATGGCTGGCTACCAATGATGATGTCCGAAAGGGATTGTTTGAGGCAGCAAAGTCTCTTGAAAAGAAGCTTCGGGCCAATACCATCGACCCAGAACTACGTCTCGCAACAGAACAAGCTGGCGATCAGATCATGATTGTATTCACTACGTATCTGCAGCACGAGCCAAACAGTCTCGACTTCTTCTTTGAGCTCATCGACGCCATCACGGCAGAGGAGTTGAAGGCTTCTCCGCGTCTGTACGACTTCATCTACGAGCAGATCGTGTCTAGCGACTCAGTCGAGTACTGGAAGACCCTCATCAACAAGTGCATCGACATGTACACCTCTCGCAACGCTTCGCAAAAGACCAAGACGTTCCTTTTCCGATACATCGTCAACCCAATCTTCGCCATGGATGTCAAGCGGAATTGGGACAGCCTGTTTGATCAGAGGGCCAAGGGCACTGCATTGATGGATCGTAGCATGACCGAGACGATCCACAACCGCTTGTGGAAACCACAGTCTCTGACTGACACGTCAGAAGAAACAGCACAGCTGGGAGTCGACCATTCGCGAATGGAGCTCCTTCAGTTGACGACTTTGCTTCTGAAGCACTACTCGGGCATGATCCAGGAGGCGCGCAAGGATGTCATCAAGTTCGCTTGGAACTACATCAAGCTTGAAGACATTATCAACAAGTACGCGGCGTACGTGCTTATTGCCTTCTTTATCGCCGTTTTCGACACTCCCATGAAGATCGCGATCCAGGTCTACCAAGCCCTCCTCAAGGCGCACCAGAACGAAGGTCGTTCACTGGTCATGCAAGCGCTGGAGCTCATGGCTCCGGTCCTGAAGAAGCGCATGAGCGGAGGCGACCCCAAGATGCCTCGATGGATTCAATACCCCCGCAAGGTTCTCTCTGAGGAGAGCTCGAACCTGCAGCAATTGATGAGCATATTCCAATTCATTGTTCGGCATCCCAACCTGTTCTACGAAGGCCGCGAGCATTTGTCGAGCATCATTATTACATCTCTCAGCAAGATCGCACAACCACCAAATCCTTCGACTGATGCTAAAAAATTGGCGCTGAATCTCATCAGCCTCATCAGGACGTGGGAAGAGCGTACAGCGAGTGAGTCTGGCTCCACGGACAACGCTGTAGAGTCACCATCCTCTGCAAAGAGGAGGGCAGATGGAAGTATTGTTCCTCCAGGTCCGCTGCAGAAGGGATTCGTTGCATCGCCCGCCGTTCGAATGATGCTGGTCAAGTATCTCATCCAATTTATCGCCTATCTACCAGAACGATACCCAGTCGCTTCGCCGAAGCCAAAGGATCCGGCTGCCGTTGCCCCAGCGGCGCCGCCCGCGGAAATCTGCAGGAAGGCTGTACAGCTCTTACACGATTTGCTCTCGCCACGACTCTGGAACGATCTGGACCTTGACCTCATGCTCAGCAAGAAGATCGAAGAGATTCTGCTCACCGAGATGAAGCAGGAAGACAAGCCTGAGCAGTTCCATACGCGGATGATCAACACGCTTCAGATTGTGAAGGTCATTGTGAACGTCCGGTCTGATGAGTGGGTTCTGCAACGCATTCCGCAGTTCCAGAAGATTCTCGAGAAGCCAATTCGCTCAGAGAATGCGGATGTTCAAGCTAGCTTGCATGCTGTTGATGAGCCCGAGGACGGCCATAGGAAGCTGCAGCCAACGCTTAAGCGCATACTAGAGGTGATGCCCGACCCTGTCACTGACGACGATGGCAACACAGAAGAGTCGCCATCGACTGACTTCGTCAACTTTATCGGCGCCATCGCAACTGAGGCCCTTTCCAACGGCTCGTATATCTGTGCTATCAATATTCTCTGGACTTTGTGCCAGAAGCGACCGGAAGAGATTGATCAACACATCCCTCAGATTATGAAGGCCTTCCAGGGCAAGATGGCTAAGGACCATCTAGCTGGCCAGAGTGGGATACCTGGACAGCCTGTGCCGCCTGCTATGCGACCTGACGGACCCCTGCCTCCAACGGATCCCCGCGAGATGGAGATTCAGACCGATCTCGTTCTCAAGACAGTCGACATTCTTGCGGCACGCATGGCTGAGCTTCAAGACAATCGAAGGCCATATCTCAGCGTCTTGGCGTCGCTTGTGGAACGATCCCAGGTTAACTCAGTCTGCATGAAGGTCTTGGACCTGGTTGAGGACTGGATTTTCCACTCCTCCGACGTTGTGCCGACTCTTAAGGAGAAGACGGCTGTTCTCAGCAAGATGCTACTTTTCGAGCACAAGTCGGACACGTCTCTCCTCACCCGCTTCCTGGACCTAGTTATTCGAATCTACGAAGACCCGAAGATTATGAGATCAGAGCTCACTGTTCGCATGGAGCATGCGTTCCTGATTGGTACGCGGGCGCAGGATGTTGAGATGCGCAACCGTTACATTACCATCTTCGACAAGAGTTTGAGTCGGACTGCGGCTAGTAGGCTCAGTTACGTTCTCGCAAGTCAAAACTGGGATACGCTGTCTGACAGCTACTGGCTAAATCAAGTTATTCACCTTATGTTTGGCACAGTGGAGATGAACACGCCAGCTCAGCTTCATTCCGAGGACTTCAAATTGATGAAGCCAACCATGTTCTTCAACACGTACAACAAGGATGCGAGGATTCAAGACGTCATCGTCGACGACGATCTTGAGAACCTGGTCAACGGTCACCGTAGCTTCTGTACCCAGCTCGCCGATGTCAAGATCAAGGACATTTTCGAGCCGCTCGGACATCTTCAGCACACCGATAGCGTCCTGGCGCACGATATCTGGATTGCCTTCTTCCCACTTGCCTGGACTGCTTTGACCAAGGACGACCAGAGCGACTTGGAGAAGGGTATGGCAGCATTGCTTACCAAGGACTACCACCACCGCCAGATAGACAAGCGACCCAACTGTGTGTCAACTATGCTGGATGCCATCGTACATGCTCGTCCGCGAGTCAAGTTTCCACCGCACATCATGAAGTACCTGGCTCAGACCTACAATGCATGGTATACCGCGGCCGTGTACATGGAAGACTCTGCCATATCACCTGTGGTAGACGTGGAAAAGCTGAGGGAGAGCAATCTCGATGCTCTCCTGGAGATCTACAGTGGTCTTCAAGAAGACGACTTGTTCTACGGTACCTGGCGAAGACGTTGCCAGTTTATCGAGAGCAACGCTGCGCTTTCCTATGAACAGTGCGGTATCTGGGACAAGGCCCAGCAGATGTACGAAGCTGCGCAGATCAAGGCTAGGACCTCGGTGCTGCCATTCTCGTCGGGAGAGTACATGCTCTGGGAAGATCATTGGGTGATTTGCGCACAGAAGTTGCAACAGTGGGAGATTCTCAGTGACTTCGCCAAGCACGAGAACTTCAACGATCTCTACCTGGAGTCTACCTGGCGTGTGTTCGATGCATGGCAGAACGCAGAGACACGGGAGCAGCTTGACGCGACTATCAAGGCTGTTAGCGACGCCCCGACACCACGACGAGTGTTCTTCCAGACGTTCATGTCGCTGCTCAAGCTGCACAATAAGCAGGAGTCGACTCCTGAGTTTCATCGATTGTGCGATGAGTCTATTCAGCTGTCAATTAGGAAGTGGCACCAGTTACCTCGACGTATCACCCAAGCACATATCCCGTTGCTTCAGCACTTCCAGCAATTGGTCGAGCTGCATGATGCTAGCGTTATCTGCCAGAGCCTTGCATCCACAACACAAGCTAATCTCGACCTCAAGTCTCAGGAGCTCAAGCTGCTTCTAAGCACGTGGCGTGACCGATTACCAAACTTCTGGGACGACATCAATGCTTGGCAGGATCTTGTCACGTGGCGCCAGCATATCTTCCAGCTCATTAACGGAGTGTATCTTGCACTGCTTCCGCCCAACCAGAACAATGCGAGCGGCAACTCTTTCGCCTACCGCGGATACCATGAGACTGCTTGGATCATCAATCGCTTTGCACACGTTGCACGAAAGCACAACCTTCCGGAGGTGTGCATCAATCAACTCGGGCGCATCTACACGCTTCCCAACATTGAGATCCAAGAAGCGTTCCTCAAACTGCGAGAGCAGGCCAAATGTCACTACCAGATCCGAGCCGATCTCAATAGTGGATTGGACGTTATCAACAATACCAATCTCAACTACTTTGGACCGCAACAAAAGGCAGAATTTTACACGCTCAAGGGCATGTTCCTTGCCAAGCTTGGCCAGAAGAACGAAGCCGGTGAAGCATTCGGTACGGCATTGTACTTCGACATTAAGCTACCGAAAGCATGGGCCGAGTGGGGACGCTACAATGATATGCTGTTCAAGGAGGAGCCACAGAATTTGGAGCGAGCTGAAGCGGCGCTTAGTTGTTACCTCGAAGCTGCGAGCCAGTTCAAGAACGCCAAGTCGAGGAAGCTGCTTGGCCGTGTGTTGTGGTTGCTCAGCTTGGACAACCCCGAGCGCAAGTTGGCTGAGAAGTTTGAAGAATTTAAGGGTGATACGCCAGCTTGGTATTGGATTACATACATCCCACAATTGCTCAATAGCTTGTCACGCCAGGAAGCACCCATCGCACGGTCAATCCTAGGCAAGCTGGCCAAGACGTATCCACAGGCGCTGTACTGCCATCTCCGAACGACACGCGAGGATATGGTGGTGCTTAAGAAGAACCACGAACAGCAACAGGCGAAAGAGAAGGCGGCAAAGGCGAAGCAGCAAGGATCCCCGGCGGTGAAGCAGAGTTCACCAGAAACTCGACCAGGATCAAGTGGCAACGCGCCCGCGACTACAAACGGCGACAGCAAGCCCGCCACCACCAACGGTACTCCAGGTGGCACTGTCAAGGCAGAGGGTGCTCAACAGGGTAGCCCGAGCGCTGCTGCAGCCGCGGCTGATACGCCTCCAGCACCGAAGAAGCCATGGGATCACGTGGAGGAGATTAGTGCGATTCTCAAGACGGCATTCCCGCTGCTTGCACTGTCTATGGAGACGATGCTCGACCAGATCCAGAAGAACTTCAAATGCCCACCGGATGAAGACGCTTATCGACTCATCGTTGCTCTGCTCAACGACGGCTTGTCATATGTTGGACGACAACCCAATCTGTACGCTCGCGAGATCAAGCTCCCCCAGTCGACAGAAGCCAACATCACACGTTTCGCGGAATCTGTGCTACCACCACACATCCGCAAGGCTTTTGAGCGCGACTTTGTCACAAACAAGCCCACCATGTACGAGTACATTCAGAAGCTGCGTACGTGGCGAAATCGATTCGAGGAGCGCCTTGATCGAAGGAAACTGGTCGTCCCGCTTGAGCAGTACACGCACCAGCTCAGCGAGTTCCGCTTCCTCAAGTTCGACGACGTGGAGGTTCCTGGTCAGTATCTGCAACATCGCGACAAGAATAGCGATTTCGTACGCATCGAACGCTTCTTGCCGGATGTGGAGTTGGTCCGTGGTATTGGGATATGTCATCGCCGCCTCAAGATTCGTGGCCATGATGGTAGCGTTCATCCTTTCGCTATTCAGTTCCCGGCAGCGAGAAGCTCGCGTCGTGAGGAGCGTATCTTGCAACTGTTCCGTATCTTCAACGGTATCTTGGCGAAGAGGAAGGAGTCAAGGAGGCGCAATCTTCAATTCCACTTGCCGCTCATGGTCCCGATCACGCCTAGTGTGCGTATGGTACAGGATGATGCTAGCTACATGAGCATGCAGGGTATCTATGAGGACTACTGCCGCCAGAACAAGATCAACAAGGATGAGCCAGTGCTCTTTTCGATTGAAAAGTTGAGAGCACTTCAACCGGTAAGTTACAAAGACGACGTTGAATCAGAGTCTACTGACGCCAGACCCCAGAAAAACGTCGATCACGCCAACTCCATCCGTCTCGAAACCTTCGCAGCTATCCAAGAGAAATACGTCCCACCAACCGTCATGCAAGACTTCTTCCGCGCCACATTCCCCAACTTCGAGGACTTCTGGCTCTTCCGCCGCACCCTCTCCTACCAGCTCGCCTGCCTCACATTCATGACATACGTCATGCACATGAACACGCGCTTCCCTCAGAAGATGAGCATCTCCCGCGCCTCCGGGCGCGTCTGGGGCTCCGAGCTCATCCCCAGCATGGCCGTCGGCAAGCCCATCCTACACAACTCGGAACCCGTTCCTTTCCGCCTCACGCCCAACATGCAAACCATGATGGGCCCGCTCAACATGGAAGGCATCTTCGCGCCCGCTGTCATGACGGTCGCGCGTGCGCTCATCGAACCCGAAGGCGAATCCGTCAATCTCGAAATGCAGCTCAGCATTTTCATGCGCGACGAGATGAATCACTGGTTCACGTCGCAGCACAAAGCGAGCCAGTTGACGCCCGAGGTGTTGCGCGAGAGCGTGCAGAGTAACTCTGAGATGGTTGTCAAACGCGCGAGTGCGCTGGGCGGATTGCCGACGGTCAACAATCTGCCCGCGAATCAGACGGTCGTGGATCTCGTGGCGGTCGCGGTGGATCCGAAGAAATTGGCGAGCATGGACCCGCTTTGGATGGGGTATCTGTAAAGCGTTGGTCGGTTGTACAATAGTGTGTTAAAGCATGGTGTTCTTGGGTCAGAAAAGCGACTGGGTGGGGTTGGGGACATTTGCATCGTGTGAATGGCGTTTGACAAAGTTTACTTGTATAGTAGATATCGTTTGTGTGGATTTTTGGTATCGGGGTTTCTTTCTTTGTGTGTTTTGTTTTGCATAGGGGAGGGGGATATACCATGGGTTTGTAAGTTGTTAGAAACCACACGTTCATTAGTTTGAGAATGAGAGTTGACATCGTTGTAAAGGTCCAGTTTGTGAAGAAGCATGGCGTTCCAGACTAAGAGAGGTAATGACGGGACATTAATTAGAGGCTGTGTCCGAGTGGAAAGGGCGTCGATTCTTGTTTGGTGGAAATCGTGTTCTAGTGGTTTTCTCTAAGTCTGTTTTACAGGTCACGGACACTAAAACTGCTCGATTTTCATTTCTATCTTGATGCAGTATTTTCAAGCCTAGTTTTCGTACCCGGTCACCAGGGAAAAATGGCGAGATACCCGGAACACAAGTGTAAAAGTGAGAGTCGTCAATTCGATGTGCCATTACGTTTCATGTTCTTATTTGAGTCTGTTGGTGGATCTACACCACTGTACTGGCTCGGGTATCATATTATTATTTCCTACGTCTTCACTGAAACATCCAGTTAGACTCACTGTGCCGCATCACACTCCGCCCGAAGTCGTCTTCCTGCTTCCCCTGGAATCGCGCAGCCTATCTACTCACTAGGAAGTGCCCAGCGCAGCAGTCTCGCCCCGGGATAACCGCGCTGCGCCGGCGCCGCCAGCCACTCCTGATGCGCACGATACACATACTTGGGCAACTCACCAGGCGCCGGCCGATGCCACATATACAGCTTCAACATACGCTCCAAAACCCCATGCATAGGCGCGCTCGCCCAGTTATTCGTCAACGCATGTACGCCCCTAGGCGGCGCATGCACCATCCAGCCCAAGCACGCAACCACCAGCGCCGAACTATACACATCCGTGTACTGCGACCACGCGGGCTCTTCTGGCGCCGCAAAGTCCCCATCACCCAGCGGCATCGCGTTTGCCGCCGGTTTATCGTCGTCCGTCAGCGCGCAGCCAAAGTCTCCAAGCAGCATGGTCGGCCACCGGACGTCGCCCTGCGCCTCCCAAGTCATGAAGACGTTGCTCGGCTTGATGTCGCGGTGGTAAATCGGGTTCCAACCGCGGGCCTTGCGGATCACGCGACCGGACGCTGCGTACCGCAGCATGGTCGCAATGTCACAGCCTGTGTTTAGCCACACCACCGCCGCGGTCAGATCCCACAGGACCTTCCAGGCGAAACCTTCGTCTTCGAGCTTCTGGCCCTTGTTGCGGTAGCGGATGATCAGGGCGTCGAGCGGGCCCAGTTCGCCGCGCTGCAGGTAGAGTGAGCCGTAGCCGACACGCAGGTCGTCGAGGTCACGGTCAAATAGGAGGACTATGTTGGGGTGGTCGCCGGCTCGCTGCATCATGCGCACTTCGCGCTGGGCGCTGCCGTACGCGATGGCGTTGGGGCGCACGCGCTTCTCGATCCATATAGTGTCATACTTCTTGTGTCGGACGACGATGACGCCGCGATTGTTGTTGCCACCTGTGCCCTGCTGGGCTGCAGTAATGGGCTCGTATTTACCTCGGATAGACATTGTGTTTGGAGTGGTGGATGTTTTGGGGCTGGTTGTAGATGTGTGGAGAAGAAGGTAGGTGTGGAAGATGTTGAGGTGATGGAGAGAAACTTATTGGCGCGTGATGAAGACTTGCGTTATCGTAGGTGAGCACATGGTATGCGCTTGTGGGTGAATTTCATGGGCTGGCATTACTTGGTGACGATAGATCGTGTTGAGCATCGTGTTCGCGAACGCCAGTGAAGACCGTGATACGCACAATGCTATCTGTGGCAATGGTGAAGATACAAGGTAGAGAGATTAGGGAGAGATTTTTCGCTGTCGAAAATTGAAGTGAGTTATAGTTGGACAGCACGGCCGTTGCGTTTTCACTCGTTCGATCCTTCGCACAGCACATGTCTGGGTGCTTTTGGCGGAAATGTTGCTTTCATTATTTGTGCACAGAGACATAGTGATAGAATTAACCCTAGATAGGTATACGCTGTCATAAATTGATATGATTGAGTCGGTCGCCGTCCCCTCATTGTCCAGAGCGCTGCACTCGTGAGAACCTTGAAGTTGGCGACGTTGACTCTTTCACTTTCCTATCGAACTTTGATGATCGAGGTCCCAGCGCCAAACTAGGTTACATGCTGAAAAGACCAGATCCAACACGTCTTTTCGATGAAAGACTTTTCGTAGTTGCGCGCTTTGTATCATTGGCAGGCTTCCCTTCTGCGACCGTCTCTTGTGTTACACCATGAGTCTCGAGCCACCA
>Ga0265780_10010053_pt1 | contig 11304 bp, 10 predicted proteins | sample P1T30metagenome_FD_192432 | JGI IMG/M metagenome (GOLD analysis project Ga0265780, IMG submission 192432) | Plant litter microbial communities from East Loma Ridge, Irvine, California - P1 T30 | ecosystem: Environmental > Terrestrial > Plant litter > Unclassified | place: USA: California... | reverse complement strand
GCAGGCGATCCGCAAGCTCCAGCCCGGCAAGCTGGTGATCGCCAGCCACAACGCCGGCAAGGTGCGCGAGATCGCCGCGCTGCTGGAGGGCCGCGGACTCGACGTCGTCTCGGCGGGCGCGCTCGACCTGCCCGAGCCCGAGGAAACCGGCACCACCTTCGTGATGAACGCCGAGCTGAAGGCGCGCGCGGCGGCGGACCTGTCGGGGCTGCCGGCGCTCGCCGACGACAGCGGCTTGTGTGTCGATGCGCTGGGCGGCGATCCCGGCATCTTCTCGGCGCGCTGGGGCGGGCCGGAGAAGGACTTCGGGCATGCGATGCGGCTGGTCGAGGACAAGCTCGCCGCGGCCCCCGATGCGCCGCGCGATGCGCATTTCGTCTGCGCGCTGGCGCTGGCGTGGCCCGACGGGCACGTCGAATGGTTCGAGGGGCGCGTCGACGGCACGCTCGTCTGGCCGCCGCGCGGCGACAAGGGTCATGGCTATGATCCGGTCTTCCAGCCGGTCGGGCATGACGCGACCTTCGGCGAGATGGACGAGCCCGCCAAGAACGAGATCAGCCACCGCGGCGATGCGTTCCGGCAGTTGGTCGACGCGGTGTTCTGACCAGCGCGCCGCCCGCCGGAAAGATGAAGTGACGAGCAACATAACGTTACCCTCACAAAGGAACAAAGCGACCGTGCCGGACCTTCTTCCCGGATAAGGGCAGGGGGCAGAAATTTTCGGTTCGGGGCGGCAATCCGCATTCACGACATTCGGGACGGAAGCCGCATGGCTGGCCGGGCTGACCGGCTGGATGGTGCTGGGCGCGGTCATCATCGCGGTGGCGGTCGGCGCGTTGATGTTCGTCGCGCAGCGCAGCCGCGACGGCGCGATCACCCATCAGCAAGGGATGCGGCTGGTGCTGTGGGCAGGCGGCGTCGTGCCGACCGTCGTGCTGCTGACGCTGCTGATTTCCACGCTGCCGGCGATGCGCCCGATTGCCGTAAAAGCCGACGACCTGCGGATCACCGTCACCGGCGAGCAATTCTGGTGGCGGGTCCGCTACCAGCCCGCCGGGCAGGCGGCGATCGACGACTCCAACGAGCTGCGCGTGCCGGTCGGTCGCAATGTCGAGCTGCTGCTGGAAGCGGGCGACGTGCTGCACAGCTTCTGGGTGCCGGGACTGGCGGGCAAGCTCGACATGGTGCCGGGGCGGACGAACAAGCTGGTCGTCCATGCCACGCGCGCCGGACGGTTTCGCGGGCAATGCGCCGAATTCTGTGGATTGAGCCACGCGCTGATGGCGTTCGACGTGGTGGCGATGGAGCCGGCGGCGTTCGACGCGTGGCTGGCGGCGCGACGCGCCCCGGCGGCGGTCGGCGGTGACGGCGCGCGATTGTTTGCGGCGAACGGCTGTGGCGGCTGCCATACGGTGGCGGGTCTGTCGGACGCGACGATCGGGCCGAACCTGACGCATCTCGGCGCACGCGCGTCGCTGGGCGCGGGAATGCAGAAGCGGACCCACGCCAATCTGGTACGCTTCATCAAGGAAGCGCCGACGGTGAAGCCCGGCGCGCGGATGCCCGCCTATCCGCAATTGAGCAACGAGGATGCGGCGACGATCGCGGGCTGGCTGGAGCAATTGAAATGAGCCTCCACGCGCAGGACGATCCTGCCCTCCGCGCCGCACAAGAGGAACGGCTGCGCGCGGTGTGGAAGCCGCCGACCGGCTGGTTCTTCCGCTGGACCGACACCAACAACAACCAGGTCGGCGTCTGGTACACGCTGACCGCGTTCGGCTTCATGCTATTCGCGGGCGTGCTGGCGATGATCATGCGCGCGCAGCTCGCCGTTCCCGAAAACGACCTCGTCAGCCCTGCGACCTTCAACCAGCTGTTCACGCTGCACGGGTCGATGATGATGTTCCTGTTCGCGGTGCCGATGTTCGAGGCGGTTTCGATCATCCTGCTGCCGCAATTGCTGGGCGCGCGCGACCTGCCGTTTCCGCGGCTGTCGGCATTCGGTTACTGGAGCTTCCTGATCGGGGGCGTGTTCGTCACTGGCTCGATCTTCTTCAACGTCGCGCCCGATGGCGGCTGGTTCATGTATCCGCCGTTCACCACCCGCACCGATCTGTCGGGGCTGGGCGCGGACATCTGGATGCTGGGGCTCAGCTTCATCGAGGTGTCGTCGGTGGCGGCGGCGGTCGAGCTGATCGTCGGCGTGCTGAAATGCCGCCCGCCGGGGATGCGGCTGAACCTGATGCCGCTCTACGCCTGGTACATTCTGGTCGTGGCGGTGATGATCCTGTTCGCCTTCCCGCCGCTGATCGCGGGCGACGTACTGTTCGAGATGGAGCGGTTGCTCGGCTGGCCGTTCTTCGATCAGGCCAAGGGCGGCGACCCGATCCTGTGGCAGCATCTGTTCTGGATCTTCGGCCACCCCGAAGTCTATATCGTCTTCCTGCCGTCGATCGCGCTGTTCGCGATGATCGTGCCGACCTTCGCGCGGCGGCATCTGCTCGGCTATCCGTGGATCGTGCTGGCGGCGGTGGGGACGGCGTTCCTGTCGTTCGGGCTGTGGGTCCACCACATGTTCACCACCGGTCTGCCCAAGATCAGCCTCGCATTTTTTTCGGCGGCGTCGGAGGCGGTGGCGATCCCGACCGGCATCCAGATCTTCGCGTTCATTGCGACCCTGTGGGCGGGGCGCGTCGTATGGTCGACGCCGCTGCTGTATGTGACGGGCTCGCTGGCGATCTTCGTGATCGGCGGGCTGACCGGCGTGATGGTGGCGATCGCGCCGTTCGACTGGCAGGCGCATGACACGTACTTCATCGTCGCGCATCTGCACTACGTGTTGATCGGCGGGACGCTGATCCCGTTGTTCGGCGGGCTTTATTATTATTGGCCGCTGATTACCGGCAAGAAGTTGTCCGACCGGATGGGGCGGACGGCGTTCTGGTTCCTGTTCGCGGGCGCGAACTTGACGTTCTTCCCGATGCATTTCTCGGGGCTGCTCGGGATGCCGCGGCGGGTGTTCACTTACCCTGCGGAACTGGGGATCGGCGGGCTCAATCTGGCGTCGACGATCGGGTCTTGGGTGTTTGCCGCCGGGGTGGCGATCGTGTGCGTCGATCTGGCGCTCAGCCCGCGACGGAGCAAGAGCCCGCGCAATCCGTGGGAGGCGGGGACGCTCGAATGGCTCGCGCACCCGGATGACGAGGATTGGGGCATCCGCTCGGTGCCGCTGATCGAGAGCCGCTATCCGATCTGGGATCAAAAGGACTTCGTGAAGAAGGTCGACGAAGGCCGCTTCTTCCTGCCCGATGCCGAGGAAGGCCGCCGCGAGACGATCGTCACCAGCGTGCTCGACGCGCGGCCGGTGCAGGTGGTGCGGCTGGGCGGGCCGAGCATCAAGCCGATGCTGACCGCGATCGCGCTGGGCAGCGTGTTCATTCTCACCACCTATCACCTTTATTGGGCGGCGCTGGTGGGCGCGGTGGTGACGCTCGGAATGATTCTGCTGTGGTTGTGGACCGGCACCGCGGAGATCCCGGAGAAAGACTGCAAGCCGATCGGGCACGGCATCGAGCTGCCGCTCTACATCTCGGGCGCGTCGGCGAGCGGGTGGTGGGCGATGTTCATCACGATGATGGCGGATGCGACCGCCTTTTCAGGGCTGGTGTTCGGTTACTATTTCTTCTGGACGCGGCATGAGCATTTCCCGCCGAGTGGTGTGGGGCTCGATGGGCCGGGCGCGTTCTGGCCGATGGTCGCGCTGGCGGTGTCGCTGGCGGGGTGGCTGATGACGATCGGCGCGCGCGAGACGAACAAGCGCGGCATGGTCGGCGCGGCGCGCGCGTTGCTGGCGCTGGGCGCGGTCGCGTCGCTGGCGGCGATCGGGGCGGGACTGGCGGGGCCGTGGCTGTCGGGGCTCGCGCCGAAGCTGCACGTCTATCCGGCGATCGTCTGGACGCTGGTGATCTGGACCACCGCGCACGCCGGGGTGGGGGCGATCATGCAGCTCTACACGCTCGCGCGCAGCGTGGCGGGCAAGATGACGCCGAAGTACGATGCCGACGTCCGCAACATCACCGTTTACCAGCATTTCATGGCGCTGACCGCGGTGGTGACCTACGCCACGATCGGCCTGTTCCCGGGGGCGGCATGAAGAATGAAGCGCCTCACGGTCCCGAGCGGCGCGGCTTCCGGCACCGGCTGCGCGAGCTGCGCGTCACCTTGTGGACGCTGATCGTCCCGCCGAGCGTGTGGGCGGTGCATTTCCTGTTCTGTTACCTGTGGGTGGCGGTGAGCTGCGCGAAGCTGGGGGCGTTCCCGCGCTTCACCACGGCGTTCGTGATCGGGACATTGGTGGCGGAGGCAATCATTGTCGCGTCGGGGTGGATCGCGTGGGTGCAGACGCACACCCCCGGCGATCCCGCGCCGCACGATCAGGGGACCGACATCGACCGGCTGCGCTTCCTTGCGGTGTCGACGTTGTTGCTGGCGGGGCTGAGCTTCGTGGCGGTGATCTTCACCGCGGTGCCGGCGTTGATGCTGACGGACTGCCGGTGATCGCGGCGGGGCTCCTGGTGGCGCTGGGCGCGACGGTGCTGGGTTTCGCCGGGCTGGGGATGACCGGGCATATGGCGGCGCATATGGGGGCGGTCGCCGTGGCGGCGCCGATGCTGGCGTGGGGCATGACGGCACCACTCCCGTCATTCCCGCAGAGGCGGGAATCCAGAACCTCTGACGTCGGCGCTTCCATCGACGGACCTGCGCGTCTGGATTTCCGCCTGCGCGGGAATGACGGTGGGGCGGGTGGGCCGCTGGCGTGGGCGACCGTCGAGTTCGTCGTCGTCTGGGCGTGGCACGCGCCGGCGCTGCGTGGGCTGGCGGACATGCATCCGGCGGTCGCGGTCGTCGAGCAGGCGATGTTCCTCGGCGTCGGCGTCGGGTTGTGGCGCGCGGCGGTCGTGCATCCGGCCGGCGGGGTCGCGGCATTGTTGCTGACGTCGATGCACATGACGTTGCTCGGCGCGCTGATCGGGCTCGCGCCGCGCCCGCTCTACGCGATGATGGCGATGCATCCCGCGCCCGGGCTGGACGCGCTGGCCGACCAGCAACTCGGCGGTGTCGTGATGCTGGTGGTCGGTGGCGCGGCTTATTGTCTGGGCGGGCTGGCGTTGCTCGGCACGATATTGAGGGAGCGCGCGGCGGCATGACGATCCGGCTGACATGGAAGCGCGTGGCCGCCTGGCTGCTCGGGATCGTGCTGGCGGGGCTGCTCTTCGCCTGGTCGGGGGTGTTCAACATCGCCGCCTCGTCGGGGCATTGGGCGGTGACCGAGTGGTTCCTGCACTGGACGATGCGCAATTCGGTCAAGACGCACAGCTTCTTCGACTCGCCAAAGGATCCGATCGCGACCGACGGCGGGCTGGTCAGCGCCGCGGGGCATTTCGCCGCCGCCTGCGCGAGCTGCCACGGCGCGCCGGGCCAGCGGCCGTCGCCGGTGATGCAGAAGGCGATGCCGCCCGCGCCCGATCTGGCGATCAACGCGCGGCAATGGACCGACGCGCAGCTCTTCTACATCCTGCGCCACGGCGTGAAATATTCCGGGATGCCGGCGTGGGGCGCGGCGAAGCGCGATGACGAGATCCGGCGGATGGTGGCGTTCGTCCGCCGCCTGCCCGGGATGACCGCGGCGCAGTATCGCGCGCTGAGCGGACAGGCGCAGGGCGCGGGCACCGCCGACGTCCGCGCGCTGGGCGACAACGTGCTCGCCGGGTGCGTCGCGTGCCACGGGGCGGACGGGCGTGGACGCGGGCAGCCGGACATCCCGATCCTCGGCGGGCAGCATACAAGCTATCTGGCGGCGGCGCTGGCGGCCTATGCCGACGGACGCCGTGCGAGCGCGGTGATGGGCAATGCCGCCGCGACGTTGACCGCCGACGAGCGCCATGCGCTGGCGGCGCATTTCGCCACGCTGCCGGGGCTGCGCCGCGACGCCACCCCAGCCGGCGACCCGCGCGCGCGGGTGATCGTCGAGCGCGGCCTGCCCGAACGCCAGCTCCCCGCCTGCGCAAGCTGCCACGGCGCGGGCAAGCCGCAGCCGTTGCTGGTCGGGCAGCGCGCCGACTATATCGCGGCACGGCTGCGATACTGGAAGGGCGACGGCAAGGAGATCGACGCGCGGCTCCCGCAGAACGTCATGCCGGTGATCGCACGGCGCATCCCCGAGGAGCTGATCGATCCGCTGGCGCGCTATCTGGCGGGCGGGCCGCGTTAGACTTTGGGTTCGTTTCGGAGGAAGGTCGTCATTTCGGGTCGCTAACCGTCTCGCTTTGGTCCAGAACCGCGTGCGCGAGCGGCAACCGGCAGGGAGGCGGCGGTGAGGGCCGAGACACATGACGAGACCGACCTCCTCCAAACACTGGCGCGCAAGAATGCGGTGTTGCAGGCGATCAACCGCATCTTCCACGAGGCGCTGGGCGCGACCAGCGACGAGGCGCTCGGCCGGCTGTGCCTCGCCGTCGCCGAGGACCTGACCGGCGCGTCGTTCAGCTTCATGGCGGAGCTGACCCCGGCGCGCGACCGGCTCCACGATCTGGCGATCAGCGACCGCGCGTGGAAGGTGTTCCGCGAGGTCTGGCCCGACGGGGCGGAGACGATGGTGCCGACCCATCTCGATCTCCACGGCCTGTATGGCCGCGTGATCCATGATGACGCCAGCCTGATCGCCAATGACGCCGCCGCGCACCCCGATGCGATCGGCACGCCGCACGGGCATCCGCCGCTGCAATCGTTCCTGGGCGTGCCGCTGCGCCGGCAGGGCGAGCTGATCGGGGTGATCGGCCTCGGCAATCGCAGCGGCGGCTTTCGCGACATCGACCGGCTGGCCGCGGAGGAGCTGGCGCCGGCGATCGTCCAGGCGCTGGGCGGCAAGCGGGCCGAGCTGGCGCTGCGCGAGAGCGAGGACATGCGCCGCGTGAGCATGGAGCTGGTCCCGGCGATGCTGTGGCGCACCGACCAGAGCGGCAACAACAAGATGAGCGAAAGCCAATGGGCCGATCTCACCGGGCAGGATGAGCGCACCGCCGCCGACTGGGGCTGGCTCGAGGCGGTGCACCCCGAGGACCGCGCCGCGACCGAGGCGGCGTTCCGGCGCTCCTATACGTGCAACGAGTCGCTGGAGCAGCAATTGCGGCTGCGCGACCGCGATGGCGAATATCGCTGGTTCCTGATGCGGCAGGTGCCGCGGCGCGCCGCGGCCTCGTCGGTGACGCACTGGTTCGGCGCGGCAACCGACGTTCACGACATGCATCTGCTCGAAGAACGCCAGCGGCGGCTGGTCGCAGAATTGCAGCATCGCGTCCGCAACATCCTGACGGTGGTCCGGTCCGTTTTCGCGCGCACCGTCGAGGCGGGGGGGACGCTGGACGATGTCGCCGACCATTTCCGCGGGCGGCTCGACGCGCTGGCGCGGACACAGGCGATCGTCACCCAGACCGCGAGCGGGAACGTCGATCTCGAAAACCTGATCCGCGACGAGCTGCTGAGCGTCGGCGTCGCCGATGGCGAGGCAGTGACGATCGCCGGACCGGACGTGCCGCTGCCGCCGCGCGCGGCGGAGGCGATCGGGCTCGCCATCCACGAACTGGCGATCAACTCGGTCAAATATGGTGCGCTGAAGCGCCCCGGCGCGCGGCTGCACGTCGCCTGGTCGACCTTTGTCGACAAGGATGGTAAAAAGGGCGTTCGGCTGACCTGGACGGAAAAAGGTGTGCCCGCCTTGGCGATTTCCCCTTGCCGTCAAGGCTTTGGCACGGAATTGATCTGTGAGGCGTTGCCATATCAATATGGTGCGGAAACGCAGTTGACGTTCGCGGGCGGCGGGGTGCGCTGCGCGATCGCGCTGCCGCTGCAAGAGGAAGGACGACCATTCTGACCGACTCTCCCACCCTGACCGGCCGGCGCCTGCTGATCGTCGAGGACGAATATTTCATCGCCTCCGATCTGAAGCGCGCGCTCGAGGCGCATGGCATGGTGGTGGTCGGTCCGGTCGGACGCGTCGCCGACGCGCTGGCGCTGATCGAGCGCGAGCCGATGGACGTCGCGACGCTCGACGTCAATCTGGGCACCGCAATGTGCTATCCGATCGCCGAGCAGTTGAAGGCGCGGGGCGTGCCGTTCCTCTTCCTGACCGGCTATGATGGCTGGACGCTACCCGAGTGGCTGCGCGATGTGCCGCTGCTCATCAAACCCTTCGACAGCGCAGCGGTGATCGCCGCGGTGCGCGCGCTGTGTGGACTGGAGAGAGTGACATGATCCGAGGACAGCGGCGCAGCGATTCGCCCGGCATGGCGGTGACGCGCCTGATGGCGCTGGCTCCGCTCGACGGCGCGGGGCTTGATGCGCTGGAACAGGCGATGGAGGACACCCGCGCGGTGCGCGTCCGCCGCGACATCATCACCGAGGGGCGCGAGATCGTACAGGCGCAGCTGCTGCTGTCCGGCTGGGCCGCGCGCGTGCGGCTTTTGCCCGACGGGCGGCGGCAGTTCCTCAGCTTCCTGTTGCCCGGTGACCTGATCGGCGCGTGCGATCATCCGCACGCGCTGGCGGTGTCGACGGTGGTGGCGATGTCCGACGTGCTGGTTTGCCCGTTGCCACAGGCCGCGGCGGGGTCGCCGCTGCACGTCGCCTATGCGATCAGCCGCGCGATGGACGAGGGGCATCTGCTCGCGCAGATCACGCGGCTCGGCCGGCTGAACGCGCAGGAGCGGATCAGCGACCTGTTGCTGGAGCTGCACGAGCGGCTGACGCTCAACGGCAGCGCGACGGGCAACGGCTTCGACCTGCCGCTGACGCAGGAGACGCTGGCCGACGCGCTGGGTCTCACCTCGGTCCACGTCAACCGGATGTTGCAGCAGGCGCGGCGCGAGGGCGACCTCCAATGGCGCGTCGGGCATGTGAAGCTGACCGATCCCGCCGGGCTGGCGCGCAAGATTGGGCATTTGCCGGTGCGCGTCACGGCGCAGTGACGGGAACCGCGGCGACGGGCGGTTTGCTGGACCGATGATCGAGGAAACGACCGCCAACGCCCGCGCGATGCGGCGCGATGCGCTGGAACGGCGCGGGGCTCTGATCGAGGCGGCACGCGCCTGTTTCGCGCGCTCGGGCTATTTCGTGCCGCTGGAGGAAGTGGCCGATGCCGCCGGGGTCGGGCGCGGCACCTTCTATCGCAACTTCAAGGACCGGATGGCGCTGGCGCTCGCGGTGTTCGAGCGCGAGATCGACCGGATGGCGCCGTTGATCGACCCGACGCTGCCGCTGGACCGCGCGCTTGCCAAGCTGGTCGTCGAGGGGCGCGAGGCGACCGCGCTGTTCGCGCGGCTGGCGATCGACATGCCGCTGGACGGCGAGAATCGCGCCGCGTTCGACGATCTGCGCGCGCGGCTCGAACGGCTGCTGGTGCCGCTCGCCGCGCGGGGGCATCGCGACGGGATGCTCGCACCGACGATGGGCGCGCACGAACTCGCCATCGCGATGCGGATGCTCGGCGCGCTGGTCAATCCCGCGCCGGTCTGCCGCCGCCAGACATTGCTGGAGGAGGCGTTGGCGCTGGTGATGGCGGGGCTATCGCCGCGCTGACGCCGCCGGATCGGTCCAGCCGAGCCCGAGACTCTTCTGCACCGCGATATAATGATTGGTGAGCTGCGCACGGCCCTGTTCGGCGCCGATCGTCGCGGAGAGCCGCTGGCGCTCGATGTCGAGCTGATCGACCAAGGTGCTGGTGCCGGCCTCGACGCGCTGCGCATTGAGCCCGGCGGCGCGGGTCGCGGATTGCTCGGCGAGCAGCAATTGCGCGAGCTGCTGACGGGCGTTGCCGAAGCGCGACAGGCTGGTCTCGGCATCCTGCAATGCCTCTAGCACGGTCTGGCGATATTGCGCGTCGGCGGCGTCGCGCTGCGCCTCGGCCTGGCGGACCGCGGCGCGGTTGCGGCCGAAGTCGAGGAACGACCAGTTGAGCATCGGCGCGGCGACCGTCGCCAGCTTCGACGGATCGAGCACATCGCTGACCCCGGTGCCGCCGAGCCCGATGATGCCGAGCAGGTTGAGCGACGGGAATTTGCGCGCGGTGGCGACGCCGATCTGCGCATTGCCCGCCGCCAGCGCGCGTTCGGCGGCGCGGATGTCGGGACGGTGCTGGAGCAGCGCGGCGGGGTCGCCGATCGGCACCTGCGCTGGCGGTAGCGGCACCGCGACGACGGTGGCGAGCGTCGGGTCGAGCGCGCCCGGCGCGCGCCCGGTGAGCACCGCGAGCTGGCCCTTGTATTCGTCGATCTGCGCGGCGAGCGGGATGGTCTGCGCGTCGGTGCTGTTGAGCTGGTTACGCAACCGCTCGACCTGCAGCTGCGAGGCGGTGCCGGCGGTGTAGCGTTGCTCGACCAGCGTCAACTGGCGGCGTTGCAGCGCGCTCGATTGCGCGTTGAGGCGCGCGCGGGCCTGCGCGTCGCGGAGCGCGACATAGGCTTGCGCGACCTGTGCCGACAGCGTGACCTGCGCGTCGGCGAGTTGCGCGAAGCGCTGCCCTTCGGTTGCGCGCTGCTGTTCGAGCGTGCGGCGCCCGCCGCCGAACAGGTCGGGCTCCCACGACGCCATCGCGCCGAGATTGTAGAAGTCGAGCGTGGTGTCGCTGTTGCCGCCGCCCTGCTGTCCGCCGCCGAGGTTGGTGCCGGGCAGTCGCGCGTTGAGATAGACAGCGCTGGCGCTGATCGAGGGCAGGCGCGCGGCACGTTGCTGGCGATATTGCTCCTGCGCGATGCGGAGATTGGCCTGCGCAGCGTCGATCGTCGGGCTGTGCGCCAGCGCGTCGTCGACCAGCGCGTTGAGCGTCGGGTCGGCGAGCGTCTCCCACCAGCGCGCGAGCCCCGGTGCGGGGGTCAGTGCGGGATCGGCGGCGCGGACGAATGTGCCGCGCGTCACCGCGTCGGAGGCGACCGCGGGCGGCCCCTTGTAATCGGGACCGACGGTGCACGCGCCGAGCAGCGCGAGCGTGAGGAGCGGAAGAGCGTGGCGCATCAGTGCATCGCCGCCGGCGCGGCGCCCTTGGGAAGCGGACGAAGGAAGAAGACGAGCGGGAGGACGACCAATGTCCCCATGCCCATGATCCAGAAGATGTCGTTATAGGTCATGACCAGCGCCTGCCCCTGAATCTGCTGGCCGAGCGCGCGGATTGCGGTCTGCGGGCCGCCGAGCGAGCCGGCGGTGGCCGTCATATAATCCTGCACGCGCACCGAATTGGAGTTGAGCGATTCCTCG
>Ga0265780_10010052_pt1 | contig 11304 bp, 13 predicted proteins | sample P1T30metagenome_FD_192432 | JGI IMG/M metagenome (GOLD analysis project Ga0265780, IMG submission 192432) | Plant litter microbial communities from East Loma Ridge, Irvine, California - P1 T30 | ecosystem: Environmental > Terrestrial > Plant litter > Unclassified | place: USA: California... | reverse complement strand
CGCAACACATAGGCGGCGCCCAATTGACCTGCATCGAGGACAGCCGATTGAACTGCGACCCCAACACCCTTGAGAGGGGCCGCCCTCTCTGCCGCCGCATCCAGGGCGCGTAAACGACTGGCGATTGGTTTCGAGTTTGGAGGGGAATTTAAATATGTTTATATTATAAAGATCAGTATGAATTGGATTGGACTTAGTAGCGGTAGGAGGAGCTGTGGTATCCAGGTCCGATAGTGAGTGGTATAGGCTACATCGGCTGACAATGAAGATGCTGTTTCACCTTATTGGTTCTTTCTGGGCGTTTTCGTGACGATCTGTTGTAGTGTTTGTGGACTTTGAGGTTGCGAGAATTCCCCATGATTCTCTTGACACTCTATTCTAGTTCACTAGCGTTCTCACAATGATCTAGTACCAACTCCCGACAGATCGATGTAGAACAATCTAGCTGCCAAACTGCCTTATTCATAGTTTCTTGAAACAGCGAAGAGTACCACTATATAGCCTTGGGGGTACGCAAACACATGCATATGCGCTGCACTGCTGTTCATTCCCAACCGATCCTCACTGCTCCTTGGTCACTTGATACACATCTTCTGCTTCGCACACGTGCATGCTGTACAGACTCTTGCCGCTAATCAGAGCTTACGCATCCTTTTTGTTGTTCCATAGTCCAGACTGCCCAGCCCGTATATTCGAAAGAAAATCAACTCTGAAAGGAGCAACGAAAGCACATCAAGACTTCTGCGACAATCAGACATGCCCGGTGACTCGGCCGATGACCGGATATCGATGCGCCTTGATGATGCTCTAGCAGCTGCAGATCGGTATCTGGAAGATGACAACGAGCCTCAAAGGCCTGAGACTGTGCGTGACGATTTGAAGGAGCTATTTGGAAGCATTGATCTGAAGAGACTTGCTTATCGACCACAACCCCACTCATCTACTTTCGCAGCACTTGAGGTGTTGCTCGAACCAATTCCTGAAGAGGATGTTAGCTTCCGGACTTTCATGCGCAATGCCCAACGCGCAATGCCCAACAGAGTTTGGACAAGGTAGGACAGACTTGGTAGAGAGCTGAGACGCCAAGGCATAAGATTTCTCACATTGATAGATGCTGCGGCCTGTTTACCGGAGAAGCACTGGTCATGGACTGTAAAGGAGGCAGTTAGCACACTATACGCGATCAAGGATCGTTACGGGGAAGTAATGGAGAGCCTATGGTACCAGAACCTTAGTGACACCGACGGGCCGAATGAGAAGGCCAGAATTGTTCACCTAACTCGTAACGCTAGAGCTTATGTGTTAGTAGTTCAACTTACCTCCTTTGTCGGCCGTCTGGAAGGCAAGCTCATGGATGAAGTCGACGCTGATGTGGAACGCAATACTTCGGCTCTCGGCGTAGCGCCCAATTTCGATATCTTCGATGAGTTAGAGCAGCTGGAACTACGCATCAAGACGAATCAAGACGAGTGTTCAGAAGCTTTCGAAGACTGCGCTCTGATGGAATGGTATGGGGAACCGATCCCGGTCGAAAATGTATCCGCTCCCATAGAAGGCCTCACTGATGCCGACTGCGCCGTGTGCCAGGACGCAATTACACCGCCAGGCGTAGTCACAACATGTCAACACAGCTATTGTCGCACTCACTTGGAGCAATGGATCCATGCTGCAAGGGAAAATAGCCATCTATGCTGCATCTGTCGTGCGGAACTTTTCCCTAAGCCCAGCTATCGGATTAAAAGTCCGGAAGGTGGTCGCAACTATCAACATGAGATGGAATGGTGGGATAGGGCGCTGAACAACGTGGGCGTCGTAAAGCATTTGGCGTCATGGCTGGAGCAAGAAAGATAACTTCAAATCACGTACGAGAGAGAGACGGTATGAGTGCACTCTGTCTTTGGAGGGACACTGGCAAGCCGTAGGAAGGGTCTTTGCGTATGATCCGGCGCCGGAAGCAAAGCTTTTGTCTCCATAGCTTAACTGAGGATGACCTGAAGTAAAACAGACTTTTGATATGAGCATTTGTCAAGGCCGAAATAGTTCATGTAGCGGAGTCGATATGCTTGATGACAAGCGTAATGAAGCCGAATAGTCGGGAATGGGTCTGTGCCTACGGTGTTGCAAGAAGGACCGAACGTGATTTGCCGTTCGTCGACCAGAAGTTTCCACGTCTCGGCGGTACTTCCATGGGAACCCGGATGAGTCCAGAGTAGCGAATGTGCAGGAAGTTCCTACGGGTGTTGGTTTGGCAGCTGTACACCTGCATTCTTTGACGCGTCAGGCTCGCGTTCGTATGACGTCATCGACAGCGATACTCCGCCGGTCACCCGGTATCCCTACGTAAGGTATCCCTTCGTGAAACGCCAACGGTGCTAGAAATTGGAGAGATTTTCTGAAATGACAGCTAGGCAAGAGGCTCGTCTGACAGAGCAAGGTGGAATGCAGAGAGTTGATGAGATTGTTCTCTATACATATATGGATGGGTGCACTGCAGGGATTCTGGTAGCGCCAGGGGCTAATCGATAACCGTCACCGCGGGAACGCGACACTTATTTCTTTACGGTACCTGCTTCACACGAGGGCGGTCCCACATTCACGACTGGTTCAGCAGGCGCTCGTGCAAGACATTACTGACATAACGGCTTTATTCTCGCTCTCCACCCCAACCCTGAGAACTGGAGCAAAGTTGTAAATCTTATGCAAAGCGACATCGAAAAGCACCCTTCCAACGACAAAGTCATGTTTTCGTCAACGCCTTTATTCAATTACGCGGATGTCGGCGGCCACGCGAAGAGAACAGAGACAGGATACCCATTACACCTTTTCGGAACTAAGTTCGAGCCTATAGAGTAAGTTGCGTTCAGCATAGTATTATCACTCCAAGTCCAACATAGCTGACAGCAGCCTAGCTTGAGCGAGGAGTTCTGCAACGTTAGTCTAACGAATTCGCTTTTCTTGTTACACGTGATTAATAGCAACAGGAACTTTGCTCGGATGCACCGCTCGATTCTACAGGTCGTTTTCACGACCGTGACGCTGTCATCGAGAAATTAAAACGAATGATACCAGAGTTTTCATCTCCGACTGCGATTGCGGCCGTGTCGAAGTATGTTCCTAGACGTTGCCTAGATGATAAATAAGCTAATATATGTGCAGGATCGAGGCCCTGAATGTCGAGAAACGCTCAAAGTTGGCAGCCCAAGATAATGTGCAGACATCAGGCTCAGGTACCCCACCAGCGGGAGGTAGCTCTACTATATTGACATCATCCTCATCGTCTAATGACTCGCAATACACTGAATCAGGTTTCGTCTCTGCTCAAGAAGATGACGAAGCAACGGCAGTGCAAAGCCTTCCTACTCACCCCAACCACGGGAGCAATGTTCGCGCAGCAACATCAAGTATCATGTCGACATCTCGGGACGAAGAAACGCAGAATATATTTTCGTCGAAAAAGGCATCGAAGGCGCCTTTGTCGCAAATCTTCACATCTACTCTTCCGTCAGGTGGGGCGTCCGATATCTCATAGGCATGGGAAGATTTCAAAGCATCATCCGCTGCAAAGCAGCCTATCAAGTTCTACGTCGGTTCGTCTACAGCGAAACCATTAATGTCTTCGACAGAGGATCCAAGGCCGGAGGCCTCCATATCCCAAACCCTAATGCAAAATGCGGCGCCGAAGCCGTCACCGCCTGACCGCCTTCCAGAATCCTCCCCACAAAGTCGATCTGCAGACACATCCGCTGCCTTAAACCCGTTGATCCTGTCCGAAGCCGCACAAGACCAGCTTCCAGTGCAGAAACCGCTGGTGTCAGAGACAGATAGCGCCACCGATAGAAACGTCGCGCAGGCTACCATTGCTAGAAAACGGATACTAGATGACGAAGATTACGCATCGAGCAGTAGCGGCTCAAGCAGTCTTGTGTCAACAAGTACTTCTGGACCAGCCGAAGTCAATAGTCAACCCCCGGTGACGCCCGATACAGATGAAGAGTTGCATAAGTGGATTAAGGATAAGTATATCGAGATAGGGTTTGATGGAAATACATCTAACTTCATCGGCTGGTCCAAATTTCTTGGAAAGCTCTTAGCATATGAGCCAGATGAAGTAAAGCATGCGCAAATCGACCGAGCGGTATCGCGGTGAGTATCATCTGACCCTTTCGGTGGTCGACTTGCTGATCTGTTGCAGACTCCGTCGATTGAAAAGGTTCCCTGATCCAACTGTGGTCCAACAAGACAAGTCCAAAGCCCGTCGTGAACGACTAAGGGGCGCTCGGGGTCCGAGCTTACAACACACTGCATCTTCACTGGCCGAAACAACAGTAGCAACGACCACAGCATCTCAAAACACTGCACCACGAGCAATGACGCAGTCGGCAGCCCCATCGACCTTTATATCACGCACATCAACAGAGACCCCAACAATACAAGCGCCAGCATCGCACCTTTTGGCAATGGTCTCGGAATCATCGGAGCCGCCATCTTCATCTCCGCCACAGGACCTCCATAAGACGGCGCCGCCAACCGCAAACAATGGTACTGCAGGTAAACCCCCGACCTACGTCATTCAGAGAGACCAACATGGGAACCCTGTCGAGCTGTCCGACACGATCACATTCCTACGTTCATATTCGCAATACTCGTTCGAGGAACTGCGCGTGGCTGCATACAGCCCCAAGGATATTCGTCCATTATCTGGATCCAGCCAGGGTGCTCGCAAGGCTGAGGCACCCCCCTCATTACCGATAGCCGCGGGAAGTGATCGACTGGACTTCAAATTGGACCTCAGTCTTATGGACGATCTCGTTCCGAACAAGTTCCAATCCGATAACGCTGATGCGACTATTGAAGGTGTCATGAGAGATATCAAGCACGCGCCGTTGCTATCGGCCCCTGTGGTCGCTCAGCACGTGAAAGACTTGGTCCCGCAATTTGGCTTCATGGGTAATCACCGGGACGAAGCGGGACATGCCGTTAAGCTATTCCACAACACCAATGTGCCTTTGTCAGCATTCATATGCGGTGTTCAAGGAAGTGGTAAGAGTCATACTACAGCTTGCATGCTCGAGAATGCTTTAATCCCATCCAAGCACCTCGGCCGCTTGGAAGCGCCTGCTTCTGCACTAGTCTTCAGCTATGGAAGTTGGAGCACCGGTGGTGCGGGCTTCAGCGTCAGCGAAGCTGTCCATCTATCTCGTGCGCGGCCCGCTTTTCCTGGGCACAACGTCCAAAGAATCACTGTGTTGGTCTCCGCGCACAATGGAGCGATCGGGAGTTACTACGAAGATCCGTCTCGTAACATCCGCGTGATTCCGTTCAAACTCAACGCCAGGGCTCTCGACATCGCCGGTTTGCGTGCTTTGATGGGTATTGGAGATAAGAGCCCCCCACTCTACATGGGCCAGGTCGAAATGGTACTCATGAAGATGTCTGCGACGAACAAAGATGGGCGACTCGATTACAAGTCGTTCACCAAGGCAGTTCAGCGGATAGATCTAAACGAAGCACAATCGCAAGCCCTCAAACAACGTTTAGCGATGCTTGAGTCCTTCCTCGATCTGGACGGCAAGGCGGTGGAGCCAGAGTTCCTTCCAGGCGAGATGATTATCATGGATCTGTCCGATGCCTTCATGTCATCGAGTACAGCCTGTGTTCTCTTCAAGCTGGGCTTAGACCGCTTTCTGGAGTCTCCCGTCAAGAGTAAGATGGTAGTGTTGGACGAAGCGCACAAGGTACATGCTCTGAATTCTCGGCTAACGAGATTTTGCTAACAAAACGCTAGTACATGTCCGATAGTCCAGGATCCAAGTTTCTCGCAGACAGTCTCCACCATACCATTCGTGTGCAGCGGCACTTGGGTACCCGTATGATCATCTCTACTCAAGAACCCACCGTGTCCACAGACCTTATTGCGCTTTGTAACATGACCGTCATTCATCGCTTTTCGAGCCCCACCTGGTATGCCGCACTCAGGAGACATATCAGCGCGCTGGGCGATGACGACAAGGCCCTCATGCAGCGGATCGAGGGATTGGAAACCGGAGAAGCGCTTGTGTACTGTCCGAACACTGTACTCGCGAAGAATGACGACGGAAGCTTAGTGAAAGCTACGGGCCGACTGCTTAAGGTCAACATCCGGAAAAGGATAACGCAGGACGGCGGCGAGTCGATCATGGCTGTGTGATTGGTTGCCTATTTTCTATGGTTGTACTAGCGTAGTTCAGACATGGCTTCCGGGCGTTTTTGGCAGATTGTATAATTATGGGAATGTGTCATAGAGATCACAGTCAAAATAGGGTGTGGGGATATTGAATGGCATGCTAGTTGTGCTTCTATTACCTTTTAATGGCGAGCCGTGCTACAAGTAACATTTCTACTCCCAGTGTGCGATCCGACGGACCATGGTCCACTGGTACTGTTGCGTTTGGAATCGTGACTTGATATCTCATCGTCTTGATGGACAGTAGTCTTAACCACGATACGCCCGGCATTCTTCGCAAGTTCCTCCTGGCTGCTGTGTGCATCACCCCAAAAGGGATCTCGATTATCTCCTTGCGGCCGTATCGATGAGCTGACTACACTCTTCATTCTTATGTTGTCGGACGCTTGTTTGACATAACCTTGCGCGTTGTAGGACGGTTTCGACGCGTTCGAGCGCTTGCGAACCAGGATCGCAAATGCGGGGGAACATCCGATGATGACGGCTAGGGATATTGTTAGTACAGATTACATTTGCCAGGTCTCCAAGCAGAGCATACCCATAGCACACTCCACAACAGTCCAAAGCAACAACCACTTGGGCTCAGGTGTAGTCGCTCTGCCATGATCGTCGACTCCGAGTTGTACAACACGAAGCGTGGCGAAAGCGATACATACGAAGCCGCTGCCGAACAGCACGAAGACACCAATCTTCTGTTTGCGTGGTAGTTGGAGATTCCAAGTCAGTCGGATTGGTAGAAACATTACTGTCGCTGATCAGTATCGCGTAGTGTAATGTTAGAGGCTTATTCAACATACTCGCAAAGTCGGTAGCGACGTCTACCGAGTATGCAAAATAAAGACTGAAAATGATTCTGTCGTTCTCGTTTGGGGTGCCAACGTATCTGCCTTGCGCATATTTGGTCTTCAGATCATCGCACGTAAAAATGCTGCTGAAAACGCTGCCAATCCATGACTTTCGGAAGTAAGCCATTGCATCCTGGACACGAAACCAATGTGAGAAAAAATGACTTACGATCATACAAAAGGAGACGATAGCCCACCATATCTTCTTGTACACGCCAGGAAGACCGGTCAGCAGTTTACGGTAGAGTGTCAACAAAGACATCTTGACCGAAAAAAGAAGTGTGTAGAAGCACATCTGGCCTGCTACGATGAGTTTTATCATAGCTGCAGTATCTTCTATCATTGTCGCGTAGGGTTTGGCCAGGCCTCCCAGGACTGCAAACACCCGGAACATAGGCCATACTGCCATCAGATAGCATGTCCACATTGAGACGAATAAAGCGAAAGCAAAGTAGATGAAGAAGTCCGAGAGCTCGAATGATCGACGTTTCAAAACTTGGAGCGTGATGCGAGAGAACACAAATATTGATGTCAGGACGAGCATGGCGGCGTTTGCACGCACCAGCTCGTCCCTCGTGATAGGTGTCTTTTGGGGTGCGGACATTCGAGTTGATGCGAAATCGATAGCCAAACGGATTTACAAGTCCTGGAGAGCATCTTTCCAATCGAAATACAAATGTCAGGGGTTCTTGGAAGACTCGGAGAGCTCTGCGGCGTGGTTCCCGGGTCCCTGGGACAGCCAGTATCAGGAATCAATGGTACCTGATGATGTACGTTGACCAAAACCGACAAGTGGACTCCTTCCTCAAGGAGGCTGAGTGTCACAGGCAAACCCTGTCCATGTTTGGGCTTGCCGTCCCAAGCATCCTACGTTGTATGTACCCGGAAATGCGATGCGATCTAGAACACAGGATCTCAGGCTCATGAACAAAAGCTTCCTTAGGCTAACACCGGGAGAATGAACCGATTAGGCTGGTGGAAGAGATTGCTGCGGCTTGTCGCATTGTCCTCATGTAGGCCCTAGGGGCGACCGTGTTGAGCGTATATGATGAGGATCGTACCGCGTATCTGTGTAGGGCTTTCGGCCGATGGTGGCCCTTTGCGCTCAACGCATGAAGGAAGCGAAAAGAACTTCCCCAGAAAGGTAACATGTCCTGACGGATGGGATGGTACTTGCGATGGCGTGTCAGGGTACTCATTAACCAGATTGCTGGATCTCTATCGAGGAATTTATTGGCTACCCGGCGTCCAAGATCACATACTGCAGATGTAGAGTGCGGGCCCACTTCCACCTGGGCATGAATCCATTGAAGCGGAAACATCAAGGGCCTCGGGATCGTTGCGAGGAAAGAGAAGCAGCTAAGTGGTGCCGTCCATCAGTTGCTATCACGACAGCTGACCAGTTGATGTATAGTTAACAATGCCCTCAGATAGATAGTGACGCGATACAGGCATGGAATCCTGGTCCCAACAACGTCGTCCATCCTCGGACGGCAGGCTGCCGCCTCGCCGGCCAAGCGCCGCTTGGCGTTCAGGGTCCCACATGTGCACCTACATGCGCCAAATGCGGCACCCGTGCACCAGCCGACCGACTGCGCGCGTGAGACCGCCCAGATCACCCGCCATATCGCTACCAGATCTCGCCGAAGAGGTTGGTTCGTGGATTAGTGGACACCGTTCTCTGTTGCCACGGTATGTAGTAGGATGTACGCCAGCGCAATGAAGCAGGTAGATACGACAGAAGCAGTCGGGTCTGCCGCCGCAATATAATCTATGCAAGCGAGCCGTGGGTACAGTAAGGGCTCCCTTGCCGTAGGATGGCTAACTCCGCCGCGTCCCGAGCTCGAACTTTGCCACCGCCGCACGTATACTAAGTTTCGCATGCAGCAACCCTAGTATTGAGCCATTCACAGCCAGCAACGCAGTCATGGAACCCCAAGCGAGATGAACCGCGCATGCACCTGGGCACGATGTGCCAATAGTGGTCCGCGGAAGATCTTCCAGGTACAGAATGATAAATTGGGCTAACACTACACCGCAATACTTTTGAGTATCTCAATCACGCCCAGCATCGTTCATTCTTTACGAACAAAGTCCAAGATGAAGACCTTTCTTTCGCTTGGCGCCATCGTGGCAGCCGTTTCAGCCCAGAATGGAATCTTTGAACCCGCAGACTTCAATATCACGGAAGCCTTGATATCCAACGGCGTCAATGTCTCAGCTATTCCTGAGCTCTCTGGTCTGGTGGAACGAAGTGCATCAAGCGGTTGCTCTATCGCTGTATGTTTTGAACCGAACACTCCGCTCATAATCTAAAGTACTGACTGCTTCCCAGTGTTCCTCCCTGAAGCTGATATATGGTGGCGACAAGCTCCTGTCCGAGGAGACGTCCGCCTATGACGCCTTTACTGGCAGTTATTGGAGCATTCAACAGGGAACTGTGAACCCAAGATGTGTCTTTAAGCCATCTAACACAATCGAAGTGTCTTCGCTAGTTCTTCTCTCTCGCCTAACGCAGTGCCCTTTCGCTGTAAAAGGTGGTGGCCATGCTGCTTTTGCCGGAGCGTCGAGTATTGACTGCGGCATCACCGTCTCGATGGAGCGTTTCAATCAAGTCGCAGTGTCGAATGACAAGAAGTATGCCAACGTTGGAGCCGGAACTCGCTGGGTCGATGTCTACAAGGGTGTCGAGAAATCTGGTGTCAGTGTTGTTGGAGGCAGAGTAGGTTGTTCGCATTCACGCGTGGGATACAAAGGCTAAAATGGTTTTAGATGGCTCCAGTCGGTGTTCCGGGACTCGTTCTTGGTGGCGGGATCTCTTTCTTCTCGAACAAGCTGGGATGGGCATGCGACAACGTTGCTAGCTATGAGGTTGTGACTGCATCTGGTCTCGTTGTCACCGCAAGCCCAACTCAGTTCGCTGATCTGTACTGGGCTCTTCGCGGTGGCGGTAACAACTTTGGTATAGTTACTAACTTTAAGCTCAACGCCTTTCCCCTTGGCAAGATGTGGGGTGGCCAGCGCATTTTCACAGAGAATAACTTCCCAGCCGTCCTCGATGCTATCTACAAATTCGCTACTGTCGGCTCTTCAAAGGATACCGACGCTGCCGAGATCGTATCATTTGGCAACTACCCAGGGATGGGTAAGATCGCGATCGTTCAGACTCATTACGCCCAGCCCATTGCCAATGCCTCCGTCTTTGATGATATCAACGCTCTTACGCCTGTCATGGACGACACGGGGATTGGCTACCTCAGCGACCTTACTATAAAGATGAATGGTGGATCACCGAACGATACGCTCGGCTCCCTCCAAACCCAATGGGATGCCACATTCAAGGTCGATCGCGAGCTATTCAGCTTCCTTGTCAACACCTTCTACAGCCTCATCCCAGACGTACAAGATCTTCAAGGCGCATTCCCAACAATCTCAATCCAGGCTATCACTGAAGGTCAATTGAAGGGTATGCAGAAGAACGGTGGCAACGCCCTTGGTCTTACGCCCGCTAAAGGCCCTATCTTCATCATGAACATGAGTGCATCGTTCACCAACGCAGCTGATGAAGCAACTATCTTGAAGTTCCTATCTACGATCATCAAGAAGGTCAAGGCAGAGGCAAAAGCCAAAGGCGTGGACAATGACTACATCTACATGAACTACGCGTCGCAGTTCATGGACCCGATCGCTAGTTACGGAGCGGCGAATGTTGAGAGACTGGTCTCCGTGAGCAAAAAGTACGATCCCGCTCAGGTCTTCCAGAACTTGCATCCGGGCCATTTCAAGCTGAGCAAGGGTGCCCCAAATCCAAACATGCCATGAATGCTTCAGTATCGCGAGGCCGGATTATGAACGCAACATATAGACATTACTAAACTACCATACATTCTTGTTGTCGCATTACAATCCATAATCATCACTCTACATTCGCTGATTGCTGGATCACTGCAAGAACTCAGCTGTTGAACCAGTCAACACCCCTAACCATCTTATCACATATGTAGCCTGTGACGAGCGCATACGTCCCTTTATGCAAGATGTCAATGACCTGCTCGTTGATCGGCCACGTCCACGGAACCATGGAAACATTCGCCGTAGTCTCCACCAATTGATCCAGCATGATGCGAATACCGGTATGCATGAAGACAGCCACCGGCCCGATGACGCCGTAGTACGACATGACCGCTCTGAAAGGTCCAGCAAGCATGCCCATACCAAAGTGATGAGCATGATTCA
>Ga0265780_10010050_pt1 | contig 11305 bp, 7 predicted proteins | sample P1T30metagenome_FD_192432 | JGI IMG/M metagenome (GOLD analysis project Ga0265780, IMG submission 192432) | Plant litter microbial communities from East Loma Ridge, Irvine, California - P1 T30 | ecosystem: Environmental > Terrestrial > Plant litter > Unclassified | place: USA: California... | reverse complement strand
TACAGCTACCGGCGGCCATACAGTGAATAATGACGTTCTCCTCCTTGGCGATGAATTCCTTGATGATATCTATCCCATCAGCATATACATATGCGGTGGTAAGGGAAACAGGGAAACATACTCGATACGGAATGTTGCGATGTCTTTCGTCCGACACCTGATGATCAGCTAAATCATATGTCGCGGAGTTGCGACGTACCAGGAAGATCGATCACTTGAAGATCCTGCTGATCATTACCCGAGATCTAGCATATCAGCATATCGCAAACAGCTAAAGGAGACCATACATTGATGACGACAGTATTCATCGTATACTCTGGCCAATCGTCACACGAGTCCAATCTCTGAGCTTCGGTGAGATGTCGTACCCCATCTTCATTCCTATCTCGTCAGCAATCGCTTCCAACCAGTATACTATAGCTTACCTGACGAGACCCTCAACCTCCAGTCTCCTTGCTTCATCACCTGCTAATCTGATTTGGTCTCGTAAAGCTGACCAAGCTGTGATGGGTCGAATGGTAAATGGATGCCTCTTGATTCCTCCATCGATACTCATAGCTTCGACTGAGATTGTGCATTTGAAACCGGCTCCAAGGGTTTTAGTGGATGCAATCTTCACAGGTCCACTGCTGATCAGCTGATTCTCGCCCAGACGTGCGCGAAAATCTACCGAGTAGCAGTCCTACCAGCAACGTGAAGAGGTAGCTACATATTAGATTTAACCTATTAGCCATTGACTTACATTTGTAAGAGCGCTCAATCTGATCATTAGCGAAGAGAGTCAATATCGTCAGCCACTTACACACTTGATTTCCCAGCACTCTCCATCCCAATGACGACAAATTTCGGGACAGATCCAAGGGATTCAGCCAATTCGTCAGGCCTGATGGTGAGTGACGTATCAAGGGGGAGGTGTTACTCACTCGAGGATCTCCTGGAGCTTCTCCAATACCAGCGATGCGGTTGCGGGAGTAGAAGGCGCTTTTGGCAGCATGGAACCGTTGGAGCTGGGATCAACGTTGACGAGTGTGGAAGCTGAGCTGAGTGAGACGGGTGAACCAAGTATTGGGGAGGGAGTCTGAGGGGTAAGAGGAGCCGTCATTATGAACTGTAAGTGGTGTAATGATGGTAAGAAGAGTATTGAAGGCAAATGAGAATCGTCCAGCAGTCCTATCTGCTAAGGCTCAAATCTCGTCAGCCGTCGGCAAGCTACCATACCTTTACCCAGGAGCCCATCTCTTGGATACGAAAAAGAAGCATGAACATGAGCAGATCTCCATTTAACCAAGACGCGTAGTATTACCCTGAATATCTACAAATTCTAGGTGTAAACCTTAATTACGACGCGTTTCATCATTAGTCGTTCAATTCGTGTTCTGTTCAATTACTTCATACTCAGTTCCTGATCTCTCTCCCAACTCGACTCGAGACCAGGACGTAGATCGCCTGGTAGCGTCTCCTGTAACCCTTCACACCTGTATCTCTGGTCATCCGCTCGTTTCATTCATCGCGCCACGCTTCATTACGGCTCACCTCGGCCGAACTTGACCCCGACTTGCGTGTCCGCTTTCCTCAAAACTGTGTATCCCTCCTCAGTGGCTTATTCAGACGGATTGCCAAGAGAATCACTCTTCATATTATCTTTCACGCTGCACGGACCCGCTTCACTGTCGATTGCGCGCATCAAGAAGGACACCAAATCATTCCGACCTAGACGGTCTCGTCATTCGAGGACAGGACAGGATAATAGCACCCCTGCTTACAGAAGGAGGAAGGACTATTCATCCGACGCTAGTCAAAGGCAAGCCTGGACGGACACAAAACGCTTTGACCCCTCGGACCTCGAATCGCGCATCACACACACACATACACAATCCTCATTACCTCCCGGGGATATCGCGCTCTTTTGTAAACAAACGTCTATATAGACTCAGCCTCGACTTCGCCTCTATATCGTCTTACTCAACACTCCCGCTCCGATCACCCCGATATCTCGACGCTCTTTTACTTCTACGCTCATTTCATTTCTGCCTGGTGCAGATGGTCTTGATTTCTACCTAGACGGTTGATATTCACTCATACCTAAAAATCACCATCCTTTCAACCCTACTCTACGCAACCTTTCAGAGATCCTAAGCATGGATTCAGTGGAAATAGTAGATAGGCGGACTCAACAGCTCGCGTCGGCTAAGAAGAAGGTCAGCTCAACTTCCTTTTCTCGGGAGAAATAGCTGACGAGTAGTTATCGAATTTCAGAGCGAGAGGATCCGATACGCAGACAGCCTTCAACTTTCCCATTACACCTCTTCCACTCACGACTGAATTGAGTGGGAATTGTCCATCGCCCGCAACTAAGGAGGTCGTAACAGAAGTAGGAGGACTGGATAAGGCATTCAGCATGAATATGAAGATGGATTTCAAGATGGAATCACAAGTCCACAAAAGGCAAGGCAGTACGGGTGGACATCGTCGGCGACCTTCTTCGATCTCTCAACCTGCTGTTCCACTTCGTACGAGTGTCACTGGGCTATTCGAATCGACTACATTTGGTACAAGCGCAGAGGCAGGACTCGATTTACCGAACTTCAATTCAACTCCGCCCAATCCACCTCTACCGAATCCAGTACCGCCTGCTACTTTCAGTGAAGATCCAGTCACGCCAATCAATAACACGGACGATAATGCACGAGCGAAATTCACTAGTTTCAGCTTCGGTTCTAAGGCCCCTTCAACCCCTCTCGCTACTTTACGTACCTCCTCCCCATCACATTCTCCAAAACCTTCATTTTCAGCTCCAGGATCATTCAATCGATTATCCACACCACTCTCTCGTCCTCCTAGTTTATTGGTAACGAGACCTACCCCTTTACCACTCGACCAACCACTAGGGTCCGCTCCACTATCAAGTCCGCCCTCTCCAGCTCGAAAACGTCATTCTCATACTCGTTCGAATTCTATTTCAATGCCAAATTTGAAATTGGGTAGACCTCAATCTTATTCGGTTCTTTCGTCTTCGCCTAGTTTCCCCTCCTCGCCAGTTTCACCAGATAACCTGGCTGACACCAAAATCAATGGGAGGAAACTCAAGTTTGAACCAAGTGGACGAGGGGCAGAGGCAGAACAGCAAAGGGATGAAAGTCGACGAAAAGCACTTGAAAAGTTGACGGGGAAGTCACCTACCATCCCACCACCACTCGAGGCCGCTGTTACCGAAATCAGTCTACCAGATGAGGATGAGGATAATGAGGTCGATACTACGCCTTATATGCTACAAGGAGAACTGGAGGGTTCGTCGCTCGGTGCGGCTGCTCAATTTGGTCGATATGGACACACCGATTCTCCAGAGTCGTCCGATATCTCACCTATCATTACTCCGTCCACTTGGCAATCGCCTAATCCCAGCACCGCACCAGCCGAGACATGGACTAGGAATGCAGATGACCATCTGGGTTTAGGGTTCGGAAATGACAACACCGCTTTGAAAAGGGCGAGTATGCCCTCTGCTTTAGGCGTTTTGACGGAAGAAGATGAGTCGGAGGATAGCTCGCGGGGAGAAATTTCGCTTGATCGCCAGGAGGCATCGAATGTTGAGATGGATGGACCCGTGGTACCGCCCACTCCTAGTCGATTGAGGGAATTACATCTTCTCTCATCTTCTGTGACTGTATCCCCCCGAGAAGAAACACCTCTTCACGGCCAGCGTCCCCTTTCCGAATCGACACCTACCAGACCTCTCTCCGTACGACGACCACGTCCACTCTCCGGATTAGGTATTGGACATGCCGCATTCGCAGCTTCGCCTGGTACAGCCACATCGACCCCTCTTGGGCGTCGTCCGGAATCAAGAGGAAGTTCTATCTCATATAAGAAAGACAACGATTCCATTGGAAGTAGTACAGGAAGTAGTCGAGAATGGTCTTTCAATCGCTTAACCTCCCCTACCTCATTAGGCGGATTTGGAAGTCCACCCGCCTCCGCTCAATTCGCTTGGCCGAGGGCGGATATTAATGGGGAAATCGAAGAACTTGCCTCGCCCATTGTTTCGACGTCTCGATGGGCTCAAGCTCCGTCTTCGTCTACACCTACTGCTACTATCGATAGAGGGTCTAGTGATAGGTACAGCTCAAGTATGACGGAAAGTAGTGATTACAGTTGGCGCGATAGCAGGCTGGAGTTGGAGATGGAGAAGGAAGCATTGAGGGAAGATGCGGAATTATGGAAAGCGAGATGTCTGAATGCTGAAGAGCTTTTGAAGGCAGAAAGGGGCGAGACTGCAATCCTACGTGAGAGGGTCAGAAAATGTACGTCTTCTCTGCTCTTGATACCATGATAGAGCTGATTCATAGTGGGAGATAGATTATCTTCAGTCTCTTCATCCCGCCTACCCCCTACTCAAGCAGACGAATCCAGATCAATAGCCGAGATGCGAGATCAAATGTTCAGCTTAATGTCCCTCCTTGAACGCGAACAACGCGAGAAGAATCAAGCTCTCTCTCGCATTTCCGAACTCGAAACCCAACTCCATGAATCTCATTTCCAACAGGCCGCAAACTCATTCCAACCAATCCTCCCCTCACAGGCTTTCGGTAGATTACCTCCACCCAGTCCTACTATTATTCCACCTACTCCCCTCCCCTCTTCGCCGGAGATTAATGGGAATAAGATGAAATCGTGGGGATTCCCTTCAAGATCAAGGACGCCTACGCCACCTAAGGAGAAGAGGAGGGAATCATTCTTTGGCTTGTCGAGCGTTCTGAAGGGACCTGAGGTTCATGAAGATTACACTGGGATTGATCTTCCGCCAATTTCCCTGCCCAGCGAGCAAGAGTGGATGCCCTCGAGCTCGGCATCTACTGCCGCCCCGCCCCTGGCTCGATCGAACTCGATCACTTCGTCCGCATCTTCAGTGGTCAATTTCCTGGGTGGATACTTGGGTCGTGGAAGACCTTCGGCCAGCACTAGCGATGCGACAAGGAAAGGAGTATTGGACTTGAGAGGGGGATGTAGTTGTTGTACAGGGGAAGTCTTTGAACTGTAATTTAGTCTATGCCTATCATTATTTCTTGTAGCTATAATCCATTTGGGCTTTAAGTGCTGTTTTATTGCATATCCATATTGCCTTACAACCGCACTACGAAGACTATGTTTCGGTGGGAGCAGGTGTTCTCCTTCTACGCTTATTACGGTTTGGGAAAGGTGTAGTGGGTAATACAGGGGGTTCTTTGATCGTCAGATTATCCCCTAATTCCGTATCTTCCGTGACTCTCAGACCTGACATTAGCCATCTGGAAGACAAATAACAGATGATGTGGGGGACATACGGAAAGATCCATCCTCCCCCTGTTCTCCCTGAACAACATTCCTTCTCAAGAACAAGGCAATCTCTTTCCACTCTGCTATCCTCTTTTCCAACTCTACCTCGCTGACTTCCTCCTCCACAGGTTTATCCTCGACAGGCGGAGGAGGTACAGGGCCGGAAGAACAAGATGTAGGTTCAGCAGCTCGGGGCGTTGATGGTTTTGGAGGTGTCAGCGTTGGTGAAATGAAAGTTTGTCGGACTGCTTGGACCATAGCTAAGTGTCTTGTTGGATCTCCTATGTTGTCAGTTCTGACTGACATGAAAAATGGTGTGATCACTTATCCTTGAATGTTATTCGAGCTGAACGGATTACTGATCGGTATGCTGATCGAGCAGCTGGGCGCAGGGCATTCGGGAAAGACATCTTGCTTCTTCCGGTTTCGGTGTATCGAGATATTGAAGATACCAACGACAAATGCGAGTACTGGCTGGATTAACGGATGCCTAATGAAGGGTGATATGAACAGAAAGTCGACGAACAATCTTGACTTTTCGGATCACGGCTCGATTCACAATTTGTGATGAATCAACTTTTTCTGGAGTTCACCGTACCCCTCGATATCCAATCTCACTTTGTAACAATGTATAAGCAGGTGTCAAATGGAGTGAGGTCCGGATATGAGCACCCCGAATGTTTGACCCACAATTGGTCGATGTATCAGGATCAAAGTGCACAGTTGGCGCTAGTAACGCTGGTCAAGCTCGTGCCATCCATCGACTCATCATACAGATCCACTTGAGGTATGTACGATACTGACTGCCACTTCAATAGATTGCCGTGACATTCTGCAAGTGGAGCAGAAAGGATCATACACTGCCCTTGAAACGTAAGGTGTGCTCCTTTCACTCGGACCAATCCGTCATGTGTAAAATGCCTGGACAACTTGTCTTCCAATCAGCCATCATCCAACATCGTCATAATGCCATTGCCTAGCTGTACTCGCCTTGCTCAGGGATCGCACATTCCGGTCGAGGGCTCCGATCCCTTACCTCTACACTCTTGTTGCTGCCTCCCCCGGTGATCACTCCCCGGAAAGGAGCACTCTTCCACCCGACTTCTTCGAAGCCGAGACACCACATTCTGCCCCCACCGAGCCGCCTCCAAGTATCAGCGAGACGTCCCAAAATCAGTTGCGTTCGAAGCGAGAGGAAATGCTTCGACCAACGTGGACGGTCCATGAGGCATCTTGCCTCTCCAATGTGTACGTCACTCGCGAAGGGGGCAACACCGTCGACATACACCTAGCCGAGTGGAGTTCCCGTGTAGGCGGCCATATAATCACCGAATGGTCGCATCTTGGCGAAATATTGGACGCCAAAGTCTACATCCTTGATCCTGAAGCGGTTTCGGATCAGGAAAACCCCTGTCCCCTCTCTGAACCTGCCAAAGATTTTGAGCAGGAGTGGTATTGGAGAAACGATAACAACGGTACTTTGTCGCTGTTTGAGGTGTACTCAAAGCCTGAAATACTCGCAGGAATTCAACATGAATCAGGTAAAACGCACCTATATCCCTATCTTGCTCAGGCTCTACGCCCGTCCAGGCCAGATATCATGCCGAAAGGCTGGAAACCAAAACCCAAACCCGACACATCCACAGAAGACCCCCCCAATCCTCATCATTCGCTACATGACTCCAATCCTTCCCTCCCACATTCAACGATCTCCTAAATATCCTGCTCAACCCCATACTTCTACCAATCATACTTATTTCCCCCACTGTCTCTATATAGCTTTTGTTGCTCTTGATACTGTGTAAATGGATGTCAAGACCCCAGATACTGACTGCCGCTCCAACTAATGGTGGGCACAAAATGGGTCAGTGAGGTTGCAAGGCAGTGAAATAGATCAGTGACCAAAATATAGTATATGCGTCGAACTGTGGTTTGAACGCTATTCGGCGTGTCAAATGAACGCGTTGCATGTTTGGTTTTCAGGATCATATGACTATCATGCTGGTATCACCTTCGAGCTGTTGAGTCCGATCGCCGGTCCGAATTGCAATTGGCGCATAGTCATGATAAAATCGTGACAAGCTCAGTGAATGCTTTTGGCATCGCATCGCAGATCTGAATTCAATAGTATCAGCCAACATGATCTGTCCTAGACTTGTGACGTGGTGGGCGTATTCCCCTCCTAGACGCTACCTCTTGAAGCTATGCAGGTCAATCCATACAGGTTCCACCCATGGCCCCCTGAACTGAATGGTGTATGCTCACTGCACAAGGCTCCAGGTTCTGACTATCTTTTGTAGCTCCACAGCTGTGGTCGTTGCCCTCTTCATGTTCAAGACGAAAGAGCACGATATATACCACCGAGACCGTCCTTTGTTATACGTACGGGTGAGAAGAATGAAAGGACTCCCGTATGCCAGCGCTGGTCCTACCCTATAAGACAAGTGGACCTGAGTCAGCCCCTGTCTTCTCAGAGATCGCATCAAATCACAATCCCACACCCGATACCTCATTTATTATTACCGCCAATCGCTGATTCACTCATTGACTCAACTATCCCCTACATTGCAATCACCGGAATGTCCAACCCAGCATCTGCCCAAAGTGGCTCCCCAACAATTGCTGGTGTCAACGGTCGGAAGACCTTTCCATTCAAAGTCTATGCCAATGTGCCGTGTGATATCAGCAGCGGCGGGCTCACGTGGAGGGACGTTACGTCAGAGGGCGAAGGAACGGCTGAGATGGATCCAGATGAAATGGATCCACATCGTAAGGCGTTCAAATACGAATGGAAAGGTCCATTGACAGACTCCACCGGCAAAGTCTATGAGGGTCATTGTTTCAAGACTTCACTCGACGCGGAATCACACCTTCGACTCCAAACGACCCCAGATGGAAGTCGATATCGATACGTCCAGACCTTCTATGAGAAATCTAAGCAACCGGACAAAGAGAATTCGCCAGTCAACGCCGAAAAATTACTCGTTAGCTCATGGTTCAAAAACCCCTCTGTACGCTCGACCATCGATCCTGTCTCAGCCGAGGAAGATAACAGTCCCCAGATACCTGTGCCAAAGGAGGAAGATTGGATGGTGGTTGACCAGAGGCAGGACGTAGACGATGATGAGAAGTGGATGAAGGTTGCGGGCTACAGATGGGCTACGGTGCACAAGACAGGTCCATTGAGGTCTTATGTCTTGCCGGGCAGTAAATACTCAAGTAAGTATGAGGGGTATAGAGATTGGAGGCGTGACGCTTGAAGTAAATTTGATTTTGCAAACGGTCCAAAAACTTCTTTGATACAAGTGATTGACGGGATGTGTATATACTTGGATATTTATATGTGATGCGAAGGCCGAGGGTGACAGAAGCAAGACCGTCCGAATAGCTTTGCAGCACAAATATTGACCAGACAGTAATTCTGTTCATGTTTCCTACCTTATAACTCCAAGCCCTTTCTGAGACTCGCTCGACTTAATAAGTGCCAAGCGTAGCGCTATCGACGATGCTTCAATTCATATCTCTACCCGTGGTATGTCAGCGCGGCACCGCCCTTCCGCTATAGTAGGTGGGCTGCCTGGTTATTCTAGGGCGCAGATAGCTATCTGCTTTCCTCAATATCTCGAGCGACCATCCCCAAACTCGGTCGGCTCACTTCGGTCGGATCACTTTCTTTTTATTGTCTTCGCCACTCAGTCTTACAGTAGGAGGAGTTTTCGGATGTCCACCGAGACCTCTCTCGACTTGTACTTGACCACCTGAAAAGCCAGCATTCCCATTATTCGTATCTTTCCGGCTTCAGCTTTTGACCACTGGAATTGCAATAGCCCTATTCTCACTCGCCCTTCTCTGCACAGTCAGCTGTCAAGTGCTGTCTTGCAGCTTCTATGACGTTTTAACCAGTTATGTACATGTGCATACTATCTGGTTGATGGAATGTGCTGGTAAGATGCGCCTGGAGACGCTCCCATTCGAGGCTATCCTGTCCAATCCCTTTGACATCCATTCACAATCCCCTGAGCTCAAGGGTGAGTGCCCATTGTAAATAGCTCCAGGCTTGGTCGCCCTTTATGGCTCCACTATTTCTGTGCTTGACTTGCAAGTACAAAGGGTAAGCCCCCCTTATCCACCTCTTAAAGCTGAGAGACTTCGTCATAGTGAGTGTCAAGAGATCCTTTGATGCTGCAAACCTTTGATCCACCTAGTACGGTCCAGGTATAAGAGTGAGGATGTACGACGTCGCTTTGTCTCTTTCTTTTATATTCCGACGATCCGCAAGTTAATTCACCCTCTCACCATATTTCCTTTTGCTTCAAATTATTACATACAACATGCCCACTCCCCCTTCGCAAACCTCCAACGTCAGTGTTCCACCTGAGTCTATCTACTCTCCGCAAACCTCCGACGCCGGCAACACCGAGTCGACAATTGCCACGCAATCGGAGTGCATCCCCGTCACGATCTATAAAGGCGTTTGCTTCTCGTTCTCTGGATCTATCAATTCGCGACGACTAGCCGAGCCTAGGGACAAACCTTTCGAGAGAACCAAAATCAAGCTGGACACCCCGATCAGGTTGGAATATTTCGCGCAGAGCGCTGATTGAAGTTCAGCGAGCTCCGCCGAACAGACAAGTGCAAGCCTGCACAAAGTGTGTATTCCACGTTGTCCTATGTCGAGCCTAGTGAGGATAAAAAATCAGTCCGAGTGGTGACTCTATCAGATACCGAGCGCCACATGGTATCGCCTCACCTGGATGTCGCAGAATTCATGATCTTGTCCGATTGGATCCCCAAAGACAAAGCTGGCACATTGGTCGCCCATGCGACACCTCATACAAGGAATGAGACACGATGCGCGAGTCCGGACGGTAGAAGTCCAGTATATTCTGGATCAATCGACAGTACGATCTCCAAATAGGAGTCACACCCGAAGCCGCGAACCAGTCTATTCCACATAGACAGAGAGCAACTCGGATTTCAGTATACTGGTGTGGATGTGAAGATATTTTGGATGCAGAGTTGGTGTGTGTAGGTGGAAGAGATTGAGCAGAAACGCGGATTGTAAAGCCGCACAATGTACATTGTGTAGTCCTTGAGCAACGATTCCCATTCGAGCGTGATGTATGTCATTTGTGTGATATCAAGCATGCCATGATGTGACCAGTACCGTGTGTATGTGCTGTGTGTGACCGGGCTACCGGGCTGTCCTCAGCCATTGTCGTAGTGGAACACTAGCTTTAAGTGCGGAGGCCTCGATAATGGGCTGCTAGAGACCGTGATTGAGAGCCCTCACACCCTCCCACCAGTGGATGGGGAGCCACGAAGATTACACTCAGCAGCTCTGCCACGACTTTGCGTATTGGAGAGTCCCCTTCGACTTTGGCTTACGAAGTATTTCGGGTCGACAGCAGGAATAGGTAGAGGATTTGGACACTGGCAGAAGTCGGCGAGAACGCCATGCACAGTCATAACGGGAGAAGTCGGTATGTCATGAAGAAGGGTCCAGGATAGGAGAGGAAGGGAATAAGAGGGAAGAAGGAGAATGCGGCTGTGTTTTGCCCTGTCATCGTTCATCGTGCATGTCGACTTTGGCTTTCGATGACTTGTTGGACTCATTCCGCTCCAGTCGTAAGAGATCGGATCGCATGTTAAGAGCACACTAGTGTTCGGAGAGAGACCATCCAATCGATGGGTACATCGTCCAGGGTCACGAACGGATGATACCCTCATGCAAATCAAGTCTCATGCATGGTTTCTAGGGAGATTTTATACTGCTGCCTCTTTACTCTTCACAAACGCTCTTCGTGATGTCGGCTTGCCTATCCAATCCATTGAGCGTTGTTCTGAGACATCAGTAAGTGACTCGGATAGGTGGCGGAATGAACCTACCAAGTGCATACACTGTCCAGTCATAGCGTTGGAATCGGCACTGGCGAGGAAGACTACTTTGTCAGCCTTGACCCAAGCCATCACCAAAGTACGTACCATAAGC
>Ga0265780_10010049_pt1 | contig 11305 bp, 17 predicted proteins | sample P1T30metagenome_FD_192432 | JGI IMG/M metagenome (GOLD analysis project Ga0265780, IMG submission 192432) | Plant litter microbial communities from East Loma Ridge, Irvine, California - P1 T30 | ecosystem: Environmental > Terrestrial > Plant litter > Unclassified | place: USA: California... | reverse complement strand
CTATAAGCAGAGTAATAATTATACAGAGCCTAGCTAGATGTATAGTAGCGCAAGGAAGGCGCCAAATGTGTAGATTTAAGCTAATTACCGGTAGCCGAAGCCGGAGCTTCAGGTTGTGCAGAGCGACGCCCTCAGCACAATAGCATCGCATACGACCACTGCTGCTGCGGCACATCCACAAACTTGATGCTCGTTGGATGCTTCTTCCTCGCAGGCAAAATCTTCTTGATGTATAAGTCACCCACGTTGATCTTGTCGTACCTCTTCGCCGGATCATCGCGACAGCACTCCAGCACTTCCACTTCTGCGTCGGCATCCGGTGTCAGGAAGAACGGCAGCGAGTACCTCTCCTGCCCAGTCTTGTTTCTCACGCGATGTACGGTCGCAGAGAACTGCCCGTTCGTCTGCTTCTCCAGATACTGGCCTACGTTGCACACGAATGTGCCTGGCTGCGGCGGCGCGTCCACCCAAATACCGTCCTGGTTCAAGACTTCGAGCGCGGGAACGGCGTCTTGAAGGACCAACGTAAGCCCTGAATCATTGCTGTCAGCGCAATACATCATCGGGCAAAGTTGCGACTCACAAGAGAAGTCAGCATGCGCCCCAAGTCCGACATTCTCTTCGGCTGTCTCCAAAGGAGTCGGTGGATAGTGCAAAGGGCGCATGCCGGTGATGGGAAATTGGAACATATCGTCGAATGCATGTTCTTCCAGATCGAACGCGAGCGCAAGAACACGCACGAGCTTCATCGCAAGTGGGAGGACTTGATTGTAGTATTCGTACAGTCCCTCGCGCCACCACGGCGCATTCTCGGGCCAAATGTTCTGCGGCTTCGTCACAATCGATGGTGGCTGCTTGCCTGTCTTGCCCGTATAGTTCTGCTCGGGCTCGAGGTAGCAGTCGCCCATCGTGAATGCTTCCTTGACATCTAGAAGGAATATCAGTCGCGATGTGTCACTCCAGGAAAGACTGTTTGATCTCACCGCCTCTCGTCCGCGGATCAAGACGAGTCTCCAGCATGGGTTCGTAGCCTCTTATTGCGGGGTTCTTCTGCACATGTGCGCTCATCTTCACATCATGCTCGAGCGCGAAGAAACGTTTGAGAAGCGCAAACACCTCGTCGGCAGCGTCTTGCGGAACAGAATGGTTCTTGATGTAAAAGAAGCCGCATGTCTTGCATGCTTCTCGAATCTCTGCTGCAATGGCTTTGCGCTGAGGAAGAGTCCCGTTGAGGTTGCTCACGTCGATTGTTGGAATGGACGTAAAGCCAGTGGGCGTCACGGCGACCTTCCGATATGTTGCTTCCGAGCCGGAGTGAAAGTATACATACTTGTCGCTATCCTGGAGGGAGTGTTAGACAGTACACAGGTGAGTGATAACTGCTTCTGAAGCTAACCTTCTCACTGTGTACGTGCGCGACGTTCGTGGGGTTCTGTATCTCGGTCATAATTGTCAAGGCGCTTTGCGAAAACTTCACGAGAGCTGTCACTTGGTCAGACACCATCGGACGCAGCACTCCGAAGTCACGACTTAACGGATATGCTTTGCCTACTTTGCATGTGGAACATGCCGGTTGATTGGCGGGTGCATATCTTTATTGGGGGTGCCAAGACCAGGATACCCGCTCGCTAAGTGCCTGGCATCGGCTACCATCACCGCAATAATCACTTTCGGCAAAGACCATACACACAACTTTGATGGTTTTTCCAGAACGAGATAGGCGCTAGGATTCGAGAACAGATAGTTGGGCCATGGTTCTTGACACGCGATAAGGTAAAGATGTTCGTCCCGGACACGATTGGGGCCTACAAAGTCGAGACGGCCCGCATCTACTCACGAGGCGACCGTCAACAGCCCTCACTCACAACTAACCGGATTGACTCACCGGAAATATGGCGCTTTCGCTCTCATACTATGTCAAGCTCATCTTCGCATCCTCGTACGGCAAGGACCGTCCATCGTTCTTCATCTGGCACCCGAAAGGGACGCCAGCCGGTGAAAAGAAGTATGTATAAGCGGATAGGACCCAAGCTTACCCTAATCATGCGTCTTTCAGGTTGCTTCTCAAAATTGACTTCTTCATCCTTACTTACGGATGCTTGGCCTTCTTCACGAAATGGCTCGACCAAGCCAACCTCAGCAACGCCTATGTCTCGGGCATGCGCGAAGATCTCAACATGCAAGGCACAGACTTTAATCTTGCAGTCACATGCTTTCAAGTCGGTAAGCAATGCTGCTGCTCGCTCCCATGCTCCAACACTCACGACTAAAAGGTCAAATCCTCGGACCCATCCCCGCCAACCTCCTACTTACGTGGATTCCACCACGCATGCTGCTCCCAGGTCTCGAGCTCATGTGGGGTATGTTGACGATTGGGACGACCTTCGTGAATAGTACGCACCAATTGTATCCCATTCGCTTTCTCATTGGGTTCTTCGAGGGAAGCTGCTTCGTCGGGATCCAGTACGTGCTCGGATCATGGTATAAGAAAACGGAGATCGGTAAGCGCACTGCAATCTTCGTTTGCGCAGCGTATGTTGGGACGATGTTTTCCGGGTACATGCAGTCTGCTATGATTGCGGGCATGGATGGAAAAAGTGGGCTTGCAGCATGGTAAGCGTGGTTCGCGGTGCCTCCGAGCCTGTGCTGACTACGTGCAAGGCGCTGGGTCTTCATTTTCGATGGAATCATCACTATCGTCATTGCTGTCTACGGCTTCATCTTTTTTCCTGATACTCCGGACAGAACCAAGGCATTCTACCTGTCCGCGGAAGAGAAAGCGCGGTGCGTGGAGAGATTGATTGAAGATGGACGGCAGGAAGAAACGAAGTTCAGTTTTGACTTGTTCAAACGCGCGATGAACACATGGCAGCTTTACGTGCTGACGATTCTCTGGTGGTAGGTCTTCGCCGAGCAGCTTCCGACGCCTCTAGATTACCCGTTGACTCTTCTAGTTTCTGGAACACCACCGTCGGCAAAGTAGGCAATACGGTCGCACAGCTGTTTCTCAAGAACGATCCAGACCGCACATGGTCATTATACGATGTGGGTTGCCCTCCATCAGCTGACACTTCGACTACCATCCTAACCTCCGACTCAGGTCAACAACATACCCACCTCAATCAACGGTTTCAACATCATCATGCTCCTCGCGCTCAACACCTACATTGACGCGACCGGTAATCGGATGAAAGCGGTCGCGCTCAACCTCCTCATTCTCTTCTTCGGCACAATCTGCCTCGTGATCTGGGACATTCCGCTCGGCCTCAAACTCGCTTCGTACATGTTCGCCAGTCTTGACGGGCCTTTGTCTCCTATCTTCTACGCATGGGCGAACATACTTACTACTGGCGATGCGCAGGTCCGCGCGCTTACACTGGCGGTCATGAACAGTTGTGGCGCGGCGTTGACGACGGTGATTCAGCAGTTCTTGTACCCGGTCACAGATGCGCCCGGCTTTCGGAAGGGGTTCAAGGCGAGTTTAGGGTTGTTGGTGGGCTTGAGTGTCTGGGTGGTATTGGTGAGGGTGTTTGAGATGAGGGCGGTGAAGAAGAAAGAGGACGAGACTGAGAGGATAGGAAGTGATGGGGGTAGCGAGCACGGCGCTCAAACGGTAGGAGTCGTTGCTGAAAGCAAGGCGTGAAGGGTTCGTCAACGAAGCGTTGTCGTGGGCGTGCAGAAACTCGTCATGTGTCTTGTGGGGAGGATGCATGTATGGGGCTGGCGCCTAGATTGACGGAGATATCCAATGAAACACCGCGCCTGCACAGCGTTCTTCATTGGATTTTCATTTAGTCAAACGCTGCGCCATGTCACCATCTTGTCTCAGGACACCATGCGCTGACATTTGCAGCTCGTTCTTTCATTCCTTTGTCCCCAAATTATCACTCTTGACATTGACCAAAGGATGGAGCCCTACTCCTACGCTCCCATACAGCCTAAAGAGCTCCTTATGTGTCGCTTCGTAACGAACGGCGACCAATTATCAGCAGAAAGCAAGACCTTCCCTGCCGAACTTTCTCCACCTTACAACGCTCTTTCATACACATGGGCATTGACAGACGAGGGTCCGATCATGAACTGGGACATACACACCGACGGAAGACGATTGCCCGCACTCGCGTCATCGTATCCGTTCGATGAAGCTTTGAGATCAAACGGCTCTCTGCTGGATGGAACATGGTGGTGGATCGACTCTATTCGCATCGACCAAGCAAATCGTGAAGAACGAGGCGCGCACGTTAGACGCATGAAGCATATCTACCACGATGCTCATGCCGTGGTCGTGTGGCTGGGTGAGCGATCAGATGATAGCGCGGATGCACCAGCCTTCGTCGACTTTCTCGTGGAGCTGGACGCCCATAAGCCAAGCAACGAGGACTTGCGCATGACTCTACACCAGAGAGTGTACCGCGATAAGTGGAATGCACTGCGACATTTCTTCCTGCGAAAGTGGCGGACCAGAGTGTGGACTATCCAAGAGTTCGCAATACCGGAAGAGGTCACTTTCTGGTATGGAACGACGATCATCCGCCGGGACGCGACCTTCGCAGCGTTGGCAATGGCAGATCGAAGCAATGCGCCCAGGTTCAAGGACAGCATTGCGTTTCGCCATTGGTTCAATCGGCGAAGAGCCTGGTTGCTGATGACTATGCGCGGAAGTCGGACAAAGACGTCCATCTCTCCCTCGTGGCTTTGATGGCGTACTTCTGCGATTGCGATGCCACGAATGACAAAAACCGTTTCTATGGTCTTGCTGGACTGTCGAGCAATAACCACGGCTTCGACGTTGACTACTCACTGGGCGCCGAGGAGGTCTACCTACGCTTTGCAAAGTCTTTCATCACGCAACACAATTCGCTCGATACAATCAGCTTCGCGGTCATCTTCGTTACTCGTTGCTTTCTTGGTCTGCCGACTGGCGGACAAGAGTTCAACCTCTCGTAGCCCCGTTGATGGAAAACCAAAGCGCTACTGACTTCCTCGGTAACCTTCGGCCGCCGTGGTTCCTTGAAAATGACAATGTAAAAGCGCAACACATGGCGGGGGATCCAGAGAGCCGTGTACGAATTCGAGGGCTCGACTCTGAGTGCTCGTGGCTGCGTCATAGACGTCGTCAAGTCGCTCGGGGGGTCGCAAAGCGCTGCTGTAGAAGCCGCCTCAGATGTATCACTCTTCAATAATGCCTCACCGGATGATGTTCTCATGAGTGTTTGTAGGAGTCTTGTGTTGGGTCGCGGAGGTCGCTACATGCAACACGACATGCCCCGAGAATCGATGTGTCGCGACTTTCTTCAGCTGTGTCTCATACTCATGACAGACTCGTCACATCTCGTTCATGAAGCATTCCGACAATGGTGCGAAAATGTTCGAAATCTTAAGATTCACGGACCCACGCTTGAGAATCTCTTGCGTGACGTACTGGAAGCTCATGGCACTGCCGACATGATACCTTGACAAGACGAATACATCCAAGACTTATTCTACGGTCGGTTCTTTGACACGGTTATGAGTATGTCACTGCGACTCATGACGAGCGGCGGCGATCGAGTCGGCATGGCGCCATCGAAGGCCGTGGAAGGCTACCTGATTTGCTTTCTCTTTGGATGTAGCGTGCCTATCTTGCTCCGCAAGCATGAGACCCAGAACACCTGCACTATCATTGGGGAATGCTATCTTGATGGCTGCATGGAAGGCGAAACGTTGCAAAGTGGTGAATATTGCGAAGAAGTGTTCGTGATAGTTTGACCATGTTTGTCCCAAGATCTCATCATACTACATTGGACCTCCAATATGTCGTGACAAACTTTAGCTAACCGCTAGCGCTTTGTAAGACCACGTCTATGCCGCTCTCGTCGTCGTTGCAGCCCTACTGACCGGCGTACTCGACGCCCTCCTTGTGCTTGTCGTCACCTTCCCCGGACTCGTCCTCCTCACACTCCTGTACGTACTTGTCGGAGTCTCCGGCACCGCCACCGTCGGCAATCGTCCGACCGTGATATCGGCATTGCCACTTCCCTGTTGTCCTTCAATTCCCATAACCATGTAGTTCTGCCTGCCCAGCTTTAAGCCCGCAGCTTCCCAGGCGCGGAAATGGTTGCCGGTATTGATAGTGCCGCCGCAGTGCATGCTTGTGCGAACCGACCAATACTGCTGGAAGTTGGTGTTGTCGCCTTCGATGGAGGGCGCGTTGATGCGCTCTTTCTGCCAGATCTCATAGGTGGCGCCGTCAGATTCGAGGGTACCGAAGTAGTTGGCGGACGCGTTGTCGGAGGGGTTGTGGCGGCCCACTAAGAGGTAAGGTTAGTGACTGACGTGGCTTGGAGTGCGAAAATGGTACATACTGGCCTCGATCACGTAGTACTCCACGAGCGGGTTGTTGGTCCATCCGTACAGCGCTAGGTATGCCCAGCCATTGACGTTGAATGTGCCGGTGTAGTTGAAGAGCCTGGAGCTTCGATCAGCTTGCGTTCATGTAGAATCGAGCTGAGTCAATCATCACTTACATGTCACGCGCAGGTCGAACGCCCTTTCCCACGACGAAGTTGCCACCAGGCCTGTTGTCCCAGGTCACATTGAAGTTGCCGTTCGCATTGTTTTTGAAGTTGACATTGGCGAAGTCGTTTGCCCAATTTTGGATGGAATTGTAGCTGACGCCGTTTTGTCGCGCCTCGAGACCTGGATTGCCCGGTGCGGCAGCGGCAATGTTTGCCAAAACGGCGAGAGCTCCAGTGACGGCGGTTGCGAGTGAGAACATGGCGAGCTAAAGAACAGCACACAGACTTCTCTCTGCTATGAGTGCGCTTCTAAGATTAAAGAGTAGCTGCAATGATCTTATGTAGTCCCTAGCATTTCTAACGCCTTATCGATGCCTTTCCACCGGAGTATCATCCCACCCAATGCAATAAATTTCCTATCGTAGCCATCATTGATGCGAAGCACTCCACCCGCTGCTACTATATCCTGCGTTTACGAACATTATCCATACGACGTTGCGAGGCATGTTTTGGTGCGTTGTGACCCGGTTTCGTGGAATCTATGGGCTAAATCGAACGGGAGTACAGATCATACCCGTTTCCGGGTCGTGGACGCCCAGCGTTCTGGGAATACGAGTTGAAGTTGATGCAGTGCGTGAGATTCGTGAAAATAACCGATGGCTAATGTCTGGCATCTAGAAGGTGGGCGTGAACCTGGACCGACCAGCAACCATGCTTGCACTCAAAGTATACCCAACTATAGCAAGTGTGCAGCAAGTCAATATTGTGACGCATATATGCAGTTTGTATTGCTGGCTTGGTTCGAGAGATGGGCTGATCCGGGTCTATGGTGAAGTGCTTGACAGCCTCTCAGTGCCACGTAGATATCTCTTGTAACACAGGCTTTCGGTGATGTTATTCTTCACACTCGGCATGAAGTACTGGGCAGGTATAGACTTCACCATGGCGGCCGATGCCAAGAAGCAATCGCGGCGAGCTTGGAAATCATTCGCTTTAGATCAGGATGATACTTGGCTCATTCACATCTCAAATGTCGCGCAGGCCAGTATTGTCGCTATCTGACATACAAATTCGCCGATAGCGACCTCGCCTGCTGACCGGCTTGTGATGACGGCCGTTCTACCGGTAGAAAGTGGATGTACGTCCGGGCCGCCACGCTGCGCGTGTTAAGGTGAGACAACTTCATCTCTTGGAATCTCCTTCGGGTTTTTTTAAGTTGTTCTTTTGCCAGTATTTCGTTCCTCTCATCAGTCGTGTGATGGTGTCCTTAACCTTCTCTTACGCTCCAGATCGCGCGGCCATCAACTCGCTCATCGCGATGAAATGCGTTCAGTCTGTCGTTTCTTGCGCTTCTCCAGTGACTGCTGGGTATGAGTGGCGAAAAATCAGTGGTTGTCGACCGAGGCTCGCCGCTCGAGGGACATCCGTGGTTTGTTCGGCGCGCTTTCTCACACGCAAATCGAAGGAGTGTACATGAGGGACAGATTGAAGCTCAAGGAACGTTGCCAAAGATATGGTAGCAATCAGGGAGAATGGAGATCCCGACGTGGAGGTGTGATGGAACCACGGCAAATCTTGTTCGCCCAGGGCAAGCGTGGACCCACATCGTCGGCAATTCGAAAGCGCTTGAGAACTTCCGCTTCTCGACGTCGGCATCGTGCAAGCTGAAGATAATTTGGAGCGATGAAGGGACAAAGCCTGACATAAAGCCACATTCTATAAAAGGTAACGTACACTACTCATTAGCGAGATGTACCGATGACTGCGACGCGTGATTTTCGGGCCTGAAAGACAGCCAAGCGGCAACTCGAGAACGTTACGCGTCTCAGTGATGGTGCGCCTCGGCGATGGGTAAAGGGCATTGTGCATTACTTACCAACTTCAGGTAATTCGGGGAAGACGTTCCCGGATCTCAGTCAGTCCCTACATAGCCTCCCAGTCTGCGTCGTAACATATCCCTTCTGCCCCTCCACAGTCCAGCCTTCACTTCCAACCCCAGTCGGCGCATAGAATAAGCCCCACGGATCGAATGTCTGCTTGATGCTCGACAGTCTCAGATAGTTGTCGTACCCATAAAACGCCTTCTGCCAATCCGGATCCATCACATCGGCCTCATTCAGATAAGTACCACCGCCAGGCGTCAAACTCCGCAACGAAGCCGTCCAATTCTCCGTGATGCGGCGATTCACCGCGTCAATCTCAGACTGCGGAAGCTTCTCATTCCAAATTGTGCCAACGATGGCGAACATGTAGGCGTTGCGCCAGGCGGGGCCGACGGCATTTGGTGCAGCACCAGGCGGTGCCGCGCCGTTGATATTGTACGAGATGAGAGAAGATCCATTGTTGATTGCATGCTGGATGAAAGCCATGGTGTCGCTGAGCAAGCCAGGATTGACCCAATTCTCTTTCGGGAACAGACGCGACGCAGTGCGCACGTTAGGAGTAGCGATGCCATCAGGTGGGAAGGAAGTACTCCACATATCGTAGAAATTGTCGTATTGGAAGTAGGCGATGTCGGCATCAGCAATGAAGCCGAGAGATTGCCATTCAGTGACGAGGATCGCGGACATGCGCTTGAAGTCGATGAGCGTCATGTTTGGGACGACCCAGGGACGCACGTCCCAGATGAAGCCTCCGTCTCCAGTCGGAAAGATAGACGAGTAGCCGTAGCTACCTTGGTCGGCAAATCCTGGAAAGCGACGCCAGTACGCCGAGATACCGGCCCAGAACACGTCGTTGGTGACCGTGCCGGAAGCGCCAGACGTGATGGTGAAAGTCATTCCTGCGCCCATTAGCGCTGTCGGGGTCAGGAAAATCATCGTAACATACCCGACATGGTCATCTTCGGATACACCTTGAAGGTGACCGATGTCACTACTCCGAATGTGCCTCCACCCCCACCGCGCAAAGCCCAGAACAAGTCGACGTTGCTCCTCTCGTCAGCGGTAACAAAGCGACCATCTGGAGTCACAACGTCCATGCTGAGAACATGATCAGCAGCAAGACCATACTTAGAAGTAAGAGGTGAATGGCCACCACCTGCGACATATCCGCCAGCAACACCAACGGTCTGGATCTATGTCAGCGTCTTCTGGCTGTATCGTGCAACCATTACTACCTACCTGACACTCTCCGCCCAAGGCAGAGACACCATACTCGTTCGCAGCCTCATAAAGCTCATACACCTCGACACCTGCACCCAATCGCATGGCCGGGCCCTTGTACGACGAGCTTAGCGAGCTGTACGCAGGCATGAAGTCAATAGATTTGAGATTGTTTGTCCAGATCGATAGGGCGCCGGCACCGATCGACTTTCCGAGGTAGTCATGACCGGTGTTGTGAACGACGAGACGAACCCCAGTGTTTCGGGCAAAATTCACGGCGAGCTGGACTTGTGCGACGGTCGTGATCTTAAGTGCCTTTGGTGGAAAGCCGCCAAGATCACATGCGCCACCGTTCGCAGCGTGTTGCGGCAAACATGTCGCGCCCTGGAAGAGCGGGTTCATTACTGATCCCGCGACGTTATGGCTGTGAGATCTTAGCATAGTACAACACTCAGGCAGATTGCACATTAAGCTCACTGGATGTATGGATCTCCCCAGTTCTCCAAGAGAGTCTGGCACTCCGCTGCCTTGTAATGTGGTCCTTCATAGCATACAGCTCCAATCGGCACGGTATCGAAGAGCGCGCCGCCCGTCACCAAGTTCAATGCATTCCATGTGTCTGTAGTTGGCCAGGCGGCGTCGCCAGGATACGTCTTACACATGCCGCTAGAGAATACCTTTCCCGCGGGACCGAAGTCAAAGAATGACGCATTGCTGAGTCGCATAGACTTTAGGTTTGCTAAAACGCCATCCGTGAACTGGTAGACCGCGGGACCGATGCTTCCGTCAATTGCGATTTGGGCGGTGTCGACATTATTGACCGTGGCAGCTGGAGAGACTTAGCAACACCAGTCAATCACATCGTGACGATGAGGATCTCACCGACTATCTCGCCTCCTACAACAACCGTTTGGGCGCCTGTGTAGTATGCATATTGCAGCACTGTTGCCACAATAGCTCCACCATGGGTTCGCATGCTGGCCGAAACAAACGAATGGAGAAGAAACAGAACGAGAGTGGGCCTCAGCCGAGATGAAAAAGAGTGAGTGGACCGTGACAATAAACAGCAAGAACAGGCCCTGAGATGAAGATAAACATCTCCAGCAGTACTACCTCATGAATCGAGGAATTGATGCATTCGGAGAGGTCCGAGACAAGGTGACTGGAAGTTCGAAGTCACATCTCTTCCAAGCTCTTTTCGATGAATCCTCTTCAATGCGGCATCTCAACGCGATGGTTGTTGACACGATTCATGTTCCCAAGAGCGCGTTGGCTGCATGTTCGGACATTGAGGCTCTTTCTATGCAGTTGTTTCAGGTGTGTCGAGTACCTACGGTAATTCTTACGCGACGTCGATCACCAGTCGCCTTCGCGCACGCTGTCTGAATTGGGAAACAAGTGTGCGTGACGTGCAGCCTTGTGTGCGTAGATCAATCGAAAGCGAAGCCAGGTATCATCGCAACGATTGCGACGTTTGGCATCAAGTCCGTAGGGTGACAAGATGCTTGACTCGGATCGCCTGTTTTGAGAAAGGACCCGTCGCTAAAAAGGAGGATCGACAACGCCGCCCTGTGCTCTTCGATCTTGTTTACACCTACAAAGTGGGTAGCCAAACACTCTCGACTGACATGCTTTGACAATAGTTTTCGCAGGTATGTAGACGAGCAGAACCCCAGACAGCGCAAATCCACCATGCAGCACCGA
>Ga0265780_10010048_pt1 | contig 11305 bp, 6 predicted proteins | sample P1T30metagenome_FD_192432 | JGI IMG/M metagenome (GOLD analysis project Ga0265780, IMG submission 192432) | Plant litter microbial communities from East Loma Ridge, Irvine, California - P1 T30 | ecosystem: Environmental > Terrestrial > Plant litter > Unclassified | place: USA: California... | reverse complement strand
TGCCCTTCCCCAGTGACGCCGCGCCACTGGGCACGACGCCAAGCGAAGACTGCCTGTACCTGAACGTCTGGAAGCCGGCCGATGCCAAGGGCCCACTTCCCGTGATCGTCTGGATCTATGGCGGCGGCTTCGTCAACGGGGGCGCGTCGCCCCCAACCTATTCCGGCGCCGAACTGGCGAAACAGGGCGCGCTCGTCGTCAGCTTCAATTACCGCATCGGGCGCTTCGGTTTCTTTGCCCATCCACAGCTGACGCGCGAGACGGGCACCAGCGGCACTAAAGGCGTGGTTGGCAACTACGGTTTCATGGACCAGATCGCCGCGCTGGAATGGGTCAAGCGCAATGTGGCGGCGTTTGGCGGTGATCCGGCCAATGTCACGATCGCCGGTGAATCGGCGGGCGGCATGTCGGTCAATACGCTGCTGACTTCGCCAATGAGCAAGGACTTGTTCGCCAAGGCAGTGGTCATGTCGGGCGGCGATGGTGGGACGGCGCCGACGCCGCTGGCGGACATCGAACGCGTTGGCGTGAATTTCGCCGCCGGCAAGGGCATCGCGGCGGACGATCCAAAAGCGCTGGAGAAACTGCGGGCGCTGCCGGCAGACGCAATCGCCGACGGTTTGAACCTGGCCAACTTCATGCAGCGCGACAAGCCGACGTACCACGGCCCCTATGTCGACGGCAAGCTGGCCATCGATTCACGCGCCGCGTTTGCCGAAGGCCGCATGCACAAGGTGCCTGTGATGATTGGTGCGACCAGCGCGGATATCGGCGGCAAGACCGGGTATATGGTGGCCGGTGCGCGCAGCCTGGCCGGGACGTTGGCCGGGCACAGCGCGCCCGTGTATGCGTACCGCTTTTCGTACGTGCACCAGGCAAATGAAAAACCGGGCGCTGGCGCCGGGCATGCGACGGATATTCCGTTCTTCTTCGACACGGTGGCGGTCAAGTACGGCGCGCAAGCGACGGCCCGCGATCTTGGCATGGGCAAGACGATGAGTACGTATATGGTGAATTTTGCGAAGCGCGGGGATCCGAACGGGGCCGGACTGCCAGCGTGGGAACGCTATGCGCGTGCGGCCGATGCCATCATGGACTTCAGCGCCAACGGCACCGCGGTGATGGGCAAGGATGCCTGGGGCGCCGATATCGATGCGGCGCAAACGACGCCCGCCAAGGACGGCGAGCGTCGCTGAAGCGCCAGTTTCTGGCGCTCGGATTTACATCAGGCCAGTTGCGCCTGGAAAGCAATTGCGTTCGGGCGGCGCGTCGTCACGGCTGGCGCCGGCGCTGACACGGCGGCCGGCGCAACCTTGAACACACTGACGCGATCGGCCAGCCCGGCGGCGCTTTCCTGCAACGACGTGGCTGCGCTGGCAGCTTCCTCGACGAGAGCGGCGTTCTGCTGCGTGACCTGGTCCATCTGGCTGATCGCGTGGTGAATCTGCTCGATGCCCGAGCTCTGCTCGGCGCTGGCCACACTGATTTCACCCATGATGCCCGCCACCCGGCGCACGCTCTGCAGGATTTCTTCCATCGTTGCACCGGCCTGGTCGACCAGGCGCGTGCCTGCATCCACCTTGCTGACCGAGTCGCCGATCAGTTCTTTGATTTCCTTGGCGGCACTGGCCGAGCGCTGCGCCAGATTGCGCACTTCGCTCGCAACGACGGCAAAGCCACGGCCCTGCTCACCGGCACGCGCCGCTTCCACTGCCGCATTGAGCGCCAGGATATTGGTCTGGAACGCGATGCCATCGATGACGCCGATGATGTCGACGATCTTGCGGGCCGACGCGTTGATCTCGCCCATCGTGCCCACGACTTCGGTCACGACCGAACCACCACGGGTGGCGATCTGCGTGGCCGATGCCGCCAGCTCATTGGCCTGACGTGCATTTTCCGCATTCTGGCGCACCGTGCTGGTCAGCTCTTCGACCGACGCGGCCGTCTCTTCGATCGCGCTGGCCTGCTGTTCGGTACGCGCCGACAGGTCCATATTGCCGGCAGCGATCTGCGTCGACGCCGTGGCGATCACTTCACTTTCGCTACGCACATCCTTGACGATACCGGCCAGCGATGCGGTCATGTCACGCAAGGCAGCCAGCAACTGACCGAATTCATTGGTCGAATTGACCGGCGCCTGGACACTCAGGTCGCCATCGGCGACACGTCGTGCCACGGCCACGGCCTGCATCAGCGGCGTATTGATCGCACTGACCAGGTAGAACGCCGCGCCGATGCTGAGCAGGATCGCCACGACGATGGCGGCAATCACGACCGTGTTGAGCACGGCGAGTTCCTGGTGCAGTTCCTTGCCCTGGCGGATGTTGCGCTCGCTCATCAGCTTCTGCAGTGCCGCAAATGCCTCGGTCGACTTGTTGTAGGTCGGGTTGATCTGCTTGCCGAGCATCAGGTTGGCGTCATCCCACTGACCGGATTGAATCGCGCGCATGGCATTGCCGATCATGTCGATGCCCAGATTGTCGCTGGCCGTCATCCATGCAGCAAAACGCTCGCGCGTTTCGGGGAAGCGCAGACTCGCCTGCAGCTCCTGCTGCTCCTTGCGCATCTCTTCGCTGTTCTTGGCGATGAAGTCGCTGTGGAACGTCAACGGGTGGTTGTGCAGCGACGCGTGCTTGTTTTCAGGGTTGTGCTGCAGCGCCTGCAGGATGTGGCTGCGGTTGGTTTCCATGCGCATTTTCAGATCGGACATGCCGATCTGCTGATTGGCCGTGGTGAGTGCGAGGTTCTCGAGGAGGTCAACGGAGCGCTGCGTGGCGTGGTAGCCAAGGGCGCCGACGGTGATCACGGCAAGGATGAGCAAGCCGATGACGGCGGCGATCACGTACTTGATGCTGAAGTTTTTCATGTCGGATGGGAAGTGGGGCGCGAACGATGTCGCTGAGGGGATCGATTATCCACGCACTTCGGTTAGATTTCGAAATAGAAACATGACTTTCCGTCTGACAATATTCACAGTTGTTGTTCGGGCAATTGGGTCCGTGTTGGATCGCTCCAGCCCCCTTGCTTGAGCTGCTACCGGCCAAACCAGTACATGATGAAAAAGACATCGCTTGCTTTACGGCATATGCTTCGGCATACAATTGATGGGTCGATAAAACATACCGAAGGTCATGCAGACCATTTCTCAGTACGATCAGAACGCCGAACAATTTGTCTCCCAATACGAATCGCTGACCTTCGAACATGTTCACCCTGCTCTGCTGGATCTTCTGCCGCCGCCCGGCGCGACAATTCTGGACGTGGGTGCCGGTTCGGGAAGGGATGCCGCATGGTTCGCGGCCAAGGGATACGATGTAGTCGCCGCCGAGCCATCAGCAGCGATGCGTATGCTGGCGCGCCAGCACCATCCCTCACCGCGCATTCACTGGGTGGCCGACAGTCTGCCGGACCTGTCCCATGTACGTCGGCTGGGACTATCCTTCGACCTCATCCTGCTTTCTGCTGTCTGGATGCACGTCCTACCAACTGCACGCCAGCGTGCATTGAGAAAGCTGGCGACGCTGCTGGCGCCGAATGGTCGCATCGCTGTCAGTCTTCGCATTGGTCCGCCCGATACCGCCCGCGCAATGCATGAGGTCACACTGCAAGAGTTGATGGCGATGGCCCAGCAGTTTGGACTCCGGCTGGTACGCACCGACGATAGCCCCGACAGGTTAGGCCGCCCCGGCATTTCATGGACAATAGCCGTACTTGGATTACCGGACGATGGCCTTAGCGTGCTTCCGCTGCTACGCCACCTGATCCTCAACGACAATAAGGCATCGACCTATAAGATCGCGCTGCTGCGCATTCTTGCAAGAATCGCCGATTCTGCGGCCGGATCTGCCCGCCACGAGTCCGAGTCAGTCGTCCTGCCGATGGGCTTAGTGGCAATGTTCTGGCTACGCATGTACAAACCGCTCATCGAGGGTGGACTTCCCCAGATGCCGCCCAACCGGACCGGAAACGGACCTGGTTTCGTCACCAACAACTTCACGGCATTGCATCCAGTTCGGCCAGTTGACCTTCGTGCAGGGATGATATTTCAAGACGACACGGCACGACACCTTCATGGCAGCCTTTGGGAGATCTCGCGGCTAATCCGCGAGATGCCGGTTAAGTTTCTGCGTTGGCCCGCGAGCGATGAGAACATCTTTCACATCAAACACCAGCGCCGAACATTAACACCGTCATACCTGCGGATCGATGATCCATTTCTATGGAGCTTTGGCGAATTCCGCGTTCCCCTCCCTATCTGGGATGCGCTCCGCCACTACAATGTGTGGGTCGAACCAGTACTTGTTGCAGAGTGGGTGCGCCTGATGGAATCCTACGCGGGACAACTCGGCCCTGTGATCAGCCAGACCGCAAATGCGCTCCTTGCGTGGGCAGATCCAGAACGCGACACCAAGTTCGCACGTGCTGCGGTCGAACGGCTTCGTACTCAAGGAAAGTCCATCTACTGCGTCTGGTCGGGCCAACATCTGAAGGATGACTACGACATCGACCATTGTTTTCCCTTCGCCGCATGGCCCTGTGGAGACGCATGGAACTTGATGCCTGCATCGAGGCGGATCAACAACGAAAAGTCGAACCGACTGATTACACAAACTGCCCTGGAACGCGCTAGCGAGCGGATTACCTACTGGTGGGAGGAAGCATTTCTTTCGACGGGGACTGATGCGCGGCTCCGCTTCTTTCTGGAAGCCGAGCAAACGCTCCCGATGCTGGACACGACCGCGTGTTCCACAGATTTGATCGACGCCATGAAATTGCAGCGCATTCGGCTTGCCAAGGATCATGGCTTACGCTCATGGGAACCGGTGTCAGGCAGGGAACGGCTTGTGGTCGCCACTGGCGGCTCTTCGCTCGTCATACCATCAGCGTGAGCCGCTCGGCGCTAACGAGGCCAAATCACGGAACCGCAGCGCCAGGCGCCCGTGTTCCTTGGCGCACCGGATCTCTACTACATGCTCGGGTTCGACAAATCGATCAGACAAGCGCCGCAGCGCAGACTTTTGATGATGAGACGAAAAAAAGCCCCAACGTATGGGGCTCTTGTTCAGTATGGTTGGCGGAAGCGGAGGGACTCGGACTGGCCTCCTAAACCCGCATGAATACTGGCTGAGCTAGTTTTTGGTTTACTCAGATGCCCCTAAGAATTGCCCCGGAATTTAGTCCCAGTCAGGATCTGACAGGATCTTTCGTCGCTCCTCTAGTACATACTTCGCATCGAACCAACTGTCGCGCCCCATTTCCAGAACGGCTACTTCCGTGCTTGCCACTGGAGTTCCAAGCAAGGCCAGGATGATACGTTCAATAAGTACCGAAAGGTGGAACGTAGCAACTGGCAAGCAAGCAAGTAAGCAAGCATCTCTGCCCATGCCCTACCGCGTCCGCCAAGGACTTATGGATCTAATCCTCCCCTTCTCTAGCCTGCAAAAGACTTTGAACCCAATTTTGCGCAAAGTGTTTCGAAAGTTACGCAGGTCCGAGTAAAGCGACAAACTCCTTCTGAGGCTCAACGTCACCTAACTCGCGACCGACGATAAATTATCGAGCTATTTGTCAGCGGTAGACTTAGCTATAGCTTTCTCATGAATTCTAATCATCTTTTCCTTCATCCTCTCGATTGATGACATTGGAAAATTGTCTAGTTTATTTGCTACAAGCTCAACTGCGCTATCGATTTTCCCAGTGGCAGCTAACAAGCGGGCCTTCAGCATAACTAAAGTATTCTTCGAGAAAGTTCGATGCTGGGAAATGCTTTCAAGCTTGGACAAAGAGGCCTCCATAACCGGCACATCAAGATAATGCAGAGCTATGTCAAACTGTGCGAAATAAGGATATTGCGAATCCTCATCCAAGGCAATTGCGTCCCTAATACACGAAAAAGCATTTGCTTTATTCTGTTCAAATTTTGACTTAAAAAGACCATTAGCAATATACGACATTTGCGTAGATTGATTAGAGCCAATCGCCTCAAGCTCTTTTATTAGTTCAGCAATCTTGTCTTTATGGTTCGCGTAATTTTCACTATTTAAAAGGCAATTTAGATAAGACTGAACAGGAAACTGATTACCTTTATTTGCCAAATAATTCTCTTTAGCCATTACTTCAGCCTTATCATATTCTTCAACAGCAAGATAAACTTGAACCAACTCCCGTTTAGCTCGAGAATTAATATATGGAGTCTGTATTAACTTTGACAACCGCTCAATCGCATCTGCGTGCCTGCCAGTCAACCGATAGTAATGACCCAATATGAAGTCGTGCTCTGGGCCAGAAATCTTTTGAACCTCCTTCAGAACTCGATTATCTTTCTGCTTAGCCAGTGATAAACACAAGTAATATCTCGTATCTTCAATAATTTTATGGTCTAAAAATGCCTCTTTTTGCAAAAGCAAATCACAAAAACGAATTGCCTTCTTTAGGTTTTCTTTTTTGTAATATAACTGACGAATGGTTCTTAAAATATGAGAAGGAGCAAGATATTTTTGATTTATCTCATCAGGATTGTTGAGAAATGCCTCTTTAATTGAATAAAAAAAATCGGACGCGTCACGTTCAAATTTATTTTGATCCTTAACGAAGTCGCGCACGTGATCTTGTATTTTTTTAGCAAAATCTGCGGGAAGCCCCAGACGATTTCTGCGAATTAAATCTCGTATAGTATCATTTAGACGAACATATTCCTGCTCGATCCCAACATAATCACATATAGACCGTGCTACTAGTTCACCTAAGATTTCCTGATACTGTTTTTCGTCTACGATTTGATATAGAAATTCCAAACCAATAAATTCAAATTCCGATAACAAGTAAATAAAGTCTAAGACCTTAACATTTTCCTCATATTGGCGCAATAATAGAGAGGCTCTTTCTCGATTAAATTCAGTAAGTTGATTTACTTCATTTTTCGCGCCCTTAATCCCAAGATCAAGAATTAAATTTACACAATAAAAGACCTCTTCAGGAAATCCTTTTAACTGAAGAGCAAAGAAATTAAAATCATCTGCCGATATCTCGATTTGATGTACATCCAATAGGCGACGTAGCAACCCGCTACGCTCTTTAGGAAGCAGCTCTGGAATTTCAACCGCATAAATTAACGGTTCTCGACGCACCTCCGCAGGATTTGGCCTATAGGCAGAAGCAATGCAAAGAACTGGATTGCTTATATTTTTAACGGCCTTGATTGAATCTTTAAACCATCCAGCAATTTCTCGTGAGTGGGAAACTACGCAACCACCGTCTTCAACAAAAAGTGTTTCTTTTGCAGATTGGACATCAAGCAGCATTTTTGAAAGGATGCGAACCTTATGTTCAATCTTGCTAGTAAGTAGATTCTCTAAATCCTTAGAGGATGAATTGGTCAATCCAGTATCAAATAATTTTATAATAAAATCCTCAATACTGTCGACACGATCAAGCATTATCTTAATTGGAGAAAAGGAGCTCGATACCAAATTTGATTTAACAATGGCGTGACTTAAAAACTTGCTACGCCCAATTCTAGTTAATCCTGAGGCTATAATACATGCAGGGCGAGACTGATCAACATCATCAATGCGAGTTTCAAAATCATCCAACAATTGATTGCGGCCAACAAAAATTTCTTTTCTTTTTTGATTTGTTTTATGGTTACTCCAATGCAACTCCCGGAGTTTAGCCTCCAATCTCCTAGCAGCAACCGTTGGTCGACTTATCAACTTTAAATTGTAACTTTCTCGTAACCAATCTGGAATTCGAGCGTCTTTAAAATTTATACTTGCATCTATAATTATTGGATAAACTTTTGCCAAGCTCTCGGCACTCAGTCTTTTCTCCGCCTGAGAAATCTCGTCCAAAACCCACTTAGATTTCAGAGCAGCGTCGGAAATAAACAGTGCAAACACATCACACTTCTCAATTCCTTTTGTAATCTCATCCGATGTTTTTTCGCCCTCCTCAAAAGTCAATTGATCATATTGAATATTCGCGGCACCTAATTTTCTAGCAACCACATCGATGTAGCTCGCTTTGTCAGAACTGCTATGAGATAAAAAGACCGTTGGCACTTCGTGCTCCAGAAGTTTTCGTATCCTTATTATAGTTTTAATTTGCGCAAAAAATCTAGCAATGCAGCACTTTGCGCTACTTCATGCCGAGCACAGGCAGTTGGCACCGCCCCTATCAATCAACGAACTAGTCGTGAATTGTGCTCATCGGCAGGAATTCGATGCATTTGCAATAGCCTTGAGGGCAGATCAGATGCCCCCCCCGATGCCGGCATGGTGGAGAGCACAGTTGTGGCCAAGTCCGCCAACGTGTATTGACGCCAGAGGCAACCTATCCCAACATTGAGGCGCTTTCGCGCTATACCGAGATATTGAGCGCTTGCGGCTAGCTCGAAAGGGTATACCTGTCTGCGCCACTCAACATCCCGCATTAAGGTCGCTCAGTAGGTTTGACTGTAGGTGAGCCATGTCGCATTATTGAGCTATCCACTCAACTGAGCCAACCAACCATGAAAACGATCTATTACGGACGCATCAGCACCACTGAAGGCCAAAGCAGTGTCAGTCAGTACGACGATGCAGCCGATCATGACGTACTGAATCGCCACGACTATCGTAGACACTCCTGAGCCATAATTTCGAGCACAAGGAGAAGGTATGAGTGGAAAGCGGTACACAGAGGAATTCCAAGATTGCAGCGGTCAAGCAGGTGGCGCAGGGCGGTCACCCGGCGAGCGAAGTAGCGGCACGGCTCGGGATAAGCATCCACAGTCTGTACGCCTGGACGAAGCGCTATGGCGTATCCGAGGCGGAGCGCAAGGTCGTCGATGCCCAGTCCGAAAAGATGCGGCGCCTGAAGGCCGAGCTCAATCACGTCACGGAGGAACGTGACATCTTGAAAAAGGCCGCGGTGTACTTTGCCAAGACGTCCGGGTAAGGTACACCTTAATTGCTCAGTTACAGGACCAATTCCCCGGTGCGCCGACTGTGCAAAGTGCTCGAAGTGCACCCAAGCGGCGTCTATGCCTAGCGCTTGAACTCCGAAAGCAAGCGCCATGGAAGACAAGCGCCTTCTAGTCCCGATTCAAGGAATCGTGGCTCGAAAGCGGCAGCGTCTACGGCTACCGTAAGGTCAGCGATGATCTGCGCGAACTCGGTGAGCGATGCGGTATTAATCGCGCCCATCGTCTCATGAGGTCGGCCGGAATTCGGTCGCAAACCGACTACGCCAAGCGGAAATATAAACGCGGTGGTGCCCCTTCGCTGGTGGCGCCTAATCATCTGCAGCTCCAATTCGACGTGCAGGAACCGAATCGGGTCTGGGTGAACGACATCACGTACATTCGCACTTACGAAGGCTGGCTTTATCTGTCCGTCGTACTGGACCTGTTTTCGCGTCAAGTGGTCGGCTGGTAGATGAGTTCTCGAATCGACCGCGAGCTAGCGATGAATGCGCTCTTGATGGCTGTCTAGCACCGGCAACCCAAGAATAGGGTGATTGACGTCGTCTGCCATTTGCGTTTTGTACTAGTCATTTGTACCAGTGGGCTACGATAACCAACTGATTCTAAGCGAAATCAATGACTTAGTGTCGTCTGGCGGAAGCGGTGAGATTCGAACTCACGAACGGCTCACACCGTCGGCAGTTTTCAAGACTGCTGCCTTCAACCACTCGGCCACGCTTCCTGTTGCACGGCATTATACATAATCATCGGCCAGATGAGGGAGTTCTGACCCAGGCAAAACTGCAGCGCTCGCGCATGGTCACCTCGCCTACCCCACCAACGCCCAATTCTCCCGCAACGCCTTCTCAAACGCATACGCCGGCAACGGCGCCGCATACAAGTAACCCTGCACCTCATCACACCCCGCCCCGCGCAAGAACGCCAGCTGATCCAGCGTCTCGACACCCTCAGCAATCACGCGCAGACACAACTGCCGCGCCATGCTGATGATCGTCCCCGCAATCGCGCAGTCACTCCCATCCGCCGGTATCCCCATCGTAAACGACCGGTCGATCTTCAAGGTATGAATCGGGAACCGCTTCAGATACGACAGGCTCGAGAACCCGGTCCCGAAATCGTCCAGCGACAGCGACACGCCCAGCGCCGTGATCTGGTCCATGATCGCCGTCACGCGATCCACGTCGTGCATCAGCGTGCTCTCGGTGATCTCCAGCTCCAGCCACGATGGATCGAGCTGATAGCGCCGCAGCGTCGTGGCCACGCGCTCCGGCAGCGAGGGCGTGAACTCGCGCGCCGACACGTTCACCGCGACGCGGAACGGGGCGATGCCCGAACGTTGCCAGATCGACGCCTGCGCGCAGGCTTCTTCCAGTACCCACTCGCCCACTTGCACGATCAGGCCCGTGGTTTCGGCCAGCGGGATGAATTCGCCGGGCGGCACGATGCCGCGCTCGGGATGCATCCAGCGCACCAGCGCTTCCGCGCCCACCAGGCGGCCGCTGGCGATTTCGAACTTCGGCTGGTAATACAGCACCAGTTCGCCATTGCCCAGCGCATGGCGCAGGCCGGATTCGATGCGCATGCGTTCCTGCATGCCCTTGTTCATGTCCTGGCTGTAGAACGCAACGCTGCGGTCCGGGTTGGCGTCGTCGCCCTTGGCCCGTTCCATTGCGATGTCGGCCAGCGCCAGCAGCGTTTCGGCGTCGTTGCCATCCTGCGGGTAGACGCTGATGCCGATGCTGGCGCCCACGCGCAGGTCGTGGCCGCCGATCATGAAGGGCGCGTCGAGCGCGGCCTGCAGTTTCTGCGCCACCGTGGTGGCTTCGAAATGCTGGCGCACGTCGGCCAGGCCTACCGCGTATTCGTCGCCCGACAGGCGCGCCACCAGGTCTTCGTCGCGCAGCGTGGCCTTGAAGCGCTGGCCAACCTGCTTGAGCAGTTCGTCGCCGATGCGCCGGCCCAGCGTGTCGTTGATGCGCTTGAAGCGGTTCAGGTCGATGAACAGGATGCAGCCGGCCGTCTCGTTGCGCTGCGCCACCATCAGGGCCTGGTCGACCAGGCGCGCGAACAGCGTGCGGTTTGGCAGGCCGGTCAGCTCGTCGTAGTAGGCCAGGTGGTGCAGCTGCTCTTCGGCCTGCTTGCGCTCGGTGATGTCGGTCAGGTAGGCGATCAGGCCGTTCGGGCGGCCGGCCAGGTCGCGCAGGGGTGACAGCGACAGGCTGGCCCAGAAGATGTCGCCCGACTTCTTGCGGCGTTTCACCTCCATCATGCGCCCGCCGTGCTCCGCGAACAGGTCGGGCAGCGCGCCGCCCTCCTCGTCGCCCAGGTCTTCGTCGG
>Ga0265780_10010047_pt1 | contig 11308 bp, 10 predicted proteins | sample P1T30metagenome_FD_192432 | JGI IMG/M metagenome (GOLD analysis project Ga0265780, IMG submission 192432) | Plant litter microbial communities from East Loma Ridge, Irvine, California - P1 T30 | ecosystem: Environmental > Terrestrial > Plant litter > Unclassified | place: USA: California... | reverse complement strand
AATATGAGGTTTTTTGAAGAAATACGGTAGTTACATAAAGTTTTAACAGCATTTAACAAGCTTATCTGTCGTCCACCATCTAAAATATTTGCATCTTTAGGCACAACCCCTAATTGCAAATATGAAATCTGCTTTACTCTTCATCGCTTGCTTTTTGCTGTGCATATCACTGCATGCACAAACCTTTACCCTGAGTGGTACCATTACAGGTAGCAATGCTGAGCCCATACCTTTTGCCACGGTGCTGGTTAAAAACACCAGCAAGGGTTCGTCGGCTAACAGCGATGGCCAATACACACTAACCTTGCCCTCAGGCACTTATGATGTACTTTTCAAAGCCATAGGTTATCGTCAGGAAACACGCACCATCACTATAAAAAGCAGTCAAACAGTTAATATTTCGCTCTCACCCGAGTCATATCAACTTCAAAATGTGGTAGTTAAAGCAGGTGGCGAGGACCCTGCATATGAAATTATCCGCAAGGCCATCCGTAAGCGCAAAACCTACCTTACCGAAGTTAAAAGCTATACCTGCGATACTTACATCAAAGGACTGCAAAAGCTGTTGGCTGCCCCCAAAAAGTTCTTAGGTCGTGATATTAACCAAATTGCCCGCGAAATGGGGTTGGATTCTAACCGGAAGGGTATTATATACCTCTCAGAGTCAGAATCTAAGTTAAGTTTTATGCAGCCTAAGCAGTACCACGAGGAAATGATCTCATCAAAGGTATCGGGCAGTAACCGGGCCTTTAGTTTTAATCGCGCATCCGACCTTGATGTGAACTTTTATGAGAACCTGCAAGATTGGGAAGGCTTAAGCAACCGCCCCTTGATATCGCCCATTGCCGATAATGCCCTATCCTACTACAACTATAAGTACATGGGTATCACTATGGAAAACGGTGAAACCATTAACCGCATTAAAGTAACGCCTAAACGCCAGTATGAACCAACTTTTACCGGCTACATTTATATTATAGAAGATAGCTGGCGCATTCATAGTGTTGACCTGCTGCTTACCAAATCGGCGGGTATTAACTTTGTAGATACCATTACGGTAAAACAGCAATACATCCCGGTTGAAAACAAGGCGTGGATGCCGGCATCGGTAAAGTTTGAATTTAACGGTGGCTTATTCGGTTTTAAATTTGGTGGTTACTTTGTGGCTATCTTCAAAAATTATGACCTTAATCCTTCGCTCAACCGCAAAAGCTTTGCCGAGGTAATGAAGGTTACAGCCGGGGTAAACAAAAAAGATTCAACTTATTGGCTGCAATCGCGCCCTATTCCGCTTACCGAAGAGGAAAAAACCGACTATCAGAAAAAGGCCGTACTGGCACAAAAACGAGAATCTAAGCCTTACCTTGATTCGTTAGACCGGGTACGGAATAAAGTGTCGCTTTCTAAATTTTTGATCTCAGGTATTCATATTCGTAACCGATATAAAAAGACCTATTTTAATACCGACCCGCTGCTCACTTCTTTTCTTTATAATACGGTAGAGGGTGTTGCTATAAACTATGGGGTATCTTACGTTAAGCAAATAGATAGTTTGCAAAATAAATATCTGGTTTTAGGTGCACGCGTTCGTTATGGCTTTGTTAACCAATTATTGCATGGCAGTGTAAGCGGCACTATCCCCGTCAACGGCTTTACCTTTGGCTTTAGCGGTGGATCGGATGTGGTAGATCTGAATAATTTACAGCCTATTACTACTTTTTCTAATACAACTTCGAGCTTATTTTTCAGGCGTAATTTTCAAAAATTATATGATAAACATTTTGCATCGGCATCCGTTTCGCACCGTATAATTGGCAATTGGCGAGCCTCTGTTAGTGCCGAAGCTGCTGACCGGCGTTGGTTGGATAACACCTCTTACTTTAGCTTTTCTGATAAGGGCATGAAGTACAGCTCTAACAATCCGTTTACGCCAGATGTAAATACCCCTTTGTTTGACCGTAATCAATCTTTTAAAGTAAATGTGCGTACCAGCTATGATTTTAGCAATAAGTATGTTACCTACCCAACCGGGCGGTATTATTTACCATCAAAATACCCCACACTTGCTTTAACATACACCAAAGGTATTAAAAATGTGCTGGGGTCTGATGTAGATTACGACCTGCTTAATGCCAGCCTTTCTAAAGAGGATGTTAGCTTAGGCCTATATGGCACGCTCTCCTTTTACTTAGGGGCAGGTAAATTCTTGAACAACAACAAAGTTTATTACACCGATTACAAGCACTTTTTAGGCAATGAGATTGTTTTATATAACCGAGCTGTAAATGCATTCCTGATGCTGGATTACTATGATGTCAGTACTTCTAAACAATATTTAGAAGGACACTTGGAGCAAAATTTTGGCGGAGTCCTGTTGAGCAAAGTACCGCTTATACGCAAGTTTAAGTTGCAGGAGTTGCTGGAGCTAAATTACCTGACTACTCCAGATCTGAAAAATTACACCGAACTAGGTGTTGGCTTTAAATATTTAGCATTCAGGGTATTGTATGGATGGTCATTCAATAGCGGAACCAATTTAAAATCGGCATTCAGGGTAGATATTGGCTTTTAAAACGAGCCTAAAAGTTACATCTGTAACTTTATTAATCGCTTGAATTATTTACCGCATTTAAACGGCTAAAATCATATCTTAGCACCCTTTTAAGTAAATAAGATGGAAATGTTTCACGGAACGGGAGTAGCCATGGTAACTCCGTTTGATGCCCAGGGCCAGGTAGATTATGCCGGCTTGGAAAACCTAATTAACTACCTTATTGATGGTGGTGTTAACTACCTGGTATCGTTAGGTACAACTGGCGAGAGCGCCACATTAAATAAAGAGGAAAAGAATAAAGTTTGGGCCTTTACAGCCGAAAAGGTAAATAAACGTGTACACCTGGTTGCCGGTATTGGTGGTAACAATACCATGGAAGTAGTTGACGCTGTTAAAGCGTTTGATACTAAGGGTTATGATGCCATTCTATCGGCAAGTCCGCATTACAATAAACCTATACAAGAGGGCATATATCAGCATTATAAGGCCATTGCCGAAGCTGCCTCCCTGCCTATTATCTTGTATAACGTACCCGGCCGTACCGGCAGTAATATGAGTGCCGAAACCACAGTACGCTTAGCTCATGATTTTAAGAATATTATAGGCATCAAAGAGGCATCGGGCAATTTTGACCAGTTTAACCAAATTATGCGCGATAAGCCCGAAAGCTTTCTGTTTATTTCGGGCGATGACCCGGTAACTTTGCCTATGATGGCTATGGGTGCTGTGGGTGTAATATCGGTAGTGGGAAACGCCTTGCCACGTCAATTTTCTGACATGATACGTACCTGCATAACGGGCGACTTTAAAGCTGCTCATCAGGCTCATTATCAACTCATTGAATTTACTCGTTTAATGTTTGCCGAAGGCAGCCCGGGCGGTGTAAAAACCGCCTTAAAGCAACTAGGCGTTTGCGGCGATACAGTGCGCCTGCCGCTGGTACAGGTGAGCGAAAGCACAGCCGCAAAAATTGAGGCCGAGCTTAACAAAATTACAAGTAAGAACTAATACCTCAATCAAGATATATAATAAAGCCAGACCCCACCCGTCTGGCTTTTTTTGTATTTAGGTATGATGAACTTCAAATAATTACAGAAAGTTAGCCTATTCTTACTGAAAACTACATATTTCCTCATTATTCTTGAATGGTTCATGAACCGGTGTGCTCCATATGAAGCATAGTAATTATTTAAGATTTGATAAGGTCGATTTGACAGCTATTACAATTTCAAAACAAAAAAAGCCAGCTCTTCACGAACCGGCTTTTCCTATAGAAATACTAAGTAAAGATTACTGCTTATTTCTCTTCTTTGTTTTTAGACTCTTGAACCTCTAAACGAATAGCTTGAGCTAAGTTTTTTAAGTCCTGCATACCTTTACGTACACGGGTTCCTGCAGCGCTATTACCTTTAGCGTAAAATTTGTCGGCATCTGCTTCTAATGATGCAATAAGTTCTTTAACCTGGGTAAATTTTTCCATTTTAAATGCTCCTTTTAAAGATTGAGGTTTATTATTTTAACTATGGCTAATCTAAAGCGTTTTTTGAATAAAAAAAAATTTACACTATCAAAAATGCGGTTTAAATGTGTTTTGAGCACTTTTTCATCTAAGTGAGCGAATTTATTTAATTATACTATTTATAATCGCTTATTAATTAAATATTGACAATAATGCAATCACTTATTTTCTATTTTTTATAAAACAATTTAAAATTTTTACTTTTTAATACGCATTTCCAGTTGCGGTATTACGCCAATCCATTCGTTTTCTGCTTAAAATACGGTAACAATACTTGCGTGAAAGTGCATAGGTACTGTATAAAGTTTACATATTCTTATCAATATTATACATTTCACTAAACAAAAAAGCCTCTCACCGGCAGGCAAAAGGCTTTTCTATTATTGTAATATTCTATTAGGCCAAAGCCATATTTTTTTCTTTATAAACACCCTCTTTAAGCTTTTGAGCAACTTCGCTATAAGCATCAAGCGTACGCTGTACATCTTCTAGTGAGTGCGTTGCCGTAGGGATCAATCGCAGTACAATTAAACCTTTAGGTATAACCGGGTATACCACAATAGAACAAAAGATACTGTAGTTCTCGCGCAGATCGCGGGTTAGGCTGGTGGCTTCATATAAATCTCCCTTGAGGAAAACCGGCGTAACCATGGTATTTGTGTTACCTATATCAAACCCACGTTCTTTTAGGCCTTGTTGTAAAGTGCGGGCTATGGTCCAAAGTTTTTCACGCAGCTGGGGTTGGGTTTTCAGCAATTCGAAACGCTTATGTAAACCCATTACCATAGGCATAGGTAATGCTTTGGCAAAAGTTTGCGAGCGCATGTTATAACGCAGGTAAGCAACAATATCTTGCTTGGCAGCTACGAAAGCACCAATGCCCGCCATTGATTTGGCAAAGGTACCAAAGTACACATCCACGCCGTCAATACAATCCTGCTCTTCATGCGTTCCGGCACCGGTTGGGCCCATGGTACCAAAACCATGTGCATCATCAATAAGTAAACGGAAGCTATATTTATCTTTTAACGCTATGATTTCTTTGAGTTTACCCTGCGCGCCCGACATGCCGAAAACGCCCTCTGTAATTACCAAAATACCACCACCGGTTTGCTCGGTTAGCTTAGTGGCACGCTCCAGTTGCTTTTCAAAGCTTTCCATATCATTGTGCTGGTAAACATAGCGTTTACCCATATGCAAACGCACACCATCAATAATACAAGCATGCGATTCGGCATCGTACACAATTACATCATTACGGTCAACCAGTGTGTCTATAATACTCACCATACCCTGGTAGCCATAGTTAAGCAGAAAACCTGCTTCCATGCCTACAAACTCGGCCAGGCCTTGCTCTAACGATTCGTGATGTTTGGTGTTGCCCGACATCATACGTGCACCCATAGGGTAAGCCATACCATAATCGGCAGCGCCCTGGGCATCAGCTTTACGAACTTCGGGATGGTTAGCCAAGCCTAAATAATTGTTCAGGCTCCAAACCAAGTGTTCTTTGCCATTAAACATCATATGGGCCGATATCTCCCCTTCCAGCTTAGGAAAAGAAAAATAACCGTGCGACCATTTTTGGTGCATCCCTATTGGGCCACCTAAATTTTTCGATATCTTGTCAAATAAATCCAATTGCTTTCTAATCTTTAAATATCTACACAAATATAGTGCTAAAAGTGGAGGCTGGCAATCGTTATAACTTTTTATGATAGGTTATAACATGAGCTTCATAACATTTACAATATACTTATTTAACTCAAAGCGTAATGGTTTCATGCGTTTTATTCTATCCTGAATTATTCAACTCTTATAATTAATATAGCATAGTACATTGCCAGGGGCTACTTGCTCATGTGTGTGGTATTTAAAAACAGTTAAACCCTGTTGGTAGCTCGCTGTATTGCTATCATGAGTCTTAATATATTAAGGTTAAGCCTGTTTTAAAGAATAATTGAATTGAACTGTAACATTCAATAAAGTGCCGTATCTAACCTGGCATATTTAAATAACAAACGTAGTAGCCTGTTGGGCATGACAGATTTTGAAGAACTATATAACCGTTATGCACCGCAAATATTCAGGGTGTGCCTCGGCTATACCAATGATGCCGATCAGGCTAAAGACCTGGTGCAGGAAACCTTTATATCGGCATGGAAAAACCTGGATGGCTTTCGCAATCAATCGCAATTAAGTACCTGGATATTCAGGATAGACACCAATCATTGTTTGCGTGCCCTGGAAGTGGCCAAACGCATGCCAGCGGCAGATCTGCCATTCGATTTGGCTGAAAGCTTAGATGAATCGCCCGAAGAAAAACTTAGTTTTTTATACCGTTGCATTGCCGAACTGGAGGAAACCGAACGTATTATAATTTCGCTGGAACTGGAAGGTTTGCCCCAAGCCCAAATTGCTGAAGTGGTAGGCTTAAGCAGTGGCAACGTACGGGTAAAACTCCACCGGATCAAAGAAAAGCTGGCTCAAAAATTTAAAGCACATGGACAATTTAGATGATTTAAAAGCCATATGGCACACAGCTAAAACCGATGTCTTGCCCACGTCGGGAGAGATGCTGCAGATGATCAGGAAGTTTCGTAGTCAGAAGTTGCGAAATAAGTGGTTAGTTATTGGGGTTTCTTGCCTGTCATCTTGCTTTATGGTATTGGTATTGAGCATTTTTCCTTTTAAAATGTTTTACTGGTTGTTACTACTATTAAATCGCTCAGGCGCTTTTACCGGTTAAATGATTGCAGCAACCTTGAGTTCCTGGCTTTTATTGAGCAAACCAGGCAAAACCAAATTTATTATTATAAAAAAACGATGGTTGCCGTTGTTTTGCTTTATACGGTTGGCTGGGTACTGTATACCTATGAGCCTGCACACAAGCACCTAATATGGCTTTATAGCACCTACTCTGTCATGTTTATCTATTTGGCGGTTATGTGGTTTGTGGTGCGCCCGCGTGCTTTTAAAAGGGATGCACATAAGCTAAACTCCATGCGAAAACGACTCGAAAATATATCAAATCAACTCAAATAACATGAAACTCAACACTATTCCAAAACCTGCTTTGATTTTGCTGATTGTCGGTTTACTCATGACTACTGTTACGCCTATAATTAGCCGTCATATTTTAATGCCCGATTTTGTATAGGGTTTCATAACCGGCTTAGGCTTCACTCTGGAGCTTATTGGGCTTATTAAAATGCAGCGGAGTAAGAAGGCAGGTAACTGCGCCGGGGTATAGTTTACTACTTAGGCCTCTGTTAACAACGCGGGGTACTGCTCAAGAGGGTCTATAAGGAATACAAAATCTGGATGATGTTGTAGCGTTTCTTTTGTATTCGCCGTAATTCTTATAACTTAAATCCATAACCATGAAACATCTTGTTTTATATTTCTTGATGACGACCGCATTGTTAACTGGCTGCAAAAAGGATAAGGCGTCACCACAAACCATTATAGGAAAATGGGAATTACGAAATATTTTAGGCGCCCAGGTACCCAATACTCCCTACACCTATAAAGCAGGAAATGGTAATATTATTGAATTTACCGCCGGCGAGTTTCAAAACGTCCAAAACGGCAATGTTACTTCTAAAAGAACCTATATGATAGTGGATGGGCATGCTGAAATAGACGGCAACTCCTACAGCAAGGCAATAATTTATGACAACGAAACTTTAAAATGGTATTTTAAGATATCCGGAGATAAGTTGATAATGAGTATGGGACCTATCGCCTCAGATGGAGTGACATTGACCTATCAAAAGTTATGAAAAAATTCCTACATAATTGAAACTTGCTAGCAGCCTTTACAGCGGTTGCAAGGTATTATTGCCTATTTACAGAGCCCTGCGAAGAAGACCTGCGGGGACGAAAACTTCACTATTTTAATACAGGCAATGGCATATCTGCCTGTGGCCCGTTGTTATAGGCACCAGCTAACCCCACAAAAAAAGCCCCTACTCACGTAAGGGCTTTAATATGAATGGTCTATTGCTTTAATCTACATTATCATGCAAAAACGAATTATTTTTGCGGATCTCGGTAGTACCATCATTTTCGGATAGCGAGAACTTAGAGATAGAACTTTCGTTACTGGCCGGGGTTTGCTGCAGAGAAATCTCCTTACGTTTGTAAGCCGGTACATTTTCCAGTTCCTGGATGTTGCCGTTGCGCAGCTTCATGCTCAGGTCTTTTAAACGCATAATGCGCTCGCGCGATTTACGCAGTTGCTCCTCTATAGACTCGTTGGTTTTGTTCTCATCAGGGCTAACAGCGGGCTCAGGTTGTTGTACCTGGGCTTGTGGCTGTGGTGCAGGGGCTGGCTCTCTAACCGGCTGCTCAAAGCTCATTACCGTTTCGGTTACCTTGAACACCAAACCATCTGGTTCGTTCTCGGTTTCGGGTTCTTCTTCCGGCTCGTCCATCATCAGGTTATGCCTAACCACATTGCTGTTGGTTTCTTCATCGGCCTGGGCCAAAATGTCGAATAAGCCATTTTGCTTTTGTGCCGAGGTTACCACTTTAGAAGTTACATCTTCTTTAACCGATGGTTTCACAAACTCGTTAACAGGTTTTACTAAAGGTGCGTTTTCGGGCATCAGCATCGAAACTACTTTCTTGTTGCTATGCTCTTTTTCGCGCTCGTCTTTAGTTTGAAAACCAGTAGCGATGATAGTTACCGATATTTTATTACCTAAACTCTCGTCAATACAGTTACCCCAAATCAGGTCGGCTGCTAAACCGGCTTCTTCCTGTATGTAATCAGTAATAATGCTTACCTCATCCATGGTAACTTCCTGTTCGGTGCCAGAGCTAATATTTAACAGGATGTAACGGGCACCTTCAATCTGGTTGTCTTTCAACAACGGAGACGACAATGCACCTTCCACAGCTTTAGAAGCACGGGTTTCGCCTTCGGCAGAAAAACTACCCATAATAGCTACGCCGCTGTCTTTCATTACGGTGCGCACATCCTTAAAATCCACGTTGATATAACCCGGATGTGTAATGATCTCGGCAATACCTTTGGCAGCCGTAGTTAAAATATCATCGGCCTGGGCAAATGCCGAACCTAACGTTAAGTTACCAAATATCTGGCGCATCTTATCGTTAGAGATCACCAGGAACGAATCCACATATTTTTTCAGTTCTTCCAAACCTTCTTCGGCCTGCATTTTACGACGCTTGCCCTCAAAAGAGAACGGCGTAGTAATAATACCTACGGTAAGAATATCCATTTCGCGTGCAGCCTTGGCAATAATTGGGCTAGCACCTGTACCGGTACCACCACCCATGCCTGCGGTGATGAACAGCATTTTGGTATTGCTGCCCAGCATTTGTTTCACATCTTCGATATTCTCAATAGCCGAGTTTTTACCCACTTCGGGGATAGAACCCGCCCCCATACCTTCGGTTAAGCTTGCACCTAATTGTACCTTGTTAGGGATAGGGCTAAGCTCAAGTGCCTGCGCATCTGTGTTACAAATGATGAAGTCAACACCGGTAATACCTTGTTTGTACATATGGTTTACCGCGTTGCCGCCGCCACCGCCAACACCAACTACCTTGATGATGGACGATTTTTCTTTTAACATCTCAAACTGCATGATACTTATTTTCAGGGATATGTGAATCGATGGATATTTAATTTTACGCTATGTAATATTAAGACTTTTTTAGCTGATATTTTATCAAAATTTCGCAATTGTTAATAAAATTAGCCCCCTCTAAATCTCCCCCTAAAAGGGGAGACTATTGTATAGTTATTATCAAAGCCCTCCCTTCTAGGGGAGGGTTTGGGAGGGGCTACTATTTTAAAAAGTCTTCGTCTTTTATATCGTCTTTAATGAATTTTTTACCTGTTTCTAAAATCTTGCCCAGCAAGCCAAACTTGCGTTCGTCGGTGTACTTGGCTTTTTCGGCTTTGGCAGCAGGCTGTTGTGCTACGCCCTGGCTGTTGTACTCCATTTTTTGAATACCTTTAATGAGCAAACCAATACCGGTGGCAAACGTAGGGCTTTGCAGCTCTTCGTAAGTACCTTTAGGCAATACCTCGTTTTTAGCCAGGTGCTCGTTAGGGTAACCAATGCGGCAATCTAAACCGGTTACATATTCTACCAGTTGCGATAAGTGCTTTAACTGCGCACCACCGCCAGTGATAACGATGCCGGCTATCAATTTCTTTTCGTAACCGGAAGATTTAATTTCGTAGTACACGTGCTCAATAATTTCTTCGATACGGGCCTGGATAATATAAGCCAGGTTTTTTACCGAAATTTCTTTTGCATCGCGGCCACGCAAGCCGGGTACACATACTATTTCGTTTTCCTTATTTTCATCGGCCAGGGCCGAGCCAAATCTTACCTTCAATTGCTCTGCAATGTTGCGCATTACTGAACAGCCTTCGCGAATATCTTCGGTGATGCTGTTACCACCGAAAGGTATAACCGCTGTATGACGGATGATGCCTTCATGAAAGATGGCCACATCGGTAGTACCACCACCAATATCAACTAATACCACACCAGCTTCTTTTTCCTCATCGCTTAAAACCGATTCTGACGAAGCCAATGGCTCCAAAATCAATTCCTGGCTTTCGAGCTGTGCTTTGGTTACACATTTAACGATATTTTTGATCGCAGTAACCTGGCCCGATATGATATGGAAATTTGCCTCAAGCCTAACACCCGACATCCCGATCGGGTCTTTAATGCCCGGCTCATTATCTACCGTAAATTCCTGTGGTAACACATGGATGATCTCCTCCCCCGGAGGCATCACCAGGTTGTACATATCTTCGATCAGCTTATCAATATCTTTGCGGCCAATCTCGGTATTTAGATCACGACGGGTTATTAACCCACGGTGCTGTAAACTTTTTATATGCTGACCGGCAATGCCCACATTCACAATACGTATCTCTACGTTAGATTGCGAACCGGCCACATCAACGGCTTGTAATATGCCTTGCACTGTTTTATCAATGTTCGATACCATCCCACGGGTAACCCCAGCACTTTCTGCCTTACCAATCCCTAACACTTCTATCTTTCCGTTCTTGCTCCTGCGCCCAACAATAACACATATTTTTGTGGTACCAATGTCGAGTCCAACTACTATTGGAGAGCTTTTTTCCTGCGGTATGCTTTTTTCCATGACTATTTAAAAATGGGATGATGTATCTTTTAATTCTCTTCTCTTAATTGCTGTATCTGGCTTTG
>Ga0265780_10010046_pt1 | contig 11308 bp, 7 predicted proteins | sample P1T30metagenome_FD_192432 | JGI IMG/M metagenome (GOLD analysis project Ga0265780, IMG submission 192432) | Plant litter microbial communities from East Loma Ridge, Irvine, California - P1 T30 | ecosystem: Environmental > Terrestrial > Plant litter > Unclassified | place: USA: California... | reverse complement strand
CAAAGTTGTTATTTGAGCAGGAGTATATCTTCCCGGGGTGGTAATATTTTGGTTATTATAGTAATTATTAAATGCTTCATTAAACATGGAGCGGTATTGCTCGGGGGTTAAAAGTTCTCCAGCATCGGGCAGCGGCAGGTTTGAACTTACACCTGCTTCAGCATCAAACCTAATTTGGGTTTTACCAGATCTGCCTCTTTTAGTATTAAGCACAATTACACCGTTTGAGCCGCGTGAGCCATAAATGGCAGTAGCAGCAGCATCCTTTAACACGGTTATATTTTCAATATCATTTTCATTAATACCGGCCAAAGCATTGAAAGTTCCGCCCCCTCTTTGTGTTAAATCGCCCGAGTTTACAATCATCCCGTCAATTACATATAAGGGCTGCGCTGCTGCGGTAGTGGTAATAGAGTTTATACCACGAATACGAACCTGGTTATTTGCACCGGGCTGGCCACTGTTAATTTGCACATTTACACCAGCAACTTCACCTTGCAGCGCTTGTTGAAATGTAGCGAAAGGCTTGTTCTCATTTTCGGCACCACTTACAACAGCAGCCGAACCCGTATATGACTTTCTGGACTGCGTACCATAGGCATCTTTGATCACCACTTCAGCCAGCATTCTTGAATCGGCTTTTAGCGCAATGACCGGAAATGCGCCTGCAGGCACCGCTACCTGTTGTTGAATAAAGCCCACGTACGAAAAAACCAGTACCTGGCCAGTGGATGCTGTTAACGTGAAATTACCGTCACCATCGGTTAATGTACCTTGCTGGGTCCCCTGTATCTTAACAGAAACACCTGGTAGTGGTTGGCTGTCATCAGCACCGGTTACTTTACCAGTAACCTTTTTACTCTGAGCTGCCGCAGTATTTACGGCAAATACACTCAAGGCAAGAAAAATTAGTAAGATTTTCTTCATTTTTTTGATAGATTTTTAAATTACGCATGCATTATATGCTAATATTGCTAATTTTTTCGTTAAAAAATATTTTTTATTGAAAAAATTTATTTTTCTTTAAAAAAATCAATCATAAATGAAAATTATACTAATAACACGCTAAAAAACACTCTTTTTGAAGTTAAAGAAAGGTAATTTAAATTGTAGATTAATAACCATGCAGCTTTAGCCTCCAAATATCCATCCTGACCATTAGAAGTTAAATGACGATAGCTACGCAGCAACATAAGAATAATACGGAAGTTGCTCAGCAGCTTGGTGCCTATAGCTTTAGAATAGGATGTAAACTCAATTACATAAGTTTACCGCAGATGCAAAACTCAGTCATATTGAGGCCTTTACTGTAAGCAGCACGTGTGAGGCAGGCATGTGTGATGATTGTATGCCGTTTATAGTACAGAGCTTGCCATCCTGACCACTTCAGTCGGCAAAGCAAAGCAGATCATTTTACGAAAGTCAGCATTGACTTTAAGGTGAACAATAGCAGGCGGGTGTCCTCCTTCATTTAAAGTTGCAGTAAATTGAAGAATTTAGCAAAAAACAAGTAATATTCAACCGAGAATACCCTATTGAAACAACTGGCTCTTAAGCATTATCACTATTTTGAATACTTTCTCAAAAGCATAAACGAACGATACTAAAATCTCGTTTAGCTTTGGAGCCTTTCTAATTTTTGCTTTCTGGTAATTACCAGTATCATCTGGTATATGTAACAAATCACACATGAAGACTTGTAAAAGTCTTTATAGATATTTTATAAATACATAATAGCATATTTAGGGATAAAATAGCGCCTATTTGTTAATTGCTTTGCTAGCAAAGCAATTAACAAATAATGAGTACATCACGCATTTTGCCTTCCATCCGGCTCCTTTTCTTCATTTAGAACAAGCCTAACTGCCCTTTGCTTAAATCAATATCATCAGGGTTGGTTATTTCCAGGTCTATAATCTTGGCGGCTTTTTCGGGGCTCACATCAGGTATTTCCTTTTCTTCAGTTACATCAGTTATGATCTGCGTGTCGGCAATGGAATCGGGTGCCGGGTCGGGTACGTCTTCGGCATCGTCATGTACGGCTATAAGTTGTACTGTTTGCACCGGATGGGCCGACAAGCGGTTACCCATAGCTTTCATGCCTTTTACATCAATTAAATCGGTTAGGTTAAGTTCAACCAATTCCTGCACCTGGGTCTTACCTTTTAGTTGCTCCACCTTTACAATAGGCTGTGCTGCGCTGGATAGGAGAATAAGCTTAGAACCTGCTTCTTCACTAATAAAGCTACTTTGCTTACCTATAGGCGTGTTTTCAAAAACAAAGCGTTTAACCAGGTAATTCTTCGATTTGCCATCATAATGCACCACGGCAAATACTTTTTCCGCGTCGTACTTCTCTATCAGCATCATCTTATCATCAAAGTGATTATTAAGATCAAAGCTGGTAAGTTCGTAGGTACCGTTAGATAGTACGGTTAATATCTTATCCTCCCCATCAAATTCGCCCAGGTAACGGCCACGGCTATCGGCATTCAGACGTTTTAATATATCATCGAACCATATTTTACGGCCGGCCAGGGTAGATACCCCCTTACTTTTGAGCAATATTTTTTTAACAGGGTACTTAGTTACCTGGTTACCCATAGAACTACGGCCTTTAATAGCTATTTCGGCAAAGTGCTGGTCAAATTGCAGTTTCTTTAGCTTAGAATGTGGTTTTAATTGAATGTTCACCACCTCCGCTTCACCATTAGGATTGGCAGAGAAGTATAGTACTTTAGAACCTTTGGAGCCTTTAGTGAGGTCGTATTCCTTATCGCGTGTTACCCCAACTACTGAGAAACGTTTAATATATGTGGTACCACTTTCACCATCTTTATAAATAAGATTGTATACCGTGCGTTCATCACCTTTCTTAAATACGGCCACATGGATAATATCCTTACCCACAAAAACTTTGTCTTGCACCTTGGTAATGAGGCAGCGGCCATCGTACCGGAACACAATAACTTCGTCAATGTCGGAACAGTCGCAAACGTATTCGTCTTTCTTCAAGCCGGCTCCCACAAAACCATCCTGGCGGTTTACATAAAGCTTAACGTTGGCCAGCGCCACTTGCGATGCCTCTACCCTGTCGAAGGTGCGTAATTCAGTTTTACGCTCGCGGCCCTTACCATATTTTTCCTTCAGCTTTGCAAACCAGGCTATTGCATAGTCGTTCAGGTGTTTCAGGTGATGATTTACCTCTTTAATTTCGTTCTCCAGAGTCTTCATCTGCTCATCCGCTTTTTTAACATCAAAGCGGGTAATGCTGCTCATGGGTTTATCAATGAGCTTCTTATAATCTTCGGGCAGTATGGTGCGGTAAAACTTAGGGAAAAACGGTGTAAACAAGCGGTTTAACACCTCTACCACTACATCGAAATTACCCGAGGTTTCATAATCAGGGTGTTTATACATCCCCTCCTGTATAAAAATCTTGAGCAGCGAACTAAAGAAAATCTTTTCTTTCAGTTCGGCCAGGCGTATCTCCAGCTCGCGTTTTAGCAAGTGCTTGGTATGCGCAACACTTTGCTGTAAAATATCGTTCACACTTAAAAAGTGCGGCTTATCATCTAAGATAATACAGGTATTGGGTGATATAGATACTTCACAATCGGTAAAGGCGTATAACGCATCAATGGTTACATCGGGCGATATGCCGGGTGCCAGGTGCACCACGATCTCCACATCTCTGGCAGTGTTATCCTCAATTTTCTTGATCTTGATCTTGCCCTTATCATTAGCGGCAATAATGCTATCAATTAAGCCGCCTGTAGTAGTGGTAAAAGGCACCTCGGTAATGGTGAGTGTCTTTTTATCTCGCTCTATAATTTTGGCGCGTACGCGGATCTTACCTCCACGTTGCCCTTCGTTATAATTGGAAGCATCGGCCATGCCCCCGGTTGGGAAATCGGGCATGAGGTTAGGCCGAACACCTTTTAACACCTCTATACTGGCATCAATCAACTCGTTAAAGTTGTGCGGCATTATCTTGGTGGCCAAACCTACGGCAATACCATCGGCACCCTGTGCCAGCAGCAACGGGAACTTAACCGGCAGGGTAATGGGTTCACGGTTACGGCCATCATAACTGGCCTGCCATTTTGTAGTATCGGGGTTAAACACCACCTCGAGTGCAAACTTTGTTAAGCGGGCCTCAATGTAACGTGGCGCAGCGGCCGAATCGCCGGTGATAGGATCTCCCCAGTTGCCCTGGCAATCGATCAATAAATTCTTTTGCCCTATCTGTACCATCGCATCGCCAATAGAAGCATCCCCATGAGGGTGATACTTCATGGTGTTACCTATTACGTTGGCGGCTTTGTTAAAGCGCCCATCGTCCATTTCTTTAAGCGAGTGCAGAATGCGGCGCTGTACGGGCTTTAAACCATCATATATATGCGGAACGGCACGGTCTAAAATTACGTAGGAGGCATAGTCTAAAAACCAGTTTTCGTACAAGCCATCCAGCGGAATTATATTGTGTAACTGTTCGTTAGAATTTAAATTATCTGACATATCGGTTCACTCAAAAAGAGGCGAATCTTTTTAATTGTAATTTGAATTGATGAAATGCTAAAAATATTAGTCAAATATACTAAAAACAAGCCAAAATACCTATACCCAGGTTTTGTGTAGCTTACTTAACGGCATGAATATATTATTTATTTCGATAAATTTTCCATTGATTTACAGTCCGTTGTAAACCTATACTCCTAACAGGGGTTTTATTAAGTACTAACCAATTGCCATGAAAAAGATTTACCTTTTTATATGGCTGGCAATGCTGTTGCACGCCTGCCAAAATCCGCCTGTGCGTAAAAATGCGCTCAACCTGAAAGATGACATCAATTACGCTTACCAAATTAAACAATCGGACCGTTGGATTATTAACCCCGATCATCATAACGTAATGGTAGCCATGACCGCCCTTAAAGCTTTTGAAACCGGCGATACAGCCAAGCTACGAACGTGTGTGGCCGACAGCCTTACTGTGTACTACGATGGCGGCTACTACAAAGGTGGTAACCGCGAGTTTATGTATGCCATTATAGCAATTGGGAAAGCGTTAAAAAACTTACGCGTGGAAGTGAAAGACTGGGAATCGGTAATAAGCAAGGATAAACAACAGCAAAGAGTAACTACCTGGTACAAGCAATACTGGACAAACCAACAAGGCCAGCCCGACTCGGCCGATGTAGTAGACGAAGCCCTATTTAAAGATGGCAAAATTATTACATGGTATGATTATATGCGGAGGTATAAAAAGTAAGAAAGCTTAGTGCTCCTCCCCGGGAAGGAGAGAGTTAAAAACCAGTACAGTAAACAATGATTATTCAAAAGTCCTCCCTCCTGGGGAGATTTAGTTGGGGCTACCTCTTTGCCGCTCTAATCATTTCCGGATAGTTCATACGGTTGCTCATGGCGTGGCAAATCATGCCTATCCGCTTGGCACGTGTTTCTATACTTTTTGCGCTATTAAGCCAGTTTATAAAATAGCGTCGATGAGATTCAAGCAGGCTATTAAAAAAATTGAGTGCCTCAGGCTCATCGGCCAGGCATTCCTGTAAATCGTCAGGCACTATTAATTTAAAATCCACGTCTTCTTCCAGGCTTACCTGCAGCATGGCTCCTTCGCGTTTGTGTATGCCTTTGCGCATGGATGCATTTAAGGTGAGTATAAAGTTGCCATTGCCCATAGGCATTACGGCAACCCCTGCAATAGTAAATTGATCTAAGGTACCCCTCACTCTAAACGATTTCCGGTTATCGGGCTTAATTTGTTGCGCCACATCTGGTGGAATATCAATATATGTCCAGCCGGTTTTTTCGCCCATTTCACCAAACTTAAAAATAATTGCAGTATAGGTTACCATATTATTAGCTAAAGGTGAGTTTGATAACTAAATATTTCGTTTAACACGCTGATATGTTAAGGACTTGTTAAATCTTCAATAATAGTAAAATTAGTTGTAACGTTTAGGCAACTGAGTATGTCTTATGGATATAAAACAAAATAACTCACAATAAAATTTAAAGATATGAAAACCTTAAAATCACTTTTCTTAGGCTTAGCCTTATTAGTAATTACCAATGTTGTAAAAGCTGACGAACCTGCTGCAATAATTACCAGGAACCAAGCTATCACCGCTTACGTTAATGCCATGACCCTGGGTCAAAATTCGGGCTTAAACGAAGTGATAGACCAATCGGCCAAATTCAGCATTTTACGTGGCAAAAGTGTAATTAGTTTTGATAAAGCCGACTTAATGAAATTTGCAGGTCAAAATGCAAACATTAAACAAGCATGTACTACCACTACTACAGAAGTTGAAAGCAACGCCGACATGAGCGTAGTTAAGGTGGATATGAAGTATGAAAACTTTACCCGTACCAACTACGTAACAATGGCTAATACTGAAGATGGCTGGAAAATTACCAACGTATATTCGGTATTTAAATAAAGAATTAGTTTTAGTTAGTAAAATAGTTTAGTTAATTATGAACAGAAGCCGCTGCGAGAGCGGCTTCTGTCGTTTTTAACATTTTATACCGGTAAACTTACCAGCCTGTCTTCAAAAAACAGGAATGGCAAAAAACTTTCTACCCCATTAGTTACCCAGGTAGAACCATCCTGGCAATACAGCAGTGTGCGGATAGGTTGTTTTTGCTTCCTCTCATATTCGGCCAACACCTGGAGGCAGGAGCCACAAGGCGTAATAGGCTTGTTAATAACAAACTTAGCTGTAAAAGCTGTAACCGCCATGGCTTCAATAGGATCATGAGCATAATTAGCACCCCAATTGAACAGCGCCACCCGCTCGGCGCACAAGCCCGATGGATAAGCGGCATTTTCCTGGTTACTGCCGTAAATAATACGTCCGCTTTGTAAGCGTAACGCCGCCCCCACACTAAAGTTTGAATAAGGCGAATGCGAGCCGCCCAAAGCTTTTACAGCTTCGTGGCAAAGGGCTTTATCTTGTGTATTCAAGTCTTCAAAGTTGTTATATTCTTCAAAGGCTATTTTAATTTCGTGGTTAATCATGTATTACTACCCTGTTGGTAAACCAATTAAGTTTGCTCTCCACTATTGAGGCCGCCACTTAATCAAAAAGGGCTTATAAGTTAGAAATAATTATCTGATAAAGCAAATTTTAATTTACAGGTTGCGTGGGCTTGTTCTTTCCAACAAGCCTCATTTTATTGTGCAAGCTATAATTTATTGCCTAACCCGTGCCAAAGTTGAGAGAGACGAAGCGGCAAAATCCCTTCCTCCTCTCCCAATAGAGTATATTTATGCAACATAAAAAAAGTAGCCGTTACCAACAACGCTGCTTCGCAAAAAAAGAAGTATAAAAAAATGTCATTCCGAATGTTTAAAAAATCTTGCTACAGTAGTACAAGATTTCTCCTAACGTCGAAATGACATAATAATAATTAAGGGCTTATTAGATACTACGCAACTAAAGCCTCGGCTTCTGCAACCAACGGATTTATCGTTTCATCATCCTTCTCTACCCGTAGATTATTGACGATGTGTTGCTGGCGGGTTGGCGTATTTTTACCCATAAAGTATTCCAGCAAACCTTTAATGTTGGCATCTTTTAAAATAACCGGGTCAAGGCGCATATCTTTGCCAATGAAAAGGCCAAACTCATCGGGCGATATTTCTCCCAATCCTTTAAATCGGGTTATTTCAGGTTTGTTGCCCAGTTTGGCTATGGCATTGCGCCGCTCTTCATCACTATAGCAGTAAATGGTCTCTTTTTTATTACGCACCCTAAATAGCGGCGTTTGCAAGATAGACACGTGACCGGCTTTTACCACATCAGGAAAAAACTGCAGAAAGAAAGTCATGATCAATAAACGAATGTGCATACCATCCACATCGGCATCGGTAGCAATTACAATATTGTTATAACGTAAACCGTCTAAACCATCCTCAATATTTAAGGCGTGTTGCAGCAGGTTAAATTCTTCATTTTCGTAAACCACTTTTTTGGTAAGTCCAAAGCAATTCAAGGGCTTACCCTTTAAGCTAAACACGGCCTGGGTAAGCACATCCCGCGATTTGGTAATCGATCCACTGGCCGAATCTCCCTCGGTTATAAATAACGTGGTATCTTGGCGACGTTCATGCGTATCTTCAAAATGCAACTTACAATCGCGCAGTTTACGGTTATGCAACGATGCTTTTTTAGCGCGCTCGTTAGCCAGTTTTTTAATACCGGCAATGTCCTTACGTTCACGCTCCGATTGCAGTATGCGCTTCAACAGGGCATCGGCAGTGGCCGGGTTTTTATGCAGGAAATTATCGAGTTCGGTCTTTAAAAAGTCGTTGATAAAAGTACGTACAGTAGGCCCCTCGGGACCAATATTTTGCGAACCCAGTTTGGTTTTAGTTTGCGATTCAAAAACCGGTTCTTGCACCTTAATAGCTATGGCCGCTACGATAGACGCGCGGATATCTGCTGCATCAAATTCTTTTTTGTAAAACTCACGGATGGTTTTTACCACAGCTTCTCTAAAAGCTGCCTGGTGTGTACCACCCTGCGTGGTGTGCTGCCCATTTACAAAAGAGTAATATTCCTCGCCGTATTGCTGGCCGTGGGTTAAAGCTATCTCAATATCTTCGCCTTTCAGGTGAATTATAGGGTAACGGATATTAGCCACATCAGCATTGCGTTCTAAAAGATCGCGCAGGCCGTTTTGTGAAAAGAACTTTTGTCCGTTAAAATTAATGGTTAAACCGGCATTCAGGAACACATAGTTCCAGATCATGTTTTGCACAAACTCCGGTATAAAGCGGTAGTTGCGGAAAATGGTCTCGTCGGGGAAAAAGTTGATGGCAGTACCATTACGCTGTGTGGTTTCCTTTTCGGCTTCATCGCGTACCAGTTCACCCTTGGCAAATTCGGCCAGTTTAGTACGGTTTTCACGGTAAGATTGTACTGTGAATGAGGTAGACAACGCATTAACCGCCTTGGTACCTACACCATTTAAACCTACCGATTTTTGGAAAGCCTTACTATCATATTTACCACCGGTGTTGATCTTGGAAACGCAATCAATTACTTTACCCAATGGTATACCACGGCCATAATCGCGAACCGACACTTTATGATCGCTCATGTTCACATCAATAGTACGGCCGGCGCCCATCACAAACTCATCTATGGAGTTATCTACAATCTCTTTGAGCAATACATAGATACCATCGTCATACGCCGAACCATCGCCCAGTTTACCAATATACATACCTGGGCGCAGGCGTATGTGCTCTTTCCAATCGAGTGAACGTATACTATCTTCACTATAATTAACTTCTGCCATGTTTGTATTTATTTTCACGCTGCTGCGTGGTAAAACCGTTTTGTCAATTAAAGCTTATTGAAAATCTAGCAGAACGGTGAATGTTTGACCGGCTCAGCATAACATCAAAACGAATTTTATCCTTATTCATAATGGTATAACCAGCATTAATACATGCCAACTGTACTGTTTTAACCAAACATACTAAAATTTTTGGCAAAAAACCAGGTGCAAATTTACCTGAATTTTATACAATCACGAGCCTGATTTATATTTTTAAAAAAAGCGGGGCCTTTTTCATTGGTAAGGCAAACAGCCATTAAGTAGCCGGTATGGTCTTTTTGAATAGCAATAAGCAAGGCATACTTATAACGGCGGGTTTCAGGTAAATCGGCTAGGTTAAACAGGTACGTTTTACCTGCATCGGCATTATACATTTCTAACACCCGTGCAGGAAGCGGCCGGGCAAAGTACTTATCATCATCGCTCATGGCTGTAGCATGGGCTCTGGCAGCCTGCAGGTAGGTGGAATCGGGGTTATCAAGTGTTTTGCCTGTTATGTCCTTTACCTGGTCATAACTGAGCCAATTTTGCCTTAACGAATGCACCTGCAACCAAACCTCAAAATCCTGACCGGGTTTGGTCATGGCAAAATCGAAAGAAAAATTTTCGTTGTTTACAGCAGGAATTTCTTTAAAATTGGCAGGTATTTTAAAATCAACACCTGCTTCACGTGCTTCTTTTAAGAATAAGGACAACTGACCGCTCATTACAACACGTTGCTGTAAAACGCTTGACTTTACTTTGCCTTTCTTTTTACTTTGCGCTGTAGCCGAAATTTGTGCAAGGCATAATATCCCCGCAGTAACTAAGAGTACTTTGCTAGTTTGATTTATAATATTCATTACTGGTAATGCAGTAAACCGTTTAAATATTTCTATATTAACAAAAGCATCATGGTGAGTGACAAGCAAATGTATAATATTATTTTAAAAATAAACAGATAGATAAATAATGAGCATTAAACCTAAGCTTAACCGCTTCGACCTGACAATGATCGTCATTAGCCTCATTATTGGTACCGGTATTTTTAAATCGCCGGGTGAGGTAGCTTTACGTACCGGCAGCACCCAGCTGTTTTTTGCAGCCTGGATAGTAGGCGGCCTAGTAACCCTTTGTGGTGCCCTTACCTTTGCCGAAATTGGCGCCCGCTACCCTAATACGGGCGGTTTCTATAAATTGTTCTCTTATTGTTATCATCCGGCCTTTGCTTTTATGATTAACTGGGGAGCTGTTATAGCCACTACGGCCTCAGTTGCTGCAGTGGCACTTATTGGCGCAGAATATTTAAACCCCATACTGCTACCCGCCAGCTTGCAAAACGGTACCGGCACTAAAATATCTACCATTGCTATGGTACTTGTGGTGTATTTAATCAATCTTTTAGGAATTAAAACCAGTGCACGCACTCAAAACGTGCTCACCATTTTTAAGGTGGGCATGATTGTGGTATTATGCCTGGCCATTTTCAAAAGCGACAATACCACCGTTATTACCAGTGCTATTATGCCCACTGGCAATCCTATAGCCTCGTTTGGATTAAGTTTGGTGGCTGTATTTTTCACTTATACTGGCTACCAGCAAACTATCAATTTTGGAGGTGATGTAATTGATGCTAAACGTAATATACCTAAAGGTATTTTTTTAGGCATAGCCATTGTTATTGCCGTTTACATGGCGGTTAACTTTGCGTATTTTCATGTGCTGGGCATGGGCGGTTTACAGCAAAACACAGGATTGGCCGCTAAAATGGCTTCGGTAGTGTTTGGCGAAGTGGGCTCTAAAGTTACTTCGGTGCTCATGTTCGTATCTGTGCTGGCTTATGTAAATGTGAACATAATGTCGGTGCCACGGGTGTATTATGCCATGGCCGAAGATGGCATGCTGCCCGCTATATTTAAACGCGTAAACCCGCGTACTCAGGCACAGGAGT
>Ga0265780_10010044_pt1 | contig 11310 bp, 10 predicted proteins | sample P1T30metagenome_FD_192432 | JGI IMG/M metagenome (GOLD analysis project Ga0265780, IMG submission 192432) | Plant litter microbial communities from East Loma Ridge, Irvine, California - P1 T30 | ecosystem: Environmental > Terrestrial > Plant litter > Unclassified | place: USA: California... | reverse complement strand
GTGGGAGGTGCCGATCAGAAACATATCATGGCGTATTCACGCGGGATACAACTATATATCGATATGTGGTTTATCGCATGTAACGCACGGATTCGGTTTCATGGACGCCACAAACGACAATGCCCCGTATTGAACGGGGCATCTGGCTTGCTACAACATCAGCGAATCAATCGAAGACCGGGGTCTCGACGCCGAGGATCTTGTGCAGTTTCGGCGAGGTCGTCGTGTACTGCATGTGGATCTTCTTGTCCGGGAAGATGTACGGTGCGGCGCCAAACGCGGCCAGCGCAGCTTCGTGGAAGCCCGACAGGATCAGCTTCTTCTTGCCTGGGTAGGTGTTGATGTCACCCACGGCGAAGATGCCCGGCACATTGGTTTCGAACTTTTCCGTGTTCTGCACCTTCAGCTGGCGCCGTTCGATGTCGAGGCCCCATTCAGCGATCGGGCCGAGTTTCGGCGACAGGCCGAAGAACACCATCAGCATGTCGAGCGGTACGCGGCGGGTGACGCCGTCGGGACCGGTGACCTTGATTTCCGACAGCTGGCCGTCTTTCTCGTCGTAGCCGGTGACCTGGCCGGTGATGAGCTGCATTTCATACGCTTCGCACAGCGCCTTCATCTTGGCGACCGATGCCGGCGCCGCGCGGAAATCGTCACGGCGGTGCAGCAGCACGACCGATTCAGCCTTGCCGACAAAGTTCAATGCCCAGTCCAGGGCCGAGTCGCCGCCGCCGCAGATGACCAGGTTCTTGCCTTCGAACAGGCTCGGATCCTTGACGCGGTAGTGCAGCTGCGTGCCTTCGTGCTTCTCGATGCCGTCGACCTTGATGGTGCGGGCCTGGAACGAGCCGACGCCGGCAGCGATAAAAATGGTTTTGGTGATGAAGCGCGTGCCGGTCGACGTCTCGACATTGAAACGGTTGTCTTCACGGCGCTGCACAACGGTCACTTCCTGCGACAGGTGGAACGTTGGCTCGAACGGCTCGATCTGCTTGAGCAGGTTGTCGGTCAGTTCCTGGCCGGTGCACACGGGCACGGCGGGGATGTCGTAGATTGGCTTGTCGGGATACAGTTCGACGCACTGGCCGCCCACGGCTGGCAGCGAATCGATGACGTGGGCCTTGATCTCGAGAAGGCCGAGTTCGAAAACCTGGAACAGGCCGACGGGACCTGCACCGATGATGACTGCGTCGGCGTCAATGGCGCCGGCGAAAGAATTGTTTGGAGCGATGCTGCCCGCTTCTTGGGTGGCACTGATAGTCATGCGCTAATCCTGTTGATTTTGAAGGGTATTGCAGCCAAGGTATTGGCGGTGGCGCGTAGTGTGCCACGGATGGCGCGGGCTTGCTTGTGGGCTCGCCGCAGGCCTGACGCAGGTGAGGGCGCCGAGGTGGCGCCGGCATGACACCGGCGCGAGGTTCTTAACGCACCAGCTGGTCGATCTTTTCCTTGACGTCTTTCCACTGGTCCGCTTCCGGCAGTGGGGCCTTGGTCTTCGTGATCGAAGGCCAGGACCGGGCCAGGTCGACGTTGATCTTGATGAAGTTCATTTGATCGGACGGCACGTCTTCCTCGGCAAAGATCGCATTGACCGGGCATTCGGCCACGCAGACCGCGCAATCGATGCACTCGTCCGGGTCGATTACCAGGAAATTAGGGCCTTCCCGGAAACAATCTACCGGGCATACATCGACGCAATCGGTGTAACGACAGCTGATGCACGATTCGGTGACAACGTGGGTCATAACAGTCCTATCAATAAATTAATACGGCTGGTCTGGACGTACAAAATCCGCCCGACTGGCAAAGCACTGTATTTTAGGGCAATTTGCCGCGCAGGACAAATGAGGCTTAGATGTAAATCGCATAAGCAAATGTGCGTCGTGGTAAATGACTGGGTGGAGTTTGGGTGGCAAATCGTCACCCCACCGGCCCGGTCCTGCCGTGATCGAGGCACCACTGCGCCAGCGCGTTGACTTCTTGCGCCAGGACCGCTTCGGCATTGTAGTACTCCAGCAGGTTCATCGTGCCGCAGCACGCGCGGCGGTCCTGCACCGCCGCGGGTGCCACAGCTGGCGCCAGCGCCGGGTTGTCGATCTCCATCACCTCGCGCATGCTGAACCGGTCCCTGATAAAAACCGCGTAGTCGGCCGGCTTGCCATCGGTTGCAACCAGCCTGCGCATTTCCGCCGCCACATCGGCGTACGTGGCCGCGTGGTCCGGCGCGACAATCAAGCTGCGCAATACCAGGCCGCGCAGGTAGCACCCGACGCGGTGCAGCACGGCGGCATCGTCTTCCAGCGCTGGATTGCGTTCGAACGCAAACAGGTCGGCCAGGATGTCGTACACCGCGCCGGTGAACACCTGCGACAGCGCATGGACTTCATTGCCGGCGTCGGTGAGTGTGAGGTTGTTGTCGGCATTGCGCAGGCCGGTGGTGGTGCCCAGCGCCAGGCCGAACTGTTCGGCAATATCCGCCAGGAAGGTTTTATCGTGCAGGCGCGCCTTGGTCTGGGCAATCACGGCCTCGCACTGGTCCAGCTGCGCCAGGGCCAGGAAGATGGCCGTCAGGTCGCCAAACGACTCGTGCAGGCCGCCGGTTTGCGGCGGGTTATCTGCCTGCAGCCAGTCCGGCTTCAGGCCGTCGAGTACCGCGTGCCCGGTTTCGTGCGCGACGATGTCGAATGACCGGCAGGTGTAGACGCGGTCAAGCTGGCCGGTGGGAACAAAGTCGCCGAATTTCAGGCAGCCCTGGCTGCGGCTGTAAAACGCGTTCATCACGTTGGGCAAGCCGTACGGGAAGACCTGCAATGGCGCCGTGTCGACGCTGCTGTTCCATTGCCACGGCAGCGGCATCTCGGCGCCGGCTGCCGACAGCGCGCGCTGGTACATCGTCAGCGTCTGCCGCACCACGGCAAAGGTGTGCACCGCGTCGAATTGCGGCGTATCGGGCTGGGCCACGAAGTCGCCGAATGCGTTGGGCGCCACCGGCGCGATGCCTTCGCCGGACACGATGCGGGCGTCACGCGGCCCATCGAGGATGAGTCCGGGCAGGAACGCCTTGCGGGTGCCGATTTCGCCCACCGACGGATCCTGCTTCCACATCAGCACGCGCGCACCGAACGCGTAGGGCAGGGGTACCGATGCGGGTTCCATATTGTCGGGGCGCGGCATGCCTGGCTGCTCGAGCAGCTGCGCCGCCTTGCGATGCTGGCGGTAGGCAGCGCTGGGCGTGGGGATGAAACCGATCGGCGCCGGTTTTGATGGCAGCCTCTGTTCGTCGTCCATGATTTTCCTTCCAAAAGATTATCCTTTGGAAAAATAGTCGCGGCAGATCAAAACGGCATATTGACGCAGATCAATTGCAGTTAGTAAATACGGAAATTAATTGATGAAATGCCATACGGCCGGCTGAACGCCCTTGGCATCAATGCAATGCTGCTGGCATCATGATGCATTGCCCGGCGTTAAGTCCGGGCGCACACAGGAAGCGTAATGGCAGATATCAACATCGTCCAGGAACACAGCATGTCGGCGCCGATGGCGCGCGCGGCAGCGCAGAAGGTGGCCGACAAACTGGCCGCGGAGTACGGCGTGGCGTGCAACTGGGAAGGAGAGGACGTGCTGCATTTCGAGCGCAGCGGCGTGGATGGTTCGCTGACGTTGACCACGCAGCGCGCCGCCCTGCACATCAGGCTCGGCTTTCTGATGGGCCCGTTTGCCGGCGCCATCGAAGCGAAAGCCGCCGACAAGATGCGGCGGGTGTTTACGACGGCTGCTTGAAGCTTAGTCTTTCAGGCTCTCGACCAGGTCGACGTATTGCTGCATCGCGTCGTCCTGCGAGGTGCCTTTCAACTGGTCCCACGCATCGAACTTGGCACGGCCGATCATGTCGGTAAAGCCAGGACGCTCGCCGGCCGCATCGCCTTTCGAGCCCTGCTTGAACAGCGCGTAGAGCTTGAGCATCGTCATGTTGTCAGGACGCTCGGACAGGTTTTTCGAATCGGCCTGGGCCTGGGTGAATTGGTCTTGCAAGCTCATGAGAAAACTCCTGGTTCAGTATGGGTAAAAGCGTGTTGGTAAAAGCGCATGCATGGTAGCGCACCGGTGCATTACGCACATGCTTTTCGGGGGAACTTTAGAGGGGATGCTCGACCAGGGAGGTGCGGGAGAAGCGTGCGCACAGCCGGTGCGCACGCTGGTGTTGCTGAAGCGGGTGCTTAAACTGCCAGCAGCTCGACGTCGAAAATCAGCGTCGCGTTCGGTGGAATGACGCCGCCGGCGCCGCGTGCGCCGTAGCCCAGGCTCGCTGGAATCGTCAAACGGCGCTGGCCGCCGACTTTCATGCCCTGCACGCCTTCATCCCAGCCTTTGATGACCTGGCCGGCGCCCAGCGAAAACTGGAACGGGTCGTTGCGATCCTTGCTCGAATCGAATTTGGCGCCCTGGGTGCCGTCGTCGTTGCGCAGCCAGCCGGTGTAGTGCACGGTGACGTGCTGGCCTGCCTTGGCTTCGGCGCCTTCGCCGGTGACGGTGTCGTCGTATTGCAGGCCTGAATCGGTAGTAGTCGACATAATTTTCCTTGTATGGATGCGGTTCAAGCCGGGAATTGTAGACCATGGCTTGTCATTGCGCCACGAACGTGCCTGGCCGGGCCGGCGAGAGCATCTTGCCAACGTGTTGCACCGAGGCCAGTATTCTCGTGCCAGCCTCTTCCCGCGCGGGAATTTCCACTTACAATACGGTTTTCGCCCCTTAAGTGACTCACCCATGCTGCGCAGCTTTCGACAGCTTTGCCTGTCCGTTTTACTCCTCGGGGCCGCTGCGCCCGTGGTGCATGCCAACGTTGTCGTCGTACTCAATTCGCGCGACGCCACGATCCAGCTGCTGGACCAGCAAACCTATGCCGACAAAGGCACTTTCCCGGTTGGCAAGGAGCCGCATCACCTGATGTCGACGCCGGACAACAAGTCGCTGATCGTCGCCAGTTCCGTCGGCAATGAACTGATCTTCCTCGACCCGATCACCGGGCTGCAGCAAGCAGTGGCCAAGGATGTGTTCGACCCATACCAGATCGGCTTTTCGCCGAACCAGAAATGGTTCGTGTCGGCGGCGCTGCGCCTGGACCGCGTCGATATCTACAGCTTCAATGGCAAATTGATCAAGCTGGTCAAGCGCGTGCCGCTGGCTAAAATGCCAAGCCACATCGCGTTCGACGCCGACAGCACCACCGCGTTTGTCACGCAGCAGGCCAGCGACCAGGTCAGCGCCATCGACCTGAAAACGCAGACCGTCAAATGGACTATTCCCGTCGGCAAGCTGCCAGCGGGCATTGCGATGACGCCCGATAACAAATATCTGTTGGTGGGCATCATGGGCAGCGATTACGTCGAAGTGATCGACTGGCGCACCGCCAAGACGGTCAAGCGCATCAAGGCCGGCGAGGGCGCGCACAACTTCCGTTCGCTGGGCGACAAGCGCCACACGTTCGTATCGAACCGCGTCAGCAACTCGATCAACATCATCGACCAGGTGACGCTGGAAAACGTCGGCCAGATCAATGTGCCGGGCGGCCCCGACTGCATGGAACTGACCGCCGACGGCAAGACGCTGTGGGTCACGCTGCGCTGGATTAAAAAGGTCGCGGTAATCGACGTGGCCAGCCGCAGCATCATCAAGATGATCCCGGTAGGACGCTCGCCGCACGGCGTGTTCTTTGCCAATTCCGCGCCCCGGGAGTAATGGTGCACCGTACGTACGCGGCCTTTGCCTTGCTGTTGGCGGGCGCCCCGGCCTTCGCTGGGACGCCTGCTGCGTGCAAGGCGACCGCCTACCTGACGTTCGACACCGGCAGCCAGTCGCAGGCCGAGCTGATTGCCGCCACGCTGAAAAAGCACGCGATCAGGGCGACGTTCTTCCTCGCCAATGAAAAGACCGTGCGCGGCGACTGGTCGCTCGATCCGTCGTGGGCGAGCTACTGGAAGGCGCGCGTGGCCGAGGGCCATGCGTTTGGCACCCACACGTTCGACCATGTCTACTGGCAGCGCGATTTGCCGCATGGCGCGATGCTGGAAAAGCCCCAGTTCGGCGCCAACGGCGGCAAGAAAATCACGATGGACGCGGCCGCGTATTGCAGCGAACTGCGGCGTGTCGACACCCGTTTCGTGGAACTGACCGGCCACCACATCGATCCGCTCTGGCGCTCGCCGGGCGGCCATACGTCGCCCAACACGCTCGCTGCCGCCAAAGCCTGCGGCTATGCGCACGTCGGCTGGGCGCCTGCCGGCTTCACCGGCGACGAGACGTCGAGCGAGCGCTTTTCGAATGCCACGCTGCTCAAGAACATGCTGGCCAACGTCAAGGATGGTGACATCATCATGGGCCACATGGGCATCTGGTCGCGCAAGGACCCGTGGATGCCAGCCAACCTGGAGCCATTAATTGTCGGCCTGCAGCAGAAAGGCTTTTGTTTCGCTACACTGCGGGATCATCCCGACTACAAGCACTGAGCTTCGACACGCATCCATGATCCAGCATTTCATCGATTGGTTTGGCATCGCCCAGGGCTGGCTGTTCGAAACCATCATCGAGCCCCTGATCTACTCCACCGGCGCCGGCGCCTATATCGAAGATGCGTTTGAAGGCACCGAATGGTTCCTGGTCGGCCTGCTCGAAGTGGCCGCGCTGTACATCATCCTGCGTCCGCTCGAGGCGATGATCCCGGTCCACAAAATCGACGACCCGCGCGCGCGCTGGACCGATTTTATTTACACGATGGTGCAGCGCCTGGGACTGTTTTCCATCGCCGCTTTCTTCACGCTCGATCCCATCATGGATTCGGTCTCCGGCATGCTGCGCATGGACGGCGTGCATCCGTTCAACCTCGAGTCCTTGCTGCCAGGGATGTCAGGCGCCACCAGTTTCCTGGTCTACCTGGTGGTGCTCGATTTCTTCGAATACTGGTACCACCGCGGCCAGCACAGCATCCGCCAGGGCTGGGCGCTGCACAGCTTGCACCACAGCCAGCGCGACATGAACCTGTGGAGCGACAACCGCAACCACCTGCTCGACGACGTCATCCACGATATCTACCTCGCGGTCATCGCGCTGGCCATTGGCGTGGCGCCAAGCCAGTATGTGATGCTGGTGTCGGTGTCGCGCGCCTTGCAAAGTTTGCAGCACGCGAACGTGCGCATCCATTTCGGCTGGCTGGGCGAGCGCCTGCTGGTGTCGCCACGCTTTCACCGCATGCACCACGCGATTGGCATCGGCCATGAATCGAAGGGCAGAGGTTCGCTGGGCGGCTGCAACTTCGGCGTGCTGCTGCCGTGGTGGGATATCGCTTTTCGCAGCGCCAATTTCACGCCGCAATACGCCACCACGGGCATTCGCGACCAGCTGGCCGGACGCGACTACGGCCGCGGTTTCTGGCGCCAGCAGTGGCTCGGTTTTGGCCGGCTGGCTGCCACGTTCCGCCGGCGCCGGGCGCCGTAGTGCGCGGCGTCGTCAACGCGTGGTGGCGCGCACTGCGGGCACAACTGTCGCGCAGGATGCTGCTGCTGTCGGTGGCGCCGTTGATCATGTCGGTGGTGCTGTGGGGCGCCGCGCTGTTCTTCGGCCTGCAGCCGCTGATCGACACCGTCCAGGCGATCTTCACTGACAATGGCTGGTTCCAGGCCAGCAGCGGCGTGATGGGCAGCCTGGGCCTCGGCATGCTGAAAACCCTGGTCGTGCCACTGACCGCGATGCTGCTCCTGTTGCCCTTGATGATCTGCACGTCGCTGCTGTTCATGGGTATTGCGGCAATGCCCACCATCGCCCGCCACGTGGGTCTTTCCGACTATCCTTCGCTGGAAAAAAAGCACGGCGGCAGCATGCTCGGCAGCCTGACCGTGAACCTGTCGGCCATGCTGGTGTTCTGCGTGCTGTGGCTGCTGACGCTGCCACTGTATTTTGTCGCGCCGCTGGCCGTGCTGGTGCATGCGTTGCTGTGGGGTGCGCTGACAGCGCGCGTGATGACGTACGACGCGCTCGCAGATTACGCCACCCCCGCCGAGCGCCAGGTGCTGCGCCGGCGGCATGGCCGCGCACTGCTGCTGATCGGCACGCTGTCTGGCGCGGCTGGCGCATTGCCGGGCATCGCGTGGATCGGCGGGGCGCTGTTGTCAGTGGTGTTGTTTCCCTTGCTAGCCTTGTTGTCGCTATGGCTTTACGTCGTGATATTCATCTTCACGGGACTCTGGTTTCAGTACTATTGCCTGCATGCGCTCGCGGCAATGCGAGCTGAAAATCCCGACGTTGTTTTTCTGCGAAAATAAGCGGGACAGATCAAATTAGTTGAACAGTGCTTCGTCACGGACGTGTTGGTGTGGTGGAATGGTAGCTGCAGACGGGGCCCGTCATGACGGGTTGTTTCCCTGTACAGGAACCATACAAGAATCATACCGATTGAGCCATCATGGATAGTCAAGACCGTTCGAAACGAACCCACCTCGTCGAACGCGCCGCAGGCAAGCTGCGCGGTGAACCTTCCCAACTGAGTACCGGAACCGACGGTGCCGTTCCGCAGGACGAGAACGGCGGTGTGCCTGACCACGCCGCGCCGCACCTGCAGGTCGTGGGCGCCATGCCGGCCAGCGAAGCGCTGCAGCCTGGCGATGGAAACATGGATACGCCACCACCTCCTGAAGATCCACCGCAGCCACAAACGCCGCCGCCACGCCGCAGCCGCATCAAGCCGGCGCTGTGGCTGCTGTTGCTGATCGTGCTGTCGATGCTCGCGTTCTGGGCCGTCCACGAATCGCGCACGTCCGACATGCAGGCGCGCTTTTTCACGCACCTCACTGCCAAGGTCAATTACAGGATGGCGCCCGGCGCCAGCGACGCGATCCGCTTCCCGAGCGACAGCCCGTATGACGAGCGCCTCGGCTACTCGAACCTGCCCGACTACCTCAAGAAGCTCAAAGCGCGCGATTACACCGTGGCCGCGCAGGCGCGCCTGTCGCCAAAAATGATCGAGCTGGCCGACATGGGCCTCTTTGCCACCTACCGCGAAAAAACCAAGGTAGGCCTGGAAATCCTCGACTGCCGCGCGGCGCCGCTGTTCACGTCGCGCTTCCCGGAGCGCTACTACGCGAAATTCGACGAGGCGCCATCCTTGCTGGTCGCCAGCCTGTTGTTCATCGAGAACCGCGAACTGCTCGACACCACTTATCCCAAGCGTAATCCCGCGGTGGAGTGGGACCGCTTCTCGAAAGCCGTCGTCGACAAATCGCTGCACACGGTGGGCATCGGCAGCGGCGGCCGGGTGGCTGGCGGCAGCACGCTGGCCACGCAGATCGAAAAATACCGCCACTCGCCGGAAGGGCGCACCAGCTCGCTGCACGACAAGCTGCGCCAGATGGCGTCGGCGACGCTGCGCGCCTACCAGGGTGGGGAAGACACCACCGCCGCGCGCCGCCAGATCGTCCTCGACTACCTGAACACGGTGCCGCTGTCGGCCAAGACCGGCTATGGCGAAGTGAACGGCATCGGCGACGGCATGTGGGTCTGGTACGGCCGCGATTTCGCCGAAGTGAACCGTTCGCTGAAGGGTGAAATCTCGTCGTCGCAAGCCGTGCTGGCGTACAAGGAAGCGCTGTCGCTGATGATTGCCCAGCGCCGTCCGGCCTACTACCTGGGCGCTGGCGAGAAGGACCTGGAAGCGCTGACCAACAGCCACTTGCGCGTGCTGGCGCAAGCCGGCGTCATCACGCCGGCGCTGCGTGACGCAGCCATTGCCACGGTGCTGCATCCAGCCCTCGGCTCCGGTGTCGCCGCGCCCACGCCAAACAGTTTTACGTCGCGCAAGGCGTCGAACGCCATCCGCACGCACCTGGCAGGTCTGCTGGGCGACTCGCGCCTGTACAACGTCGACCGCCTCGACCTGTCGGTCACCACCACGCTGGATGGCAGCGCCCAGAAGGCCGTGACCGAAGCGCTGCGCCGCCTGCGCGATACCGAGACTGCCGCTGCGGCCGGGCTCACCGGAAAGGGCATGCTGGGCAATGGCGACCCGTCCAAAGTGGTCTACAGCTTCACGCTGATGGAGCGCGGCCGCGACGTGAACTATTTGCGCGTCCAGACCGATAACTACGACCAGCCGCTGGACATCAACGAAGGCGCCAAGCTCGACCTCGGTTCCACCGCCAAGCTGCGCACACTGGTAACGTATCTCGACATCATGGACCAGCTGCACCAGCGCTACGAGCCGCAGGATATTGGCGACTTGAAGAAAGTCGTCATCGATCCGAAAGACCACCTGTCGCAATGGGCAGTCGACTACTTCCTGGCGAAACCAAAGGACCGCGGCCTGCCGGCCATGCTGGCGGCCGCCATGGAGCGCAAGTATTCAGGCAATCCAGGGGAAGGCTTCTTCACCGGTGGTGGCTTGCATCACTTCGGCAACTTCAGCAAGAATGACGACTCGAAAATCCTGACGGTCACCGAAGGCCTGCGCCATTCGACCAACCTGCTGTTTGTGCGGCTGATGCGCGACGTGGTGCGCTACTACATGTTCCAGCTGCCGGGTTCGTCGGCAGCGCTGCTGGCCGATTCCGACGATCCGCGCCGCAGCGAATACCTGGCCCGTTTTGCGGACCGCGAAGGCAGTGACTTCCTGATGCGCTTTTATCAAAAGTACCGCGGCAAGAACGCGCAGGAAGCCGAAGCCCTGCTGCTGGCCACGCTGCGCCCGACGCCGTCGCGCCTGGCTGCGATGTACCGCACCATCGAACCGGCCGGCACGCTGCCGCAGTTCAGCAAGTTCATCAACGACAACCTGCCGTCGCCCAACGAAGTCGACGACGAGCGCATCGTCAAAATGTACGCAACCTACGATCCGCAAGCGATGTCGCTGTCCGATCGCGGCTATGTGTCGTCGATCCACCCGCTCGAGCTGTGGCTGGTGGGCTACCTGCGCAAGCATCCGAAAGCCAACTGGGACGAGCTGTCCAAGGCCAGTGTCAAGGAGCGCCAGGAAGTGTATTCATGGCTGTTCAAGACGCACCATAAATACGCCCAGGACCGCCGCATTGCTGGCCTGATCGAGGTGGAAGCATTCCTGAAAATCCACGCGCAGTGGAAGAAGATGTGGTATCCGTTCGACTCGCTGGTGCCGTCGTACGCCACCACGCTGGGCGCGTCTGCCGATCGTCCCGCCGCGCTGGCCGAGCTGATGGGCATCATCATCAACGGCGGCGTGCGCAAACCAACCGAGCGCATCAACGCGCTGCACTTCGCCGAGGCCACGCCGTATGAAACGCTGGTCAA
>Ga0265780_10010043_pt1 | contig 11310 bp, 8 predicted proteins | sample P1T30metagenome_FD_192432 | JGI IMG/M metagenome (GOLD analysis project Ga0265780, IMG submission 192432) | Plant litter microbial communities from East Loma Ridge, Irvine, California - P1 T30 | ecosystem: Environmental > Terrestrial > Plant litter > Unclassified | place: USA: California... | reverse complement strand
CAATGCGACCTCGACGGCGCAGCTCGCCGCGGCGATGCCGGTCGCGGGTGGCGCCTACGTCTACGGCCGCGAGCGGCTGGGCCCGTGGTGGGGCTTCCTCGCCGGCTGGGGCTTCGTCATCGGCAAGTCCGCGAGCGCCGCGGCCATGGCGCTCGTCGCGACCGCCTACCTGCTGCCGCCGGCCTGGCAGCAGCCGATCGCCGCGGCGCTGGTGCTGCTGCTCGCGCTGCTCAACGCCGCCGGCATCACCCGCACGGCCCTCGCCACCCGGGTGATCGTCGCGGTCGTGCTGCTCGTGCTGCTGCTCGTGGTCGTCGCCGCAGCCGGGGCGCCGACGCCGTCCGGCGCGCTCGTCGACTGGAGCGTCTACGGCGTGCTGCAGGGCGCCGGCATCCTGTTCTTCGCCTTCGCTGGTTACGCGCGCGTCGCCACGCTGGGGGAGGAGGTGCGCGATCCGGCCCGCACCATCCCGCGGGCCGTGCTGCTGGCCCTCGCGATCGCGCTCGCCGTCTACGTGCTGGTCGGCGGCGCGGCGCTCGGAGTGCTCGGTCCCGCCGGGCTCGCGCAGGCGACGGCGCCGCTCGTCGCGGTCGTCGAGGCGAGCGGATGGGGGCCGCTGGCCCCCGTCGTGCGCATCGCCGCCGCGCTCGCCGCGCTGGGGGCGCTGCTCGCCCTGCTCGCCGGCGTCGGCCGCACCGCCCTGGCGATGGCCCGCGAGCGCGACCTGCCGGCGGTGCTGGACGCCGTGCATCCGCGGTTCCGCACACCGCACCGCGCCGAGCTGCTCGTCGGAGCCGTCGTAGCGGTCGCCGTGCTGCTCGTCGACCTGCGCGAGGCGATCGGCTTCTCCTCCTTCGGGGTGCTGCTCTACTACGCGGTCGCGAACGCCGCGGCCCTGCGCCAGCCGAGCGCGGAGCGGCGCTTCCCGCGGGCCCTGGCCGTGATCGGGCTGCTCGGCTGCGGCACGCTCGTCGCGACGCTGCCGTGGCAGAGCATCGCCGCCGGTGCCGCCGTGCTCGGGCTCGGAGCGCTGCTCCGGCTTCTGCGCCGGGCATGATCGCAGACGCCTGTCGTCGAGTCTGAGAATCCCCCGGGTGGGGGAGGGCGGGCTTGCGGCCGCCTGCAGATTTCCTAGATCGTATATGAAAGAGAATCCGGCGACGGTGCCCGAGCGCGCCCGAGCGATCCCCACGACACGATGGAGTGCCCGTGCCCGCACACCCCCGCAAGCAACGACATCGCCGCAACGCCCTCGCGGCCGGCGCCGCAGCCCTCGCCCTGGTCGCCACCGGCTGCGCCTCGGGCGAGACCACCGAGCGCGAGTACAGCGCGAACGGCACGATCCGCGTCGTCGTCGCGATGGCCGCCGGCGGCGGCAGCGACCGCTCCGCCCGAGCCGTCTCCGCCGGTCTCAACGCCAACGACGCCGGGTACTCCACGATCGTGGAGAACCGCGAGGGCGGCGGCGGCGCGGTCGGGTGGGCCTACTTCTACGGCCTCCAGGGCGAGCCGGAGCACCTGCTCGTCGCCGAGACGGCGCTGCACACGCTGCCCCGCCAGGACGGCGTGGACCTGCCCTTCACCTACGAGGACTTCACCCCCATCGGCATGTTCGCCGAGGACAGCCGGGTCGTCGTGGCCCCCGCCGACGCGCCCTTCGACAGCTGCGACGAGCTCATCGAGATGAGCGCCGAGGAGCAGGTGTTCTCTGGCATCAGCGGTACCTACGGTGCCGACGGCATGGTGCTCACCCGCCTCGAGCAGGCCGGGCTCGAGGCCAACCGTGTGCCGTTCGGTTCGAGCGGCGAGGTCGTCACGGCGATGCTCGGCGGTCTCATCGACGTGGCGCCCGCGAGCGCCGCGAGCGTCAAGGGCTACCTGGAGAGCGGTGACTTCAAGGGCCTCTGCACCCTCTCCGAGGAGCGCATCGACGACGAGGTGATGGGCGAGATCCCCACCGCGCTCGAGCAGGGCGTCGAGAACGGCACCGTGCTCATGTGGCGCGGCGTGCTCGCACCCGGCGACCTCAGCGAGCAGGAGCGCGACTACTGGGTCGAGCAGTTGCGCGCCGCGGTGCAGCACGGCGCCTTCGACGAGTACCTCGAGGCCGACATGCTGACGCCGAAGGAGCTCTACGGCGACGAGTTCGAGGCCTACCTGCACGAGTACGACGAGAGCATCGAGGAGTACTTCGGATGAGCGCCGAGACCACCGAGGTGCGCCGCGCGCGCCGATCCGTGCTGATCGCCTACGCCGTGCTCGCGGCGATCGGCGCCGCGTTCTTCGCGCTCTCCTTCCAGTACGACTTCACCGTGCGCGGCGGCCTCGTGGGGCCCGCGTTCCTGCCGCGCATCGCCGGCGCGATGCTGGCCGTCATCGGCCTGCTGCTGGTGCTGCAGGAGGTCCGCAGCGGCTCGGTGCTGGCCGGTGATTCCGGATCGGACGAGGCGGCGGGCCGGATCAGCCGCCGTACCGCGATCAAGCTGATCAGCGTCTTCGCGGGCATCGCGCTCGCGCTGCTGCTGACGCCGGTGCTGGGCCTGCTGCCGGCGCTCACGCTGCTGGTGCTCGCCCTCATGCTGTTCGTCGAGCGCATGCCCGTACTGCCGTCGATCCTCATCGCGGTCATCGCCGGGGTCGTCGCCCACCTGCTGTTCGGCGTGGTGCTGCAGGTACCGCTGCCGCTCGGCCTCTTCGAGGGGGTGCTCGCATGATCGAGAACATCATCCTGGGCTTCGAGCAGGCCCTCAGCGTCGAGAACCTCATCTGGTGCTTCGTCGGCGTGCTGCTCGGCACGATCATCGGCCTGCTGCCGGGCCTCGGCTCGGCCACGGGTGTCGCGATCCTCCTGCCGCTCACCCTCGCCTTCGATCCGCTCACGGCGCTCATCATGCTCGCCGGCATCTACCACGGCTCGCAGTACGGGGCCACGATCACCGCCATCCTCATCGCCACACCCGGTGAGGCCTCGTCCGTCGTGTCGACCCTCGACGGCTACCAGATGGCGCGCAAGGGCAGGGCGGGGCCCGCGTTGGCCATCTCGGCGCTCTCGGCCTTCGCGAGCGCCTTCGTCTCGGTGCTGCTGCTGTTCGCGCTGGCCCAGGCCTTCGCCGACATCGCGCTCGGCTTCGGCCCCGTCGAGCTCATGGCGATCATGGCGCTCGGCCTCGCGACCATCTCGGTGTTCTCGGCCGGCAACGTGCTGCTGGGCATGGGCATGTGCGTGCTCGGCGTGCTCATCGCCTGCATCGGCATCGACATGGGCACCGGCGTCGCCCGGTTCGCCTTCGGCAGCATCGACCTCTACTCGGGGGTGCCGCTCGTCGAGGCGATGATCGGCCTCTTCGCCGTCGGCGAGCTGCTCAACCAGCTCGACAAGGGCGCGCCGAAGCCGATCCGTGCGCGGTTCCGCGATCTGCTCCTCACGAAGGAGGACCTCAAGCGCGCGACGCCGTCGACCATCCGCGGCATGGTGATCGGCTTCGTGCTCGGCATCCTGCCGGGCGCCGGCTCGACGCTCGCCTCGTTCATGTCCTACGGCGCCGAGAAGCGCTTCTCGAAGCACCGCAAGAAGATGGGCACCGGGCAGATCGAGGGAGTGGCCGGACCGGACGCCGCCACCAGCGCGGCCGCGAACGGCGCGTTCGTGCCCACCCTGGCGTTGGGCGTGCCCGGCGGCGCGACCACGGCCATCCTGCTCGGCGCGTTCCTCATCTACGGCATCACACCGGGTCCGCTGCTCTTCGAGGAGGAGCCGGAGCTGGTGTGGGGCCTGCTGGTGTCGTTCCTCATCGGGCACCTGCTCCTGCTGCTGCTGAACCTGCCGCTCGCGCCCGTGTTCGCCCAGCTGCTGCGCCTCAAGTACGGCTACCTGTACCCGCTGATCATCTTCACGTCGTTCATCGGCGCCTTCGCCATCTCGAACAACATGTTCAGCCTGCTGCTCGTGTTCGTGTTCGGCATCATCGGCTACGTCTTCAAGCGGCTGAACTTCCCGCTGGCGCCGCTCGTGCTCGGCCTGGTGATCGGCCCGCTGTTCGAGAAGTCGCTCGTGCAGTCCTCGGCGCTCGGCGCCGGCGACCTCGTGGGCATCGTCGCGGCCAGCCCGACGGCGCTCGTGATCCTCGCGATCGCGGCGCTCCTGCTGATCGGGCCGCCCGTCATCAGCCTGATCCGCGGCAAGGGCCTGCGCGGCGCGGGCATCGACGAGTCGGCGCTCGACGCCCTGCAGGGCGATGCCGACGACGCGCCCGATGGGGAGCGAGCGGATGCGACTTCCGGTCACGGCGACGGCCGCAGCAGCCGCGACGGGCCGCGCGGGACCCGCGAGGAGTAGCGCCGCCGGGCCGGGGCGCCGCGACGACGACGGGGCATGCGCCCGCATGCCCCATCGTCGCCGAAGCGCCCCGGTGCGGCGCATCTCCCGCAGCGGACGACGGAGGGGCGGGGCCGAATCGGCCCCGCCCCTCCGCTCGTCCCTGCCGTCAGTGGCTGTCGACGGCGCTGATCTCGCTGCGGTCACCGCTCCACAGCGTGTGGAAGGTGCCCTCCTTGTCGACGCGCTTGTAGGTGTGCGCACCGAAGAAGTCGCGCTGACCCTGCACCAGCGCAGCGGGCAGCCGCTCGGCGCGCAGGCCGTCGTAGTAGGCCAGCGACGAGCTGAAGGCCGGGGCGGGGATGCCCGCCTGGGTCGCGGCGACGACGACGCGGCGCCAGGACTCCTGGCCGCCGACGAGCACCTCGCGGAAGAACGGGGCGGTCAGCAGCGCGACGAGCTCCGGGTCCTCGGCGTAGGCCTCGGTGATGCGGTTGAGGAAGCGGGCGCGGATGATGCAGCCGCCGCGCCAGAGCTTGGCGACCTCGCCCTTCTGGATGTCCCAGCCGTACTCCTCGGCGCCGGCGATGATCTCGTCGAAGCCCTGCGAGTAGGCGACGATCTTCGAGGCGTAGAGCGCCAGGCGCACGTCCTCGATGAAGGCGTCGGCGTCGTCGACGGCCCAGGCCGTCTCCGGGCCGGGCAGGTCGCCGGCGGCGGCGCGCTGCGCGGGCTTCGACGACAGCGAGCGGGCGAAGACGGCCTCGGCGATGCCCGAGACCGGGATGCCGAGGTCGAGCGCGCTCTTGACGGTCCAGGCGCCGGTGCCCTTGGCGCCGGCCTGGTCGAGGATCACGTCGACGAGGGGCTGGCCGGTCTCGGCGTCGACCTGGCGCAGCACCTCGGCGGTGATCTCGATGAGGTACGACTCGAGGTCGCCGCGGTTCCACTCGGCGAAGACGTCCGCGATCTCGGCGGGGCTCTTGCCGGTGCCGCGGCGGATGAGGTCGTAGGCCTCGGCGATGAGCTGCATGTCGGCGTACTCGATGCCGTTGTGGATCATCTTGACGAAGTGACCGGCGCCGTCGGTGCCGACGTGGGTCACGCAGGCCTCGCCCTCGGCGACAGCCGCGATGCCCTTGAGGATGGGGCCGAGCGTCTGCCACGCCTCGGCGGAGCCGCCGGGCATGATCGACGGGCCCTTGAGCGCGCCCTCCTCGCCGCCGGAGATGCCGGCGCCGACGAAGTTGATGCCGGTCTCGCGCACGGCCTTCTCTCGGCGGATGGTGTCGGTGAACAGCGCGTTGCCGCCGTCGACGATGATGTCGCCCGGCTCGAACACCTTCGTGAGCTCGTCGATCACGGCGTCGGTGCCGCGGCCGGCCTGCACCATGATGATCGCGGTGCGCGGCGTCGTCAGCGACGCGGCGAACTCCTCGTAGGTGCGGGCGGGCACGAACTCCGCCTCGGGGTGCTCAGTGAGCAGGGTCTCGGTCTTCTCGTACGAGCGGTTGAACACCGCCACGGTGTTGCCCTCGCGGCTGGCGAGGTTGCGGGCGAGGTTCGATCCCATGACGGCGAGACCGATCACGCCGATGTTGGCCTTGGATTGCGACACTGTTGCTGCTCCTCTTCGACGGGGGTGGGGATCCCACTTGCAGCGTAGGGGATGGGGTTGTCCGCGGGCCCGGCGATGACGCCCCGCTCGATAGGGTCGAGGCGCCGTACCTATCGAAGGAGATGCATGTCCGAGCCGATCAACGTCACCGCGATCTTCCGCCCGCTGCCGGGCAAGCGCGAGGAGGTGCTCGCGAACCTCCGCGTCGCCATCCCGCTCGTGCACGAGGAGGAGGGCTGCGAGCTGTACGCGATCACCGACGCCCCCGACGGCACGATCGTCATGATCGAGAAGTGGACCAGCGCCGAGCTGCTCGACGCGCATGGCGCCGGCCAGCCGGTGGCCGACCTCAACGTCGCCAACGACGGCCTGCTCGCCACCCCGGTCGAGGTCACCCGCCTGGTGCCGATCCCGGTCGGCGACGCGGTCAAGGGCGCGCTCTAAGCGCACGCGCGAGTCCGCCGGCGCATCCGCTCCTCACAGGTTCCGTGGGGAGCGGATGCGCGTCGGCCCCTCTGCGCAACCCGACATATGTCGTCCCTTCGGCACGCTATGTTCGGAGGCATGCCAGAGCAGCCACGGCGGGTGACCGCCGCCGACGTCGCCAGCCGCGCCGGCTGCTCGACCGCAGCCGTCTCCCTGTACCTCAACGGCAAGTCGGAGGGGCGCCTCACCGAGGCCTGGCGGCAGCGCATCGCCGCGGCCATCGACGAGCTCGGCTACGTGCCCAACCGCGCCGCCCGGCACCTCTCCACCGGCAGCAGCCGCACCGTGGTGCTCTTCTTCCCGGGCGCCCGCTTCAGCTTCTTCGGCGACGTCGTCGACGAGGTCACCGCCGCCCTCGGTGACGACTGGGAGGTGCAGCTCGTCGACAACCGCCCGGCCGAGGGTGCGGCGCCCCGAGCGCCCCTCGACCGCGCACTGGCCCTCGCGCCGGCCGCCTTCATCGTCGTCGGCGCCTCGCGCGACGTGCTCGCCGACCTCGAGCGCACGGGCGTGCCGACGGTCGTGCTCGACGTCGACGACCTGCCCGGCACCTTCTCGACCGTGCCGATCGACTACGTGCAGGCGCTGCGCGGGCTCGCCGAGCGGATGCGCGATGCCGGCATGCTGACCGTCGGCTACCTCGCCTTCGAGCACGGCACCGCCAGCCTCGTGCAGCGCCGCCCGCGCGTGGCCGCGGCGCTCGCCCAGCACGGCGTCCGGATGCTGGACGACGCCGACGACCTCGGCGTGCCCGGCCCCGACCGCGATGCGGTCGCCGAGGCCTTCGTGGCGCAGTGGCCGCGCTGGTCGGAGCTCGGCGTGCAGGCCGTCGTCTGCGGCGACGAGCGGCTCGCCTACGGAGTGCTCAAGGGCGCGCGCGAGCTCGGCCTGCGGATCCCCGAGGACCTCGGTCTCGCTGCCTTCGACGACCTGCCGCCGGCCTCGCTGCTGCAGCCGTCGTTGAGCTCGATCCGTCTCGACGGGCACGAGCTCGGCGCCGCCGCGGGGCGCGCCGTCGTCGAGCACCTGCGCACGCGCCGTCCCTCGGTGCAGGGCATGGCGACCACCTGGGTGCCGCGCGAGTCCACCGCGCGCTGACCGCATCCGCTCGCCGTGTTGTCGGCTCCGGCGGGTGCCGGTAGACTCGGCCACTGAACTTCGGCGAGGGAGCGCGTGCGCCTGCATGCGACTCCGTGATCGACGCGGTGGATGAGGCCTCGAGTCTGTCCTCACGCGCATGCGTTCGAGATGACAACCACACAACCCGGGCCTCACCGCCCGTTAAGGAGCAATCATGGCTGACGAGGCCACGCTGAACGTCGAGATCCGCACCTCCTTCGGCAAGGGAGCCGCGCGCAAGATCCGCGCCGCGAACAACATCCCCGCCGTGCTCTACGGCCACGGCTCGGAGCCCGTGCACCTGACCCTGCCGGGTCACCAGACCATGCTGCTCACCCGCAAGGCCAACGCCGTGCTCGACCTGCAGATCGAGGGCAAGAGCCAGCTCGCGCTCGTCAAGGACGTGCAGAAGGACCCGGTGCGCCAGATCATCGAGCACATCGACCTCGTCATCGTCAAGAAGGGCGAGAAGGTCACCGTCGACGTGCCCGTGCACGTCGAGGGCGAGAGCGCTCCCGGCACCATCCACGTGCAGGAGGCCAACGTGATCTCGCTCGAGGTCGAGGCCACCCACATCCCCGAGAGCGTCTCGGTCTCGATCGAGGGCCTCGAGGAGGGCACCCTCGTCACCGCCGCCGACATCGTGCTGCCCAAGGGCGCCGCGCTGCTCAGCGACGCCGAGACCCTCGTCGTCAACGTCACCGTGCCGGCCGCCCCGGTCGAGGACGAGGCCGAGACCGAGTCCACCGAGGAGGCCGCCGAGGCCCCCGCCGAGGACGCCGAGTAAGGACCCCTGTCATCGCCCTCTTCTCGAAGTCCCCGACTCCGGTCGAGGGCGATCACTGGCTCGTGGTCGGGCTCGGCAACCCCGGGCCCGGCTACGCCGGCAATCGCCACAACGTGGGGCAGATGGTGATCGCGGAGCTCGCGCACCGCATCTCCGGCCGCTTCACGAACCACAAGGCGAACGCGACCATCGCCGAGGGCCGCTCCGCACCGGGCGGCCCCCGGCTGGTCCTCGCCAAGCCGAACAGCTTCATGAACACGTCCGGCGGCCCCGTCGCGGGTCTGGCGCGGTTCTACAAGGTGCCGCCCGAGCGCATCATCGTGGTGCACGACGAGCTCGACATCGACTTCGACGTGCTGCGGCTCAAGCAGGGCGGCGGCCACGGCGGCCACAACGGCCTGCGCGACATCATCAAGGCCATCGACAGCCCCGACTTCCTGCGGGTGCGCGTCGGCATCGGCCGCCCGCCCGGCCGGCAGCCCGCCGCCGACTTCGTGCTGCGCGACTTCAGCGCCGCGGAGCGCGAGGTGCTGCCCAACCTGCTGGGCGACGCCGCCGACGCCGTCGAGCAGCTCACCACCGAGGGGCTGCTCGCCGCGCAGCAGCGCTGGCACGCGCCCTCGGCCTGAAGCATCGGGCCCGACGCAACCGACCCGGCGCCTCCGCTGCTCGCGCGACCGGGGCGCCCTCCTGGACGCCGGCTCCGCCCTGAGCGGACCGGGCGGATGGATGTCCGCGGCCGCCCGTAGACTGCCCCGGTGAGTCTGCAGGGTCTGTCGCGCGTCGTCTCCCGGTCCGAGAGCTTCGGGCGGGCGCTCGATCAGCATCGGCGGGATGCGGACTTCTCCGCCGTCGAGGGCCTGCGAGCCCCGCTGCTGGCCGGCCTGCTCGAGCAGCGCGGCCACGGCGGCAGCCTGCTCGTCATCGCTGCCACGGGCCGCGAGTCGGAGGGCGTGCGCGAGGCGTTCGGCACCCTGCTGCCGCACGCGCGCATCCTCGAGTTCCCCGCGTGGGAGACGCTGCCCCACGAGCGGCTCAGCCCCAGTGCCGAGACCGTCGGCAAGCGCCTCGCGACGCTGCGCGCCCTCGCCGACCACGGCCCCGACGATGCGCCGCTCATCGTCGTGGCCTCCGTGCGCGCCGCGTTCCAGCCGCTCGTGCCGGGCCTCGTCGACGTGCAGCCCGTCGTGCTCGAGACCGGCGGCCGCGGCCACGACCTGCAGGGCATCGCCCGCGACCTCGTCGAGACCGCCTACGCCCGTGTCGACATGGTCACCCGCCGCGGCGAGTTCGCCCTGCGCGGCGGCATCCTCGACGTCTTCCCGCCGACCGCCGAGCACCCCGTGCGCATCGACTTCTTCGGCGACGAGGTCGAGCAGATCCGCGAGTTCTCGGTGGCCGACCAGCGCTCCACGCCCGAGGCGATCGACCGCGTCGAGCTGGGGCCGAGCCGCGAGCTGCTGCTCACCGCATCCGTCCGTCAGCGCGCCCGCGAGATGCGCGACGAGTTCCCGAGCCTCGCGCCCCTGCTCGAGAAGATCGTCGAGGGCATGCCCGTCGAGGGCATGGAGTCGCTCGCCCCCGCGCTCGTCGACGGCATGGTGCCGCTGACGGCGTACCTGCCCGAGGACACGGCGATCGCGCTCATCGAGCCCGAGAAGGTGCGCGGCCGAGTCGCGAACCTCGCCGAGACGAACAGCGAGTTCCTCGACGCCGCCTGGAACGCCGCGACCGCCGGCGCGCAGGCGCCCATCGACCTCGGCTCGGGCGAGTTCCTGAACCCGCAGAAGCTGCGCGCCGCGGCGGGGCGCCGGGCGTGGTGGACGATCACGGCCTTCGACAGCGGAGCCGCCGAGCCGGTCGACCTCACGGATGCCGAGCGGGTCGAGGCCGCGGGCGACTACGTGCGCGTCGAGGGCGAGCCGGTGCCGAGCTTCGCCGGCCGCGCCGAGGGCGCGCTGGAGCACCTCGCGGCGCGCGCCGCCGAGGGCTGGTCGCTCGTCGTCGCCCTGCGCGGCACCGGGCTCATCGAGCGCGCCGTCGACGTGCTCGGCGAGCAGGGCCTCGCGGCCCGCCCGGTCGACACGCTGCCCGAGCAGCCGGAGCCCGGCGTGGTGCACCTCGTGCAGGGCAGCCTCGAGCAGGGCTTCGAGCTGCCCGAGATCAAGGTCGCCGTGCTCGGCGAGAGCGACTTCTTCGGCCGCACCGCGGGCTACGGCTCGCGCCAGGTGCGCAAGCTCGCCAGCCGTCGCAAGACGGTCGTCGACCCGCTGCAGCTCAAAGCCGGAGACCACGTCGTGCACACGACGCACGGCATCGGCCGCTTCCTCGAGCTCGTGCAGCGCGAGGTCTCCTCGGGCGGCCGCAACGCCGTCAAGACGACGCGCGAGTTCCTCGTGCTCGAGTACGCGCCCTCCAAGCGCGGCTTCCCCGGCGACAAGCTCTACGTGCCCACCGACCAGCTCGACCTGCTCAGCCGCTACGTCGGCGGCGAGGCCCCGCAGCTGTCGAAGATGGGCGGATCGGACTGGGCCGCCGCGAAGGGCAAGGCCCGCAAAGCGGTGCGCGACATCGCGGTCGAGCTCGTCAAGCTCTACTCGGCGCGCATGGCCAGCAAGGGTCACGCCTTCGGGCCGGACACCCCCTGGCAGCGCGAGCTGGAGGAGGCGTTCCCCTTCGCCGAGACCGCCGACCAGCTCACCACGATCGACGAGGTCAAGGCCGATATGGAGCGGTCGATCCCGATGGACCGGCTGCTCTCGGGCGACGTCGGCTACGGCAAGACCGAGGTCGCCGTGCGCGCCGCGTTCAAGGCGATCCAGGACGGCAAGCAGGTCGCGATGCTCGTGCCGACCACGCTGCTCGTGCGCCAGCACCTCGAGACCTTCGTCGAGCGCTTCGCCGGCTTCCCCGTCAAGATCCGCGGCCTCAGCCGCTTCCAGACGGCCAAGGAGTCGAAGGAGATCATCGCCGGTCTGCTCGACG
>Ga0265780_10010041_pt1 | contig 11312 bp, 11 predicted proteins | sample P1T30metagenome_FD_192432 | JGI IMG/M metagenome (GOLD analysis project Ga0265780, IMG submission 192432) | Plant litter microbial communities from East Loma Ridge, Irvine, California - P1 T30 | ecosystem: Environmental > Terrestrial > Plant litter > Unclassified | place: USA: California... | reverse complement strand
AAGCAAACGATATACCGTGAAGTTTGACGCCTAGGGTTAGGGTTCCTCATACAAATTACAAACGATAGACCGTACCTCGTTCGACATATAATATTCAGGGATAACATCTAGGGGAAGACTATAAAATGGCTGAAAGCGGGAATTCAGTAGCTACTTACCGTTAGCGCCAACTTGGGGTTAGCTAGGGATCAGTGTTCCCCTCCGCCGCCTTTTAGGTAGGTCACTCTCTAGGGACGGCTCATACGGTCACCGTGAATAGCCCGATTGAATCAAACAAACAAACAAACAAACGATAGCGGGTAGGAAATAAGGCTTAACTTATTTTAGCGCGCACTAGATCAGATGTAAAGGTAGACCGGCCTATATAACAGTCAATGAACCCCTAACCCTAATAAACAAACGATTGCGAGTAGGAGTCTAGTAAGTAAAATGTTGACTATACAACCGACCGCTCACACCCGCAGGCAGTTAACGAAAGGGTGGTTTCTGATCACCTAGCTTGGACAAGTATCAGACAGTAACACCTCCACCATTGCTCTGAACTGGATCCGCAGCAGCGACGAAAGTGCCATTACCATGCCGCATCAAGCCCTGCACGACGCTCTCCCGTGCCGCCCACGTCACGTTATGTCCCCTTTCGATCATAAATGCCGCTGTAGCGTTGTCGTAGGCGTACTCAAGCTCAAGAAGATTTGGGACCAATTGGTCATGCATACGTGGTGCTGCTAGCGCTGCGGGAAGTGGCATGTGGCGGTCCAGTATGTTCAAGAGCGTCTGCAGCACGCTCGTAATGATATAGCTGCCGCCTGAGGCCCCTAGTGTCGCGAACAGAGTGTCGTTGGCTGAGAAGTCGACGATGATGGGCGACATCGATGACATAGGGCGCTTTCCCGGCGCGACGTAGTTTGATGGTGAGGAGATGTAACCGAAGGCATCAGAGCTGCCGGGAATGCTAAAGTCGTTCATCTCGTTATTCATGATGAGGCCGGTTTCGGGCACGATGAGTCGACTGCCGAACCAGAGATTGATGGTGCTTGTCAGGGACACAGCGAGGCCTGAGTGATCGGCTGCAGAGACATGTGAGGTACCGGGAGTATCCAGTGATTCAATGCCGGATGGATCGTAGGCTGAGACCGGCTGGGTTTGGTCGTCGAGAATCTTGGAGCGGATCTCGAACGCAACTTGCTCAGTAAGCATTGTGTGTTCGTATGCAGTGATGTTGGGGAAAAAGGATGGGTCACCCAGAGCAGTTCTCTTGAGGGATGTTAGTTACGCTTTGGAGCAAGCTCAAAAGTCTGCAGTACGTACCGCGCCGTACCCGAACCGAATTGCTTCGTCCACTCGATGAGTACTGATGTTGGTCATCGCGCTGTCGCCCAGCGTCTGGTAGCCTGCTATAGTTTTCAAGATTTTGAGAACTACGGCACCACTCGAGGGCGATCCCACTGAGGTTACGAGATAATCACGGTACTTGACTTGTAGTGTTTCGCGTAGAGTGATTTTGTAATCCCGCAGGTCGGCCATGGTCATTATACCATGCGCTTTCTGTAGTGCTGAGATTGTGGCTTCAGCACTTGCGCCTGTATAAAAGACATCAGGCCCATCATCAGCAATGGCTTGCAGTAAGTCGGCATATCGAGGTCGTGTCAGTGTATCTCCAAGGCCAACGAGCGTACCATTTGGCGCAAAGTCCGTGGCCCACGCTGGATCGCTCACAAGGAAGCTTTGATCATCGAGACCCTCAAATATGTTTATCAAGTCGGCGTTCACGATGAAACCCTGTCTGGCCAGATGTATGGCAGGAGCTATCAGGTCTGCCCACAGCATGGTCGCATAGTGATCGTACAGATACTGGATACCACGCAAGGCGCCAGGCACCCCACTACCAAGGTCAGAGCCATTCCGATACGAGCCAGACAGATGGACCTACCTCGCCAGGCCTCCTTGTAGTGAGGCATTCTGATTTTCGGCGTACATGTCATAGGATGCGGCAGCAGGCGCCGCCTCTCGAAAGTCCACAGCCTCGTGTGATCCATCGGAGCGTCGTACAAGTGCGAGACCACCGCCCCCGAGGCCAGTATCATACATTCCTGGACCAAATTGAGTTATGACGGCCACAAAATAGACCGGTGGATGAGATCTTACCAACTACGCCAAGGCAGAACTCAGCAGCTAAAACCTTCGTGATGCTTATCAGTCCCATGCATGCTCAAGTGGCTGACGCTGATTCCGTTGAGACTTACTGCGTCTATTGCGTTGCCACCCTCTGTAATCATGAGAGCACCGATCTTGCTGCAGTTGCTGCTGAGGGAGGTGACAGCTCCGAGCCTTGCTTTGTGCTGGTATCCATAACGATCGCGTCTCCACCCCCTGCCGTTGGCTAGATTCAAGCCAAATGGAAAAGAGAGGGTCAACGCCGCAAGGACGAAAGCGAATAGACCCATCAGTACTTGCTTCGTGGCACAGGATCTGAGCTTTGTGAATCCGCCTGGAGCGGCGGAAGGTGATGAGTCGCCTTTGGGGGCAGACGACACGAGGAGCGGCATGAGGAGAGCTCTGGGTGAATGACCTCCGACCTCTGGATGAGTGAAGTATTGTGGGGAGAGCTCGCCGAAATAGGGCAAGAACTGCTGTACTTGGATTACCAGGACTGTACACCCTCTCAAAACGAGGCAACCAATTGTTCAACCCTAACGTCTCAGCCTGATTGCCGCCCCGCTGCGCGACAGCCTAAGGCTGAGAGTGGCGTGAGACGTCCCACGCGCAGCGAGCTGTGGATGTCTCACACAGATTCCCGCTAAGAGTGGTGGGCTACTTGTGCGATACGAGCATGGGTGAGGCTGTATAGTACATGGTGATTGATGGGCTGTGAAATGGAGGTGGACGAATGCGTAACGCTAATCGAGGAAGGCAAGGAACAGGGCCAACACTTCTGAAAGCCACGCGCTAATGAAAGACTTCGCCCTCTCTTACCTCCCCAGCTGTCTGTCCAGATACCTTCGAGACCATTATCATGCGACATTCAACGCTTTCCCGAGGCGGACACCGCGGTTGTGCGTGCGGATCTACAAACGATGCGTGCGGCACGCCACCTACGCAAGCTTAGCCGATGACAGCAGTACAAACTGGCAAGGGATGACGTACCTGCTGTTACGCCTCTCGATTCCGAGTCAAAGGTCGAGAAGAGTGTGATCTCCTCAGACTGCTGGCCACGGAAGTAGTACATGCGTTGGCTCGCATTGTGCTTCACGTAATACACCTCCCCCGTATAGTGTTCTCCAGGTCTCTTCGTGAGTAGGAGATCCTTCTCGCAGATTGACATTGGATCGCAAAATGCGAGAGGTGCATCTTGAACGACTTCTGAAAGCGGCTTCCAGGCGCTACAACAGCAGGGTCGTGAATTAGCACGAAACTCCAGCGAGTCGGGCAACCTCGGCGAACATACTTTAGGATCTGAAGACGCCAGGATCCATCAAAGTACTTTTCGGCCTCGTCATCGCTGAGGTGGCGACGCACTCGATGCCTGCCACCAGATTTAGTGGCATCTAGACGAGGTTAATTGACGACTCACGCAGCGATTGTCGGTATATCAATAGTACTGACCTGTGTGCAGATCTCTCGCTATTGCATCAGGCGTTTCAACCGTGCCAACCGTCTGGCCAGGGATGTACTTGTGCAATTCGCTGCTCCGATACTGCGACATATCAGCGTTCTGAAAATCCGACACTCTTCGTACTGACATTGTAGTTGTAGACAATGATCAGCTCCGGACTGAACTTCTTCTTCATCGCGTCCACAATCCACCTGAGGTATACTTCGACGCCTGCAGTTGTTCGAACGTCTACTGGAGGCATCTTCCCACAATGCATCAACTCAATACCGTGACGCTCCAGTGACAAAATCTCTGAGCAGCTTCTTAAGTCGAAGACGGGAATGTTGGCATGCTCTTCGAAGTGCACGTTCGAGCGGAAGTCTTCCTGCTCTTGGGGAAGCGCTCCAACAATTTGGTAAGGATCCTCATATTGGTGACAAGCTGACTCTACCACGTACATAAACGAAGCTGAAGTAGAAGGTAGGCCAGTGAGTTCCGCCAACGATGGAGTCATGGCATACGTTGACAGGAGCTTCAGGAAGATCAGAGCTTCAGAGCCCGCGATGCTTGATAAGATACCACCCGCGGGGACCACCAAGAGCTTCAGAGCCGCCGATTGGAGCTCGGAGCCGAAGCAGTACAATCCGCTGGCCTTCGCCTTTGCTGGTCCCACGCATCGCCAGGCACACGAGGCATCGTTTCCGGCGGACCGAACTGCGAGAAGCGTTGCCTCTGTCTAGGCAGCCTTGCATTGAGGCTTGGAGAATGCAACGGCCTGAGACCACCTGCTCAGCCTCGTCGATACCGGACGATTGCGCGGCTACCTCGAGTTGATTCGTTTTCAGACCCATGTTCATGTCGTCGTGCTACTGGTCAGATCATCTGCCAAATCCTAGCAATGTGAAGCATGGCTGCGCCTCGCCATGAGACCTATTTCTTTTGCGCTGTCGTACTATTGTGCTTGACAAGCAAATTGTATAACCTCCGATTGTTATAATTTCCTCTTTGCACCGATCAGCTGCGAGAAATTGTTACACAAAATGCCTTTGCCCATGCGTTCACATCGATTACACCTGTCCCGGCACACACGTGGAAGCACAGTGATCATGGTGTTCCTGCACCTGTGGTTCTACGCTAGTGCGACAGCTCTGCTGACACGAGCGGATATCACTGGCCCTTATCACTCGCTCGGAGACATCTTCGAAGGTCAGCTCGCCAACTTCAGTGAAAAGCTCGACCTTAATCCCAGCTGGGGGCAGCAAGACTTCTACCAGTGCTGCCTTCTGGCCACGAATCAGTCGCTCGAAATTGACAATGGCTATCTCGAATTCGTTGCTGGACAGACGGCTTTACACGGCAACATCTCAAGCTTGCTGAGCTACCAGTTCCCTTGCACAGCATCATACAACGGATCGGAGGGTGACCAGCCCCAAGTCACCATCACCTATTCTTGGTGCCATCAGAATTGTGGAGGATGGGCTAAGACGACTACAAGCAGGCGAAGCGACTGGCTCGAGCCGCTACTGGCGTTTATCCTTCCGACTTTGACATTCTGCTTCATCATCCCTCGGAGGCGCGCTATAGCAGTTCCTGGACGGCTGTACCCATCAAACCGCCTGCTCGGCTTCCCCGGAAACCTCACCTTGCTCTACAAGCTGCCCGCAACGGCTGTTTTGTTGACAGTTGACTCCGTTGGCTGGGTTGCGGCTTCGATTGTCATGGCTGGACCAATGATGCTTTCGGGCTGCCTTGAGATCCTCCTCGATTCGAGAGTCCTCAGCTACCTTGAAACAGATGCGGAAATTGACGGAGTCAATGTCAGACAGCGGGCCCAGCTCCTGCTCGTCATCCTTGTTGGTAACCTGGATCAAGATTTCGCATGGAGGACTTGCGTAAATCTCCTACAGCGCCTGCCACCCAGTAATCCGAAAGTCACACGACGCTTGTTTCCGCCGGCGACTGCTGGGTCCGCACCATCGTTCAAGAGCAACACGCCCGTCAAACAGCCTTCGGTGAAGACATCATCTGAGAAGGCGAGTCAGACAGCTGCGCATCCAGACACCTCCGGATTGAACATTTTCAAGACCAAGCTTACATCAATGCTCGAGTCGCAACCCCGCTTTGGAGCTTCAGTCGGAATCGCAGTCATCTTCTACACTACCTCGTTCTTCTATTCCATCGAACAAATCAAGGACAATTATGGAGACGGGTAAGTGCATGTATCTTTGACAAAAGGCTGTCTCTACTGACTTGCATGGTGCTATAGTGGTACCTCACACTCGCTCGCCTTTGGCATATTCTGGATGATCGTTGGCCACGTCGCAATCATAGCTGGAGTCTTGATGTCAGGATCCAACGCAAGTGGCTTCGAAGGCGTCACTGCCGACTATCACTACAATCCTCCTGCGAAACTCGATACCAGCAATGTTTTACCGCAGCGCAGATGTTTGGCTGTCGAGGATATCCGAGAATGGTCCAAGGATTCGATGACACGCCGAAGAATCGTACTTCCTCGTGCTCTGAAAGGCTATCTTTATCGGCCAGTCTCGAGCTCAAAGTACAAAACAGCCTGGATGTGGAACCGAGGTACCAACAAGATGCAATGGATCGCACGTATGTGTGATGACGACCCGAAACTTTTACTTTTAAGGCGCAGAGTCCTGCACCTGGGGTTAGACGGTTGGCTGCTTTCAACGACATTGCCAACGGCATTCTTGTACATCATGCCAACCTTTCTTGCCGGCATGACAAGGTGAGTCCGCTCGTGGCACCCGGACAAAGCAATTTGTCCAGCTGACCAGGAAGCAGCTACACTACGCCTGCCGTAGGCCTCAGTTGTCGATCGATGGGACCTCTTGTTTACGCTGCTGCGCAGACCATACTGGTCTTGTTGTGGCTTTGCGACTGGAAATTCTGGAAGCAAGGTGGCGACGGCAAAATTTTGACCGGCCCGGAGCTGGGTTTGCGAACGGCTCGTCTAAGCTCAGTGGAGTTCGTGTGGTATTCTGCATTCTTGTTGGCTATATTCGGCTCCATATTCAGCGCGATAGGCGGCACGAGTGAGTTTGTTCTCCGCTGCTTGCGGATCCGCGAAGCTGACGGATTGCAGTCTTCCAACTGATCGGACTCTATCAAAACTGCCTCTGCTGGATTCCAGTGAGTAACCATCCATCTGACACGTCGATTTCTGACACGACGACTGATTGGCTCAGATTCGCTACTGGAAACGCGCGAACTCGCCCGACGTGACTATGTATCTCGGCGACAATAGCTCCGAACGAATATACTATGCCATGAAATTCTGGCTACCTATCGGCATCGCAGCTACAGTATCGCTACTAGTGTGTACGTCGTTTGGCTGGCGCTATCACAAGAAACTACGGGATCGGTTCGTCAAGCTCGCCAGCACTCTCGAGGAAGGCTACGAGTTTTGTTCGGCGCAGGCGGTTCCCACAAAGGGGGGAGTAGGGGACGGACATCTGGCAACCCATACCGGCGCTTTGGGACACAAGGGCGCCAACCGTGCATCAGCGAGCCGCCGTCGGTCCATTTGATCATCAAGAATCTGCCAAGCTTTCGCACGAACGCTTTCTTTGAAAAAGGCGGAGACTTGCGTATGGCTTCACAGAAGCAAAGCCACTTGCAAGAACGATAGAATTGACCATAACTTAGGCATACCATGTCATCTCGTACCTTCACAATACACGCAACCCGAGCTTATCCTCCACGCCCTTTGCCATCGTCAAGCACAACACGCAACGACCCTTCCTTGGTCACCATGTTTGTTGGCAGGCTGTACTGCTGCGTCTCCGTAGGTTTCAGCGCCAACCAAGGCTGGAGTCTGACATAGCCTGTAGCATTATTAGATTTTCATAGTAAAGCGGAAGAATTGGGCGCTACTTCTGACCCTTGGCCACATCATTGCCCGGCTGTATCACGTGCTCATCGCTGGATGGCATATCTGTAGTGGGACGTACTGGGCAAGTCAGTGTGTGAGATATTGGGGTTGGGATCATATGCTTACATCCTGTGTGATAGCTTTGCACAGTGAGAAACCTACATGGGTTGCACCAAGATGTTACAGAGACGCAAAGGGGTACGCAAAGTAGTAATATAATATCACGTCTTCGATCGCACGGGAATTGCGGAAGATTGGGACGAAGATATCATTGGCCGCGATAGAGACTTATTGATCGCCTCGTCAATCAATGACCAATTCCACAGACCGGTGAAGATACTGCACGATTCGAGAGCTTGATTGGAGGAAGCTCATGCTAAGGTAGTGGCAGATGACAGTAGAGATCGCTGTCCAGCCCTGCGTATTGCCCCGCTAATGTCCCCTCTAGCGACACGGACAGGGGGTAGTGACACAGACCCTGCAAGCTGGAGATTGTGGCAAAGTGATTAGGTCAAAGGGTACATTGTGCATCGTCAGAGACAACTTCTGGCTCGGTCTCCCAGATCGAATCTTCACCGTCACCATCACCCCTGCCGCTAACCAACGAGTTCCTCGATGAAAGTAACCACGACAAATGGATCGAAAAGGAAGCAGCACAATTGTCCCTGATTCTCTCGAGTTGTTCCTCGCGGAACACTCCTCCTTGGTAATCTTGAACTGGGTCTGGAGCGCCTACAGCGGCTTCTGGTACTCGAGAGCCTTGACAATCGCTAGAACTCGTAGCCTTGCAGCTTCCGGTCGTCCTCTACGGGTGCATGTATCATGCATCGGTGGCGTGGTTGGAGCGACAGTCTTGCCACGAGCACTAGCTTCAACGATCGGCAAGACCAACATACAGCCTGACTGGAACTCTTTGCAAGTGGTTGACGAGACACATGCAAGCGTTCAGTGTCAGGTGATCGAAGATCTCTCACTATATCGAGAGATTGGGCTTGATGATGGAACGGCCAGGTGCCCAAGGACCTGTTTACGAAGGGTCCTCGAGGCGGGAAGGAGCAAGTTTGCCTGCGAATTTTTGGCTGGGTTCGAGCTCGAATTCTATCTCCTAGACCTCGATGAAAGTCTCCAAAAAGACAATGCACGGCTCAAATCGTTGCAGGATCTGCCCCGGACCTGGAGTGCTGGCGCTTGCATGAGAGGTCCTCGGGCGAAGTGCTTAGAAGATTGCATGACAGCCATTGAGCGATCAGGTTTGGTCGTGGAACAAGGCCATGCAGAGTCGTCCTGGCAACAGTATGAGATCTCACTTGGCCCATTACCTGTTCTAGAAGCCATTGATGGGGCTCTTGTGGCCGCCGAGATCATCAGACGTGTATCCCGTTCACATGGCTTTCACGCCAGCTTCCGACCGCTGCCGATAGAAGGATTTGAGCCGACGGGCCTACATCTCCATCTGTCTCTACATGGCACGACTGGACAGTGCTCGGAGGGCAAGAGCATGAGCACGAAATGGTCTTCAGCAACAATTGGTGTTGACGTGGCAAGATCTTTCTTAGCAGGCATGCTACAGCGTCTACCAGCGCTTCTGGCCTTCGGATTGCCTTGCGAGGAAAGCTATGCACGCATCAAATCACCGGACACTATGGGCCACTTTGTGGCGTGGGGCAAAACAAACAGTACTGTTCCAATCAATGAGTTAGCCAACGGATACTGGGAGTTGCGCATACTTGATTGGACCGCAAATGTCTATCTCGCGGTCGCGGCGTTCATCAGTGCCGGACTTCTTGGTATCAGAGACAAAAGCACTGTCACCATCCAAGATCCGAAGGAGCTGACCCACCGACTGAGTGCAAAGAGCAGAGAAGACCTGGGTATCGTCACGAGGCTCCCAACAAACTTCGGCGCGGCCCTGGCACAGCTGATTGAGGAGCGGTATTGCGGGTTGGAAGCGTTCATAGGCGAGCCAGCGTTGGATCTTTATGTTGCTATCAAACAGTGCGAATCTGAAGCTCTAGCGAATATGACAGCCAGAGAGAGGGACCAACTATACCATATGCACTACTAATGCGACGGACTCGATTAACCGCTGAAATGGTTTAGGGTTTAGGGTTTAGAGTTAGGGTTTTATTAATTATTACAGTTAGCTCTTGACGTAAAGATGTGCTCGGTGTATACGTTCGAGGTTATCGCTATATACTCTCGAGGCGATCCGGATAGGAAATAGCGCTAGAACTAGATATGTTCTTCTTTAAAGAATAGTAGAGTCTTTCTATATCCTTAAAGAGTAAGAAATCGATATCGAATTTAGATAGGTCTTAGGACACGCCGGAGTCTATTAGAACATAGAAGTAGAGAAAGTAGCTTAAGAGGCTATAAGCTAGAACGATATGTTAATAATATAGCTAGCTAGAAGAATCCGAGAGACTATAGAGATAATCTATCTAATCGAGAATAATCAGAAAGATAATCTTACTTTCTTTAACTTAGAAGACCTTCTAAGCTAGTATATATAGAAGCTCGACTAAGCTCTTTAAGAGTAACATATACTATATCTATATATAGTCTTCTTCTCTAAACAGACTTCGATTCTAATCTAAATATAAATAGGATACTACTATCTTAACTAATATCTATTTTATATAAGTATAGTTAAGGAGATAAAATATCTCTATAGTACCGATAACGAGACTATCTATTACGTTCTCTATATATACTTATTATAGACTATATAGCGGAAGACACTATAGGCTATTACTAGCGATTAATAGAGTAATATATCTTACTTATTAGATAGATAGAAAAGACATAGAGATATAAATTTAGAAAAGCTACTTAATAGAAAGAATTACTATATCTATAGTATAAATATTAATAGTATATAGAAAGATAAGAATATGTAAGGAAACATAAGGTTATATACTAAGAACCTTAGGCTTCTTACATAAGAGTCGTATGCGATTTGTACGAGAATCCTAAGAGATCTCTATACTTAGTACTATACTACCTTAGGAGGCTTCTATAATAGTCTCTCTACCTAGGCTCCTTAGGTAATCGTTAATAATCTACCTAAGAGATACTGTTTAGAACCTCTACCTACTACGTTCTTATAGAATACTTCTATATTCTTATATTTAACTTATTATTTATAATAAATATGTCACGATTCACTCCACCACCGGCTCCTGAATCGGACCCTGAGTCACGTGATCGCGGAGCTGTTCCACGGCTTGGCATGCAACAGCTCCCTTACCTTCAGACGGATCCTTACGATCCCTTCAGATAGACCACTTTTACCACCTGTTTTACCTCGACTGTTTGATGACCCTGACAAAATACTTAGTATAATAAGATACTAAACCTTTACTCTTATACTCTATACTATCTATACTCTCTCTACTAAGTATAAACCTAATCTCTTAGTTATCTAACTTTTTACTTATATAGTAGTAGTTACTTAGGATAAGGTTCTAATGTTAATATCGAGAGTATTTCTATTATCGACTCTGCTGTTTATGAGACGTATGTAAAGCCTATTGATTCTGTCCTGAATGTAGTAGTAGTATCCTTATTGATTTTCGAGTCTCGGACATAGTGAGATGATTTGCTAAGCTTTTGATATAGCGCTCCGACTTACTATCGTACGTTTACTTCAGATCGGCTCTTTCTCCGCTCACGGACTGATCACATTACCCGCGGAACCTCTCCTCCCGCCTTCAGGGGAAAGGACATAACCATCACTCTTCTTCTCAATGTCTCTCCTGTTTCCTTTCGACTCATCCGTTTCTCTCATCTGGCACTCGTTGTCATCTTCCGACAAGAAAG
>Ga0265780_10010040_pt1 | contig 11313 bp, 11 predicted proteins | sample P1T30metagenome_FD_192432 | JGI IMG/M metagenome (GOLD analysis project Ga0265780, IMG submission 192432) | Plant litter microbial communities from East Loma Ridge, Irvine, California - P1 T30 | ecosystem: Environmental > Terrestrial > Plant litter > Unclassified | place: USA: California... | reverse complement strand
TCGCGGTAGGCCAGTTTTTGATATACTTCTTTGCTTATTTCTATCCTTTCGGCTTTACCGCCTGCTAATTGCGATAGTTGCCTTTCCGAAAGCATGTCAGGTACAAAAAGTACGGTTTCAATTTCATAACCACCTTTGCGGGCCAGCTCAATTTCGCGTTGGCCTTCAATTATAAAAGTACCGGTTTGCCTGCGCGCCTTTGCTTTGTCCTGCAATTGTGTAAGCTCTTTGATAAACGGATTTTGTAGGCTGGTTATTTGTTTCATTTTTAGTTCAGGTTCGCTTTTCAGGGGCCAAAGTTACAAAACCATTATTCAATTCGAACTAATCGCACGTCCATACTAAATGCCCAGGGCTTTTTGCTCTTTTTGTATAATGGTGTGCAGTTCATCATTAGTACCGTTATGGTTAAGCATAATTTTAACTAGTTTTGTGGTGGGGCTATCGGGGTATGTAGCCATAAACCTGTTGAACTCGGCTATGTTTTCAGGATAAATTGTTTTATCTGTATACTCTCTGGTAGGCGTATTGTCCAAGCCAAATAAATAATCAAGCTGATAACCTCTATATAATTCTTTTGCTTTTTCAATAAGATTGCTATCCGGATATTTTTCAATAAATTTCTCCCAGCTTAATACACGGTTGCCCACTTCTTCAAACGATACTGCAAGGCCCGCATCGGCGCTATATAAATCGATGTCTTCGTGGGCGGTAATTTCTAAGTATTCTTTGTAATCAGGGCTAACATAATTTTTAAAAATGTTCAGGTAAAAATCATGTACCGTAATAATCTCTACATAACCTTCGCCCAGCTCCCAAAACTGAAGGCCTGCTTTATTCAGCCGCTCTTCTTTTAGTTTAACCGCATGGGGCGGAGATTTTAGACGCCCGTCTTCACCTGAATAATAACTGTAAAAATTATTCAGTACGGTTTGTTCCAGGTTGTTAATACGTTCCAGGGTTTTGCCGTTTTCTACCAGATACTGCTCATATAAGGCATTAGCCTGCTCAAGCTTTAACTTAGGCAAGGCAGCTTTAATTTCTGTTTGTCTCTTCGTAAACCCTGCAAGAACTTTTTCTAATTCTGCGTCGTTTTTGTTTAAGGAGTCTTTTATAACAGCGGTTGTGTCAGGTATTACTACAGCCTGAGGTGTTTCCTGGCTTTCAGGCTCTTTTTTGCACGAAACCAGTAAGGCCAAAATAAAAACTATACTAAGATATCCTGCTTTCATGATTTAGATTTTAAAGAATACCCCGTGCCTTTATTTCAAGATACTTGTTAATACTTTCCAGCGTAAGGTTCTCTGGCTTGGTTAGGATAGAGTGCACGCCATATTTTTTTAATTCCTGCACAATGAGCCTTTTTTCAAAAGCAAACTTTTCGGCAATTACCTGGTCATAAATCTCCTGTACAGATCCGGCCTTTTTATTGATGAGTTCGTTGAGCTCTGTATTTTCAAAAAACACCACAACTAAAAGGTGGCTTTTTGCAATGCCTTTAAGATAGGGCAATTGACGTTTAAGCCCGTCGAGCGTTTCAAAGTTGGTATACAACAGTATAAGGCTACGGTGTGTAATGTTGCGCTTAATATCGGCGTAAAGCCTGCCGTAATCACTTTCAAAAAAGTCGGTTTTTATGTTATACAGGCTTTCCAGTATTTTGTTCATCTGCCCGCTACGCCTGTCTGAGGCCACACGGTTTTCTACCTTTCTGGAAAAAGTAAACATTCCGGCCTTGTCGTTCTTTTTAAGAATGGTGTTGCTTAGTACAAGCGTGGCATTTATGGCATAATCAAGCAGGCTGAGGCCTTCAAACGGCATCTTCATAACACGGCCCTTATCAATAGCCATGTATACATTTTGTGAACGCTCATCCTGAAACTGGTTAACCATAAGCTGGTTCTTTTTTGCAGATGCCTTCCAGTTTATGGTACGTATATCATCTCCCGATACATACTCTTTTATCTGTTCAAACTCCATGGTATGGCCTATACGTCGAATTTTTTTTATGCCATACTCAAATAAGCGGTTGCTAAACGCCATAAGATCATACTTGCGAAGCTGCACGTAAGAAGGGTAGGTGGGTACCATCTGGCCCTCGCCAAACATAAAGCGCCTTGACGCTAAACGCAGCGGAGAACTAACGTAAACATTAAGTTTGCCAAAGTGGTATTCGCCACGTTCCAAAGGCCTTAAAATATATTCAAAAGCAGTGGTGCCACCGGCGCTTATGTTTCTGCTTACCTTAAAATTGCGTACCTGGAACTGAAACGGCAACTCATCTATAACCTTTACCTGTACCGGGAAGCCATATCCGCTTTCCAGCCTTATGGTAATAGTGTTTTCATCCCCGTTAGAAAGTTTTTCGGGCGCCTGGCGCAGGCCTGCAAAACGCTGGTTGGTAGCAAACAGCAATAAAAAGTCTATGGCAAGGAGCGCCAGCCATAAATAAAATATAAGCCATACGGCTGCATGAATGGGCGGGTAAATATAAGATACAACAAACAATACCAGTATGCCCATAAAAACATACCAGGCAAAGTTGTTAACGTATATGCGTTGTAGCCACTTCATTAACGCGGAACTTCTACAGTGTCAATAATTTGTTTTATAATCTGTTCGCTGGTAAGGCCTTCCATTTCACGCTCCGGCGCTACCATAACACGGTGCTGCAATACAGGTATGGCGGCATCTCTAATATCATCCGGTGTTACAAAATCGCGGCCCCTTAAGGCAGCATAGCCTTTTGAAGCATTTAATATTGCAATAGAGGCACGCGGTGAAGCACCCAGGTATAAAAAGTTATTGCTCCTGGTACCAATTACAATTTTGGCTATGTACTCTATAAGCTGAGGTTCTACTACAATGTGCTTAACAATACCCTGGTATTTAATAATATCTGACTGCGATAGTACTTCTTTAATCTTGTCCAGCTTATCGCGGTCCTGCAGGGCATTTTCGCGTTGCAGTATTGATATCTCTTCTTCAAGTTTAGGATAATCGATGGTAATTTTAAACAGGAAACGGTCAAGCTGCGCCTCGGGCAGGCGGTATGTACCTTCCTGCTCAATAGGGTTTTGTGTGGCAATAACCAAAAAAGGCGCTTCCATAGCATACGTGGTACCTTCTACAGTTATCTGGCGCTCTTCCATTACCTCAAATAACGCTGCCTGGGTTTTAGCCGGGGCACGGTTAATTTCGTCTATCAGTACAAAGTTTGAAAATATAGGGCCTTTTTTAAAGGTAAACGACGATTTAGACATATCAAATACCGATGTGCCCAGGATATCACTCGGCATAAGGTCTGGCGTAAACTGTATGCGACTAAAATCAAGCGTAAGTGTTTTGCTAAGCAGTTTGGCGCTAATTGTTTTTGCAACGCCCGGAACGCCTTCCAGCAAAACGTGTCCGTTAGCCAGTATAGCTACAAGCAGTTGGTCTATCATTTTGTGCTGGCCAACAATTACTGAGCTTATCTGATGCTTGACACTGTCTATACTTTCGCGCAGGGCGCCGAGATCTAACCTTGAACCAAAGTTTATGTTTTCGTTTTCTGCTGCCGGTACCGGTACAGGGTTTATTACTGTTTCAGGGTTATTTGTGTCAAAATTTTCAGGCTCATTGCCTGTGTTGTTTTCATTTTCTATCATAACCTAAGTTTTTCGATTGCGTTGTTAATGGCCACAACATCATTTGCTGTACTTTCAAAATTGTGGCGGAATTTTTTTATTAATTGTACTGCCCGCTGAATATCTTCTACAGGCTTGCCGGTTTTTTGGTGTAGTTTTTCAACAAAGGCATCATCCAGCAAGGCGGTATCTATAAGATATTCGGTACGGATGTGCTCTAGGAAGTATATAATTTTTTTCTCTATTATGGTATGGTGTTCACCTTCCTGATAATAAAGGTTGCCAATGGTTTTTGCGAAATCTATCGTGGTATTGCGTACCGGATCTATAATGGGCACTATGCGCTGCCTGCGCCTTGCGTTAAAGATGATAAACAGCACCAGGCCCCATATGCCAAGCCTCCACGCCCATTTAAGGCCGGGCTGGCTCATAATATACCGCAGGCTGCTGCCCTGGTTTTCAAAAGTATGCTTGTTTGCATATTCATTAGGCCAATATACGCTACCCTTGGGTATGCTTGAAAGTACGCGCTGGGTGTGTGTATAAAAATCGTCTTTAAGCAAATAAAAATTACTAAAAACTGCAGGCTGTGTATGCAGTAAAAAGCGCCCCTGGCCAAAACGGGCCTCGATAAAATTAGGGCTTCCGCTGCCGTGAGAATACTGGTAGCCCAGTACCTTAACACTGTCGTTACCCGGCAAACTTTCAAAATAAGCAGTACCCATGCCATTCTTTATCCAGAACCTGTTAGCCGGGGCATCATTAACAAGGCCAATTTGCACCGAATCTATAAATATCTTCTGGTAATCTAGTTCTATCCCTAAAGTATCGAGCAAATCGGGCGGAAAGCTCTTCATGCTTAATACCACCGTATTGCCGTAGTCGGCAAAATTCATCAACTCTTTTACTGATTCCGGGTCGAGTGTGTTTTCTTCTTCAATTTTAAGGAAAGAACCCTTGATGGTGTAGTTGCTGGCCTCATAATCATATTTTTTATCCAGGAACTCATATGGTGTTTCCCAAAATTTGTGAACAGAATCTCCCTTAAAAATTTCGGGTGATTCGTTATCAAGCACGTAAAGGCCTAAAGGTATTTTATCTTTTGCAGAATATGTAGGCCTCCAGTCTACCGGTTCGGGTGCCAGGGCATTTGCAATGGTTATAATAATTGCTAAAAAAAGTACTACTGAACCTATAATGATGATTTCCTTATTTTTTTTCATTTTTACAGTGTATTAATGGTTTTAAGGAATGCTTTTTCAGCTTTGCTGAAAGCGGCTTCATCAATTGGGAATTCGCCATACCAGCTGTGGTCGTATACGTAAGACAGGTATTCAAATTCCCGTTTCAAGGCAGGGTCTTTTATTTCATATTGGTAGTCAGAATTGGTTTTATCGGTGTGCCATATTATAATTTCCCGGTAAGATAGCTTTTTAAGCAGCCACAGGTAATAGTAGCGTATGCCTAGCCTGTAGTTGCCTGCCTGCCTGGTTTGTGCTATAAGTGTAGAAAAATCCATCTCATGGATGTTTTCATCATCTGCATCATACACCGATATGTTTTTGCGCGATTTTCCAAATATCCACACACCGTCTTTTTTCATAACGGCACGTGCTATAAAATAAGCGGCAAGCAATACAAATAGCACCGCCCCTATGTAGAACAACATACCAAAGCCAGAAACGCTTCCGTCTTCGTTAGAATTATAGTAGCCGTTAATCAATCGCCATACCCATGCCCAAAAACGATCCCACAACGATTCAGTCCGGGGTTTTTCGGTATATTCAAATTTACTGCCGGTGTAGTTTTCTTTATAACCTTTTTTAAAGCTTCGGTTGGTGTATACCGGCTTTTCGGCGGGCGCATCGGTATTTGGTTTTATGCGTGCCTGTTCTTCCAGCACTACCTCTTCAATATAAGTAACTGTGTCTGGATATACAGAGTCTGCATACATCTCATCCTGCGCAAAGCAGGTGCATAATGCAGCAAAATATATACCTATGAGGAGCTTAATTTTCAATGCGGATATGGGTTATATTTGGGCGGATAATTTTTTTAGTTTGCGGTTAACCTGAAAAGGATAGATAAGGTAATACCACGATATAAGGCTTAAGGTAGATAATATAATAAACACGCTAAGCCATATGGGCATGCTTACAGAGTAGCGGGTTATAAAGCCTTCGAGCAGGCCGGCTGCTATAGTAAAAGGTATAGTGCTAAACCATATTTTGAGGCCGTTACGAAGTCCCATTTTAAAAGAATTGAGTCTTGAGTAGGTTGTTGGGAATAATATAGATGCGCCCAGTATAAACCCTGCCGCGGCCTCTATAACCATCCCGAATATTTCCATAGCCCCGTGTATCCATATACCACGCACGCTGGCCCAAAACACTTTTTGTTCGTAAAAAAAGTATTGGAAAGAACCTACCATAAGTGAGTTTTGAAAAAGGAAATAAATAGTGCCAAGCCCACCCGCTACGCCTGTAACAAACGACAACGCGCCTACTTTCAAGTTATTTAAAGTGATTCCTATGGCGCTGCCCCAGTTACTGCCGCCTTTATATACAGCCATAGGGTTGCCATCTTTAATATTTTCGAGGGTAGAATTTACATAAGCATCGCCTAAAATGAGCCTTACAAAGGTATCATCCTTGCTGGCAGAGAGTGCACCGAGCGCTACAAATGCGAAAAATAGCAAAAAGGCATACAAAATATAACGCCTGTTGCGATAAACAATCAGCGGGACATCGGTTTTATAAAAATGTACAAGGCGGTTCGTTTCCTCGCGCTTTGTTTTATATATTTTTTGATAGGTTATTGCAGCAAGATGATTTAAGTAGGTAACCGTCTTGCTTTTAGGGTAGTAGGTTTGTGCGTATGAAAGGTCATTAACCAAATGAATGTACAAACTTGCCAATTCATCAGGATTTTTTTTAGCTTTACCGAAAATAGCCTGCTCAAATTCAAGCCAATTTTCTTTATTTTGTTTTATAAACGCTACTTCTCTCATATAAAAGCTAAAATATAAAATATGTCACAACTATCAATAACCACTACGCAAAATGTTAACATTAATTTTAATACGGCATCTGTAGGAGAACGATTTTTAGCGGCGCTGCTGGACCTGGTTATAAAAATAGCCTATACCGTAGTGGTTTACAGGATAATATTGGGGCAAACGGGCCTGGACGATATTATTAATAGTATGGACCGCTGGTCTGCCGTAGCTATATATGGTGTTTTGTATTTACCGGTAATGTTTTACAGCCTGGTGCAGGAAAGCCTTTTAGATGGGCAAACCGTAGGAAAAAAGGTGCTCAAGATTAAAGTAATTAAGCTGGACGGCTATGGCGCCGGCTTTAGCGATTACCTGATACGCTGGATTTTCAGGCCTGTAGAAATATGGTATATTTTTGTAATCATAGGTTTTATAGCTCTGATTTCGACTAAAAAGACGCAACGCCTGGGCGATTTAGCGGCTGGTACAGGCATCATTTCGCTTAAAAACGATATTACCATCAACCATACCATATTACGTGAGGTAGCGGTAGATTATGTACCTGTATACCCACTTGTAATAAAACTTACAGATAACGATGTACGTATTATTAAAGAAACCTTTGACAGCAGTTACCAAACGGCCGATTTTGCTACCGTAGATAAACTGCAAACCAAGATTGAAACGGTTACGGGTATAAAATCGATTAGTAAAAACAGCCTTGCTTTTGTAGACACTGTGCTAAAAGATTACAATTATTACACTCAGAATATGTAATACAGTTAAATAAAAAATGCGGCCATGCCGCATTTTTTATTTTCCTATAAGATGTTTTATAACAGTTTCGGCGGCGTGCAGGCCAAACAGGGCAGGCATCCAGCTGTTGGTGCCAAAGAATGATTTTTTAAAGTTGGTGCCATCGGTCATTTTAAGGCTGGTTTCATCGGGTGTCTCTACAGAATATACCGCTTTTACACCTTTTGTAACGCCTTCTTTACGCAGGCGCTTGCGTATTGTTTTTGCCAGCGGGCATACATCGGTTTTGCTAATATCGCCTACACGCACCTTGCTGGCTTCATACTTGCCGCCTGCACCCATATTGCTGATGATCTTTACCTTTTTGCGGCGTGCCGAAAGTATAAGGTTGAGCTTGGGCGTGATACTGTCTATGCAATCAAGTACATAATCATATTCTTCGGTAACCAGCTCATACGCTCTTTCGGGGGATAAAAACTCCTGTACACGAATGAGGTTGAGCTTTGGATTAATATCCATAAGCCTATCTCCTACAATGGTTACTTTAGGTTGGCCCACAGTGCTGTGCAACGCCGGCATCTGGCGGTTTATATTGGTGATATCTACCACATCGCCATCTACAATGGTCATGGTACCCACGCCTGCACGCGCAATAAACTCTGCTGCAAAAGAGCCTACGCCGCCAAGCCCCACTACCAGTACATGCGAATTTTTTAATTTTTGTAAGCCTTCTTTTTTAAATAAAAGTTCAGCGCGTTCTGTCCATTCAGCCATTACTAAAAACAGTTTTAAAATTAGTGCTCACAATTTGTGCAAGCGCATCAATATTTATATTTCGTGCCAGTGCAGCCTTTTCATATACTTCTTCCAGCCCTTCTTCAATAGTATCTGTCTCTAAAAAGAAACGGTTATCCGGCACACCGGCAAATACATCGCCCAGTTCAGAGTTACGCAGCAGGTACTTGCCAAAGCTCAGGTAAAAGCCGTTATCCAGCAACTGCTTTGCCACCTGGGTATTTTTACTGAACCCGTGCACTATCATTGGTACGCCGGGCTGCAGGCGCTTTTTAACTTCAATCAGTTCCTGAAAAGCGGCAACAAGGTGCAAAATTACGGGCTTTTTATATTTTTTTGCCAATAAAAGCTGTTTTTCGAAGACGTCTGCCTGAATTTCCAGTGGAATTTCGATACGCTTGTCTAAACCGCATTCGCCTAAAGCAAGGCAATTGGGGTCTTGCAGGCGGTTTTTTATAATGGCTAAATGCTCGTCAAGCTTGTCAATATCAATGTGCCACGGGTGTATTCCGGTGGAGTAGTGGGGTACATCTATCGCCTGATACGGGTAGCGGTTTACTACCTCAAAAATGGCCGGGTTGTTTGTGAAGGAATGGGTGTGAAGGTTGTAGCGCATGGTTATATAATTGTCCAGCCGTCATTTATAAAGGTAAGTTTTGCGCCTTTAATAAAATCTTCTGTTGAGGTATTTTCGTTGGCCTCCAAATTTTGAAGTTCAAAAAAATATGCCTGTGGGTTCATAAAGTTTTCTCTCCATAACCAAAGTCTATACCGCTTAACCTGCGAGGTATTTAAAAAATCCAGTTCCTGTATGTTATCCACTTTAAGAGATGTCATGCCAATCAATTCAGGATAAAAAAGGCCGGAGGTGAAAATGGTTTTTAGGCTGGGAGTTATGTCTATATACGATTTGATATATCCAAATTGTATTGCGTTCTCAGTTTCTATTATAGGTTGAGAATATTTAGGATAGGCAGCAGGTTTATATTCTTCCCGGAATAACCGGTAAGCCCAAAAATCTTCCTGCTCGCCCTGGTTTTTAAAGTCAGGAGCAGCAGTATACCACTTTAACGGTATTTTGGGGTTGAGGCTTTGCAGGAATGCTGTAATGCCATATTTTTCCATAGTGGTAATATCCAGACGTTCGGTATACGTGTAGTAAAATCTTTTGTCTTTTGAAAGACCATATAAATGTCCATTTTCATCTGGATCATTTATAGGTTCAAATGTATCAGGATCGGCACCTTCTATCCTGCCAAAAGAATAGTAAAATACATCATTTTTATCTTTTGCAAAGCGGGTTTCTTCTATAGGTGTAAATGTAGCGGGGTCTCCAAAATTGGCAATGCTAATATACCCGCCGGACGAGTTGGGCATAAATACATAAATATGATTCTTATCTTTCCAAAAGCAATGGTTTAAAAATTTGAATGTCTTAATATCAATATTGTCTTTCAGATATTTAGTTTTTATAATTGTACCATTGTTTTCGGGATAAAAATGATCAATATAAATAACCTGGCGTTTACCTTCGTCGTTAAGTAATCGTTCAGACTGGTAGGCAAGGCTGCCATCACTACCGCTGTATAAGCCACAGGGCAGCTCCTTATAGGTTATCTTTTGCGCAGCCAGGCCACACGATAACAGTAAGAGCAGAAAAGTAATAATATGAAATTGTACTTTTAAAGACATAGTAGTATTGTAGTAGTACAATATAACAAAAAAGCCCCGCATTGTAGTATGCAGGGCGTATAATATTTAATGATATTTAAGATATCACCCCGCTACCAATAAGCTCGTCGCCAATGTGCCATGCGGCAAACTGGCCTTCGGTAATGGCGCTTTGGGGTTCATTAAAAGCAATGTACATGCCGTCTTCAAATTTGTGCAGTGTAGCTTTTTGAAGCGGCTGGCGGTAGCGTATGCGTACCATAGCGTCCATGGCTTCGCCGTCTTTAAGGGCGAGGTCCTGGCGCACCCAGTGTATCTCATTTTCCTGTATGTACAGAGCCTTGCGGAACAGGCCCGGGTGGTTGTGACCCTGACCGGTGTAAATGGTATTGGTTTCCACATTGGTCGCGATAATGAAAAGCGGCTCTTTTGTGCCGCCCACATTAAGGCCTTTGCGCTGCCCTATGGTATAGTAATGCGCACCGGGGTGCCTGCCTACCTTTTTGCCCATTTCGGGGCTGTAGTCTATGCTTTTAGCCTGATAGGCCAGCTGTTCTTTTAGATTTGTAAACTGAGGCGCAGGAGCACTATACGTGTCAAGCCCTGCATTAACCTCATATATCTCGCCTTCTTTAGGCTGAAGCTGCTGCTGCAAAAATTCCGGAAGGCGCACCTTGCCTATAAAGCAAAGCCCTTGCGAATCTTTTTTCTCAGCGGTAACCAGTTCCATCTTAGCGGCAATTTCACGCACCTGTGGCTTGGTAAGCTCCCCAATAGGGAAGAGCGCTTTGGCCAGCTGCTCCTGAGATAGCTGGCATAAAAAGTACGACTGGTCTTTGTTATCGTCTATACCTGCAAGCAACTGATATACTTCTTTGCCATCTTTTTGTAGAGTGCCTTTGCGGCAGTAATGGCCGGTAGCCACATAATCGGCGCCCAGGCTCAGGGCAATCTTCATGAAAACGTCAAACTTGATTTCGCGGTTGCATAGCACATCCGGGTTTGGCGTGCGGCCTTTTTCGTATTCGTTAAACATATAGTCTACAATACGCTCTTTATACTGTTCGCTTAAATCTACAGTCTGGAATGGTATGCCCAGTTTTTCGGCTACTAGAAGCGCATCATTGCTGTCTTCCAGCCAGGGGCATTCGTTAGATATGGTTACGCCTTCATCATGCCAGTTTTTCATAAACAGGCCTATAACCTCATATCCCTGCTCTTGCAAAAGATAAGCTGCCACACTACTATCTACACCACCACTAAGGCCTACAACTACACGTTTCATAATAATATATCTAAAAACTTCGATGCAAAGTTACAACAAATTATTCACTTTTGCGCGGTACCGGTGGTGCAAGCTCAACTTTGCGGTTGGTTTCATCTACGGTTTTAACCACCTTGCCTTTTTCATAATACTGCCATTTGCCCGTCATTTTATTGTCTTTAAACTGCCCTTTGGCAACA
>Ga0265780_10010038_pt1 | contig 11315 bp, 6 predicted proteins | sample P1T30metagenome_FD_192432 | JGI IMG/M metagenome (GOLD analysis project Ga0265780, IMG submission 192432) | Plant litter microbial communities from East Loma Ridge, Irvine, California - P1 T30 | ecosystem: Environmental > Terrestrial > Plant litter > Unclassified | place: USA: California... | reverse complement strand
GGGCCGCCACGGGACAGCGGGCACGAAGCGCCATTGCGTCTCGCCGGCGGCAAGCCGCGCCGTGCCGGGGATGCGCCGGCCGTCGGGGCCGGCCACGGCGATCAGTGGCGCGGCGCTGGCATTGATGGCCGCGGGCAGTTCCAGCACCAGCGGCGTCCGGCCGTGCGGGCCTGGCGCCTGCACACTCCAGGTCACGGGCACGATTGCCTGCGTGCGCGCCGGTCCGATGCGCCACGTGCGCTTCAAGGGCCGTGCCAGCCGGGGATCGCGCACCTCGATGCTGATGCGCTCGCCTTCAAGTAACGCCGGTCCGAGCGCGATGTTGGGACCGACGCCGTGCTTGATGCGGCCGGGCTGCATCAGCACCACGAGGTTGCGTCCCTCGCGGTCCGGCAGCGTGATATCGAGCAGGGCACTGTCGATGTTCCGGCCTGCCGCATCGCGCAGGACGATTGCCTGCGGCGCCAGTGCCGGCAGCGCGCTGGCGAAATGCACTTCGATGTGCAGCAGGTTGGCCGGCACCTCGGGTCCGGACGGCGTGATGGTGCCGGTAACGCCGGCGAAGGCCAGCAGGATGAGGGAAGCGCCCATGGTCAGCGCGCCAGCTCTGGATAGCCTTCGAGCGCGCGGCCGGCCTTGTGCAAGACGCGGAAGGTGTCGTTGGGCGGATACGTGTAGTCCTCGAAGTCGTATTCGTTGACGAAGTCGGAGAGGCGCAGATAGGCGCCTTTGGGAATCGACACCAGCTGCATGGCGCCGCTCGGGCCATCGCGGCGCAAGGCCAGCAGCAGCTTGGCATCCAGGTTATCGAAGCGCATGACGGCCGCCATCGGCGCCATCGCCGCCTTGATGCCCGCGTACGGCTGGTCCGGCACGGAGATCGGGTCGTGCAGGCCGGGCAGCCTGGCCTGCCGGGCGATGTCGGCCACCGCCATCAAGTCGGCCGATCGGCTCGAGTTGGCGAGCAATACCATCTCGTTCCCGCTCTCCCCCAGCTTGTAGCTCACCATGCCCACCGGCGCGCTGCCCCAGCCCATCTCGCCGATGGTCTGGCCGGTGATGTGCGCGCCGTCCGTGATGGCATCGAGGTGAATGAGCACGAGCGGGGTGCAGGTATAGGCGGCGACCATGTTCGGTACGCCGTCGACCACGGCAAACGTGATGGCGCGGATCGGCGCCCGGGTTTCGATCTGGTTGTGCACCGGATGGTACATCTCGACGGTGGCCGTGCGTGCCGCGCCTCGCAGAGGCAGGTCGAACACGCGCAGGGTCGACGCGAAGTTGCGGTTCGACAGGCCGGCAAGGTAGAGCTTTCCGTCATGGGTCTTCATGTCGGTCACGGTCAGTGCCGGCGCCGGCAAGTCGCGCCAGAAGCGCAGGCCGGGGGCAGGGCCGTCGCCGATCCTGGCGAAGGTCTTCAGGTTGGAAGTGGGGAATTCGCGGACGCGGCCGCCGGCATCGATGGCCACGACCGCGGCCCTGTCGCGCAGGGTGACGGACACGTAAGCCATGTTGCTGCCAGGCTGGACGGCGAGGTCTTCAAAGCGCACCATGGACGGCTTGACCTTGAGGGCGCGGGCCACGCTCGCCTGCACGTCGTGCAGGTTGAAGGGGCCCGCCGGCGCCTTGCTCGCCTGCGGAACATGCACCGCATACACGCGCGCCGCCTTCCAGTCGGCGATGTACAGCGTGCCGGCATCGTCGAACGTGATTTTCGGGGCGCTTTGCAGTACGGCGCCGTGCACCTGCGTGGCCAGCAGCGGCAGGCACAGGAGAGTGGGCAACAGGGTTTTGGCAATGGGGGACATGGCAGGTTCCTTGCGTTGGGGGAGCCTGCATGGTCCCAGCGTACCGGGCCACGCACAAGTGAATCCTCGTGAAGTGCCGCGCGTGCCCGGGCGTCGCACGTTTTACATCCGTTCACATCGATTTACAGCGATACACCGCGCATGGCCATCGACGGGCACCCACCAGAGGCCAGCTCAGGCCAACTGGCGCTGCGCTTCACCCACCGGCGCCATCAGCAGCAGCGCCATGCCCGCCAGCAATGTGGCGGCGATCACGGCAAACATGGCAACGGGTCCCATTCCATGCAGGATCGGCAGCAGGATCAACGGGGCGATGGCGGCGCCGACACGGTTGCAGGCCCAGGCCCCGGCCACGGCGCGGGCGCGGATCGGCGTCGGGAATTGTTCGCTGAGGTAGAGATTCAGGAACGAAAGCTGCATCGAGACCAGCAGCGTGAACACAAAGCTGCCCGCTACCAGCCATACGGGCGTGTCACTGACAACGAAGACCATGCCCGCGACCAGCATGCCGAGCGCGCACAGCACCATGGCGGTGCGCCGGGCAAGGCGATCGATCACGGTGGCGACGAGCAGATTGCCAACGCATGGCCCCGACACGGACAGGCCGACGTAGAGCAGGGTATCGGTCAGCTGGTAACCCTTCTGGGCGAGCACAGCACCACTGAGTAGTGGAAACGCCACCGTGGACGCCGGACTCAGAAAGGACAGCGCCGCCGCCAGGGGCCATGCGCGCCGTTGTGCACGGCTGTCCCTGCTGGCCGCTGAAAGGGGAGGAGCAATGGCGCCGAGCAGTGCGGGCGAGCACTCCAGGCGCTCGCATGCCAGGTCGGCCGCGCTACTGCGCAGGCGCGCCGCGAGCCAGCGTGGCGACTCGGGCAGAAGCACGAACAGGGCGGCTGCAACGCTGGAACCGGCGCTGCCGGCAATGAACCCCCAGCGCCAGCCTTCCAGGCCCAGGGGCTGCAAAGGCGCCAGCGCGCGGACCAGGAAAATGCCGGCCACCGGACCGAGCGTCGCCAACCCGATCATCACCATGATGAACGGACCCCGCCTGCCGGCTGGCAGCAGATCCGCCAGGTAAGTGATGACCAGTGGCGGAAAGCCGCCCAATGCGAGACCGGACAGGCAGCGCCAGGCGGTCAGGCTGGTGATGTCCGGGCTGAAGGCGGCACCGAACGACGTGGCGCACAGCAGGAGCAGCAGGCCGATGAGCGTCCGCTTGCGCCCATGGCGGTCAGCGCACCAGCCGGACAGCGGCGCGCCGGCGATGGCGCCGACAAATACCGACGACAGCAATATCGAAAGCTGCGCTGGCGCTGCGATGTGCGGCGGGCTGGAAAATACCGCGGCGAGTGCACTTCCGAGCGTCATTTCAAGCAGGTCGAAACCGAAGCCCAGTGCACAGACGGCAACGGCAAAGGCGTGCAACAGCGTGAACGGCATGCAGTCGAGCCGTTCGGCGACAGCAGGCCTTGGCAGTGCGTCATTCATGTTTTCTCCAGGGCGGGACTGGCGTACATGATAGCCCGCAGAGTGCGCCGCCGGACCCGCACTGGCCTTGCCTTCACACAAATTCACGCATGGCGGAACCCGTGGTTTTCACGGCTTTAACGATGATTCACTGGCCTCCCGGTGATTGCGCAACGAAGATGAACTGTCCACCTGGCGCCGGAGCCGACAGCAAATATTTTCCATCTACTTCATAAAAGCGACCATCCCATGAATCCCTCTACGATCGATATGCCCGGGCTGAAGTCCGCATCTCCCACGTTCGTTATTCCGCCGCAGGTCTGGTTGTTGACGCTGTGCGCATTTGCCATCGGCACGGCCGAGTTCGTCATTGCCGGCCTCCTGACGCAAATCTCCAGCAGCCTGCACATTACTGAAGGCCGGGCCGGATACCTGATCATTGCGTATGCGATGGCGGTTGTCGTGGGCGGTCCGCCGTTAACAATTTTCCTCTCGCGCTTCGAGAAAAAGCGCGTGCTGGTGGGAATCATGGCGGTGTTTGCGCTGGCCAACCTGATCACGGCGATGAATCACAATTTCACGCTGCTGTTGGTTGCCCGCGTACTTGCCGGTCTGTGCCAGGGGCCGTTTTACGGGATCGGCGCCGTAGTGGCGACCCGCCTCGTGCCTGCCGACCATGCGGGAAAAGCCGTGGGACAAATGTTCGCCGGGCTGACCATTGCCACGGTGCTGGGCGTCCCGGCCGGCGCCTGGATCGGAACGCATTGGGGCTGGCCGTCGACGCTGTACATCGTGGCGGCCGTGGCGGTCCTGGCCGACATCGGTTTGGTGGCGACCCTGCACGCCATGCCTTCCCATGAAGTGCCAGTGAGCGTGCGGCGCCAGTTGCGCTCGTTCCGCAATCCGCAGTTGCTGGCAAGTCTCGCCTTCACCGCGCTCGCCTGGACCGGCTTCATGACCTTTTATGCCTATATTGCGCCGGTGGCGCAATTCCTGGCCGGCTACTCCCGCGAGGGCACCACCATGGTGCTGGTCGTGGTTGGCGTCGGCATGTTGATCGGTAACCGCATCGGCGGGCGCGGTGCAGACCGTAATCTGTCGTCGACCCTGGTGCTCTGGCCGTTCGTGATGATGTTGTCGCTGTTGCTGGTCGCGGTCCTGGTGCGCTCGCACTGGGGATTCCTGCTCGCCGTGTTCGGCTTCGGTATCGCCTCGTTCGCCAATGTTGCGCCCATGCAGATGCGGGTCATGAAGTACGGCGTCGATGCGCCGGAACTGGCGGCAACGGCAAACATATCGGCGTTCAACGTCGCCAATAGCATCGGCGGGGGCCTGGGCGGCTTCATCATCGACGCGCCGCAACTTGGTGGCACATACGTTGCATATGCGGCCATCGGCGCGTCGGGGCTGGGATTGGCACTGATTATTTTCCTTGAGTGGAAAAATATCGTCGCCGGTCATGCCCAGGTCAATTGAAGCACCTGATGTCGGCACTCGCACAGTTTGCATGCGCGCCGTCTTGTCCCGCGACTGGGAGCGCTGATGTGACTACCAGCCGAACAGCGCCTGCTGGCGCTTCGTGGAGCAATGTGGATTTTTCTTCGCGCTTCGGTGGCAGTGCTATGCCAATACACGGCAGCCGGATGCCTGGAGTACGCGTACACCTGACGCATGCATGTGCGGTCCTGCGGATTGGAATGGCTCAAATTCTTTCCGCTGAGCCAGGGTTAGACGTCATTGAGGGAGAGAGCCTGGAAGACCATGCTGATGACCACTCCGTCGTCATTACCGACTATTCTGCTGGCATGCACATGCTGACCCAGCGGGCGACGAACCAGCCGATTCATCGCGACAGGGTGCTGATTGTGACAAACAAAAATAAAGAATGGGAAGTGCGTCATGCCGTCGAAAGTGGTGTACACGGCTACGTGCTACAGAGCTGCGCCCCAAATGAACTGATTCTTGGGGTGCGGCTGCTGGGAAACGGCGCCGGCTACTTGAGTCCGGCGGCCGCACGCTGGGTTGTCGGCTCACCTGGACGAATTGCCCTGACTCGACGCGAGAATGATGTCCTTCGATTGATCGCGCTGGGTAACTCCGACAAGCGAATCGCCAGCGAACTGGGAATCGGCGTTGTCACGGTGAAAACCCATGTTGGACACCTTCTGCAAAAACTTGATGCAACCGCGCGTACGCATGCCGTGGTGATTGCACTCCATCGCGGTCTCTTGCCGGAGTCCGGGATGTGAACGGATGAACATTGAATTGAACGCTGTAACAGGCAACTCTCTGAGCGGGTATGTTTGACGGTACTTGCAAGTTGCCGGCGCTATCAGGCCAATAAATCAACGGTATAGCTGCGTTTTTGATCTATGAGCTACAACGGCTCCTGAGTATCTACGAGAGCTGTGGCCGTTCAGTCCTCCAAGGAAAACTCGCGCCAGTCGTCGCTGCTGAACTGGCTGTCCTGGTCGGAGTGCACCATTATCGTATTGCCGGGCTGGCGACGCGAGAAAGCCATCAGACGTGCGTTCGTCGCCAACCCACGGTCGCTGCGTGATCTCATTGACCACTCGACCACTCGACCACTCGACCACTTGGCGCGAGAAGAGTTCCAGTACTGCGGCTGAATAAAGCCAGCCCGCCGGCGCAGGAAGTCAGGCTGCCGCCACGCTCGTGGCTTGGCTAAAGCAGGTAACTCCGGAACCTGCATGCATTAACCACTATTTACAACGATCGGCCGCTTGGCGCAAACAATATTTCCTACGCATAACTATCGTTGTTTATGGGTAATTCCAAACTATTGCTGTTCCGCACGTATTAACATCCACGACTTCACTTAGGAAATCGCGGCGATCAGCTTGAAAGTCACGAGCCTCGCCCGCGAATCCTGAAAACGTCTGTTGGAGCCCCCATGATCCCGGTGTTTCGGCTCACCGTCTTGCTGACGGTCGCCAGTTGCGTCACGCTGTCTTGCCCGTTGCACGCACAGGTTTCACCCACGCTTGGCGACCAGGAACTCCTGCGCCAGCAACAGCGCGAGCGTGAGCGTACCGAGCAGGCCGAGCAACGTCCCGATGTGCGCCTGATGCCGGACGCCGGCAAGATCGCTGCGGCGAATGCGACGACTTACCCGGCCGCTGAAACGCCATGCTCGGTCATTCGCCAGGTCACGCTGGAAGGCGCGTACGCCAGCAATTACCGCTGGGCGCTGGCAGAGGCCGACGGCGCCATCGGACGCTGCCTCGGATCCGCCGGCATGAATGTGCTGCTTGGGCGCGTCCAGAATGCCATCGTGGCGCGCGGGTACGTCACCACCCGGGTGCTGGCGCCGGCGCAGGACCTGCGATCCGGCAATCTGGCGCTGGTCGTGGTGCCCGGTGTGATTCACGCCATTCGCTTTGCCGATGGAGGGGCGCCGTTCACGACCTTCAATATCGTTCCCGCTGGCAGTGGCGCCGTGCTGAACCTGCGCGATATCGAGCAGGCGCTGGAAAATTTCAAGCGTGTGCCGACGGTGGAGGCAGACATCAAGATTACCCCTGCCGAAGCGCCGGGCGAGAGCGACCTGGTGGTGCAGTGGCACCAGCAGCGGCGCCTGCGCGCGAATGTGTCGGTCGACGACAGCGGCGCCGACAGCACCGGCCGATACCAGGCTGGCGCCACGGTCTCGGTCGACAATCCGCTCGGCCTGCACGACCTTTTTTACTTCACCTTCAATCATCACATCCGGGGTCATGCGCCGCCAGGCGACAGCGGCACACGCGGCAACGCTCTGCATTACTCCGTGCCGTTCGACTACTGGTTGCTGGCGCTGCAGGCCAATGATTACCGCTACCGCCAGACGGTCGCCGGCGCCACGCAGGATTATCTGTACAGCGGCACCAGCGCAAATACGGAACTGAAACTGTCGCGCCTGATCTACCGCGACGGCTCGCGCAAGACCACCGTGTCGCTGGCCGGCTGGCAGCGGTTATCGCGCAACTTCATCGACGACACCGAAGTGGAAGTGCAGCGCCGCCGCACCGGCGGCTTCACCTTGGGACTGGCGCACAAGGAGTTCATCGGCGCCGCGACGCTGGACGCCAGCGTGTCCTACAAGCGCGGCACCGGCGCCTTTGGCAGCATGCCGGCGCCAGAAGAAGCGTTTGGTGAAGGCACCTCGCGCCCCGCGCTGATCAATGCCGACGTCGCGCTCAGTGTGCCGATCAACGCCAGCCTGGCCTACCAGGGCAGCTGGCGTGGCCAGTGGAACCGCACGCCGCTCATCGCCCAGGACCTGTTTTCAATTGGCGGGCGCTACACCGTGCGCGGTTTCGACGGCATCAGCAGCCTGGCCGCGGAACGCGGTTCCCTGCTCAGGAACGAGCTCGACTGGACTCTCGGGCCGGGCCAGCTCTATGCCGGCGTCGATGCCGCGCGCGTCTCCGGTCCCAGCCAGCAGCGACTGCGCGGCAGCTGGCTTGCGGGCGCGGCTCTTGGCTGGCGCGGCCAGTTCAAGGGCCTGCAATACGAGTTCTCGTTAGGCCGGCCGCTGCACAAGCCGGATGGATTTCACACTGCGGCATATGCCCGCACCTTCAGCCTGAATTACGGATTCTAGGACCCGCCATGAACAAGCTTCGTTACCGCCTCGTCTTCAACAAATTGCGTGGCCAGCAAATGGTCGTGGCTGAAACCGCGCGCGGGACAGGCAAGAGCGCGGGCGGCGGCGGTACGCTGCCGGCGCCACCGCAGGCCCCGCTCCTGCGGCCGCTGGCCCAGTGGCTGGCACAGGCGTTCAGCGTGTCGGTGCTGTTGGCGGGGCCGGCGCTGGCGCAGGTGGTGGCCGATCCGGGTGTGCCCGGCGGCCAGCGCCCGACCGTGCTCACTGCCGCGAATGGCGTCACGCTGGTCAATATCCAGACCGCGAGCAGCGCCGGGGTATCGCGCAACAGCTACACCCAGTTCGACGTGCCGAAAGGCGGCGTGATTCTCAATAACGCGCGCACTGATACACAGACGCAGCTGGGTGGCTGGGTGCAGGCAAACCCGTGGCTGGCGCAGGGACAGGCGCGGGTGATTTTGAATGAGGTAAATTCGTCCAATCCAAGCCGCCTGCAGGGATTTGTCGAAGTGGCGGGGCAGCGCGCTGAAGTCATCATTGCCAATCCGTCCGGCATTGCCGTCAATGGCGGCGGGTTCATCAATGTCAGCCGCGCCACCTTGACCACCGGCAGCGCGCGTTTTAACGACGGGCGCATCGATGGTTTCACGGTCGCGCGCGGGCAGATCAGCATCGATGGCGCGGGCCTGGACGCCAGCAGCACCGACTACACCGCGCTGATCGCCCGCGCCGTGTCGGTCAACGCGGCGCTGTGGGCGAAACAGCTGAACGTCGTAACCGGACCGGGCGAGGTCACGGTGGCCGGGGACAGCGTCAGCATCGCTGCTGCTGCGGCGCAGGATGGCAAGCCGACGTACGCCATCGATGTCGGCAGGCTGGGCGGGATGTATGCGAATAAAATTTTCCTGGTCGGCAGCGAAGCCGGTGTTGGCGTGCGCAACGCCGGCAATATCGGCGCTTCGGCCGGCGAGCTGGTGGTCACCAGCGACGGTCGCCTGGAGAGCAGCGGTCAGATGGCGGCCAGTGGCCAACTACGCCTGCAGGGCCACACCATTGACAACAGCGGCAGCGTTGCCGCCGACGGCGACATCACGCTGCTCGGTGACGCCGTGCGCAACAGCGGCGCGATCCGCAGCGCCGCCACGCTGCAGATGACGGCGCAGGGCGACATCGACAACAGCGCCGGCACCCTCGACGCCGCGCGTCTGAATGTAGGCAGCGCGGCGGGGGGGCTGGTCAACCGCGGCGGCCACATCAGCCAGGGTGGCAGCGCGGGTCTCGACCTGGCCAGCGCGTCGTTGCGTAATCAGGATGCCGGCCAGATCGGCGCGCCGGCGCCAGCTGCCAGCAGCGGCGTGAGCGGCGTCGCAGGTGACGCAAGCGTGGATACCAGCGTCGGCGTCACGCCCGCCGGCGCAGTGGCAGTCCCTGCCGGCACCAATGCGAGTACAACGCCGAGGCCGGCAAATGGCACAATCCACGTCGCGCAAGCGATCGACAACAGCGCCGGCCAGATCGGCGCCGGCGGTACGATCACGCTCGCCACCAGCGCTATCGACAACAGCGGCGGCAAGCTGTACCTGCCCGAACTTGCCTTCAATGGCAGCGCCTTCATCAACCGCGCCGGCACCGTGGAAGTGACGCGCCAGTTCCACGTTACGGCAACTTGGTTCGACAATGGCGGCGGCAGCATCGTGGCCGGCAGCGGTGTCGACGCCCGCGTCGGCGCCTTCAGCAATACTGCCGGGGTGCTGCGCGCAGCAAGCGTGCGTGTCGATACCACCGGCGCGATCGACAACAGCAGCGGCACCATCGCCTCGGATGCCGCATTGGCGCTCTCCGCAATGGGTGACGTCAGCAATCGGAACGGTGTCATCCAGGCGGGCGGCCCGCTGGGCGTGACCGCAGCACGCATGCTCGACAACAAGGCTGGCGCCATCGAGTCGTTTGGCGCAGGCAGCACGTTCGACGTGCGCGCCGGCGCGATCGACAGCACTGGCGGGCGCCTGGTCAATCACGGCATTGGCCCGACCAATATTGCCGCCACATCGACGCTGCTCAACACCGGCATCATCAGCGCCAGCGGCGCGCTGGGATTGCAGGCGGCCACGCTGCGCAATACCGGCGGCAAGATCGTTTCCGGCGGTAGCCTGGTGATGAACGCGGATGGGCTCGACAACAGCGGCGTCATCAGCAGCGCCGGCACGCTGAGCCATGTGGGCGCCAGCTTGCGCAACACGGGCAATATTGTCGCCGCGGGCGCCATGGAATTGACGACAGCAAGCATCGACAACGACGGTGGCGAACTGGCGACGGCTGCGGGTTCCGGCAGCGCGCTGCTGGTCGACACGCATACGCTCAGCAACCGCAGCGGCACGATCATGGCCGATGGCGGTCTCCGTGTCACGGCGTCAGGCAATGTCGACAATGCCGGGGGGCTCGTGCAAGGCGCCAGCGAAGCGACGCTCAATGTCGCCGGCACGCTGGCCAATACCGTCGGCGCCATCGAGGTGCTGGGGACAGCGGGCCAGCTGTGGATCCAGGCCGGGTCCCTCGACAACGCCATCGGACGCATCGTCAACGCCGGCACTGGCGCCACGCAGGTGCACAGCGCCGACAGCCTGATGAACAGCGGCCTGATCCAGGGCGGCGGGACGCTCGACATCCTCGCTGCAACGCTGCAGCAATCGGCCACCGGCCAGCTGCTGTCCGGCGCCGGCATGCACGTCACAGCCGGCCGTTTCGACAACGCCGGCGCGATCGGCAGCCACGGCGCCTTCGCGTTCGACGGCGGCGCCATCGCCAACAGCGGCCAGCTGATCGCCTCCGGCCCCGTCGCGATGCGCGCAACGATGGTCGACAACAGCGGCGGACAAGTCGCCACGACGCAAGGTGCCGGCGGGGCCGTCACCATCGCCGGCGGAAGCTTCAGCAACCGCGGCGGCAGCATCAGCGCCGATGGCGCCATCGACGCGACCGTTGCGGGCGCGTTTGACAACAACGGCGGTAAACTGCAATCGGCGGGTGACGTGCGCTTGTCCAGCGGCGGCGCCATGACAAACGATGGCGGCAGCGTGGAAGCTGCTGGCGCCACCCTTGCCATCTCGGCTGGCTCCCTCAGCAGCCTGGGCGGACGCATCGTGCAAATCGGTAACGGGAACGCCAGCATCACCAGCGCAAGCAGTTTCATCAACAGCGGCCTCATTGCCGGCAATGGCGCACTGGTCCTCGGCGCCAGCACCTTGAAAAACCAGGCAGGTGGATCGATTGCATCCGCCACCACGCTGGACTGGCATGTTGCCGACCTGCTGCACAACGCCGGCGCCATCGCCAGCAACGGTGCGCTGACCTTCAACCAGGCTGGCGCGACCTTCAGCAACCGCGGCACGGTCAACGCCGGCGGCGCCATGACGTTCAACCTCGAGCAGCTG
>Ga0265780_10010037_pt1 | contig 11315 bp, 17 predicted proteins | sample P1T30metagenome_FD_192432 | JGI IMG/M metagenome (GOLD analysis project Ga0265780, IMG submission 192432) | Plant litter microbial communities from East Loma Ridge, Irvine, California - P1 T30 | ecosystem: Environmental > Terrestrial > Plant litter > Unclassified | place: USA: California... | reverse complement strand
TGATAGTAGTGTCCATGTGGCCTGAGATACGGGAGTTGCGAGAAAGGGGTGGAACAGGACGACATATCAATAGTGCCACTTTGAGGAATTCTGGTGGACACTCACACCCCTACCCAATTCCGGAACCGAGCATGGGAGGCTAGTGCCGGGGCGAAGGCGTTCGCTTTTGGAACGGAGAGAGGAAACTGGATGAGGTACTCTGGAGTGACTGAGCGGTGTAATTACGACTCATGTTTGTAGAATCTTGGTGACATTTCGTGCCTTGTTTACGTTTAGGAATCTATGTACAACGCTACTCCTCGCTAGCCATGCTCATCAGCTTCTCATACTCCTCCTCGCCCTGTGCCATGCACAGCCTGTGGAATGCCGAGTTCTGATCCCTCATCAAGTCGACGGGTCTACCATATTCCAATACTCTTCCTTTATCAAGGACGAGCACCCGGTCACTATCATCAGCTGTGTCGACTAGTCCGACTCACTAGTGCATTATCGTCGCAAGACGATGGGCAATGACAAGCATGGTAGTACCTGCAAAGCATTCCTTGATAGTCTCGGTAATCTTTGAATCCATTCTACACATCAGCAAAGGACTAGATGATGACTTCGACTTACTCGAAATCGACCGAAGATGTCGCTTCATCCATTACTAGGATCTTGGATTTCTTCAACAATGCCCTAGCGAGACATAGGAGCTGTTTCTGACCAGCACTAAAATTGGCTCCTTCGACCGCGACGAATGTATCGAGATTAGCGAATGGGTTATCCTTGAGTTCCGCCTCATCCAGGTTTTCTGGTAAGAGATGAACTCTTTTCAGAGCTTCATATATCTCGTAGTCGTCTAATATCAGCCAAACCTGAGGGATGACTGACCTTTCTGCCTAGTGATATCGAGGGCATCTCGAAGGGTCCCGCTACCCAGACTACCATCTTGAGCGACCATATTCAGTCGTCGCCTAAGCTCGGGTAGCGCTAATTTGGAGATATCTGTCCATTAGCGACACTCGGAGAATGACTCACCTTCACCATCAATCACAATCCGACCATCATGACCCTCGATCGCTCTAAATAGACTCAAAGCCAAAGTAGACTTGCCCGATCCAGTGGCGCCAACAAGTCCAACTCGTTGTCCAGGCTATCTTCAGCCATACCCCGCAAGAAGTACTTACCTCGACATCAAACGAGACCTCATGTAGAACATCAGGTAGGTCGATTCCATATCGGACGGAAAAGCCTTCGACCTGAATTCCTCCTTTACTTGGCCAGGACTTTTCAGGTATATCTCCCTCGGTGGATTCTTGCGGTGGTCCGTTTATATCTGATATCAGCAACATCAGGGTAATAGACGCACAATGTTCAATTCGCTCTGCGCTAACGAAAGTCTGCTCGAGGGAGCTGTATCTCTCCAGTAAAGTAAACAGGCCTAACATTAGCGCATACAGAGAGGGGACATACCTCTTGAGGCGGTAATGGCAAAGGACAGGATGAAACCCGCTTGTGATGGGGATAAATCGGTTCGAACCAATGCGAATCCAGTTCCGGCGACAATGAGACTGGTAATGGTCTGAACGATTGCTCGGACCAGGTTAAACACTAATGTTAGCTCCGACTCTCAAGAGATACTCACCTCCAAAGTCTGCCAGGGTTGCGTTCCGTTCCCTGTTGATCAAAGCCAGCATGGAAGCCTGCATCAATTCGTTCGAGCCGAATCTAACATCAGCTAAAGGCAAGACTCCGACTCACGCTCTGATCATGACGACGCCATCGATGGCATCGTGATACAACGTGATCAAGGGCGATCCAGACACGGCCATCAATCTTCTTAGCTCCGCTCTGACCTTCCCAAGTACGCCCGACAGCCAGTAGAAAGGGAGCGATCCGACCAATATGGCGACGGCCATGATTGGAGTTTGAATACAGACGATCAAAATTGAGGTAAAGACATCCAATGTCGACATGATAGTCCTCCCCACGTCGTCCGATACGAAGCCGTCGATCCTATTCACATCTTGTCCAAACACATTCATCAGACGACCAGTAGGTGTGGTCTCAAAGTATGATAATGGTGCCCCGACAAGAGTATTGACCAACTTGAAGTGAATCTTTCGAGACATTGAATTGACGAATCCGGTACTACCCACACCATATAGCCAGACCCAGCGAAGAGCTCCGATGACGACGGCAGCCGATACGAAAAGACCGTAATTGATGAGGTTTTGATCGAGATGGCGAGGATCCGAATCGGCAGACCACCTTTCGAGGACGTACGATTGACCGATATCTGCCAATCGAGTAACGACAAACAAAACAATAAAAACGAGCCAGTACCAGAATCCACCAACGGCCTTGAAGATCATCCAATAATGACTGGATGCCACACGTCCACGGGCACTATGTTCCGTCTTGTAAATTTGTCGAGCGGCTTGATCCGGTTCGTCATCTTCATCAGCTGCTTCTTCCGTATGACCTTCGTCAGGTCGGGGTGGAGCTGCCGGTATAGCCGATATTTGAGCTTCAGAAGCTGGACATGCCTGGACAACTTTGCCATTATCGAGCAAAATCAAGAATTCGGCTGCGGGGAGGCACAAGGCCACGTGATGAGTGACCAAAATAAATGTTCGGCCCTTCAGGAGTGAACCCTGGAAGCACTCGGTAAAGATGTATTGAGCGGTATGGGCGTCGACGGCAGAAAGGATATCGTCCATGTAGACCGTCTTGGCCCTTGAATAGATACACCTGGCAAGATTGACTCGCGCTTTCTGACCACCACTCTGGGATATCAGCTAATCCTCAAATTGTAGCCTCACCAAGGTAGTGCCATGTTCGCCGACTTCAGTCAGGTCCCCCGAATCCATAATGTCCAAATCAGATAGCAAGGCAGACTGTCTCAGAGCCTCCTTGTACCTCTCCTTCCAGAATGGCTGACCGAAACAGATGTTGTCTCGGATCGTTCCATGTCGAATGTACGCTTGTTGAGGAGCATAAGCAACAGAATCGATCAACCAAGATTCATTGGTCCAGTTGCACTGAATCTCGTCTCCATTTAGGGGTACAGCATCTGGGGCCGTTCTGGGAGCAAGAACAGTGCCTTCCAGTACTCGAGCTTCTCCAAGTAGTCCACGGAGCTAGGGTTAGCCCAATTCGCCCAGGATACTCACTAGAAGAGTTTTGCCGGATCCAAGAGGACCACAAACGATCGTCATTTGATTTTGTGGCGGCTCAAAGTCCAGCCCTTTGAGCGTAAAAGCACCCAGTTTGGGGTATTCTACGTCAATTGCCTCGCCGGGCCAGCCGATGGTAGCATTCTGGCAGACGATTCTACCGCTCGATTCACCCTGTGGTGGATCAATCTCGGGCTGATTCATATAAGCCGCAAGTCGATCGAGCGAGACTTTGGCCTGCAAGAGCGCCTGAAGCGTAGATGGGAGGACGGATAACGCTCCCTTGACTCGATTGAACCTAAAAGTCAGCCTTACTCTTAGTACTTTCACTTACACAGTAAGGGCGACGAAAGCAGTCGATGCGTTCAGAGGATGATGGAATACTTTGGTATGCAAGACAAAAGTCACTAGGATCGAAATGACTGGTAATTGATCTGCAATGACGTTCCAGAGAGTACCGAGTGTATATCGATATCGCTGCCACCTCTTGATCAGTTTTGACCCTTTCTGTCGACCTACTTGACCTCGGATTCTCGAATTCGGTTAATGTCACGGACATAGTATTCTTCAAAGCTGTTTAGCTATTGATCAGCTCTTCATTTCGTTCCAGACTCACCTTGATGACCTTGATGCCGGATAGAAACTCTTTCACAGCTCCAGTCCTAGCATCCCGAGCTTTCGCCAAATCCTTGTCGCAATCTACTTTAGCTCAATATCATGACAGTAGAACTCACAATAGATGAATTTGGCTAGAATAGTGGTCAAACTCGACAATAGAGGGATACAACCGATACCGACGACTGCGCTGATACCGAGCATCGAGTACAAGAGCCAAAAGCCGACCATGAGATTGATGAGTGCGTTACTAACATTCCAGGCGTATATACCGAGAGAAGCGACGGCACTTGCGTCAATCGTCAAGAGGTTCATGACTTGTGCTCGGCCTTGATTCTTGGGTGTCTCGTCGGAGTCCTTTTTCGCCTCGAGACCTCGAGCATCTGTAGTTCGTAGGATTTTGGAAAATAGCTGCATATCAGTTACGCAGGCGTCACAGCAGAAGGGGAGATGAGTTCAGGTCCTCCGATGGTAGTAGAGGCGGATTGAGGGTGGATATAAGCCCATCGACGAAGCTGTGCGTGACGACAGAATCGAAGAGCCAAGATGGATTGAAAAGGACAGGGCAGGAGACGGGATCACTTACCATTGAAGCAAGCACCATCTTGACAGGAAAGTGAAGTAGATAGCACTCTCGTACCCTACTGGTCAGCTTCCCGTACGTAACTTCGACTCGAGTTTACCAAGTAATAGACTGGATGATGACTATCATCAGCTCTAGTTTCAATTCTAGACTCACCTTCAGCAGCTTGACCAATGAGCAGCAAAGTACACATGAGGTAGGCATAGCTTTTATCTCCATCAGGACCATCTGCGAAAGAATCGATCAATTCACGTAGTGCGACCAATTGTAGTAAACCCAAGAACTGGGGTACAGCCTCGTAAATTACGTCTACGAATCAGCTATACCTCATCTGGCTGGACATACTGGTATACACAACATAACCTCTCCCTTCCCAGACTTTCTTGACAAGCTGCCAGCTGGTGATATCTTGTTTCTTTGGCGGAGTACCGGTATCACCCTCTAATCGAATAGTACCTTCTTTCTCGTTTACTGCTGATCGGTATCCGGCCATTCGAACGTCTTCTGCCAAATATGGTAGATCGTCCATGACCAAAGTTTCGGATGTCATTGATCGCTTGAGAATCTTCTTGACCTATCTCGTCAATTCCTGATCAGCTCGGGGTGAAGGTAAAAAACGAACATAGACCAGAAAGATGAATGCAAGAATCGGACATCCAGCTCTGTCGAGCACATTTGACTCCTCCTTGCCTTCCCTGTTTGCCCTCTTGACCTCGTTCACTCCAAACCCAGTCCCCATCCTCATGGGCGTAAAGTACAGTTCCGGAATCCGCCTCATACTGCCCACTGCTAGTAGGGATATCGTTTCAACAGCAGTCCTGACCCCCGGGGACCAATATGGGTGATAGGGAGACGGCGGTGCGACACGCGTGGAATATGTCTGTAATGTCGGCGGAAGAAAGTGAAAGACGAGGACCGAGAGGAGGATAATGAAATTGGTCTGGGTGAGGGTTTTGTGCATCTCGATATTCCGGAACCGACCATTATGAGGTTCGTAGATTGGATGTTTCCCTAGTGATACCAAGTACAAGATGACCGCCATGAACTGTTATCAGCCTAATCATCTATGGTGGGGACATACGATCAATACGACACAAGCGATATTTGTCCCTTTCTCCCAGAACAGAAAGTTCTCCAGATCTCGACCCATGTGGGAATGATCCTTGACTAGAGTTTGGATCATACACCATAGCTCCACCCCTAATGAACCAGCAAGCCCGACGCCGAGTAAAGTCTTGCAAATGATAACATTTCGTTTAAAGCCATCGATAAAGACTGGTATATCCATTCCTGCGTCCAGCTTTACTGAAGACTTTAGATCCGGTGTGGACGCCAGTAGCGTCTCACTTTCGGAAGGGGTACTCGACATGCTTAGTCGTGGCTAGTGATCACCTAGAGTGAGGTCAGGTGGAGTACAGCGTGACATGACATGCGTACTTACGATATGGAATTGAGCCAGCTTCTCCTTTGTCAATTCCCCTTTGTCTCCAGATTGACAAAGGAGACGAGTCTTGGAATGGAATACAGCGAGCGAGACTACCGGAGGTGGTCTACAGCGAACTCCGCGCCAGATTGGTTGACTGGGATGAGCGGAAATCGGGGACCTCTGAATCTTCCCGGACTTACTTCGGCTCGGGTGAATCTACAAAGTGCTCAATCTCCTGATATGTGAAAGGCGTCTGTTTCTACCTTGTTTCGCTTAGCCTTGTTTGTACATCTGCGACTCAGAAGGACGCGATTAGTGACACAGTTTGAATGAGATATGTAGCGACCAGATAGATACGTGGAGATTCGGTGGTTCGGAATGGAGCTCGGCACAATCGGTGATCCCCGCGACTAGTAAAGTGGGGTAGGTGGAGGATACCCACCAGTCGGCGAGGTCGCCGTGGGGTACGAGCAGAGCAAGAGAATAGCATGCATGGAAAATAGACTTGGCTACCGGGTCGCTATCTCCCATAGGCTACTACTTTGGAGACCATGGAAATCGCTCAAGCGGAATAATGTAGTTGATACCTATTTTCCATCTTTGCGTCTCCTGTGTGCCTGACCAGTCACTCTGGTCTTCAAGCTCGCGTAGTTTGTACGACCTGACAAGTTGGTCGCTTGTTATCTGCTTCACTTCCAGAGTGTGATATCTAGTTCTGAAAATATCTTTTTCAAAGCCTTCGGACGTGGGTTTGGTACTAAAGCTAATGCAGTTGGAGTATTCTCCCTGTTCATCAGCTTGCCGTTCTTTGCACTGGACGGGTCAGTTTACGGTTGTTCAACCCATAGATGATATGGGACTCTTGGTTCCAGCTCATCCAGCCTCCTCGTCAAAGCTTTGAACCCCTCTTCATCCGGCACCTGTCATCAGTTCATGTGTGGCATGGAAGGAGGAGGCTGACCTCCATGACGACTTTCCGCATATTCCCCAAATCCCCCAAATACCTCTTAACCTCTTCATTATCCTTATATTCAGCTAGCACGGCTGTAGCTGCATGAGCCGCTTGAGCCATCAGAGGACCAATCGGCCAATCGTGATCCTACCGTCAGCTGATTCGAACCCCAAACGTACAGTTTGGAGGTCGCGTCGAATGATAATTTGCATAACCAGCGTTGGAGGTTTCGAGCTCCCTGAAGCTTCTGTTGACATCCTCGCTGAATGTGGTACCCAGGTCCTCGCAATTCCGCTTCGCTGTAAAGCTTGTCTTGTCCTTGTTAAGAGCATCTCTACATGCCTACATCTCTGCAGTGAGGAAAGTGTATGAACGCTGACGTAATCTGTCACGTTGTAATGAGAGAGGGCCGTGCGTCACCATTAGCAAGGAGGGACATCCTATCTTCTCCATCATTCACCATTTACGTTTCTCTCTATTCAGCTCGCGACAATGGCAGGAGATAAAGAACAGCTAGTCTCCATGGGCTTTGACTCGGCTCGTGTTGACTGTGAGCTCTCCATACCCTTCGCATGTATACAAGAGCTCATGATCAAGGGGCATTGAAAGCGACACGTAATTCCGGATTACAGGTTAGCTGCCCCTCCCTATTCGATGGCAAGACATAAGCTGATAAGATAGGCAGCTATGGATCACCTTCTAGCCAATTCTGAGAAGCCCATCCCGGAGGCTGACGAGGACGATGAAGAAGCTATTCAATCGCTTGAATCGGGAGAAGAAGCTAAAGTAAGCTCCTATCATCTTCTCCAATGCATGAATAAGGCAAGAGCTGATGAGAAGTCAATCAAATGTTCTGAATGTGGAAAAGTCTTTCGATCATCAGCTACTGCTTCTTTCCATGCCGAGAAGTCTGGTCATCAAGAGTTCGAAGAATCCACCGAGGAGGTAAGCTTTTTGTCACCACCCTATACAAGCTGATTGGTAGATCAAACCATTGACAGAAGAAGAGAAGAAGGCCAAGCTAGCGGAACTCAGGCAGAAGCTGGCAGAGAAGAGGGCTAAGCAGTCGGTCGAGGACGTTCAGGTGAACAAGGCGAATGAGGCTTTGAGAAGGAAGGCCGGTCAGGTAAGCTCAATTCTACGCATGGTATAGAGCTAATAGGTAGGATGTTGGAAAGATGAAGGAAGATATGGAAATCAAGGAAGCGCTCAAGGAGGCAGATAGGAAAAAGAGGGAGAAGTTGGAAGATCAAAAAGCTAGGGCGGCTATCAAAGCTCAGATCGAGGTAAGCTAAATTGAGCCCAAAGTCCTGGCCGACAAGCTGATTACAGGCGGACAAGAAGGAGCGAGCGGAGAGGTCAGCTAGGGAGAAAGCTTTACGAGATGGGAACGCTCCTGCTGTCGTCACTGCTACCACTGCCAAACCTTCTTCTGCCGTCAAATCATCCGAGAACCCAGAGACTAGACTACAGGTCCGTACATCAAAGGGACCCATCACCAAGACCTTTCCTTCCGAGTCAAGTGAGTTCTCTACAGCAAGAATAGTATAGAGCTAATGTGTAGCACTTGTCGAGGTGGCCGAATGGGTTTGCTCAGAGGATATCTCTTACGATGTCGGTACCGTCAGATTCTCATCTACCTTCCCTCGAAAGACGTATGGCGGAGGAGACATGAAGAAGACACTAAAAGAGAATGGATTGACACCATCGGCCGTCTTGATCGCTAGTGCCCAGTAGAGGAGAAGTAAGCAGTGTACCATTGTATCATTGTTATGCGCAAAATAAAGAATGTATTCAATCATCATATTCATTGATCTTCTCTATGCTACAACCTTCCTTCGATATCGAACATTTACTTCTTCTGGTCGGCGGGAGTGGTATCAACACCAGCCTTGACAAGTGTAGCAGTTGCCTTTTTCCTGAACTCGTTCAAAGCTCCAAAGAATCCATCCTCAGAGGTAGTATTGGGCTTTCCATCCCACTCCTCGTCGTGTCTACCAGTCAGCTCCATTGCACTAGCTCAAGGGGTTGACATACTGGGTGATGAGGTTGGTAGAAGGGTCAACATGGAGGGTAATCTTGGAGTTGACTAGCTTCTCGGTAGAAGGGGTCTTGAGCTTATATAGCTGGGCCAAAGCGAACTGGACGGAAGGTGCTTTCTACCTTGTCAGCCCAGGTATATTGGTGAAAGGGAACATACGACTTCAGGGTTGTCGAGGACCTTCAAGTCCTCTGTCTTTGACCATTCGAAGACCTTGGGCATACCGTTGAACTGGGCTTTCTAACCGTCAGCTAGTTCCACAAAAACTGGAATGAACAGCTTACGACAGCCTCGAGTCCATTGGCAAGACCAATGGGGTCATGAAAAGTTGCAGTAGGTGCGTATCGTGCATAAGCAGATGAGATAGGCTTCAATTGGTCTATTCATCAGTCATTGTAACTGATTAGAAGAAAGGGACATACAAAGCTGAACGACATCATCAATAAGGGCCTTCTCATCGGCAGTAGGTTGCCTCTCCTTCATTCCAAATAGTGGGACGTTAACCATTGTTCGTGATTGTAATCTAAGTGTGTTTTTAGTGAATAGCTTGGTGGCGGTAATGGATGTTCTAGACATGTATGTGGTGTAGTGAATGAAAGAGAGAGAGGGGGATAGGGTTGATTATATAAGTTCATCACCCCACCTTTAGCTCGGCTTCGGTCATGTGATTGAGGAATGACGCGGGTGTGATTTACTGGAATCGATCGGGCAGTTTGTAGATTCAGGTCGTCATGACGTGTCACCTTTTTTGGACCACCGGAGGTCTGTGCATGCGATCGGCATAGTATACAAGACCAAAGAGCCACACATAGCGAATCTATGCACGGTTCCCTAGGTTCCAGCTGAATAGACTCCGCTATTCGTGGGTCTAGCCTCTCGTGTGGAGAACCTGACCCCTTTTGCTGGGCGTCAGCGTTCTCCCTGTCACGACCCATCAACTTGCCTGCTCTCCTATTTCAGCTCAGTCGAGCAATTAGCTGAGAATATAACTCCGGTTCAAACGGCGAGGAGGCAACAATCTATTCCACAGACGGTGGGTCTCTGACGGAGAGCCTGAAAAGAGGTGGCCACCCTCTCACCCGATATCTGTTTCAAGGTCAAGAACGCAAGTCCGCCGGGCATGACGCTTTGAGGCCTGCTCCCTCCACTTCTACTCGTCGACAGGATATACGGCCCAGAGCTCAATTTCCATCCCAATCATGACGTTCTCAGGCCTGAAGGGTAGCGCAAGATCCATTCATAGGCCCTCTTTTCAACGGACATGCGGCGTTATGAATCGCCTCTATGCGAGGCGCTGCATGGCTAGGAGCGTAAAAGCGTGTGACAAGACGTACGTTCCACGATCGTGAGGGCCGGAGATCCCACGTCAAGTGTGCATCCAGATGACTACGCATGGTCAAGGTCGAAACGGAGACTCGAAGAACCCCGGTAAGAACGTCTCATAATGCGTAATCAAAGTCCCTCGTTTAAAGCTCACATTGTATACTGACTGCTTTATATATATCGACTAACGGCGTTCCACTCCCTTTCCCAAGCCACAGACTCAATCCTTCTTACGTCGGCCAAATAATCCTCTCTTTCCTCTTCGGTCGAACTTACATCCGTGTCGGGTTCCTCTTCGGTCGAACTGGCATCCGTGTCGGGTTCCTCTTTGGTCGAACTGTCACCCGTGTCGGGTTCCTTTTTGGTCGAACTGTCACCCGCGCCAGACACTGAAGCATCCCCCCTCAACTTGCGATAAGTGGTGAACGTCCTTTCAGTTGTCGGCTGATGATGATCCATGGTCGAACGATCAATGTTGATCAGTCTGCCGAGAGGGCGCCCCTCGTTGGCGACGAAAGTTTCGAAGCCCTCCGTCTCCCCTGTCTTGCTGTTCTTCCTTTTGGATATCACCGTGTTGTAATTGGTATAATATCCCGAATCCGATCGGTCACGGTCTCCGCTTTGGACATCGACCCGTGTGACGATTTTGGGCCCTTTTTGCCCTGCTGGACGTCCCAAAAAGCGATCATCTGTTCGTTGTTCTTGAGACGGATCTCGTCCGTCTCGTGCTTGTCCGCCTCGTAGGTACACCACCCCCAGGACCGACCGGATTTTTTCATCTCCTTATAATGGTCGACAGCTGTGAGGCACACGCTGAAAGGAGTATTTGCACGGGACCAGGCTGCATCGGATTTGTCGCACTTCTGATTCTTGCGGACAAACGAATAAGGGCCTTGAGTTCCTTCGATGGTGGGTGTATTTGTTCTTCCTAGCAGATCAGTCGGATTCATATTGCAGGAAGAGAGGACCTACACGCGGACTCTTTGTTCGAAAACAACTCTGCAATATGGTCTCGACCGCCGGGCATCTTGTCTTTCAGAGCCGTGACCGTGTCATTTAGTTGACTCAAGACTAGGGCGGGAGGTTTCACCATATAACCCATGGTGTCAGGTAGATAGATGTGGTAAGTATATGGCGGTGGGATAGGTGGAAAGGCGTATGAAGGGGTGTGAGATAGAATGAGAGAAGGTCTAAGTATGACGAGGTCTTCTAGCTCT
>Ga0265780_10010036_pt1 | contig 11316 bp, 9 predicted proteins | sample P1T30metagenome_FD_192432 | JGI IMG/M metagenome (GOLD analysis project Ga0265780, IMG submission 192432) | Plant litter microbial communities from East Loma Ridge, Irvine, California - P1 T30 | ecosystem: Environmental > Terrestrial > Plant litter > Unclassified | place: USA: California... | reverse complement strand
CAGTTTGCTGAAATCAATCCATCCCATGCTACAAACCTCAAAACTGATATCGGAACTTTTTAATAAAAAGGGTCATGTTTTAAAAATGACTATTGGTAAGCCGGTGGTATTGTGCGCAGAAGATACCAAAAATTTTAATCCATTAGTGCTACAGCAGCTCAGGGATGATTTGTATGCGCTTAAACATCAGGCTTAAGTAGGGCTACGTAAGCACCTGCTGTCATTGCCTTAGCATCTTTATTAGAGATTGCTTCGCTGCGCTCGCAATGACGAGGTGTGAAAAAAGTAACCTGTGTTCCTGCAAATGTTTAAGACTTTGTAGGTATGATGATAAGATTGCATGGGCGAGAAATTCGCGTTAGTGATGGAGCCTAACGATTCCTCAACCCTGCTGCGCTGCGTTAGGAATGACAAAAGCAACACGGGCGTCTCGCTCGTGCCGAATAAAGATAAAAAAAGGCTCCCGTTTGGGAGCCTTATCTATTTTACTTCTTCACGTAAGCGGGTAGCAGTTTGCTGCATACCTCACCAAAGCCGATGCGCACGGTATCATTTTGGCAATAGCCGCGCATGATAACGCTGTCGCCATCGTTTATAAATTTGCGTTCGGTGCCATCGTTTAGTTTAATAGGGTTTTTGCCGCCCCAGGTAAGCTCGAGCATTGAGCCAAAACTATCTTCGGTAGGGCCGCTTATGGTGCCGCTGCCCATTAAGTCGCCGCTGTTTATGCGGCAGCCGTTAACGGTGTGGTGCGCCAGCTGCTGTGCCATGCTCCAGTACATGTACTTAAAGTTGGAGTTTGATATTACAGTTTCTTCAGCGCCGTCGGGCTCGATGGCCACCTGAAGGTTGATATCATAACTGTGCGCGCCTTGCTGCTGAAGGTATTCCAGCGGCTGCGGGTTTTGTGCCGGGCCTTCTACACGGAAGGGCTCCAGCGCATCGAGGGTAACAATCCATGGCGACATAGATGATGCAAAGTTTTTGGCAAGGAAGGGCCCCAGCGGCACATATTCCCATTTCTGGATGTCGCGGGCACTCCAGTCGTTAAACAGCACCAGTCCAAAAATGTGTTCTTCGGCTTCTTCAACCGGAATGGGTTCGCCCATTATATTGGCATCGGTAGTAATAAAAGCCATTTCAAGCTCAAAATCTACCAGTTTAGACGGGCCAAAAACCGGCTGTGTTTCGCCGTTAGGCAACGTTTGGCCGTTTGGCCTGTGCACCGGTATGCCGCTTGGCACAATGGTGCTTGAGCGCCCGTGGTAGCCCACAGGCAGGTGCAGCCAGTTGGGCAACAATGCATTTTCAGGATCGCGGAACATCTTGCCTACATTTGTAGCGTGTTCCTTGCTGCTGTAAAAATCGGTGTAATCGCCAATTAGTACGGGCAGCTGCATCTCTACATCTTCCATATTAAAAATAACTATGGCCTTGTGGTCTTCGTTATCTTTAAGGGTAGTATTGTTTTGGTCAAAAAGTTCGGCTATGCGGTTGCGCACCAGGCGCCATGTTTTTTTACCGTCAGATATAAAATCATTAAGGGTATCCTGCATAAACATATCATCTGTAAGCTCTATGCCTTCAAAATAATTTAGTTGCTGCAGGGCACCAAGGTCTATGGCATAATCGCCAATGCGGGTGCCTATGGTAACCACATCGTCTTTAGTTATAAACACCCCAAACGGAATGTTTTGTATAGGGAAATCGCTGTCTGTAGGTACGTTAAGCCACGATTTTCTGGAAGGGTCGTTTGCTGTGAGCGGCATATTTTAATTTGTGTTTTTTGTAAATGTAACTGTTTTATCTGTTTATCAAATATACTTTCGTCTGATATTATACCAAACGTTTTTTGTACTTTTGGCAGCAAATTAACGAAAAATAATACAATGCAACGCGACGAACAAATTTTTGACTTAATCCTTGAAGAACAGGACAGGCAAATACACGGACTTGAGCTTATTGCTTCTGAAAATTTTGTAAGCGACCAGGTAATGGAAGCGGCAGGAAGCGTACTTACCAACAAATATGCAGAAGGCTACCCCGGCAAGAGGTATTATGGCGGCTGCGAAGTGGTAGACGTTATTGAACAGATAGCCATAGACAGGGCCAAAGCTTTGTTTGGCGCTGAGTATGCCAATGTACAGCCGCATAGTGGCTCTCAGGCAAATGCATCGGTATTTCATGCATGCTTAAAGCCGGGCGACAAAATTTTAGGTTTTGACCTTAGCCACGGCGGGCACTTAACGCATGGTTCTCCGGTAAACTTTTCGGGCCGTTTGTATAACCCCGTATTTTATGGTGTTGAAAAAGAAACAGGCCGTTTAAATTATGATAAAATACAGGAAATAGCTACTGCAGAAAAACCGCAGCTTATAATTGCAGGGGCTTCGGCATACAGCCGCGATATGGATTTTGCCCGCTTCCGCGAAATTGCCGACAGCGTAGGCGCCCTATTGCTTGCCGATATATCTCACCCGGCCGGGCTTATTGCCAAAGGCCTGATGAACGACCCTATACCACATTGCCACATAGTTACCACCACTACCCACAAAACCCTTAGGGGCCCAAGGGGCGGACTTATACTTATGGGTAAAGATTTTGAAAACCCGTGGGGCCACAAAACGCCTAAAGGCGAAATCAGGATGATGTCGGCGTTGCTTGACCTTGCTGTATTTCCGGGTAACCAGGGCGGGCCTTTAGAGCACATTATTGCTGCCAAAGCGGTTGCTTTTGGCGAAGCGCTAAGCGATGAGTTCTTTACTTATGCAAGGCAGCTGCAAAAAAATGCCAAGGTTATGGCCGAGGCTTTTGTTAAGCGTGGTTATGACATTATTAGCGGCGGTACAGATAACCACATGATGCTTATTGACCTGCGCAATAAAGGCATTAGCGGCAAAGAGGCAGAAAATGCCCTTGTAAAGGCAGAAATTACCGTTAACAAGAATATGGTGCCGTTTGATGATAAGAGCCCGTTTGTAACATCCGGTATACGTGTGGGTACGGCTGCCATTACAACCCGCGGACTTGTTGAAGCGGATATGGAAACTATTGTAGAACTGATTGACAGGGTTATAAACAACCATACCGATGAGGCTGTTCTTGAGGCGGTAGCCGATGAGGTAAACGACATGATGAGCGAAAGGCCGATTTTTGTGTTTTAATTCAAAGTTGAGCTACATTATAAATAAGAATCCTCCTTCGGGAGGATTTTTTTTGGCTTTATGTTTTCTAAAATTCTTAACCACAAGGGGCACGAAGATTTTCACGAGGTTAACCATGTATACACATGCAATTGAAGTTCACAAGTTAGGTGGACTTAGTGTTGAAAATTAAAAGTTGTGAAAGTAAAAAAATGAAGATGCAGGAGAAATACGAAAGTATATAAAAAGCAAAGACCCGATGGTGGAAGCCCCCGGGTCTTAATATTAAAGACCCATAACATGGTCAGTAATAAGCTGCAAATGTACAGGTAGTTTTGCTGTATTCCTAATAAAAATATGATTACTTTACAATTAGCTCATACTTAGCTAATAAGCCGGCAAGCCCATTTTGCGAAAAAACGGCCTTTTTAAGCTTATTCTTCTCAGGGTCAATGGTAAAGTTATAACTGGTGCTAAAATCGGTTTTGTTGGCAACGGTATCCATAAATACGCTTTTGTGCAAATTACAGTTATTAAATACCACCCCTGTAATATCAGCATTCATAAAATCGGCTGCTACAATGCTGCAATTTTCAAAAAGTGTATTCTTTAACTTCAGGGTATAAAACTTTGCATAATCAAGCGTACAGTCTTTAAAGCTGAATTTAAAGAGCAGGCTGTCTACCATAGCAAAATTTACACTGCTAAAATCGCACTGCGTAAACTGCACATCTCTAAACGAAACATAATTTATTTTGGCATGGGCAAAATCGCAGCCTATAAACACGCAGTCTATAAAGGCGAGGCCTGTAAAATCGCATGCGGTAAAATCGCAGTCATCAAAAGTGCAGCGTTCAAAATCATGGTACATAAGCTCGTTCTCTAAAAAGATGCTGCCGCTGTACTGTTTATCAATAATGTAAGACATAAAGGTATAATTAATGCCGCAAGCTACAACTAAAATGCAGCAGCTTCAAACCTATAAATGAGTATCTTTAATAAAAAATTTCAGGTATATGAAACCGTTGATCGTACTGGTGCTTGTTTTTGTGTTCTCTCTTATCATGACCAAGCTTACTCATGAGGAGTGGGGCTACACCCTTAGCGCTAACATTGCCATGTGTGCCATGCTTTGCTTTACCGCCATGGGCCATTTTAAATTTGCCCCGGGCATGGCCATGATGGTGCCGGAGTTTATACCTTTTAAAAAGGCGGTGGTATTTATAACCGGCGTGGCGGAAATAATTTTAGGCATTGCCCTGCTATTTACCGCTTACAGGCAGGCGGCGGGTATAACGCTGGTTGTACTGTTTATACTAATGCTGCCGGCAAACATAAGCGCTGCACAAAGACGTGTAGATTATGAGAAAGCCGATTATAATGGCAAAGGACTGCGCTATTTATGGTTCAGGGTGCCCATGCAGGTATTTATTATAGTATGGGTTTGGTACTTTTCAATTGTTAATAAGATGTAAAAGTTTTACGTTAAAGCGTAACAATTTTAGAGGATGTTGTTAGATATTTGTGATGGAAAAAAACTCAAGCATACGGGCGGCGCGTAATTCAACTTTCTTAAAATAAGCTTCGAACCCTCATTTTATGAAAATACAGCTGCCCACCATATCCGGCCCTCCGGATACCGTAAAAAAAAATCCCTCGATTGAGGGATTTTTTTATGCTTTATATTTTTACTCTACAATGTACTGCACAACATCTGTTTCGCTAAGGCGGAAGTAGCCCAGGGCATAATTTGCCTCATCAGTCTGGTTTACAAGGTTGCCACGCACGGTGGAAGGCGGGGTGGCAAACGGCCCGCCGCCGCCGCCTGATATTTCGAGCAGAATGGCCATATAATTATAATAGCGCTCTGACGTACCAAAGAGTTTGATGTCGAGCAGCTGGCCGCTCGCCAGGTCTTCGTCGCTAAAGAAATTAAACATTTGGTTGCCCTGCGTAAAGCTGTCGTCCATAATATCATATTCCGGAAAAGGCAGTATGGCGGTATCATAGCGCACCATGTACCAGTTGTCTTCGGCACCATTATCCTGAAAAAAGAACCTTACCTCAATTTCATCGCCTAAAAAGCCGCCTTCATTATTTTGCTGAATGTCGCCTATTTCCGGCACGGCAAAAAGTTTTTCGGTAGCGGTATAGGTCTGGTCTCCGTTTACCACGGTAAGCACATAGGTTTCGTTAATCTGGGGCTCAAAATTTTGACAGGTATATGTACCGGTGCCCGGTACCTCGTCAAAATTAAAAATGGTACCCGTGCTGTTGGTTATAAATACCGTGGCATTGCTTACAGCAGGCACCTCAGTTTCGTAGTAGCCTGCGGTGGTTGTCAGTTTGATGGACTGCACATTGCCCGGCGTGCCTTTAACCCAATTGATGGAGGCATCTACCACCAGGCGCGGCGCGGCGGTATCAAGGTCAATATCTACCACTTCTTCGCAGCCTGTAAATATAAGGCTGCTTAAAATAAGGGTTATATAGAGTAGCTTTTTCATAGCTTAAAATTTAAAGTTATAGGTTACACTGGGTATCATGCCAAAGATGGAAAGCCTAACGGCCTCGTTATTGCCATAATCTTCGTTTTGGCGGAAGCTTATGGAAGCTGCATTTTGCCTGTTGTAGAGGTTGTAAATGCTAAAAACCCATTCGCCTTGCCAGCCTTTCTTCTTATCGGTTTTGGGCACATAAGTGGCCGAGATATCAAGGTGGTGGTAGGCGGGTAGGCGGTTTTTGTTGCGCAGGCCATAGCTGGGCACGGTGATGTCGCCATAATGATACTGCCCGTTAGGATAAGTAACCGGGCGGCCGCTTTGCAGGGTAAATATGGCGCCAAACTGCCATTTTTTACTCAGCTCATAAGCGCCGGTAACCGACAGGTTGTGCAGCTTATCATAGCCTGATTTGTACCACTGGCCGTTGTTAATGCCGGTTTCGGTGGCGGTGCGGCCGGGAGTTTGCTGCTCTGCGCGCGATAGCGTATAGGATATCCAGCCGGTTAGCGCGCCTTCGTTTTTGCGTATTAAAAGCTCCAGGCCATAGGCACGCGATTTGCCGTTAAGTACTACCTGCTCAATGGCTTTGTTAGCAATAAGGTCGGCGCCATCTATATAGTCAATGCGGTTTTTTACGGTTTTATAAAAAACTTCAGCCTCAAGCGAATAGGCGTCATTTTTAAAATTTCGGAAATAGCCCATGGCATACTGGTCCAGCAGCTGCGGTTTGATCCAGTTATCGCTGGGGGCCCACACATCCAGCGGTGTTGCCGATGCTGTATTGCTTATTAAGTGAATGTATTGCGCCATGCGGTTATAGCTGGCCTTGATGCTCTGGTTGTCATTAAGCTGGTAAGCAAGGGCTACGCGGGGTTCAAGATTATTAAAATCGGCAATGGTTTTGCCTCCGCCATAGCTTTGCGTGCCGGTTGGGGTGGCTTTTTCATATATTTTAAGCTCGTCATCAAACACTACGGGCTGGTTGTTTGCATAGGTGTTGAGCGTTTGTGCGCCCAGGCGGTAAAACATACTGTAGCGCAGGCCATAACTAACAGTTAGCTTTTTGCTGAGCTGCTGTTCGATATCTATGTATATGGCGGGCTCAAAAGCATATTTTTTGTCGAGCTTATCAGGGTTTATGGCCGAGTTTTCATCTGTGGGGGTAATTTCGCCCGGGTTAAAATCATAGTACACCATATTAAGGCCGTACTGCATCTTGAGCTTATCTGAGATGTAGTGCTTAAAATCATACTTAAAGTTGTAGTTTTTTATGCCGCTATCCCAGTTAAACCCGATAAAGTTAAGCTTAAGGCCGTAATAATAATCGCTATAAATCATGCTGGCATTGCTAAACAGGCGGTCGTTAAACAGGTGGTTCCACCTCAGGTTAACTACCGTATTGCCATAGGTGTTATTAAAGTTATCGCTTAAAGACAGCAAATCGCGGCCGAAGTAGCCCGAAAGGTAGAGGTTGTTATTGTTGTTAAGCTTGTAGCTCAGTTTGGCATTGAGGTCGTAAAAATATGCCGAATTATCGTTATCGGCCAGCTTAAGGAACAGGTGGGCATAGCTGGCGCGCCCTCCGATAAGGAATGACCCGCGCTCTTTTACAATAGGTCCTTCGGCAAGCAAACGGCTTGATATAAGCCCTATGCCGCCCGTGGCATGATACTCTTTATTGTTACCTTCTTTCTGGTAAATGTCGAGCACTGAGGCCACACGGCCGCCGTAGCGTGCCGGTATACCGCCCTTGTAGAGCTTGAGGTCTTTTATGGCATCTGAATTAAAAACCGAAAAGAACCCAAAAAGGTGCGATGAGTTGAAAATGGTGGCTTCATCGAGCAATATAAGGTTTTGATCGGCAGCGCCACCGCGCACGTTAAACCCCGATGAGCCTTCGCCGGCATTGGTAACGCCGGGCAGGGTAAGTATCGATTTTAGTACATCTACCTCGCCCAGTACTACGGGCATCTTTTTAATTTCTGCTACCGATAGCTTGTTGACGCTCATTTCGGGCGTGCGGATGTTTGCCCGGCGGCGCTCGGTATCTACTATTACTTCTTCGATATTTTCTGAATCGGTAGAAAGGCTGAAGTTTTTTCGGATGTTGCCCGTAAGCGTTACGGTTTCCTGAACGGTGGCATAGCCGGTGTAGATTACCTGAACCGTGTAGGTGCCGGCGGGCAGCGAGATGGAAAAGAAACCATACTCGTTTGTAGTTGTGCCGGTTTTAAGCTCGCTGATGTAAATGCTGGCCCCTATAAGGGTTTCGGTAGTACCGGTATCGGCAATGGTGCCGCTTAGGGTAAATTTTTCCTGGGCCCGGCTAAGGCTGCAAAGGAACAACAGGATAACTGTAATGTATCCTTTGATAGTTGATGGCATGTGTTTTTCTTAATTGATTGGTATGTTGCAAACGTGAGTTAGACGCTTTAAATTGTAATGTGTTACAAAAGTAATTGCAAATTAACAATTAGGAATTATTACGTGCCCATTATGCTATTCATCTAAATATTCTTTACCGTCAAGACTCAGCCAGCCCTGTTTGCCGTTTGGCAGGGTAAAGCGGGCAAAGCCTTTATTGAAAGTATCTAGCGCAGTATACTTTGCATTTTTATTTAAAGGGAAATAACCCGAGAGACCATTCTGATTGTCTATGCGCACAAAATCAGTATACAGATAGGTAAAATTCTGGTAATCCGGGGCAAGCGGTACCGTGTAAGCTCCGTTACTAAGGCCGGGGGTTATAATGCCCTTTTTACCATCATGGGTTTCGGCAATAAGGTAGCGGTAAGAAATGTCATTTGCCGCTGTACTACCGTTTATAAAATAAATCTGCTTAAATGCCGTAACAGGAGCCAGATTATATTCTGTAATGTTATAATCTTTGTAATTGCGATAAAATTCCTCGCCTGTGTTATACTGTTTTAAAATAAAATAACCGTTTTGTATCTGTATGCTATCAGGCCGGATATCATAGGCACCACATACAATTTGTGGTTCAACCCTATCTGTTAATACACCATCGGGACTTAGCCATGAAATGTGATTATCAACAAGTACCGCTGTGTTATAGCCATTGTATACCGCCCGCAGATTTTTAAGCTCTACAGCTTTGCCATTGCGGTAAAAGAGGTAGGGCCTTTTCTTTTTATAAGCTGTTATAAAGTACCCCATTTCTGTAAATAACGAGTCATACTGTGGAGCTATCAGAATGGTATTGCTAAAATCGGCGGTTAAGCCTGTCTTGCCTTTTTCTGTAAATTTTTCACCTATAGGGTAAGTACGCCTTATGAGTGCAGTAAATTTTTCTGATGGCTGGCTGCTGCCGGAATCCTGCATCTTTTGGTACTCTCCGTCAATGTATAAATCAAAGTTACCGGCATAGTTTACAATATGGAAATCGCGCTGTTGGTCTACATATAGCGTAAAACGCTTGTTAATTACAATGAGTGCATACCGCTTATAGTCAGTGTCATCGTGGTAGTTATAATTGCCGTTATCATCTTTAGTGCCGCGTACGTTGTTTACAAGAAGATAATCGGGGTTAATGACAGTAAAGCTTTGAAACGAATTGTTATTCCCATTGGTTTGCGGCAAAGTGCGGTAGGTGAGCTGCTCTATTTTTTATTATAGCCTGCCTTACCTTTTTTAATTTCAGAGAGCAGCACTAAATCTCTTATAGTTTTGTCCTGCATTTTAAGGTATTCTTCAAGGTTAACGGTACCGGCGGCAGAAAGGTTTGCGGTAAACTGCATATTGTCATAATCAAAATGGGTGTCAATGCCATATACCAGGCAGGTGCCGTTTTCCTTTACTTTATAAAATTTTAAGGAGGCAGGGTCAAAATAAGTAGCATCTACAGTAATGTGCAGCGTTTGCTGCGCTTTCGCCGAAAGGCTGCCCACTATAAGCAGTAATATGAGGAGTGTTTTATTCATACAGTTATTCATCTAAATATTCTTTACCGTCAAGGCTCAGCCAGCCCTGTTTGCCGCTGGGCAGGGTAAAGCGGGCAAAGCTGTATTTTTCTAAAGGGCCTAACCGGCTGTATTTGAGTTTGCGGCTTATGCCGAAGTAATTTTTAAGGCCGTTTTTTTCGAACAGGTAGGGGTAACTGTTTTCATCGGTATGAAAAATATAGTTGTCTGGTGCCAGGATAATTTCTGTAACCGGGGAAGGCGCGTTGTACTGTATCCTTACCACACCTTTTTTACCCTGCGATGTTGTTGTTATAAAGGCGTAGTAAGTACTAAAAATATAATTAGGTGTTGGGCCTGTAGCCATGTGCTCGTCTTTTTTGGTGCCGTTCCAGAGTGTAAGGCCTGCATAGTCTGAGGCTTTGCACAATTTGTATTCTGCCACGGTTGTATTGCCATACTCTCTTGTTTCAGTACAGATATAAAAACCATCTTTAACAGATATTTCGCGGCGTATGCGTGGCACAGTACCACATTCGCCCCCCGTACCCAGAGGCCGCTTATCGGTAAGGTTACCGTCTTCGCTAATGTAATGTACATTGCCACCGGAGATGACACTTATAACCGCATTGCTTATAAAAACTGCGCTGATGGGGGGCAGGGGTTTTAGGGTGCCATCGGCTAAGATGGCTTCGGCTTCTTTACTCTTAAAGCCAACAAAAACGGCATGCCCGGTTTTAATAGAATCGTACACAGGCGCAACAATAGCCATACTAGTGCCCGGCTCATAAAGGCCCCATTTGCCATTAACCTGTTTTACCTCGCTTACCGGAAGGTAATTGCTGAAAAATGGTTTTTTATCGGGTGCGAGGGTGGTCAATGAGGGTGTGCCCTTTGCAGGGTTGTCTGTAATTTTTAAACTAAATTTTCCTTTATAGGCCCATATATAGCCCTTGCTGCCACCACGCAATTCAGAAGGGAGTAAGGCAATAAAAGTATAAGTGCTGTTTACCGTAACGGGAATCATGCGGTACAGCAAGCTAACAGGATTACCTCACCTTAATTGTTTTTTGTTATTAACGGACATAATACTGGTTTCAAGGCAGGCATAATCATAGCGGGCCTGATTGTAAAAATATACCCTTGAGCTTTTAAAGTATTTAACATCAGAATCATTATCAAGGGTGTCTGACGGATATATAAATTGAAGGGCCTCCAGCTGTGCCATCATTTCCTGCGGTGTGCCGGTTTTGTAATCGGCTATGTTGCGTACAGACTGCTGCGTGGCATTGTTTGCCTTTAATACTTCATCAAGTGTTCCTGTAATGCCGTTGGGCATCAGCTTGGCTACCACTTCTTTCGTGGCTTCATCATATGTTACGTAGAGTTCTGCGGTAGCATATTTGTCGCCATTTTTAATTATAAAATTATTTGCGCTGAGCATGCCCTCAACGGGTACATTGATATTTAATTGCTGGGCAGAAATGCAATAGGCAAAAAAGAGCAAAAAAAGGGTAACCCATTTTTTCATGAGGAAAAATTTTACACTAAGGTATAACGTAATTTTTAACTTGTGAATTATATTTTAAGTGATGAATTTTGACGCTACATTTAAAACAATAAAAAAAGCCACCCTTTTCAGGATGGCTTTTGGTATAATGAACGGACTAATTATTTAGTCTGGTTTTTCATTTCTTTTTCGATCATGTCATAAAACTGGTCGATTTTTGGCAGGATAAGGATGCGTGT